>OBEQ010717842.1_pt1 | contig 10128 bp, 11 predicted proteins | sample 1670901 | NCBI WGS metagenome assembly OBEQ01 (sample SAMEA104232315, study PRJEB22302) | groundwater metagenome | biome: forest; feature: aquifer; material: groundwater | place: USA | collected 2011-08-07 | depth 5.4 m | reverse complement strand
TTTTGTAGGAGCATGACTGCTGCTGTTCTGACTAGTGGTTTGGTGTCTTCGTCTCCGCCGAATGCTTCTTCTGCTGCTGTTAGGTGTTGTCTGTAGGTTGTTGCGATTGCTTTGGCGTTTGGGAATTTATTTTGTAGGAGCATGAATGCTGCTGTTCTGACTAGTGGTTTGGTGTCTTCGTCTCCGCCGAATTCTCTGTGGCAGTCTTTGTAGATGTCGTTCGCGTTGAAAACTGTGAACTGATGCCCGTGATTTTTAATTATCGACGGCGGCACGCCTACTTCTTTCATTAGCTGGTATTCAGTTGTAACGTGGTCTAGAACCGCCTCTGCCAAAAGTGTGTTTCGCTGTAGTTCTTGTGCAGTGTGCCCCAAGGCGTGGAGGTTCAACGCCATTTTTCTCAAATAAGTTGCAAACGTAACGTCTTTGATTAACGTTTTGGCTTGTTCGTGGCTATGCGCGTAGCTTAGCAAAGCTTGTTGTAACTCTGCTGCGGTTCTGGGCGGCTTGCCAACTCCTCGCCTAACGCGGTTTTCAAGTTTGTCACCAATCTCTGCGCCATGCACTGCACGTTTAAGTAATTGCAATGCGGTGATTGTGCCGTCGTGTTCTGGAATTTTGCCGCTCGCAATGCCAAAACGCAAAACGTGCTTCAAAGCAGGGTTAGCGGTTAAATGTGCTTGTATGCGGTTATCTTCTGCCAGGCCGCTAACTGCTGTTTCGATTCGTCGCTCTATACCTTTTGACAAAATGTGCAAGAAAGCTCGCTTAGATTCCATGTGTATTAGTTATTCTTCATGGAAAAGAAGTTAAAAATAACGTTGGTAATGGAACGGATCAGAATATTTGTTTGCTATTTTGACCTTAATAGCATTTCAATTGTTTCTTTGGCGGTTTGGTCAAAAGTTGGAGTTTGTTGTAGTAGTGGCTTTCATGTCTTTGTCCAATTTTAGTTTTTTTTAGCTCGTGTCGAAGACTTTAACTTAGATTTTCCTAAAGAACGGCTTAAACTTGTGATCCCACAACGCGAACAACCCCTGACAAGAGAAGTCAAAATTAAATTGCTGACGCAGTGTTTTTAAATGTCAGGTGCTTGAGTTTGACCGAGGCGAATGGGGAGTTTAATTTGAAGGGCTTTGTGTTGAGGTCTGGGCTTGCGCCGGGGGCTTCATACAGTTTAAAATACCTTAAGCATCATAAAAGAATGAGTTGAATTTTATATGGGTAAGTTTCCAATCGCTGAACGTCACATCTTAGGCGTCTTAATTTGCAAAAAGTGCAAGACACGCAACTCAAAAGCAGCAGAGCGATGCAGAAAATGCGCGTACCCGAACCTACGACCAAAACGCGCCAAGAAGAAGGAAGCAAAAGGCAAGTAAACTCGCCTAAGCATCTTTTTAACTTTTCAATTCTATTTGTCTAGCAAGAGCTTTTTTGCTCTTTTTCAATCACTTTCGCAGGGGTAGCAAAGCCAGGTCAAAGAAAACTCTAAAAGAAATTTTGGGCTTTCGAGCAAATGTGCTAGATTCAGGGTCTAGTCCCGTATGGGTTCGAGAGTTCAAATCTCTCCCCCTGCACTTTTTTCTTTTCAGCAACTGTGATTTTATTCTCCGTGTGGTTAAATTTAGTATGATTTGCTTTGCCAAACTAGCTGACTTTGACTCTATATTTGTTCTTATTCATCAGTTGTGGCCCAAGGCACAATTTTCCAAGAATAAGACTCAACAAATTTACGCGAATTTGTTACAAAGAAAAGATACTATTTCAATTGTTTTCAAAATGCAAAATAAGGTAGTTGGTTTTGCATATGTTGAGTTAAGAGACGATTTTCATGTCCAAGGAAAAGTTGGGCATCTTGGTGTGCTTATTGTCGATAAGGAAATTCGGAGTAAGGGAATTGGCACAAAACTCCTGCAACAGATTATCAAACTATGCAAGAAAGCTAAGTGTAAGAAGTTAAAATTTACTTCGAATTTCAAGAGAAAGAGTGCACATCGATTCTATGAATCTCTTGGATTTCAGAAAGCGCATTATTTGTTTTGGAAAGACTTTTAAGAGCTATTCTTTAATTGAAAGTTAGATTTAATCTTGAGCCGTTCTTCCTCTGCATTTTATTACCTTAGTTATTTCTATTTTAGTTATGCCAATTTTACGTTCAAAAACTATAAGTGTTTCAATCAACTGTTCTCCTGAAAAAGTTTACGCGTTTGTCTATGGCGTGAAGAATTTTCCAAAGTGGGCTAATGGGTTTGCTTTATCTGCCAAAAAAGTTGGCAGTAAGTGGATTTTAGAAACTACTAGTGGAAACGTAATCTTTGCCTTTGTTAAAAGAAATTCTTTAGGTGTACTAGATCATTTTGTCACTGTCCAAGGCAAAGTTTTTTACAATCCAATGCGAGTTGTAAGTAATGAAACTGGGAGTGAAGTTGTGTTTACTTTATTTCAACACGACGGAATGTCAAGCAAACAGTTTACTGAAGACGCACAAATAGTTCAATGTGATTTAAATAGTTTGAAAAAAGTTTTGGAACGCAGTTCAAAATAAACTACGAATTAGCTGCTTTTTCCAATCGATTTAACAACGCTCTGCCGATTCCTTTTTTGTCTGGAATTTCAGCGTAAATGTTTTCAATGCCATGCGAATCACATTCGCGGAAAAACCAATATAGCTTCTTTGCGTATTCTTTTACGTTTTTTACTTTAATTGTTAATTTTGTAGTTGGATTTGAAAAGCCAACAAACGCGCAGTTTGTCGGAATCTTGTCGTAGTTTTTTACCAAGTGAACTTTTCCAGTCGGTGCGTAGTGTCGATATTTCATCCCAGGACTTAAAATCTTTTTTACATCCGTAGGAATCTTTATTTTTCCAACTACTTTTTCAATCTCTTCAACCGACACTGCGCCTGGCCTAAGTAAAACTGGAATTTTTTTAGTACAATCTACAACTGTGGATTCCAAACCATGCTCGCAATCAGGTCCCTTTAACACGTACGGAATCTTTCCATTCAAATCATGAATAACGTGTCTCCACGTTGTTGGGCTTGGTTTGCCAGATAAATTAGCAGACGGCGCAGCAACCGGAACGCCGCATTGCTTTAGAAATTTACGAGTCACTCCTAGCGAAGGCATTCGAATACAAACCGTTTCAAGCCCAGCTGTGACAACCATTGGAATCTTTGCGCTTTTTTTCACAACAACCGTAAGCGAGCCAGGAAAGAATTTATCAATCAACTTTTTGGCAACAGGCGAGATTTCACTTGCAATTTCTTCAATTTGCTTTTTGTTCCAAATGTGAACTATAATGGGGTTGTCAGCTGGTCTCTTTTTAGCCGCAAAAATCTTTTCTACCGCTTGTTCATCAAACGCGTTTGCGCCTAGCCCGTACACTGTCTCGGTTGGAAACGCCACTACGTTGCCATGTTGAATTGCCTTAGCGGCTTCGCTTAGTGAGGTTGTTAGTTTAGTTTTCAATTTAATTCAATTATCATTAAAACAGTTTTGAAAGTTAAACCCTGCGACTTTACTTGATTATTTCGGTTTACATCTAGCAACGCAGCTTATTTAAATTCTATTTTCTTTATGTTTTAGTAACTAGGGTGATATTTGAATATGCAAGAACCAAGGAAAATGATGCTCAAACCAGAAGTTCAACGTCTTCACGAAGATATACGAACTGCGCTTAAGGCTCACACGCCAATATCTGTGCCAGAACATGAAGCATGGGAAAGAAATGGAAAACCATTAACTGAACTTACAATCTCAGATAGAGGTGAACCGGTAAACCATAAGTTTGAACCTGATAGAGCTGGTGAGTTTATGCGTGTAGTTAAATTAGATCACCAAAACCCGGCACATTTACGTGAATTTTTACAACACGTTAAGGACGGGATGTCTGCTCAGCCCATATCGCCAAAGCGAAATGGTGAAGTTGGGCTTCATTGGGTTAGCTCGCCTGCTTTTAACGAATTACTTGCAAGGCATAAATTGAAACCAGAAAAAAGACTCTGGCCTGGATATTAGTAAATAAACTGATTAAATTAAATCTAGAAAAACGCTGCTAGTAATGACTATGTTGTAATTAAGTCATTAGCGTAACGTCCAAAAGACTTATTCTGGAGTTTGACCTACGTGGAGTTTTTTTTCACAAGAATTTTAAACCTCTACCTTGAATATATTCTTTAATCAAAAAAAGGTGTTTTTAATGTCCGGACTATTACAATGGATAAATGAGCCAGAGAATAAATTCTTCGCAATACATGTAACGTTTGTATTTATCATATCTGTGCTAGCTGAATATTTTATATCCGGATGGACTATTTTTCTCTACCCCGCGTTACTCGTAGCAACTGTTGTGAGCTTTTTGTTCAACTATCCAACAAGTGCAATCAAAGAACATGGGCTATTTTCAGAATATTTAATTGATCTTCGTTTACTTTGGCTAGTAATGACCAGTGTGTTTATCGAATATGTTGTTTATCAAGTGCTTGAAAAAACTACAATTACGCTTCTAGGCGCAGCAGCTTTACTTGTTGGTGTGTTAATTATATTCTACGCTAGAAGTTACTTACAAGAAAAAATAGTAGCAGCACGCGGTTTCAAGTGAAAGCCCTTTCTTTAGAAAAGAAAGGTCTTCAGCATTTTGCTGAAGCAAAATGACTGAGTCATCGCTCAAGAGCGATGCTCATTCAACCCCAAAGAAACTAAGGTTGATGTTAAGAAATGGATGAAACAAGTAATTTGCTGAAATACTTATTCGAAGTTGGACAATTAAAGTATGTCAAGCGAAGCGGTTGGTGGCTTGCAAAAGTAAAAGACCCCGAAAGCGTAGCTGAACACTCTTTTCGCACCGCAATTTTAGCGTACGTAATTGCCAAGCGTGAAAATTCTCCAAATCCAGAAAAAACCTGCCTCAAAGCGTTGCTGCATGACATGCACGAAACACGTTTACTTGACAAGCATAAAGTGGCAAGCAACTATTCAAAAACAAGCAAGGAAATAGAGCGCAAAGTCGAAGCAGAGCAATGTAAATTACTTGGAGATGCCGGAAAAGAAGTGTATGATTTACTTGGACAAGAAGATGTAATTGCAAAAGACGCTGATTATTTAGAAGCCGCAATTACTGCAAAGGAATATTTCGATGCAGGGCACAAAGATGCTTTTGATTGGATTCAACGTGTTTCAAAAGTGTTGAAAACAAAAACAGCAAAAGAACTTTGCGCTTTGCTTACAACATCTGATTCTAATGTGTGGTGGCAAGGTTTGAAAGAAGACGTTGAACAACTAAAATATTGACGATGTACTTAGATCTAATTGTGTTAAGAAACTACTGCTGGTGCTGCTTCTTTTCCAACTGCCGTAGCGCTTCCCGGTGTGATTTCGGGATTTGTAGGTAACGGTTGGCCAGTTAACCTGAGGTAATTAGCTTCAACATGGCTCACATAATCTGTGTTTCTTTCGCCGTCTCTATAGTTTCCATATCCGAGATTATATGCTTGTAACAAGTCTCCTGTGTTCTTAAGGTTTAATGCAGTTTTATATTGTGCCCAGTAAATTGCAAGTAACTGTGCGCCGCCACAGATATTTCTTGCTGGCTTAAGTGTATCTTCTCCCCAAGTTAATTGAGTTTCTTGAGTTGACTTAGTTCTAAATCTATTATCTTCTACGGTTGCAATCTTTAGAAGTTGCATTAATCCCATAGCATCTTTTTTACTAACCGCGCGTGGTTTACCGCCATTATAATTGCAGCTAGGTCCGTAGCTTTCCCACATTAATATTGCTTTAATTAACTCTGAGTTTATTCCATATCGCTGTGAGCAGCTTTCAATAATTGGGTCAATTTCTTCAAAGTATAAACATTTAGACGCACGCTTATCTGCTAATGCAAGTAACTCTTCATCCGTATGAGCACCGGCCACTGGTGTTTCATCAGCACTTGCTACAAATGTTTCGCCACCTTCTGTGTCGCCTGGTTCAACGTCAATTTCTCCAGTTGGTCCGCGGAACCCGCCAGATTCTTTACAATTCGGCAAATCGTTTTTCGGACAATGAATGTTCACGTGTATGTGATTATAGTGTCCGTTAACGTGTACCAATAGTCGATTTGGGCCAATGAAAATTTTATTCTTCAGCGGATAACCTGGCTCGTATGAATTGATGTACGCTTGCAATTTATTGATTAAACGTTGGTCAAGATAAATTCGCCTAACTGGAGTTTTTTCAGCTAAAGTGCGCACAAATAGCCACATTGCCGCTACATTAAATTTACTAGCGTCGCCACAGTCGTAAACTTTTTTGTTGCCTGGGTCACTACAGAAAAACGCTAAATCTCCATCTAGCCCATTTTGATGAGTTGTATGCGCTAAGCCTTTTTTTACATCGTAAACTAATCTACCGCCGTTTTGACTTGATAAATCGTTTATCCTACCTGTCGGGCCATTGGTTTCGAACCCACTCATAACTGTGCAGCTCGCTATTTCAAGCGTGTTGATTAATTCAGAAGTAGCGTATGCGCCAGTTATAGCTGGTGAAAGCTTCAAATAGGGATTATCTCTAAACGTTACGCCGTTTTGTAAACTTCCGCTTTGAACTTGCCCGATTGCTTTAGAATCTTTTGTAAAATGAGTAGTTACGCAATTAGCAGTTGTGCCATCAACTCGCACGTTGACACTTGCGCCTGGAACGATTTCAGGTATCTCATCGTTTGTTTCTCCAATTTGGCTAGAGACATCTGTGCCGGTTAAAAATACTAATACTTGATTGTCTTCCAAGTCGTTTCCCTTGTAATTCCAAGCAGCTGCTACTAGCGCGACAATTGCTAATAAAGCGAATATAACAAGTTTCTTCTCCATTGTAAGGAAATAGAGAATAGCTAATTATAAGGATTGAGGTTTAGAGAAAAATTCTATTTGCGCCAATCTTCACCTTTGCTAAGGTGGCTTGTCGCAAATTCTATTTGCGCCAGAAGGACAAAAACGCTGTGTGCGTAAGTCCAGTATTTACTGGCCGACAACCGCGGTCACGCACAAGCCAATCGCGTACATTAACTTCAATTATCTTTTCTTCAATAAAGTTCAACTTGCGTGCCTCTTCTGCAAATTTTCTGATTTGTTCAACATTTGGATGAAATCCGACAAGCATTCCGCCGATTTTCAACGCAGTAAATGCGTGGGGAATAACTTTTTCGCTGTCGGCTAAATCAAGAATAATTGCATCGACTTCGGTTTCTTCAATTCCGTCAAATATGTTTTTTATCTTTAGCTCAACGATTTTGTCGAAGCCAACTTTTGCAACATTTTTTTCAACTAACTTTGCAAAATCCTCGCGCCACTCGTAAGAATATACTTTTCCATCTTTTCCAACTACATTTGCAAGGTAAATCGAAAGAAAGCCAGACCCTGCGCCAGCTTCAACAACTCGATCACCTGAACCAATTCCAGTGAATCCAATAATAGCAGCCGCATCTTTAGGTACGATTACTTGAGGGCCCCGTTTAAGTTTATTAAAAATATTTACATCCAGCATATATTGTTATTCACTAGTTAGGTTTTTTATCTTTATTTCATTTATCTTCATAAGACATGCCGAACAATATTAAGCGAGAAGTTGCCGAAGCAAAAACATTCTTCAAACCACATGTCCCACGTTACAGCGCAGTAATAGCTGCGCATGCGCCTGAACTACTGCCAGCGTTTCACAAGGGAGTTAAAAACGGTGAAGTGCAAATCCCCCAACTTAGAGTGCTTGGTACAAAATATTTTCGTTTTACGCCAAATGAGCAGAACCAACACCATGCTGCATTGAGACGCGCAAGTGCAATCCTTCGAAAAAACGGTGTAGGTTCTGCAGTTAAGTATTTAGAAACTAAAAAGCGCCCAGTTATTTCGCGTAGATTTGCAACTGCAGCTGCGCTCACTTTAGCTGCTGGCATTGCAGGAGTATCCGCGCTTAAAACTACTTTACCCCTTTTTGTCAAGCCCGAATCAATTGCATCTCCAGCAAATCCCGAAGTTTTAAAACGAAGATTAAAAGAACAAAGTTCGGTTTTTAGATTAAACAAAGACGTAAATAGTTTTCTTGATAACCTTCGGAGAACTGGAGAGTTAACAACTGCCGATGATGTAAGTTTAGTTGTCCATGATTTAACAAATAATCGCCTTCTTTTATCAATTAATCCAGACCAACCACGACGTGCAGCTAGTCTGATAAAACCATTCATAATGCTAGCGGCATATCACAAGTTATCCGAAGGTTCAACGGGATATCCTAAATTAGATTCGGACATTGAAAAAATGATTGTCAAAAGCGACAACGATGCATCTCGCCGAGTATTGCGTTTTGTAGGTGGACCAGTCGAAGCAACGCGCATAGTTGCAACATATGGGTTCAAACAAACACGGGTAGCCGAATATATTCCGCACAATGGGCAAGCTTATGAAAATAAAACCTCTGCATCTGATCTTAATCAACTTCTACGTGCGCTGCACAATAGTGCGTTAGTTACGCCAAGCTATTCTCAGGCTATGCTAGGTCACCTAGATAGATATAACACATCTCGCTTAGCTGACTTACCCGAAGCGCATGACGTTGATTTAGCTGGAAAAACTGGTTACATCCACGGTACGCAAGGCGAAGCAACTCAGGTGTTAATGAAAAGTGGATCCACTCGCTATAATTTTGTGTTAGTATTGGAAGGGCCACACCCTAAAGAAGTTAAATACGATAGGTGGGAATGGTGGAAACGTACAAACAAAGTGATCCGTGACACGTTTAGATTCGTCCACAACAAAGTAGCTAGTGGTACGTGAGACAAACATAAACATAATAAGTTTGTATCTGCCATTAATTTCACTATTTTTAATAGTTTTAATAGTGCCTCTGTAGCCCAGAACCGCCTTTTCTTTTAGAAAAAGAAAAGGCCTGTTCGGCCCAAAAGAAAAATAAACTCAGGGGTTTCTTTTTTCATCGATGTTTTTTCTTTCAAAAGAAAAAAGATCGCCTCTGTAGCTCAGTGGTAGAGCGTTTGCATGGTAAGCAAAAGGTCGCGAGTTCAATTCTCGTCGGGGGCTCTTGCTCAATGCGTGTTTTGGCGACTGAAAGCACCTTTTTTCGAAAAAGGGCTTTCGTTTCCAATTCTCGTCGGGGCTTTTAGTTTTTTCGAATGTTTTGTAGTTTTGGTGGTTTAAAATGAGTGAAAAAATAGAAGAACAAGTCGCTGAATTTTTTGCAAAAGAATTTTCATTTACTTTTAATTCAGTAGAAGGCTTACACGATCTCTTCAATTCACTGCGTGAATTTTCACACCACTTGTCAGAAAACCATTACTATTCCGAAGCCATAAACAAAAAAGTCATGTCAATTAATCTAGATCTTCACTCGCTTTCACTTGAACTTCCGCGAATAGCTGAACAAGCTAACTCATTCGACGACGAAGCAACTATTGCGCTCCTAGCTGGCAAAAAACCATCGATATCTAAATCAGATTTTGAGAGCTTCAAGAAAAAATTGGCAGATAGCCGCAAAAGAGTAGTTGAGCTAAATGAATCACTACAAATTTTAGTAAAAGAGATAAAGGCGGAATACAACGGCAAAGTTTAGTTTTACTTATTGCTAATTGTCTACTTTTTTGTACGTAATTATTATAAACTGCCTCGCTGCTTTTCTTCTTATGCAATCCAATTCTTCATTTGATAATACTTACGACTATGCCGCGTACGCAGCAATAAAGCAGTATCTTATTCTTTCAAAACACAATGGTAACTTAAAAGTCGGACTTTTAGACGTAGCGCATAATTTGAACTTGCCTTTAGATAATGTCAATAAAATAATGCAAAAGCTTCAAAAAGAAGGGGTAGTAAAGGAGCTAGAATAAAATGTTAGTTAATGTTCCAGTAGTTGAAATCAATGGAGAAAAGTAGCTGGACTTAAAATCATTTGACAAAAAGTTTGTATTTCGAGCTGATTCAATTGATAAAACGGCTACGCGTGTTTCTGACTCTCGTTCGCAACACCGATTCGACGAAGCCGTTGCTGAAGGCGCGGTAAAATGTAAACCAAAACGTGCATGGGCTATACTTCTCTAAAACTGTTAATCGTAACCTTTTTAATTCCGCTTTCTTCTGATTTTTACCCG
>OBEQ011156032.1_pt1 | contig 10129 bp, 9 predicted proteins | sample 1670901 | NCBI WGS metagenome assembly OBEQ01 (sample SAMEA104232315, study PRJEB22302) | groundwater metagenome | biome: forest; feature: aquifer; material: groundwater | place: USA | collected 2011-08-07 | depth 5.4 m | reverse complement strand
GATACAGCGCGGCGGCGGAAAATCTAGCCGAAGGCTTTAGTACTTCCAGTGGAGTTGTTAATGGCTGGATGGGTAGTGCCGAGCACCGTATTAACATCCTAAATGCGGCCTATACCCAAATCGGCGTGGCCGCCGTGAACGGGACTTTGCAGGGCTCAGAGACAACCTTAGTCGTAGCTTATTACGCTACTCCTTATCAGGCGCCGGCTCCTGTAGCTGCTCCGGCGCCGCCTAGTTCTCCCCCCGCTTCGGTCAAGGGATCTAACAACAGCCCTCCGGCCAAGCCAGCTAATCCGCCTCCTGCCGCGCCAGTAGATAACTCTTCACCGCCCGCGCCGGCTAAAAAACTAGAAAAAGTCACGGTAACCGGCCAAAGTACCACTCAAAAAACGGCCTATGTACCGTCAGCCAAAATCTCTTTAGTATCACAAATTGGCCACTACTTTAACCGCTTGAATTGGGGCCAACAAGCCACGATCTTTATATTGGTATTGACTATGCTGCTGGTTATTCTTAGACATACTGTGATCTGGCGGACCCAAAAACGAGGCTTCAGACATATCTGGTTTAGAGCTCACCCCATCGCTCAATTAGGAGTTTTGAGCGTCGCTATCATAGTTGTGATAAGCACTGGCGTCGGCGTCATAAAATAAGAAAACCCGAAAAAAATCGCTCGACATTGACTTTTGTAAGCATAAAAAGTATCGTGGTAATCAATTAGGGGAGAACGTTTATGAGACGCGCGAGGTTACTTTTAGCAAGTATAACTTTTGTATTGGCGCTAGCCACGCCAGGTTTAGTCAGGGCGACGACCTGTGGGGAAGGCTGTAAAGTACAACCTACATTATCTTGTGGTGGCTTTGTTACCTTTGAGGATGAAGATGGTGTGCATACTGTTTTCCAACTCCAAGAAGGATTTTGCGATCTTGGGATCGATAAACAAGTCAGTGTAAGCGGCGGCCCGTTTGTAGAAGCTGACACCAGTCCTGCGGCTGCCCAAGCCCTGCCTAACGATACTATTACCTGGAAAGTTACCGTTGATAACCATAGCGGCGAGGGTCTTTTCCCGTCCGGCACGATTATAGTCAGCGATATGCTACCAGGCGGCGTGATATATGACAGTTCTAGTGCCTCGAGCGGCTCATACAACAACGCCACTCACCAATGGCAGTTTAATGTTGATGGCTCAACCACCTACCCGTTAACTCTAACAATCAATTCTCATCCGGCGGTAGTTGGCACCGATCAGAATACAGCTACCTTAAGCCAGTACGATCCCAATAACTGCGGTTCAGGAAGCGATCCCTGTGGTTTTAGCACCTACATTGACGGCGATAGTTCTAACAATAGCAATGACGCCTGGGTGACGATCAATAACCCACCGATCGGTCGATCTGAGGGTTCGCCGCCACCTCCGCCTCAGACGCCACCGCCTTCCAATCCACCGCAAGTACTGGGCCTTTCTACAACTGTCCCCAATCCACCTCAGACACCAAAAGAGCAGCCAAAAGTATTGGCTGCTACCACTCTGGCTAATACCGGTAGCGGCTTAATCGAAAGTCTGATAGCCGGTTTGCTGGCAATTAGCGCAATTGCCGTAGCTGCTTATGGCCGCTTGTTCCGCAAACGAGCCACCTACAAACTCTTTAGCTGATTGACGAAATCATGGCCGACGTGAGTCTTGGTGTATAAGAGTAGGCCGATACTCAAGATAAGCAGCACTAGTAGAATCAAGAAGCGTTTTTTCTCACTCATGGGGTTGCCCGATTGGTTTAGCTACAACGACCAGCCGGTCTTTGGCCGACCACAGTGGCGTACAAGTATAAACCGTTAACTGGGCTTGGCTGGTGGGGTCCTCAATCTCAGTAGCCGTAGCCGGCACGACTTGAGTGGAACTAACCCGGTAGTCGTACTCCTTGCCTTGCCAATAAATAACGATGTTATCGCCGACGGCTACTTTATCTAGGCTATAAAAGGTGGCCGGGCCATCATAGGTAAAGCGGTGGCCGATCAGAACCGTATTGCCGCCGCTGGGTGGAGTTGAAGTTTTTGGATTGGCCCAGACGCCTTTGTTGACCAAATAGGGGCTAGTGCCCTCATAAATGTGCTCGTTTAAAGCCAGTTTGGGTATGACCAGACGGTTGTCCTTTGGGATGTCCGCCCGGGTTGCATTGGCCCCGGTATTTGTTGCTAGTTGTGTTTTATAGGGCAGGCCGGCGACCGGTTTGGCATGGCGCTGCCTCAGCCACAACTGCAGCTGCGGTACAAACGGCGCGCTAAAAATATAAAGATTTAGGCCTACTACCGCGACTACCAGGGCGATGTTTGTCCGCTCCCAAGCTCGACTGCCTACCACCATGACTTAATTGTAGCAACCTTAGTGGCGGCAATTGCTGCTGGCCAGCTTATTGAACGTTTATATAGACGTAGAAGCCGTTGTCGGAGGCCCAAGATTGGCCCTCGGCGACAAGATCGAAGTATTCGTAATGCGGCCCGGGCGAGCTCGGCGCGCGCGCGGTGAAGGTGAAGGTGCCGTCAGACCCTGGCGGCACTGAATCTTCGATCAAACTAGCCGGCCGGGTATCGTTGATCCAGCTCGGGTAGTAAAAGGCGCTGCCGCGGTTCAAGGGACTAGCGGTACCGAGCCGGACAGGGAAGCTGCTGCCCTTCGTCCAAGTGGTCTCGCCGCTGTTACGGGCTTTAATCGTGACGTCAAAAGTTTGGCCGGCGCCGATGTTCGGGTTGCCGGTGCTGAGCGATGACCACAGCGGTTGCCAAGAGAAGTTTTTGCCGTGCAGATAAAGTGTCAGGCCGGTGTCGTTAAACCAACTGACGCCCTCGCTGACTAGGTTGAGCCGCTCGTAATAGTTGCCCGAGCTGGGGACGTGGACATTGAACTGGAAACCGGCCGTGGCGCCGGGCGCCACGCTGCCTTCGTTCATCTGCGTAAGTCTGGTTGAACTCGGCCATTTGTCGCCGCTGGGCACCGCCACGGCGCTGGGCCGCCCCGGTTGCCAGGTGCCCAGCCAGATTGGCCCACTGCCGGTCTTGCTCCAGGTGAGATTGCTGGAATTTTTGGCGATCACTGTAATTAATTGAGTAGAGTTGGGCTCCATCATGCCTGTGCCGTTGCCGTAAATGACCTGCTGGAGCTGCCACTGATAGCCGTTGGTGACATTGATGGTTGGGGAAAGACCCGGCCAGGCCATCCAGGTGTAGTTCTCGACGACCAAGTTCATCGGCTCGACAAAGCTGCCGAGTTGGCCAGGTGTAATTTGGAAACTGAAGGTGCCGTCAGAGTTCGGATCAACCTTGTTTTCTTGAAGCGTGGCGTAGCGATTGCCGCCGCCGAGGAACTGGCTAGGCCGGTCCGGCGGTTGCCAAGTGCCGAGGCGAATGGGGTGGTCGCCGTTGTTGTACCACGGGTGGCGGCTGACGTTGCGGGCTTTGAGCGTTAGAGTGTAGGTCTGGCCCTGGACCAAGTTATTATCGCCGCCTGAGAAACTAAAGCTGCTGATTAGCCAAGCATATTCGGGGCCGATGGGATTGCCGAACCAATCCCAAAAGGTCCGCCAGAAATTGCGGTTGCCGTAAGCGCTGCAGCCATCACCGGTGCCATAAAGGTTATTGAGAGCCGCCTGGTTGGGCTGATAGGGCGTGTAGTTATAAAGATCGGCCGTAGCTTGGGTCTGCATGTTGATCGGGCTGGAACCGCAGCTGCTGTTGGGGTTGTAAGCGACACTAGAGGTTTGGCCGACCGTAAAGTTGAATAGTTGGGGCTGCTTACCGTAGCGCTGGAACTGGTGGGCGGCGTTGTAGACCTGGTTAAAAAAGCCGTAGTATTGGGCGTCGCAAGGCGCGCTGTCGGGGCAACCGTAGCCCATGGCACTGCGGTACTCAATTGGCCAGGGCCAGTCATCGGTCACTAGGGCTTGTTCTTTTTGCAAGGTAGCCAGGATGATCTGGGGATTGACACCGCAAGCCGCCGAGACCACTTTGATAACGGTGGCGGCCGACATGTTGCCGCCGCTGATCGGGCCGCAGTAGGCATCGGCGGCTTCATCCGGCGCGCCTTGGGAGAAGTCTTTTAGGCAAGTATAAGGCGGCAGGTAACCGTTGAAGCGGCCCCAGTCGGCGCGGGTCGGGTAACCGCTGCGGCCGGACGGCTGGCTGCCGTTGGTGTCGCAAGTCGGCACCTTGGCGTTTAGGAATGCCTGAATGTCATCGGAGCTCATGGTGTTGGGGTTAAAAAAGACCGAATCGTCGATGATCCGCCCGGCCTGCCAGTCGCCGGCGTTGGCGGCGCTGGCTTTGGGCGATCCGCCCAGGCAAATAAAAAGTAGGCCTCCCAGGCTGAGGCCGAGAAGCAGGAAGGTCTTCTTGAAGCTGCTAATCATTTAGACCTTGACATTTAGGGCCGCCGAGCTGCCGGCTGCGGTGGCCGAGCTATAGCTAACCACAAGTGACCAGTCGCCGCCGGTCAAACCGCTGACACTAATTGGGGTACAGACGGTGTTGGTGGCGTTGGCCACACCGGATGAGGTAAAGGTCTTGGTTGTGTAGCCTTGAGTAAAAGTAGCAGTGCAGGTGCCGCCGTCTTCTATTACACCGTTGACATAGGCCTTAACGCTGCTGGCGCTAGCGCTGGTTATAAAGGGCGTGACTGAGCGCTTGCCGGAGCTGCTGGCCGAGTTGTTACTTTGATTTTGCTGGTTAACAATCGCGTTCTTATTGGCATCGGCAGCTTGTTTTTCCTGGTTGGTGGCTGGGTTTAGATTGACGTAGGGGGCGGTTGTCGAGGTGTTGGTGGCCGCACCGCTAGAGTTTTTGTGATGCCAAGCCCAGTAGCCCAAGACGCCTAGGACAATCACAGCGGCAGCGGCCAGAACCGCTGTCCGCCTAGTTAAAGAAAAAAGTTTACGAGCTCTTTTTTTAGCCATGTTTATATTATAGCTGCTAAGCGGAAGCTTAACAGATAAGCACAAGCCGATCAAGCATCCGGTTTGGCTAGTAAGTACTCTTGGACGGCTTTGACGTGCTCTTCAAAAGGCCGTTTGGTGATATCGAAGAAGCCGTAGCCATATTTAGCAGCTGCCTTGGCCTCGGCTTTGCTGCGCTTTATACCCGCGGCGACCATCTCTCGAATTGACGTCTCGTCGCCGTCGGTTTCTTTGAGCCAGATGTTGAGCCAGTCACTAGGGTTGGCTTTGGCCTGGGCCAAGACCACATCAGCATAACCTTCGTCCGTAAAGCCTACAAAGGCCGCCCTAATCGCAAAGTTGGCGAGCGATAGTTCCTGAACGCGCCCTACCATTATGCCGGCGCCTTCGACCACTAAGTCGGCATTATCCAGCTGCATATCGTAATGTTCAATTTGGCCAATTACTGCTCGCCAGCCGAGCTGGCCCATACCGATTTGGTGATTGAATTTTTTGGGCCTTTGGTTTTTTTCACCCGGGGTCCGCAGAAGTGCCTCCCCGGAGATTCGTAGATCTTTAGCATCGACAAAGGACTCTCCGAAGAGAGCCTTTCTAAGGCCGCCTTCGACAACGTCAAACGAAATAGCCACCATCGGCCGTTCTTGGATCAGGCTGTTCATGATGGTAGTTTTGCCGGTGCGTGGGGGTCCGCCGATGAAGTATAGGTTGTTCACGGCTTTATTTTCTCAAGCTTTGGTCACTCGTGCTAGGAAGTCTTTGAATTTGGTCTGGAAGCGGGCGGCGCTGAAGCGCTCGGCGTATTTAGTTATAGCGGCGTGGTCAAAGCCCTGGCTGGTTTGAAATTCCTGCAGAGTTTTGATTAACGAGCCCGGCGTAAGCTCGGCGAAGAACAGACCGGTTTGGCCGGGCTCGACGTAGTCCAGCGGCCCGCCGCCGCGGTAGGCAATCACCGGTGTACCGGCGGCCATCGCTTCCACGCCAGTCACGCCAAAATCCTCGACGTTAGTTGGGAGGATGAAAGCTTCGGCGGCCTGGAAATATTTAGGCACTGCCTCATCTGCCAAGCTACCTAGGAATTTAACGCTCGGGCCGGCTAACCGCTTAAGCTTCCTGTGCTCCGGGCCGTCGCCGATGACATTCAGCGGTAGGTCTAGTTTTGTGCAAGCGACCACCGCTAGGTCTATTCTTTTATAAGGAGTCTGGCGTCCAGCTGTCACAAAGCCTCGGCGCTTTTGATTGTCTTTGGAGCCGAAGCGCTCGATGTCAACCGGCGGGTGGATAATGGTGGCTTCGCGGCCGTAGTATTTTTTGATCTCGTTTTTAGTGTGATGGGAGTTGGCGATAAAGTAGTCGGGCCTTTGAGCAGCTTGCTTATCCCAGCGGCGCATCGGCCCAACAAGCAGCCGCAGGCCCAACCGGGCTAGCGGATTAAACAGACCAAAGCCGGGGCTTTTGAGGTATTCGCTGTAACGTCGCCAATAATAATGAGTTGGTGAATGACAGTAGCTAACGTGAACCTGCGGCGGCTTGGTTTTGACAAATTTGGCCTCGGCGCCGCTGATTGAAATCACCAAGTCATAGTCGCTGAGATCCAGTCGAGAGAAGACCCAAGCCCGCAGCACTGGCATAAATTTGCGGGTGGCTATGGGCAACTTTTGCAGCCAGGGAGTTCGGACATCGGCGCCGGCCAATAAGTCGAGCTTACTAGGATCGTGCTGTGAAGTGTAAATTGGCGCTTCCGGAAACAGCTTGTGTAACTCAACGACTACCCGTTCGGCGCCGCCAATACCGACTAGCCAATCGGTGACCAGAGCGACCTTCATCTAACTAGCTCCGAGGCGGCGCAACACAACCCGAACAGTTTTAAGTAGGATCGTCAAATCCAGCCATAGGCTCCAGTTTTGGACATAGTAAAGATCAAGCTTGCGGCGCTCCTCGAAGCTGATATCACGCCGCCCGGAAACTTGGGCTAGTCCCGTTAGGCCCGATTTAACACTTAGAATTAGATCTTTTTGGGCGTACTGGTCGAGCTCGAATTGCTGCAGGGCTCGGGGTCCCACCAGGCTGAGGTCGCCCTTGACGACGTTGATCAGCTGCGGCAACTCGTCTAAGCTGGTCCGACGCAAGAACCGCCCCAGGCCGGTCACTCGCGGATCGTCAGGAATTTGGTCGCCGGCCTCACGGTATTTTTTTATCAGCTCCGGCCGACCCATTTTGGTAAAGGCTGCCTCGGGGGACAGTCCGCTGTAGGCGTGTTTGTGAGACCGGAATTTATAAATTTTAGTAGTGCTGCCAAAGCGGGTCATTCGGCGGTCGCGAAACAGAATCGGCCCTTTGGGATCGAAAAGCTTAATCAGGCTAGCTAGCAGTAACATGAGCGGCGCGGCAATGACTAGAGCCAGACCACCCAAGAGTAGGTCGCTAGCTCGTTTGACAATCCGACCCCAGCCGATGAGCGCCGTCTGGTGAACGGCGATGACTGGCACAGAGGAGCGGAACAGCTCGACGGCCAGGTTGCCGACAAATAGCTCGGAGTTGCCGGGCACAAAGCGGTAGGCAATGTGGTGGGTTTGGGCAAATTCTAGAATCTCATTGTTACGCTCGCCGCCCGCGTAAAGTTCGGTTTGGACAATGCTGTGAATGTCGGCGGCTTTGAGTTTTTCGACGGCTTTGCCGAAACTGGCAAAAATAGGTAGGTGTGGATAGCGCTGGGCGGCGTGTTCGCCGCCGCCGACTACCCCGACGATCCGGTAACCTGAGCGCTCCGCCTCAGCTAGCGACTCAACCAGCTCACCGGCAATTTTGGTGTTGCCGACAATTAAGATATTGGTGATGCCAATGCCGTAGCGAAAGGCCCAGTTACGAAACCAGCGGGTCGAGTTGCGGAATAAAACTAAAAAGATAAAAGCTAGGCTAAAGCCGTAAACCGGCACTAAGCGAGCAGGGAAGACCGGGCGGTTGTCGGCATAAGCATAGCCAATGACAAAAAGTAAGCCAAAAAACGAGCCGACCAGCAATCGGCCGAGTTCAGAAAAGCGCTTTTCGTAAATTGAGCTGTTGTAAAGGCCCAGCAAGGCAAAAAAGAGGATCCAAAAGGGTAGCAGTAATAAGAAGATTTCCAGGTAAGTAATAGCGTGAACGGTCTCGGAAATGGGGCGGTGGCTGATCGAGACCCGCAAAATGTAGGCGGCTACAAAGGCAGAGATCAACGCTAGAAAATCCCCGACCACCAGAATTAAACTGTAAATCAACGAAGCGTTGCTTTTCATCGACTGCCATTCACTATATCATCTATAGTTAATGAAGCTGGTGTTAAGGGGTCGCCCAAGACAAAACCGCTCATTATTTTATCTGAAAATTATGCAGGCCGGCGTGGCCACAGTGCTACTTCTCGCGCCAATTTATACTGCTTTGGCGATTTGGCTTACCAGCGCGGTCCATCACGCGGACCTTATAAATATTTGGAAAGAGATTCTGGTAGCCGCTATTTTCTTAAGCCTGTTGGCATCTGGCGAGTACATCGTCGTTCGGTTTCTGGCGAATCGGCTGACTATTCTAATTGGCATCTACTGTTTGCTGCTAATTGGCATAGGGATTTACGATTTGGCTACTCATCGGGTTAGCAAAAACGCCGTGATTTATAGCTGGGTAGTTGATCTTCGGCCATTTGGCATTTTCGCTTTGGCGCTACTGACTTCTTTAATTGCCCTGCATAAACGGTATCGGCCTCTACCCTGGGCTAAGCTAGTCGTTTGGCCGGCGGTGGCAGTTATTATTTTTGGGCTGCTACAATTTACGGTCTTACCCAAGGATATTTTGAGCCACATTGGGTACAGCAGCCAGACGCTGCTTGCCTATCAAACGGTTGATAACCAGCCCAGCTTGGCTCGCGTCCAGTCCACCTTACGCGGCCCCAATCCACTAGGCGCTTATTTAGTGCTGATCATTCCGCTCTTTACGGTCATGGCCGCCCGACGGCGGGGCCGCGCCCGGCTGTTTTGGGTCGGCAGTATCCTGCTCGGTTTAATTGTGATGTTTGCCACCTACTCGCGCAGCGCTGATGTAGGGTTGGTTTTGGCAATGTTAAGCTTGGCGGTCATTTACGGCTGGCGCTACGTCAATCGGCTAGTAGTGATCTTGAGCCTGGCGGGGTTGTTAGTCTTGGGCACCGGCTTGGTAGCTTCTCGCCACAGCTACTTTGTCCAAAATCTTATTTTCCATACCAGCAAGGCTTCGACCTCGCCGCAAAGCGCCGACGCCGAGCGCAATGCCGCTATTGAACGGGCGGTCAAAGACGTTTACCACCACCCATTCGGCGGCGGCATTGGTTCGGCCGGCCCGGCCAGCTTACGCAACAATAAGGGCGAGGTCAAGCTGGCCGAAAACTACTATCTGCAAATCGGTCAGGAGGCGGGCGTAATTGGTATGGCACTATTCATTGCCATCATTTGTTTAATGGCTCTGGAGCTCTGGCGTCTGCGCGAGAATAAACTTGCCAGCGTTTTGCTAGCCAGCTTAGTGGGCATCAGCTTTATTAACTTGCTGCTGCACGCTTGGGCTGATGACACCTTGGCCTATGTCTGGTGGGGGTTAGCTGGTATTGTCCTAGCGCCTGTTATACTAAAGCGAGGTCATTTAAAAAATAAAAATGGCAGGCTCAAAGAAGCAACAGCAAGCCCATAAACGACTAATTATCCAGCTGGTTGAGTATATGATCAGCGGCGGCGCCTATTTTTGGAGCGGCTACGGGCTGTTCTACATATGCTGGAGCCAGCTGCACTGGCGCCTGTGGTGGGCCAAGCTGGCCGCTAACGTCTTTGGCTGGACGGTCAATTTTATGCTGCAGCGCTACTGGGTCTTTAAAAATCCCCACCTCCGTGGTCATCTGGGCAAGGTGACTGGCCGCTACATCTTTATTACCCTGGTCGACTTCGTACTTGATTACTTGATTGTCGCTGGCTTGAAGAACCACGGCTTGACGCCGTACCTGGGCCAATTTGTCAGCGCCGGCTTCTTTACGATTTGGAACTACGTCTGGTACCGCTGGTGGGTCTTTCCGCAACGCCTGCCATCGCCAGCTCACCCAGCCCGCCGCCGCCTCAGGCCACACCATTTGTCAGCCTAAGAGTTGGCTAGTTAATCCTTCATATATATATCAGCATACTAGTACGCTGATATATGGCTAGGGG
>OBEQ010094437.1_pt1 | contig 10130 bp, 6 predicted proteins | sample 1670901 | NCBI WGS metagenome assembly OBEQ01 (sample SAMEA104232315, study PRJEB22302) | groundwater metagenome | biome: forest; feature: aquifer; material: groundwater | place: USA | collected 2011-08-07 | depth 5.4 m | reverse complement strand
GGTTACAAGCGCGGTGCAGGTGAATGCGAAGATGAGGGATAACTTTAAAGTTCAAAGTTCAAAGTACAAAGTTCAAAACTATGTCGAGAAGATAGCAACGGAGAGTGAGAAGGTTAAGAAATATTTGGAAGGGAAAGTTATTAAGAAGGTTATATATGTGCCGGGGAAGGTGATTAATTTTGTAGTCTGATAATATTATAGATCAAAGATCAAACATGCCCAGCCGGAGCAAGTTTATAACTTGCTATGGGACGTTCCGGACCAGGTTGCAAACCTGCTCCGGCGATAATTTATTCTTCGAGTAAGGGCGATACCGCATCGAGAAGTTCTCGACTTCGGGACGTACCGTCTGGTACATCCCTACGCTCGAACAATAAGGCTTTGCGTAACATGAGTGAATTAATTTTCAAACATTGAGATATTGTAACATTGATTGAAAATTGTAAATTGAGAATTGAAAATTAAATTATGGATTCAGGTGAATTACTGCAAAAATATTCTCCTTTCTTTCGTAGGTATTGGTTTCCTTTGCTACTCGGTGTGTTGGGTTTGATATTCTTAGGTTATGGTATGACACAGTATATGGGCGGCAGGCAGGATAAAGAGGATATTTTATTTGATGGCGTTTCAACGTCTTCTTCGAATGTTTCTAATTTTAAAGATGGAGGGGCTCAAACTGAAATTGCAGGTTCTGATAAACAAAATCTAAAGCCGGGGAATATGGTCGTCGATATAGAAGGGGCAGTTCAAAAGCCTGGGGTATATAAATTGTCTTATGATGCTCGAGTCCAAGACCTGCTCATCGCAGCAGATGGTCTGGGTAAAGACGCGGATCGGGAAAAAGTTGCCAAGAGTCTAAATCTGGCGGCTAAACTCACTGATGGCGCCAAGATTTATATACCCTTTAATGGAGAAGGTTCAGTTATGGGGGAGGCTACAAATGGACCCATTAATATTAATTCCGCGTCAGTTAGCGATCTTGATTCCCTTCCCGGCATTGGCAAAATAACCGCGAACAAAATAATTGCTAATAGACCTTACGGAAATATTGAAGAACTTGTTGCAAAGAAGATTGTTGGACAGAAGGTGTTTGAGGAGATTAAAGAGAAGATAAGTGTCTACTAACGTGAATAATTAAGCTTGCGCCGCCTGCATTTTCGCACTTGCATTTAGTATATATATATACTAAATTTATGCCCATCTTTTGGCTGAATTCTCTATGAAAAAAATATGGCTGCTCAACACACCGTTGTTCTTATTGTTTTTGGGTATTATAGTTTTTACTAATTCTACCGATCTACAAACCCGGATCCTGGCTCAATACTCTCCTGTCCACGCACTCGGTGCTTCTGTGGTCGTGAATTCGGGGGATTATGTCCAAAAGTCAATCGGAGCGCTGATCGCCTCCTTAACCCCGCGGCGGACAAATCAGGAGGAGCCGATAGATCAAATTCAAAACTTCCCCTCTCCTATTAGGAGAGGTCAGGGTGAGGTCGGGACTGATCAAAAAACTTCTGAGCAAACTCAGGCTGTCGCGGGAATAAACGACTCTGCGGATAATTCCTCAACCGATCCTCCCCTCTTTACTAAAGAGGGGTCAGGGGAGATTTCTCTTGTTGCTTCAAGCATAATGAATACCACAGCGGTTAATCTTCTCCGCTCTTCCTCCTTTGAAACCGAAGTTGCAGGACAGCCGCGGGGTTGGTTTTATCTGCTTGATTCAAGTAACGGCAATACACATACCTCTCCCGAAGGCAACCGGTCAGGCGCCTCGGGTCTGAAATTCGCGGGCGGCGGGACAGGCAATTTGGGCATTATGCAGCCTGACACCAAGACTGTTCCAGGCAGAACGTATACTTTCTCAGGATACTTAAAGTACATCAATGCCCCTTCTGTAACGCTAAGGCTTGGCTTCTGGAATGAATATCTCAATCGGCAAGGAGAGATAAAATCGTTTACCTTGTCAGGTACCCGCGACTGGACTCGCGTCTATATCGCTACCACAACTCCAGGCTTGCTGACCGATCCCAAAAACGAATTCCCCATAATTACCATACAGGGATTAACTCAAGGCGCCGTGTATCTTGATGATCTGCAGCTTGAGGAGGGCTCCTCTCTCTCCGAATACAACTCCGCCCAGGCCAAACCCATGGCAGTAAGCAGTATAGGAGACGGTTCTATTACTTTCAGCCCCAGTGCGGATATTGCCCCGACCTTTGACGCTACAGGTTCCATCGGCTCCACAACCAATAAATTTAAGTCATTAAATTTAAGCAATGCCTCAATAGACAAAGACGGAAACTTTGAGTTTAAAGGCAGCGGGACAGTAGACGGGAGTATCACGGCAAATACTCTTGTCGTCAATGGCAGTACAATTTTAGGAAGCACGATGAGCGCCGTGCCCGTGACAAGCGGCGGAACGGGAGTAACAAGTCTGACTCAGTACGGCGTGCTCTATGGAAATGGGACAAGCGCCCTCTCGGCTCTTACGCCCGGAACAAGCGGTTATGTTCTGCAGAGCAGCGGGACAGGAGCTGCTCCTTCCTGGGTTACGCCTTCAGGCTTGTCCGCAGGAAGTGTACCCTTCTCAGGAATTACAGCCGGCACAAATACCAATACAGCCCTTATTGTCGGCAACGGCAGCAGTCTGACCTTCAGCGGGACAGGAACGATCAATGCCTCTAGTCTTCTTGGTGCAACCTGGGCATCGCCCGGGGCAATCGGTTCATCAAGCGTCAATACCGGAGCATTCTCAACACTGAGCGCCTCGGGACTCCTCTCTGCAAATGGAGGAGTAACCCTCGCTTCAGGCAAAACCTATCAGATAAACGGGACGGACGTCCTCTCGGCAACAACTCTCGGATCAGGAGTTACCGCTTCAAGCCTGACGAATGTCAGCGCACTTGGCTCTGGCTCTATTGCCTCAGGCTTCGGCACAATTAGTACTGCCAATACGATCACCGGCACAACTCTCAATGGGACGACAGGAATAAATACAGGGGCAGGCGCGGGAACTGTCAGAATAGACTCCTCCGGCAACTTGGTAAATATTGGTACAACCCAACTCAACACCCAAACCTACACCTGGCCTTCATCAGGTCAATCCTCAGGCTATGCCCTCAGCACCAATGGTTCAGGAACCTTGTCCTGGCTTGATCTCTCCTCCTCTGTTTCCAACTTTTGGAGACAAACAAATGGCGCTCTCTACCCTGCCAATTCGACAGTTGATCTGCTGGTCGGCGCTACTGCAACTTCCTTCGCCAAATTCGGCCTCCTTAACGTCAATAACGGTACGCCAACTGCCAGTATCTCAGCCTCCTCAGGCAACAATGCCACCTATCTCAGCGGAGCAGGTAAGCTTGCGACAACCAACATGCAGACTCTAACTCTTGGAGGTTCAACAACGGGCAATCTCTCCTTCAATTCAGGAGGAACCACAGCCATGACCATCCTCCCAAGCGGCTCCGTCGGCATCGGGACGACCTCCCCCACCTCCCTTCTCCACGTCGCGGGGCAGTGTGTGGCCGAGGGAACGCTCATCCGCAGACGGCGCAGAAAGAGAAATGGTGAATGGGAAGAGGAGGATACGCCTGTTGAAGACATCCTCCCAGGGGATGAGGTACTGTCTCTCAATGAAAAGACAGGAGAGTTTGAATGGCACAGGGTTGAGGCGACTATGGACATGGGAGTGCAGGAAGTATTCCGGATAACTACCAAATCCGGTAAATGGATAGAAACAACAGGCAATCACCCCTACCTTGTCAAAGATACACAAGGCAGATCCGTCTCGCACCCAAGTTCTATAAAAAATGCCGGTTGGGTCAAGGTAGCCGGACTCAAAGAAGGAGACAGGATAGCGATTGCAAACACGCAAGAAGTTGTGAGCGAACTCGCCTGGGATGAAATTCTGTCTCTTGAGCTCGTTTCAGAAGTGCAAACATACGATCTTCAAATCGAGAAGACCCGCAACTTTGTGGCTGGGCATTATGTCAATCGTAAAACAGGCAAAGCGCTGAGCAATAAACAGGAAAAAGCTTATTTGGAGTATTTAACCACCAAAAAATCCGCTTTCGCGGATTTTGGAGATTCTACCAAAGTAGAGTCAAATCTGGATTATCACCTAAAAAGTAGGTTACCACAAAATAAATCTGTTGTCAAGTCTGATAAAAATAGTGTGGAGGTAGCGGGATTTGCACCCGCAGAATCTTGGGTGACAATCCAGATTCCCTACTCAAGTACCCCCACACCAAAATCATTGTCTCAAATCTTTGGAGAAAATGTCAACGAAGAGGATATCGTCTACGGCGGCATCGTCGCCCATAATACCTATATCACCGGAGCCAAGATCGGTCAGGCCTTGACAATCATCAATGAGACAGGAGATCAGAATCTCCTCACAGCTTCAGCATCCGGGACAACAAGGTTTAACATCAACAACAATGGCAATCTCCAGTTCACAGGCAGTACAAGTTTCCTCAACACACTCACCTCGGCCGCTACAGCTGCCAGAACCTTTACCTTCCCTGACGCGACAGGCACTCTTTGTATATCAGGACAGACTTGTGCCAGTAGCGGAGTTGTGGGGTACTGGCAGAGAGCCTCAGGTTCTTTAGCTCCCGCAAATATAACCGACGATCTTCTTCTCGGCGCCACTTCAACCGCTTCAGCCAAGTTCGGCTTCCTCAATGTGTCATCCGGCACTCCAACCGCCAGTATCTCCGCCAACACTACCAACAACTATACTTACCTCACAGGCTTAGGAAACCTTGCCACAACCAATATGCAGACCCTCACTCTTGGAGGCTCATCAACCGGCAATCTCTCCTTCAACTCCGCCGGAACTACTGCCATGACCATCCTGCCGAACGGCAACGTCGGCATCGGGACGACGGCACCTAACGCGCCATTGGAACTCGCGGGAGACAAAGTAGCCGGAACTTATGGTGATACAGGACAATTTCAGATGTCTGGACATACAAATCCTCTTCAGGGTTTTGTCATGGGATACGATACAACAAATAATTTCGCATGGATTTATTCCAGAGTATCCGGAACGGCAGCAAAGCCAATCATATTGTTTCCAAACACAGACACGGGCAATGGCAAGGTTGGAATCGGCCTAACAAATCCTAGTGCGCTTCTTCATATCAGTTTAGCAACTGCTCTTAATACCACCAAAGGTCTTATTGTCCAGGGAAGATCTTCTCAAACCGCTAACCTTCAAGAGTGGCAGAACAGCGCCGGGACGGCTCTTGCGGTGGTAGATGCGTCCGGCAATGTCGGCATCGGGACGACGGCTCCTGGAGCTGGAATAAATCTGGACATTCAAGGTTCGTCCAACCCCCGTATTCAGCTAAAAGCAACAACTGCTACCAACTTTGCATATCAGACTTTTGTAAACGGCTCAAGCAACTTGCTGGTCGGTGTGGAAGGTTCAGCAGCTGGCGGTATTATGACAAACAGTCTTGCCTATGCGGGCTTGATTTTTCAGCAAAATGCTCAAGCTCTGCAATTCGGAACCAGCTCTTCGACCAGATTGACTATCGACTCTTCAGGCAACGTCGGCATCGGCACCACCTCCCCCCTCGCCACCCTCGACGTCCGCGGCAACTCCGCCACAACCCCCATCGCCTCCTTCTCAGGCTCAACCAATTTCGCGGGACTCGTGGTTGACAACTCAGGCTCCGGTGATCTCTTTACCGCTTCAGTCTCAGGCGCGAAGAAATTTACTATCCTCAACAACGGCAACGTGGAGGTCGTGGGAACGGCAACTACCTGCACGATCGGCAATGGCACTTCAACCACAAGCTGCTCGGCCTCGGACAGACGCTTGAAAGACAACATAACATCTCTTTCCGGTGTCAGCGGACTCGATGCTATTAAGCGTCTGAGTCCCGTCTCTTTCAATTGGAATGGCTGGATGCAGAAGAATGGAGCCTCTTCCAAAAATCAATTCGGCTTCATCGCCCAGGACGCGGCGTCGGTATTCCCAAATCTTGTAGAACAAGACAAAAACACAGGATACTATAAATTTGATTACCAGGGATTATTGGGGCCAATTGTAAAATCCATTCAGGAGCTGGATGCAAAAACCGTCTCTCTATCATCTGAGTTGACTTTGAACCAGCAAAAAATCCCCTTGTCAGCGGGGGATTTTTTCACTGGATTGCAAACTAGTGTTGCAACTCCGGATCTCTCAAAAGTAATGCTAACATATTCCGATGGGACTGTCAAGTGGAGTGTGGACCCGACGGGAATTGCACCCGCGCAACCAGATTTGAGAGATCCGGAGCGACACTTGTCCGGGCCCACACCATTGTCATTATCGCAATTGCTAACTGAACTTGTCAATAATAACGTAACTCTCAACTCCAAGGTCTCCTCGCTTGAAGCAGAGCTTACAAGCCTGAGCGGGCAAAGCGAGTCGAAGGCCTCGGATACCGCGATGCTCAAGAGTATAATTGAGGGACAAATCCAGACTTCCAGTCTCTCAGGAGAATTGAGCAACGCGATCCAATCACTTGACATCAACGCCGCTACAATCTCAGGAGAGCTTAACGTACTTGGCAGGACAACCCTAATGGACGTATCAATAACCGGCAAACTAACAAACGGCCTCCTGACGGTGAACGGCCTCGACTCCTGCTCCCAAATCCCTCCCAACCTCCCTTTATCAAGGGAGGGGTCAACAGGTTCTCCCCTTACTAAAGGGGAGTCAGAGGGGATTTCTTGCGCCTCCATCAACACCTCCTCCGGCCCGCTCAAACTCCAATCCCACGGCCTCTTTGGTGTGGACATCCTCAACGGCCGTGTCACCATCGGCCAAAACGGCGATATCAAGACAACGGGGGAAATCACAGCCAAAGTCATAAACACTGATAAAATAAACATCAACACCCCTGCCCCTAACGGAGCCCCAGGCGAAGTGGGGTCATTCGGAGAAGCAGTATTACCCGCAGGCGTAACCGGCCTTGCTATTAAATCTACAGCCGTCTCCTCCACATCCGGCGTTTTCCTCACAGCCGACTCGCCCATCGACTCCCCGCTCTTTATCCTCAGCAAAACCCCCGGCGCCTCCTTCACCCTCGGCACCAAAATCCCCGAGCCCGCCGACATCAAATTCCATTGGTGGATTGTAAATTAATTTACAATGAATAATGCAATGATTCAAAAATCAAACAAAATAAGGTAAAATGTAAAAATCAAAATGGAAAATGACAGAGCAAAATTTAAAAATGACTTTAAAAAACGCCTGTATGCGTGGGTATTGCGTTTGGTAAAATTTATCGATCAGCTGCCAAAAGGTCTGGTTTCTGATGTGTCCGGGAAACAGCTGATACGAAGCGGCACGAGCATTCTTGCAAATTACATTGAAGCAAATTCCGCGAGTTCGAAGAAGGATTTTACGAATTTTTTTACGTATTCATTGAAATCCGCAAACGAATCAAAGGTTTGGTTGACATTACTTCGTGATACCGATAAAGGCGACAAAAAAGAGCTCCAATGGCTTATTGCTGAACTCATTGAAATAGCGAATGTGCTTGGTTCAAGTATTCTTACACTGAAAGGAAAAAAATGATGAAAATTTTTTATTTTACATTGTCATTTTTCATTTTGATCTTTTCATTTTGCATTTCGGCGCCTTTCGCCCGCGCCGGCGCCACCGTAAAATCCACCGCGAGTCCCTCGCTCACCACAGGGCTAGTGGGTTATTGGCTTGTTGAAGTTGACGGGGTAGAGGGAAAGTCCTTATAATCTAAATATGAACAAAGATTTTGATGCGTGGAATACAGAGAAAAAAGTGATTCACCGGCAAGAGGCGGGGCTCTTTTGTCATCCGCGGGAAATCTGGTGGTGCTCATTGGGGACCAATATTGGTTTTGAACAGGACGGAACAGGAAAAAAATTTGACCGGCCGGTCCTTGTCTTTCGGGGGTTTAATGAACGCATCTTTCTCGGCATTGCGTTGACCGGAAAAAAGAAAGAGGGGAAATACTATTTTCATCTTGGGAAAGTGGGTGGCAGAGATGCATCTGCCGTGTTGTCCCAGATCCGCCTCATTGATACAAAGCGATTAGTGCGCAAGGTCATGACTTTGGATGATGCTGTATTCGGGAATTTAGAAGATGCGTTGAAAAAGGTTTTGTTCCCGTAAAATAGTTTGCCTCCGCTTGCGCAGAGGCGAGGCCGAAGCCCTTTGTATGTTTAGTATAGCAAACTCAAAAATTATGTCAAGAGGCATTATTTACAGCAACAAATAAGAGAGAGCGAAGTGCGGAGTAGGAAGGACGAAGAACGAAGTATGGAATACAGACAAAAAATTCAATCGTTTCGGGATTTGGATGCGTGGAAAGAAGGCCATGCGCTTGTGCTTTCCGTTTATAGCGCAACAAAGAAATTTCCCAAAGATGAGCTGTTTGCATTGGTAAACCAGATGCGCCGGGCCGCGGTATCCATAACCTCCAACATTGCCGAAGGTTTTTGAAGAACTTCCCTCAAAGAGAAAGTACAATTTTACTCGATTGCACAGGGATCTGTTACAGAACTCCAAAACCAACTCTCGGTGTCAAAAGATGTTGGCTATATAGTGCCCGAAGAATTTGAGCATATTGATAGCCAATCTGTCAGGGTTCACAAAATAATCAGCGGTCTTATGAAAAGCACCAGGAATCGCATGAATGAAGCGGGAAGCACGAAGAGCGAAGAACGGAGTGGGAAGTCCTCCCTACTTCTCGCCTTCTTCCTTCTCCCTGCTTCATTCTTCCTCCTCCTGTCTCCCTCTCCCGCTCATGCCGGCATCACTATAAAATCCACCGCCTCCCCCTCGCTCACTACAGGTCTGGTCGGCTATTGGTCTATGGATGAAGGCAGGGGGACGCTCGCGCACGATTATTCAGGCAATGGTAACACCGGCACGCTGACCAACATGTCCGACGGCAATCCATGGACGCAAAGCAACACGGGTCTTGGCAACGCCCTAAAGTTTGACGGGGTGGATGATCTAGTGGCTATCGGTAATGGGATTGACAACACATTTACCGGTGCAAATAAAAAGTTTTCAATCACTACATGGATCAACCCCAACGCAGTAATGACGAACAACGATATTATCACTAAAGCGGCAGATAGTAATTGTAGCGAAAACCAAAGAGAATTTTACTTCAATCTCTCAACTAATAGTAAGATTTCTTTTACTTGGAACGGTGATTTATTAGCGTCAACCGCTCAAACCGTCACAGGTTCAACGCAAATTAATACCATAGGTAAATGGTATTATGTGACCGTGGCCTATGATGGTACTCAAGCATTGGACTCAAGAGTATCGTTATATGTCAATGGCGTGAAAGAAACAGTATCCACATCAGATACGGGAAGTCCGTCTGCAATTCAATTAGGGACTGCATTACTGGGTATCGGTAACCGGGCAACGTCATCAGGGACAAATTGTGCTACGAATAAGGGATTCCAGGGTTCCATAGATGAAGTCCGCATCTATAACCGCGCGTTGTCTCAAGCGGAAATCACGCGGCTGTATAATCTTAAGAAACCAAAGATACGCGCTCCCGATACCACGGGGCTTGTGGGGTATTGGAACTTTAATGAAGGAATCGGGATGAGTGCGAAAGACACGAGCGGCAACAAAAACAACGGCACCCTCACCAACATGGCAAGCCCGGCCACCGCCACCAGCGGCTGGACAAGCAAAGGAAGATACGGCAATGGTCTTAATTTTGACGGGGTGAATGATTATGTGGATGCGGGTACGAGCGATCAGGATGGTCCGGTTACTCTCTCTGCATGGTTTAATACAAACACTGTCGCTACCGGTATAAAAGGAATCATTAGTAATGTCGGCAGTGGAGGGAGTCTATCTGATTATAGTTTGAACATGGACCGAACCGCGGGAAAATTGGAGTGTTTGAGAAGTTCTACGGCGATTTCCGTCACTGGCAATACGCTGGTATCGGCGGGTAAATGGTATCATGCTGCGTGCGTGATATCGGGTTCATCAGGAAACTGGCAGGCGACGCTTTATCTGAACGGCGTTAATGATGGTTCTGCGACTGACACAAACAATCCAAATGGCATTAATCAGAAAACGACTATTGGTGCAAGCTCGGCGGGTACCG
>OBEQ010901563.1_pt1 | contig 10131 bp, 15 predicted proteins | sample 1670901 | NCBI WGS metagenome assembly OBEQ01 (sample SAMEA104232315, study PRJEB22302) | groundwater metagenome | biome: forest; feature: aquifer; material: groundwater | place: USA | collected 2011-08-07 | depth 5.4 m | reverse complement strand
GGAAAATTTTTGGTTTTTGCTCCCGCGACCGAAGGGAGCGGACACGGCGCGCAGAATTCGAGCGTACGATTTAGTTTCGCTTCACCACGCACGCCGAGCGTGCGAAATCATTACCTCACTTTGTTTTGGAAATAGGTGCGAGCTTGGTACAATAGAGACACCGAGCTCCCGTAGTTTAATGGATAAAACGAGGCTCTTCTAAGGCCTTGATGGTGGTTCGATTCCTCCCGGGAGCACAAAACTACAGCGACGGGTCAATGATGGGCGAAGGAGAATTTATTATGCCAGCTGATTTTTTTTCGCGTTCCGAAAAATATTGGAGCTCTTTATTAATCGCTTCTTTTTTAACTGTTTTAATTTGATTAATCGGATTACTAGAAGACATTACCGGTTCTTTATTTATTTGCGTAAAAAGATAGTACCCAAAAAAGAAAGAGCAAAAAGCTCCTAAAAACATAAATATTACGGCTAATTTCCAGTAAAGATTTACATTCAACCACAAACTTTCTTCTTCCTTTTTGAAATTCTTTTCTTTTTTAAAAAATTTTTTCATGACTTTTTTAATTTATTGGGTAAAACTTAAAAGCTTTATCTTAAAAACTGCGTTCCACTTAAGAGGTGCGGCATTTTTACCGCTCGTGTCCAGTACGGATTCCCTGTTTATACCCACTGCGACAAACTCAAGTTCGTAAGGAGAATTTTCTAGCAGTGTTAAAAATTTATAAATGCCAGTAAAGGTTCCAGATGCTTTCATGCCAACCACAAGTCCACTATGGTCTTCTAAAATATTAAGAGGGGGAGTGACTTCCGCTTTGACGCCTGCGAGAGGGGCCAAGCCTTCAATTGTATCCAAAAAGGGCACAATATCGGAACTTTGCGCAAAATGACTTTCCAGCTGAGCTCTCTCTCCTGCTATGATTTTGACTGAATTATCCAGAGTTTTTATATTATCCCTCCTTTTGGCCTCATTCTGCCATTGGCCTTCTTTTAATCGTGATTCTTCGTTGTTGCTATTTATGGCTCGGTAGAAAAAGAAAAAAGAAAATGAAGCAAACATGAAAAACAGCAAGGAAAGAAAGAATGGTATTTTGGGAAAATTGTTTTTCATATTATTGTGAGGTAGTCCCGACTGCACCCTCCGTACGGGGAATTAAACTTAAATAAAATTGAATATTGGATCCTTTAACAAAATTGGAAATCGGCAAGTCAACACTTTTAAAAGTTGGACTGTCTTCGAGACCTTTACGAAATAAGAGTAAAAGAGGGCGAGAGGGTGCAGTTCCTTCTATGCTGATTTTTTTATTTTGCGCGACTAGCCCATCTTCGGAAGTAGATTGAGTATTTTCGTAAGAAATATTTGTGATTTTAATAACCGGCATCTTTTTTAAAATAATAGCATTTATTACCTTTTGCGAAACAATAAATTTATTATTTTCCGCATTTTCTACTGTATTAATTTTATTTTTTAAGTTTTTAATTATTTCGAGAGTCTGCTGATCAAGTATAGGCACTGGTTCCGCCTTTTGCGCTGCTAATTTTTTATTCACAAGGTCTTCTTTGATATGGGCAAGAAAATAAGAAGGTATCATTACCGCCACTCCGATTAAAATAGGAAAGGAAAAAACGAGTAAATAAACTACAATGAGTCTGTAGAAGAAATTTCTCTCCATCTTTCTTTTTTCTTCTTTTGGAATTAAATTAATCATAAATTAATTACTGTGATCTCGTAAAGCAAGCCCCAAAGCAGCTGAAAAAGAAAGCGCCTCCGCGAAATTTATATCCGGAATATGATTTTCTGTATCTATTATATTCACCCAAACATTGGCGAGCTCTACTGTATTTTTCATACTGACAGAAAAGTAGTCAGACAATCCTATTAAATTAGAATCCCCGCCGCAAAGAATTATCTTCTTGATTGGCGGATTATTTTTACCCTCTTCGTTCTTGTGCGTATGCCAGTATAAAAAATGCTTTACTATATCATCACGCAAAATAGAAACACTATTCAAGAGCACAGAAAATATCTCTTTATTCGGAGTATTGCGTTCCAAACCATACTTTCGTTTCATTTTTTCTGCCTCTTCAAAACTTATTTTGAAATTTTTGGCAATCATATCAGTAAGCGTCACCCCGCCCATGTCCAATGTGGAAGTGAACATCACCACGCCGCGAGATAAAATGAAAATACCTGTGCGTTTTTCTCCAAAATCCACGATCATGTAAGTCTCCAAGTCGCCATCTTTAACAACGGCCCTCCCAATCGCCTGCGCTTCAAGTTCAAACGACTGAACTTTGATTTGAGCATCATGGAATATCATGAGATAACTTTCTATTATATTTTTGGGGATAGCTGCAACCTGAATTTCTAAACTCTCTTTGTCTTGGCTAATAAATTCGTAATCAAAAATGGCTTCGGAAGCCTTGATTGGTATATGCTCTTCCAAGGTAAGTTCGATACTCTCTCGGATATGCTCTAACCCTAATTTTTCTAATCGAAGTTTAAAAAGATATACTTGCTCTTCTGGCAAAGAAACACGCACTGATTTTATTCCAACCTCTTTTTTCAGCAACAGCAAAATTTGCTCCATCTGTTTTATATTTTTAATCTTACCCGACTCAATAAAACCCGAAGGTATCGTACGCTCTCCATGTCGACCAACCCGAAGACCATTCTTTGTGCTTATTAGCTCTACGAACTTTAATGATTCATCTGAAATATCCAGACCAAAAGAAGGCACTCTGAGAAAAGCGGGAATTGGAAAAAACCTATAAAAAAATCTGTTGAATGAATGCAAAGACATAACAATATTATACAATATTTCAGCTTTTCTCGCTATTATTTCACCTTTACATTCCTTCTATCTAAATATCGCTGCAGTATAATCGCCGCCGCTTTGGCATCTGCCCGACCGCTTTTTATTTGCTTCACTTTGCTGCGCGCTTGCGATTGACTCAATTCGGCTTTACCATCTTTGGAGCGTCTCGCTTCGACAGAAGTCAAAAATTCTTTCTGCTTATGAATAGGCAGTTTAAATTTCTCTTCTAGTTCTAAAATAAAAACTTCAATCCGCGCGGAAAGAGCATTTAATTTTCCCGAAAAATCCACTGATTCGCCTATTACAATTTCTCCTATTTTTTCTGCCTTTATTATGGCGCCAATTTTTTCAAAAGTATTCGCATTATTCAAAACAATCTCAAAAGGAGTCGCCAGAGTGCCATTTTCGTCTGAAATTGCCAAGCCAATTCTTTTTGTCCCATAATCAATACCGAGAAATCTCATGTGTTGAGTCTAACTCAAAATTACTTCAGAGTAAACCTTACATTTTTGTGGTATACTGGATTAATGCCTGAGCAATACGAAAGAAACCCTAATACAAATTGTTTTTTCTGCAAAAAAGCAATTTACAGGAGACCTAACCAAATAGAAAGAAATACAGGGAAGGTTTTTTGTAGTCAAATTTGCTATGGTCTTTCTTCTAGAAAAGAAATCCCCTGCTTAGTTTGCGGGAAATTAATTTTGTCAGGATTAAATAAAAAAACTTGTAGTAGAAGTTGTGCGAATACACATAGAGAAGGCATAAGATACAAAATGGGAAGACCTAATGATAAAGTAAAATCTCAGCAAGCTTTAAAACTTAGATTATTGGCTGAAAGAGGTAAAAAATGCGAAAGATGCAATTATGAAAAGTATGAGATATTACAAGTCCACCATAAAGACAGGAACAGAAATCATAACAATTTAGAAAATTTAGAACTCATTTGTCCAAACTGTCATTACGAGGAACATTTCCTAAAGAAAAGTTGGCTGAGAAAAACATTGAAAAATAAATTAAAATGACTATACTAAGCTAATCTGCCTTAGTGTGAAGGAAGAGTTCGAGAGGTTAAAGGATTGAATGTTTTTTGAAAAATACACATATTTGACATTTTGGCGGAGACGTGGCAGAGAGGTCTAACGCGCTCGTCTTGAAAACGAGAGTCCTGCAAGGGACCGTGAGTTCGAATCTCACCGTCTCCGCCTAGATGTGAAGTTGTTATTAAAGTTCCCCGCCCAAAGCGGGTCCACCATTTCACCGCCTCCGCAAGAATTCTGTGATAAAATAATCTAATGAGTTTAAAAAATAAAGTCGTAGTAATAACTGGAGCATCAAAAGGACTTGGCAGAGCTCTGGCAGAAGTTTTTTTAAGTGAAGGATCTAAAGTTACCATTTGCTCAACAAACGAACAAGAAATAAAAAGCATTGCAAAAGAAATCGGAGCCCTAGGTTTTTGCGCCGATGTGACAAAAGAAGAAGATATGACACAACTCGCAGAAGCAACAATTAAAAAATTCGGGAGTATCGATATTTGGATAAACAATGCCGGCATCTGGCTTCCGCATAATTTTGTTGAAAACTTTGATATGTCAAAAGTTAGAAAAATGTTTGATGTAAATATAGTTGGCACAATAAATGGAACGCGAGTTGCCTTGCGACACATGAAGGAAAAAGATTCTGGCACAATTATACAAATTATTTCCGATAGCGCTTTAGTGGGCAGACCAAAAAGCACGGCTTATAGCGCTAGTAAATGGGCAGTGAACGGATTCACTAAGGGAATTAGAGAAGAAAATAAAAATATTTCAATACTATCTATATACCCAGGAGGTATGAAAACTTATATTTTTTCAGAGAATAAACCAAAAAACTTTGCCGAGATGATGAATGCAAAGGATGTAGCGAAAAAAGTTATCGCGAATTTAAAATTAGAAAAACCAGAAGAAGAATTAATTATCCAGAAACCAAAAACATGACCGAAGATTTAAAAAAACGAATTGACAGAGCCAAAGAACTTTTGAACACTTCGCGGCATGCTTGCATGGCTACGGTGAATGAAGATGGCTCTCCGCACAACACTCCTTTTCGTTTTCTTTATGATCCAAAACTTGAATATATTTTTTGGGGATCTCGCCCGGATTCAATTCACTCGCTTAATGTTAAACGAACCAGCAAAATATTTGTCGTTTTATATGACATAAAAAAAAGAGGAGGTTTATACATGAAATGTGAAAAAGCGCACGAAATCGCGGATGATGAACTCAAAAAAGCTCTGGAAGTGCATAATTCTTTTCGGATTAAAGAAGGCTCAGATGCGCTTGAAATTGGATACTACACAGGCAATAGCCCGCAGCGAATGTGGTCAGCGAAAATAACTAATTTTTGGGTAAATAATGTAGAAAAAGACGCCAACGGACATTTGGCGAGAGACGGTCGAGACGAAATTACTGCCAAAGATTTGCTTGATTAAATTTAAAATATGATACAATACTAAAATTATTTTTTTAAAGAAATGAGAATAAAATCAGATAACTTAAGTTGCCAACTACTATACCTATGATATAGTTGATTGTATATGAAAAACAATACTGATTTAACTAAAATTCTTAAAAAGAATCATGAAAATAAGTGGGTGGCTCTATCTGAAGATCGAGAAAAAGTTGTTGATTATAGTGAAACTCTAACTGAGCTTCAAGGAAAAGTTGGAAATAAAAAAGTTATCTACATGAAAGTACTTCCTTCCGACGTTTCTTTTGCTTTCTGATACAATGAAATTAGACATTGATAATCTGTCGTGGCAAGAATACGGATATATTAATGAGTCAGGAAAACTGAGACCTAAGTTGAATGTAAAAATTATTCACGGAGGAAGATTTGTAGATGTACTTGGACTGCTTGATAGCGGTGGGGATTGTACCATTATGAATGCGGAGTTTGCTAAGGGTCTAGGTATTGATCTTGAGAAATGTAAAGAAGTAGACATCGGAGGAATTTTTGGAAGTGAGATTAAAGGACATCTCGCAAAAGTAAGAATATCGCTTCAAGGTTTTGAAGAAGAATTTTCAATAGAAGTAAGATTTGTTGAAAAAATGAGGACAGACATAATTTTAGGACAGAGTGATATTTTTGAAAATTTCTTAGTTGTTTTTGATAGAAAAAAGAGAAAGTTCTATTTGGCGCGTAAATAAAATCATGAAATATTTTCACACAGCAATCGCGGTTAGCGATTTAGAAAAATCCCAAAAATTTTATGAATCGGTTTTAAATTTGAAATTCCGTTCTAAGACTGAGCGAAAAGAACTTAAGTCGAAAATAATATATCTGGAAGATGAAAATCATAACGCCATCGAATTGTTTCAGCACGACAATCCCCTACCTTTAGCAGATAACCTAATGGATTTTCAAAAAGTTGGAATTAAGCATGTTGCTTTTACCGTGGATAATCTCGAAGAAGCGGTAAATAAAGCTGTTTCTCTTGGCGCAAAAATTATTTGGCCCATACAAGCAGGAAAAATGGTAAAAAGATTAGCTTTTATTTCTGACCCTGATGGAATACCGATTGAGTTAGTAGAGTTATAAAGTGTTGTTATACTGATTCTTAAAAGTATCTTTGCCAAACTCTACTCCCCCATGGTAAAATAAACTCATGGACAAACTCGAATGGTCGGCTTTGGAATACGAAGAGCGTGAACGCAGCGCAGATTGGTTTTGGGCACTCGGCATTATTGTCGTTTGCAGTTCCGTCGCCGCGATTATTTTTGGCAATTACTTTTTCGCGGTACTTCTCTTCCTTTCCGGACTGTTGCTCGGATTTTTTGCCGTTAAAAAACCGGACCTGGTTTCTTATGAAATAAATGATAAAGGCTTAAAAATAAGAACTCAAATTTACCCTTACGAAAATATAAAATCTTTTTGGGTACAAATAGACACTACGGGAGAAGGACAATTGAAGCCGACACTTTTTATAAAATCACAAAGAATAATTATGCCGGTTATTTCAATTCCGATCGAAGATAGCGCAGCAGAAGATATTCATTCGATCATGCTCGCAAAAAATGTTGTTGAAGAAGAAATGAAAGAACATGCGTCCCAAAAAATAATGGAGTATCTAGGCTTTTAATTTTAATTAAAAATGCTAAGCTGGGATGAACTGCCCTCATAGTTCAATGGATAGAATGCGAGCTTGCGGAGTTTGCGATGTAGGTTCGATTCCTACTGGGGGCACCTTGACTTTTACACTTCAAAGTGCTATAATGAAGAGACGATGAATAAAATAAACAAAATTTTAAGAATAAGCCTTTTGGGGGCCCTTTTATTTGCTGTTTGCCCTATTGTTACTTATGCGCAATCACAATATCCATACTACAATTACGGAAATACCTATAGTTATACCCCCGTAAGCATAACGACCACTAACGCAATAAACATCACTAGCTCCAGCGCTATTTTAAATGGTTTGGTAAATGGAACTAATTTATATAGCACCTACAATCTAGAAACTTGGTTTCAATATGGGACAAGCACTAATTTTGAATATTCCACAACACATATTAATTCCAATTCCGGATATGCTAATTACAGCGCTAATGTTGCGAATCTTAGTCCAAACACCACATATTACTTTCGCGCCGTAGCGCAAAACCCGCAAGGGGTCATCTATGGAAACACCAGCTCGTTTCGAACAAATTTTGCGGTTGTCACAAATACAGATAATAATAACGAATCTTATCCTTCGACTCCTAGCATTATCACAAATCCAGCCACCTCAGTCGGGAGCCGAAGCGCTAAATTAAATTCTCTCATAGTGAGTGCTCCAAACAATTCAACTACTTGGTTTGAATGGGGAACAAATCCAACTTTGGGTGAGATGACTCCCGCGATATCCCTCGGGTCATTATCTTCTGCGAAGCACATAAGCACAATCACTGGACTTGCGCCGGGAGTAACCTATTATTTCCGCGCTGCCATGCAAAATGGAATTTCGAGAATAAATGGCGCTACTTTAAGTTTTGCGACAAACAATGTTGTAAGCGCTAGCAACGTTACAGAAAAAAATACAGACAACGGGGCAGACACAAGCGCGGCGCAATCAACAGACTCCCTCCTCGCTGCAAACGCTCTCGGAGCTACTTCTTTCTTGCCAGTCAACCTTTTTAGCTGGACAATTTTAGTTATCTTTATTCTTATACTCCTCATCATCAGTAAGCATTTTTATCGTAGCTTCAGAGAAAAAAAATCTACGCATTCGCAAGAACACGCCTAAGAATGGAAGCTGTGTTATTGCTGATGGAGTTTATTCCAGATCACAGCAAAAACATAACCGACAATAGATCCGATAATCGAGGTTATGGCTACTAATTCAATTGCTGTCATTAAATTAAATTCTCCTATTAAGTATAGAGGCTTGATAAAATGCATCCGGAAAATAAAATCAACGAATGGCTGTGCGAAGCCAAGGAATACAAGAAGCGACCAAACGACATGAACTAGACCGGCAAAAGCACCAAGTGTAAAACCAACTTTACGAGGATTGATATTGTGCATAAAATATAATTAAACTAATAATGCTTAATTATACACCATAATATGCTATAGTGCCCATATGAAAAACGAAAAGAAATCAACATATCCAATGAGAATCAATAAATATCTAGCTCTTAAAAAAATTTCCACAAGGCGAGGAGCTGATGAGTTAGTAAAAGAAAAAAAAGTTTTTATTAACGGCAAGCTGGCTGTGCTGGGCAGTAAAGTCACAGAAAAAGATAAAGTGGAGGTGCGAGGCGCAGAAGAAAAAAAGTATGTATATTATGCCTACAATAAACCAATCGGGATTGAAACAAGCTCGCCCAAAGAAGGCTTGTTCCCTTTGGGCAGACTAGATAAGGCTTCGCATGGACTCATGATTCTAACCAACGACGGACGCATTACTGACCAGCTCCTCAATCCAAAATATTTTCACGAAAAAGAATATGTGGTGAAAACTTTAAACAAGCTCCGTTCTAACTTCAAACAAAAAATGGAAGCCGGAGTAAATATTGAAGGCTACATGACCAAGCCCTGCAAGGTGCAAATTTTAAATGATTTTGCTTTCAGAGTAACCCTAACCGAAGGCAAGAAACACCAAATCCGCCGAATGTGTTCAAACCTTTTCCAAGAAGTCGCCGACCTGAAACGCGAAATAATTATGAATATCAAACTTGGCAAACTGGGTTCTAATTCTCTACGAGAAATAAAAGGTGAAGAGTTGGCTATTTTTCTAAATCAAGTATTTCATCAATTCTAATTTGTTTGACGAATTCGGGCACATGGGAAACTAGAATCATTGCTCCAGTGTATTTGTTTAACGCTTCGGCGATGACAGACAAATGGCGGAAATTTATGTGGTTGGTTGGCTCGTCTAGGATAAGAAGTCCGGGTTTTTGGAGAACTAAGCGAGCGAAAGCCACCAGTCCTTTCTGCCCTTCGGATAGATCACCAATTTTGGTGCGAATAAATTCCCCGGTGATTAAAAATCCGGCGGCGGCAGAACGCATTCGCTCTTCGTCGAGCCTTTCTCCGCCCGCGAGCATGGCGCTACTGAGCGATTGATAGACAGTATCTTCAAAATTCAGCGTAGAAAAATCCTGTCTGTAATACCCGATACGGATTCCCTCTTTTACTTTTTCCCCATCAGCTTTTCCACTCGCTAATCTCTCCAACAAAGTTGTTTTGCCAATTCCATTCGGTCCCTGCAAAAGCAAATGAGTATTTTTATTCAAAGATATTCTGGTTTTGCGTTTCCCCACCTTGCCATTTTTCATTGTCGTAAAAGAAGAAATATTTAAAATTTCTCCAATTAAGTCCGGCTGGCTCGGAATTGTGAAAGGTCGGATAGCTCTATCTTCTTTGCGCACCTCGACAATTTCTTCTTCGAGTTCTTCGGCTTTCTCGCGCATTCTTTTGGCGACCAAGCGCAGGCGTCCGCCTTTGTAGGCGAAGACATTCGCCTGATCTTTCTTGGCTTGGATTTCTTTTTGCAGTTGCGCATTTTTCATATTCTCTTTTTCCACCCGAGCGGTAATGTCTTTGACTACATTAAAATAGTTACCGACATATTGCTCGATTTTTTTGGTGTAAACATCTAAATAAAGGACCGCTTGCGTGAAAGCATTCAAAAATTCTGCGTCGTGAGAAATAACTATCACCGTTTTTTTGTAATTAATTAAAAAATTCGTCAGGTGAGCGATTCCCGCTTTATCTAAGTTATTTGTAGGCTCGTCAAGAAGAAGTAAATCTGGATCTTGAATCAGCGCCGAGGCCAGAAGCAAACGCGCCT
>OBEQ011012774.1_pt1 | contig 10132 bp, 9 predicted proteins | sample 1670901 | NCBI WGS metagenome assembly OBEQ01 (sample SAMEA104232315, study PRJEB22302) | groundwater metagenome | biome: forest; feature: aquifer; material: groundwater | place: USA | collected 2011-08-07 | depth 5.4 m | reverse complement strand
ATGAGGAAATGGGCTTTGAATGTGCTTCAGGCCGCTAAGAGAAAGCCTGACCAAAGCATTAAGAGTGTTATGAGAGGGAACTCTATGTCGTTAAGGTATCTCATGGAATCAGTCAACAGGATTTTTCATTCGTAGGCCCTGCTCTCGTTCCCCCTTCACTTCACTCGAACGCTTCATCTCTTTTTGCTCTTTTGATGAATCTGAAGAAAACAAGCTCGATGTATTACCAGTATTGGCGACTTGAACCGCCACCGCAGTTGCTACGGCCCCCAGACTTGACGATGAAATTGAGGTCCCAACAGAAGCATTGCCTCCTATCCCTGATGACAAGCCTGAGCCCGCATGGGGGGACAAATAAGCTCCTGAGGCAAGAGCGCTCGAAGCAGAAGACTCACCCCCCGTCCTCGAAGAAAAGGCAGCATGAGGCAGCACACTTCCCCAAATATCTCCTTTCAATTCACCCACTAATTGCACGCCTAATTCAGGTAATTTCCAGATCAGAACTAAGACCACCAAAGCCGAAAGAAAAAAACTCAGCGGTTTATCAAAACTTGTCGTCAGGGTGATTTCATCTGAAGGGAGCGCACTCCACACGCTAGCTGCAATGCCAATCACAAAAATCACCACAAAAACTCTGACTCCCGATTTAAATACGCCTTGCAAGGCCCGACTGAGAAAGCTTTGCGTTCCCACAAAAGCTCCAAAAGGAATCAAAAGTAAGGCAATCACACTCATCAAATAAAAGCTTATTACAGCGACCATAATTTGCACGCCAATCAAGGCAAACATCAGCAAATTTCCAAAGCCTAAAATAAGAAACAAGCTAGACATTGCCGTATTGCTCGTCCCGTATTGAACCGCAATTTTAATCATGTCGATGGCGTGGTCGAATCCGTATTTCCAAACCAAAGCTGGATTAAAAATAAGCTGACTGCTGCCAGAAGGGCTGAACTGAAAAGCGACCTGAGTGAATCCGTTAATCATGGCTTGTAAAATCGCGGGATAATTTGAAATCAAAAAAAACAGTAGGCCTAATTTCAAAATTTTAAATAAAAAAGCCGCAAAAAGTTCTTCTTGGCGAATGGCCCAGACCAAGCCAAACACCGCAATCTCAAGACCTGCAATGACATAAAACAAACCTAAAGAATACGTCCCGATATTCGATAAGGCATAGACGAGCTTATCCAAGTACACATCTTGAAACGTCGATAAAATTGCTGGGCTTAATATGTTAGAATCCGCCATTCCAATCTCCTTCAATGTTGGCATCAATGCTGGCTTGCTCAGAGGAAACCTGATCACTCAAGGGAGTCTCGATAGGGAACTCAGGATTCGTTCCTTCATCCAAAGACGAATCCGGAATAAAATTCGAAGCTTTTACGTCTGAAAAAATCTGCAAAGCGCTTTGAGTCCCTTGGGTCGTAGCAGCGCTTCCCGGCTGAGTTCCTGAACTAATCGCTGGACCAGGCATCATGGCCAGGCCGGTGTCAGCCCATCCATGAACACTCAAACCCAGCAAGATCACCGCACTCATTTCACGAATACGCTTGAAAATCATGAATCCTCTGCTCACCGTTCAAAGTTCCCCTAGTGTATACCCATTCAAAATCATTTTGCGGCAATTTTGTCAAACAGTTTTGTTCTCCTAGGAAATCTTCCGAATTGAGACATAGCAAGGTTTCTATGGCGAGATGAGGAATATTTTATAGGAGAAAAAAATGGAAGACAAAAGCAGTAAAATGATTTTGAATGGGTATACACTTCGCCGCTGGAAATTTTTACGAGAATTTTTGATGAAAACCTTCAGAATAACGACGGCTTATGCTGGAGTTTTTATTCCTTTGCTAAGCTTTGCCAACGTTGATATCCCCAACAATGGAACTCCTGGAAGAGCTTTACCCCTTTTAACCTCGCCTTTTTATACTCAAAGGCCTTCCCTCTTAGCTCCCTTCACCTTCCAGGCTAATCAAGCTTCAACGATCACTCATCCTTCTGGCCTCACATTTGTCGTCAATCAATTGCTCATTTCGGGAATAAGTCAGCACAGTAAAGTGAAACTCTCCGCTGTCTCTGCCTTAGCGGAACAACTGCGGAAAAAATATCTCAACGCTGAAGGGAAATTATCGATCGAGCAGCTTCAAACCATTGCTGATCAGCTCAGCGCTTATTTTGCAGGACAAGGTTATATCCTCAGCAAAGTGTATCTTCCTCCTCAAGATATTGACTCTAGTAAAATTGTCACCCTTCAAGTTCGAGAAGGTTTTTTGGAAAAAATAAATATTGAAGGCAAAACCATTTATAGCAAGGCGCAGATTGAAGAGCCCTTTAAAAAATATATTGGACATCCCATCACGGCTGGAGAAGTGGAATCGGGATTGTTAACCCTGCGAAATTACCCCGGACTCAAAGTTAATTCTGTTTTTTCGCCAGGAACCCAGCCCGCTGGAACCGTGATGACCATCCAAATTACGTATTCTGATCAGTATAACATAATCGCCTCAGCCAATAATTATGGGGATAACGTCACTGGCCAATATCAAGGATCGCTTTCTGCTCATGCTTATAACCTCACTCAAGGCGCGGATGATCTTAGCTTCACCGCTTTGGGGAAGCGAAATCCCGAAAATTCCGAATATTATTCTGCGAAATATCTTCGAAATTTATTTTCGCCTTACACCAGAATTGATCTCGGATACAGTTATAACCATTATGCCTTAGGCGATACGCTTTCTAGCCTCGGCCTCGGCGGACTTTCTCAGCTCTACCATGTGAACCTCATCCAAACCTTAGCTCGAGGCCGAAATGTTGAATGGTATGCCCATATCGGACTCAACCATAACATGGGTTATCTCAAACAAAAGTCGACTATGCTCAACCGAGATAAAATCACGTACCTGGAAGCTAGCCTTTCCTCTCAATTCAATGTGTCTGGATTGAATCTCTCAAACAACAATGAAATCACTTATCAACATGGATTCAATCATCTCTTGGATTCTATGGGAGTTGCCCCCTATCAAGGACAATATCCCTCGAGACAAGGAGGCAGCGGGCAATACGCCCAGGGGAAATTTAATTTAGGATCCCTCAGTATTAATTTTTATCAAACGCCAGGGGCTTATCAATTGATCGAATGGCAAATTTACGGCCAATACAGTCCTGATTTGCTCACGTCTTTCTCACAGCTCGCTTTCGGTGGACAGCAAACGCTTCCAGCTTATGATACGAGTGAATATCTCTTCGACAACGGCATCACTTCGCATTTGGAATGGAAGTTTCCCCTTCCAGGTTTAACGCATCGACGGGTTCCTAAAACTTCCTATCATTTCGGCGATTTTCTGCATCTTGGCGTGTTCACAGATTACGGAAATGGCTGGCTGAATGATCCCTCAAGCGATGAAACTCGACATCGGGATTTAGCGGATTATGGTCTGGGTTTATATCTTTCTTTTGGCAGTCATCTTCAATTGTCCGCCATTGCGGCTAAGCATTTCAAAAGCTCAAAAGCGCCCGCAGATAACGTCCAAACGAGATATTGGGTTGGAATGAATTATGTCTACACTCGCTTCTAACCTTTTAATCAAGAATCTTAAACTCCGATTTCAGCGCCCATTTGAGATATTTCAGATAATTCGAAATCGCCCAGTTGATCGCCAGTACAAGCCCTAGTCGACCTTCCAAAAAACCGGCTTTCAAAAAATAGATTTTGATGAAAGTAAAACTCGCCGATAACAACGCGAAACTCACCGTCGCTTTGATCGATGAAACTTGCTCTGGTATGGATAAGTCTGTGTAGCGCTGCATTCGATCGACCCAATCGCTCACACTGAGATAGGAATAATGCCGCATTTCTCCTCGAAAAATGCGACCGATAGATCCTTCAATCATTAGCGTTTCATGCACAAGCGCCTCGTTAAATCGTCCACAGCCTCGCTTAAATAGCCTCAAGGTCCATAAAGAAATCGATCGACGCAGCACTTTCCCCGCAAAAACCAAAGGACGCTTAATTTCATAAGCTTGATAGGGAACTTTAAACTCGGCATTTTTCAGGCTCTTGATCGAAGCAATCAACTCATCTGTTAAAACTTCATCCGCATCTAAAACCAAAATCCAAGCGCCGATTGAAGCATCCACTGCTTTTTGTTTTTGCTTTCCAAAACCCAACCACTCTTGCTGAATAATCGTTGCAGAGTATCGTTTCGCAATGTCAAGACTTTGATCGGTGCTACCCGCATCGACAATCACGATTTCATCCGCTACCTGAGCTGCTTGTTTCAAGACAATATCCAACAATTTTTCTGCATTTTTCATGACCATGACCACACTCAGCTGAATCATAGGCGGCAACACTCCTCAATCGGTTTATCCAGAGCGGGAACATACTGAATTCTGCGATTTTTTAAAACCGTAAGTCCTTACATAATAGGAAAACTCCTGCTATACCGACGTCGGAGTCGACCAGTACTGGAGTGAGTGTGAAGAAAATTTCCCCTTTTCTCATCTGCGTAATCGCGCCTATTTTGGCTTTAAGTGCAGGCTGTGCCACAGAAAAATCGCATACAGCTCTGCCCAAAAACAGTAAAATTGGGGTCTTAAGTCTACTGGGAAATTCTCAATTTATTTTAGCGGAAAATGCTGCTCCCATTCGAAATATCAGCCCACAGCAAGAACCGCATTATTCTCATCCGCTACCCGGGGAACGACTAGATGATAAACTAGCAACGCATATCGCTCAACGACTCAAAGCTGCGGGATATCCCAATGCTGAAGCGATTCTTTTGCCCCTCAAAGCGAATCCGGTACAAGCTTTGAAGAGTCGAACCGATTTAAATTTCTTGCTGGTTGTTTCTCCTGATGATGGAAAGGCGCCTCAACAGGTGATTGACCCCTCGAATGATGAGACCTTATTTGGCTACGGAGAGTACTTCAATGATTCCGGAAAAGTGAAAGAAACTTTTGCCTATTTAAACTATGACGTTAGCCTTTATCGATCGAAAAATTTGGATTTACTCTCTCATGAGTTCTATAGCCAATCTCAGGAATTAAGCTTTGCTCATTTTGCAAAAAAATATGAAGACTTAGCCCCCAGCACGGTGACTGAATTCAGCAATTGGATCAATCAAACTGCTCTGCCCATCATTGAAATTCAAGCGCTCGACCTGTGGGATGACTCAGTCCATTAGGGAGCGCAAACGACTCTCGGCCCGTTTAAACGCAAATCGATGTCGAGTGCCTTGATATAAATCTTCTGGCCAGGCCTCTGCGGCAACAAACAGCTCAATTTGTCGGTCATAAATTTCGTCCATTAAGGCAATGAATCGTCTGGCTTGATCATCTTTATCGGGTGTTAGCACGGGAGCGTTACTGAGCAAAATGGCTCGATACTGATTCGCAAGCTCAATGTAGTCCATTTGACTCCTTGGACTTGTGCAGAGTTCCGAAAAATCCATCCAAAGTATTGTTTGGGAACGTCGAATAGCCTGAACTTCTCGACCGCAAATCTTGAAATTTAAAGGAAGATCAGTTTCTTGAGCCTGCGTTTTCAAATACTCAAAATGACGAGTCAAGAAATTCATTTGATCCCCCGTAGGACAGAGATATCGTTTTTTATGATCAAAATTTTGCACTTCTCGGTAATCCTTGCCCGGGCTAATTTCCAGCACCCAGGTATTTTCTTGAATCCGAGCAATGGCTGGTAAAAATTGTTCTCGCTTCAAGCCTTCTGGATACAAATCTTCCGGTTTTCGATTTGATGTCGCTACGAGACAGATCCCTTCTTGAAACAGATATTCAAATAATTTCCCTAAAATCATGGCATCAGCAATATCTTCGACAAAAAACTCATCAAAGCATAAGACTTTCAAAGTCTTCGCCATTTGCTTCGCGACGATTTTCAGCGGATCTTTTTCCCCCTGACAGGCCTTCAAGTTGGCATGAACCGCTTTCATAAATCGATTGAAATGAATACGTTGCTTTTCAGAATCCTCCAAAAAATCCAGCGAATCAAAAAATAAACCCATCAAATATGATTTTCCTCGACCCACTTCTCCCCATAAATAAAGACCCCTTGGAGTGACGTTTCGACACAAAAACTTTTTGAGTCGCTCAACAGGGCAGTGAGAAAACCTTCCTACTCTTCCTGCCTTTTTTTTCAGACTCTGATAAAGCATATCCAGTGCTTCAATCACCTGCTGCTGCGCGAAATCTCGATGTATTCTTCCTGCCAAGCAGTCCTGCTCATAACGAGCTGAAGAAGGTCCAATTTTATGACTCATTTTTTTTAAAGAATTCCTGAATTAAATGTTTTAGAGGGATAAGCTGCCCATGAAAAAAATGTCCGACATTCGGCAATCTTTCTACCTTAATTAAAGGCGAATTGGGATGTTCTGCCACAAATTTAAACGTCGCCGCCGCAGAAACCACTTCATCCGCCTCTCCTTGAATGACGGTATAAGGGACAGAAGGCACGGGCAAGGCTTGAAAATTCATATGATCGACCGCTGGAGCAATCATCAATAACGCTCGTGGATGCAAAGTACCAGCTCCTCGATACGCCACATAACAACCAAAAGAAAACCCGCCCAAATAGAGCGCTTCAACCGGCAGATGATCTTTTGCCCAGGCCACGACCGCCATTAAATCTGCAGCTTCCCCCTCTCCTTCTCCGTAAGTTCCTTGGCTTTTTCCCACTCCGCGGTAATTGAATCGAAGCGTCGAAAAGCCCATTTCAGCCGAAGCTTTAACGGCCATGCTTACGACCTTATTGTCCATGCTGCCTTGATAGAGCGGATGCGGGTGGCACATCACAAAAAGTTGGGCATGACTTCCTTCTTGGTATTTAAGCTGCACATTCCCAGCGGGTCCTGGAATGAGAATTTCAATTTCGTTCATTCGATTCTCCGTTGATTACCTTGGCAAAACATTGCAAAGCCCTCTATGGTGTAATCCTTTGATTATATTAGGGATGTTTTCCGTGGCCAAAACAAAAATTGCAGCAAAAAAATCTTCAACACCTGTAAAAAAGAAGATTAAAAAAATCAAAACTTCAAGCCCTCCCAAAAAGCTTGCGGTTTCAGAAAAGCAGCCAAAATCACTGTCTATTTTCTTTCTGACGGAAATGTGGGAGCGCTATGGATTCTACGCCCTACAAGGAACCATGGCTTTTTTCCTCATTCAAAAATTTGGATTTAGCGATGTTGAGGCCGACATTGCCATTGGAACCTTTCTCGCCCTGATTTTTATCTCTCCTATTTTAGGGGGAATCATTGCTGATCGTTTTCTAGGCTTTAGACATTCCATCATTCTCGGGGGCATTTTACTCTTCTTCTCTTACGCCTTACTGGCGATTGCAGGAAACTTTTTCACTGTCGCCTTATTGTTTGGCGGAGTAGCGGCAGGAACCGGCCTCTTAAAAGCGAATGTCTCCTCCCTGCTAGGCCAAATTTATCATGCTCATGACTCTAGAAGAGACTCTGGATTCACAATTTTCTATGTTGGCATTAACACCGGAAGTTTGCTTGCCATGGGGCTTTCTGGCTACATTGTTGAATATCTCAGCTGGGGCTGGAACTTTAGTATTGCTGCGATGGGAATGATCCTCAGCGTGGCTTCTTTCGTCATCGGCATGAAAACTTTTAACATTCAAGATCCCCATAAAATCAAGACTTCTCTCTGCAAAAAAGGCCTTGCCTACCTGATGACGGTTGTTTTTATTGTTATCTGCGCCACTTTATTACGATTAGAGGGCGTTGCAACCTGGGCTTTTATCACGGCTGTTGTGGTTTCAGGTTTAGCGTTGATTTATGCGGGAATAGGCGAAACTCCTAAACAAAAAAGACGACTGATGGCTTTTACTTTACTGGCTTTTCTCAGCTGCCTCTTCTGGGCCATTTTCAATCAAATGTTCATCTCCTTTAATTTGTTTATTGATCGCGCCGTCAATCCCAATATTTTCGGTCTGCACTTGCCTGCTCCAGTCTTCATGGCCTTTGAAGCTGTTGGGGTCATTGTTTTCGGCAGCCTCTTCAGTCAATTGTGGATTTATCTTTCCAAAACTCGATTTCATCCTTCTACGCCGACCAAATTTTCGATTTCTTTTCTTTTGATCGGATTAGCGCTCGCTTTCTTGTTGATAGGCTTGAGTGTTACGAATCCTGCCTTGCCTTTATCTCCCTTCTGGATCTTGGGGTTTTACCTCATGATTGCTTTCGGAGAACTCTGCATCAGTCCGATTGGTTTTGCGATGGCGACTCGCATTGCCACTCCAAGGTTAGCAGGAATGATGATGGGAATTTGGCTGTTTACCATTGGCATTGGAGGAAAGATCGCAGGGTATATTGCAACCCTTGCGGCCATTCCCAATGATATTCACGACTTACCTGAAATTCGGATGATTTATGGCCATGCTTTCGTAAAATTCTTTTGGATCGCTTTGGCTGCCTTCATTTTGGCCTTATTGTTTATTCCGATTATTCGTTACTTAATCAGTGGCCGTTTGTCGGGTTTAGGAACGAAAAATCAAAAAATGATGGACTGCTAAAACCCACAAAGGCGCAGTACATAACATTCCCAGCCAGCGACCCGGAATGCCGCTCGGCGCGAAACACCAAAATAAGCCTATTTCTGCCAATACCGTTGCTTTTAGGCTAGGAGGGGGAAGGTAAATCCCGGCATAAGACCAATGCGAAAATAAGCTCAGCCCAAACCACCATAACGAAGCCCCCTTGCCTGCCAAGTAGAAGCAGCTGCCGGGAATCCAAAACCACAGTCCGGGAATCATCATCAAAAGCATGCCTAAAAATAAAAGCGGAACCACCACAAAACTCACCCAGGGAATCGCCCACACATTTACGATCAAAGCCACGGTGGAAATCACGCCAAAACTGTACCATGTGACAGGAATCAATAAGCAATATAAGGCCCATTGCACCTTTAAATGGCTGAGTATTCCTGACTTCAGTTGAATGCGATGCGACAATAAAAAAATCAGCGCGAAAACCGCTAGAAAAGAAAGCCACATTGACACACTAAAGATTCCCCAAGGCTGCCAAACCAAGCAAATTAAAAAAGCCAGGGCCCAAGCCTTAAAGCTTCCCGGCGTTTTTCCCAAAAATTGGTAAAGTGCTGCAACACCGAGCATGATTAACGTTCGTTCTGCCGGAATGCCTAAGCCAGAAATAAGCCCATAACTCAGCGCTCCTATGAAGCCCCCTAAAGCTGCAGCTTTCTGAGCAGCAAGACGATGAGATAAGTGAACAGATAAGGACCAGAGTCGACGAATGATGCCATAAAATAATAATCCAATGAGACCAATGTGCAATCCCGAAATTGCGACCAAATGTGAGGTCCCGGTATCTTGCAAAACTCGCCACACTCGGGAATTTAATTCGCTGGAATCCCCGATGCCTAAGGCCAATAACAAATGCGAAGCTTCAGACACTTGAACCGCGTTCGCATAGCCCAAAATCTTTCGACGCAGCGCAAATCGCCAGGTATTTAAAAGATCAACATGATCTCGAGCAAACTGTCTTGACCAAGGCTTCAAGGCCTCTACGGTCGCAGTACCTTGAAATCCTCGATGTTTCAAATAGGCCTCAGTATCTTGCAGTGACTTGAGTTTGACCCATAGTTTCCATCCAGTCCCCGGCTGAATCAATGGCCTCGGTCCATACCAATTTAAATGCAAATACCCTTGCTCAACTGCCATAAAATCAAAACTGGTTCGAGTCTCTCCATAGGTAGGTAAGCCCGTGACGTAACCCAGCAGCTGGACATCTCCAGTTGTAATTTTATGAGCCGTCGGTGAAAAAAAGCAGAGACTCGCAATTGCAATAATAAAGTAAGCCAATTTAAAATACACAGGATACTATTTAAACGTCACTTAATCTCATGAGACTACCGTAGTTTGCTGAAGCTCCAAAATTTTTATTAGAATATTTCTGTCTCATCGCAGCGTTACCTTGAAGGAGAAAACATGGCCCTGCATATACCCATTCATAAATCCGCCTATCAAAATAATTATCGACTGATCACTCGAGATTCCGATCCTGAGCTGAAATTGTCGATGTCTCCAGAACTACTGAAGGATCTTGTCAAACGCTCGAGAGAGAATGGACGAAGCATTGAAGTTGAAATT
>OBEQ012103397.1_pt1 | contig 10133 bp, 9 predicted proteins | sample 1670901 | NCBI WGS metagenome assembly OBEQ01 (sample SAMEA104232315, study PRJEB22302) | groundwater metagenome | biome: forest; feature: aquifer; material: groundwater | place: USA | collected 2011-08-07 | depth 5.4 m | reverse complement strand
TTCGCGACGTTAGGGGAATAAAACTGGTTGGCACTAAAACTTTTGGTAAGGGTTCGGTACAGGAGGTAGTGCCTCTTGCCTCCGGTTCTTCTCTTAAAATTACGGTTGCCAAATGGCTTACCCCCAAGGGTCAAGAGATTAATGGTAAGGGCCTGGAGCCAGATATTAAGGTGGAACTGCCTAAAGATGAAAAAAAAGCAGGCGAGAAAGATTGGATAATGGAAAAGGGGATTGAGGTGTTGAAGGGGTTGTAGTTTTAGTTTCGGTGCTTTTTTAAAGCTCGCCAACCACCCCTTCGCTCAAAAACTGCGGTCTGGACAAATGGAGCCGAAAAGCTTTAAGGGCCCTCAGTGTTCTTCGCCCTCGGGCGGAGCCACTGTTTCCCTCTCGCTTTTCTCACCATTTGTTACCCAGCCCTACGTTAATTTCGCTCATAAGGTGACTGGTTCGCTTTCCCAGGGTCCTTAGAGGAAAAACAATAAATGAAGAGGATCGAAATTAAAGTATATGGTCAAGTTCAAGGAGTATTTTTCCGGCAAGGGGTAAAAGGAAAGGCGGAGGAATTTAATCTTACCGGCTGGGTAAGCAATGAACCGGACGGTTCGGTAAAGATTGTGGCTGAGGGCGAAGAAAAAAACTTGCAAAAGTTGTTTGATTGGTGTAGAAATGGAACAGGTCGGTCAAGAGTCGAGGATATAAAATTTGCATGGCAAGAAACAACTGGTGAATTTTTCTCGTTTGCGATTCGCTAAAACCATGAAAGTTATTTTGTTACAAGATATTCCAAAGGTGGGTAGAAAAAATGAAGTCAAAGATGTGAGTGATGGTTTTGCGCGCAATTTTTTATTGGCGAGAAATTTAGCTAAGCCGGCCACCGCATCGGCTATCGATGTTTTATCTAGACAAATAACTAGAGAAACAAAAGAGAAGTCCGAGGAACAGCAAAAAAATCAGACTATTGTTGAAAAAATAAATAAGACGGTTTTGAAATTTAAAGTTAAAGTGGGGGAGAAGGGCAAAAAGACCAACGGTCTTTTTGCGGGATCGCTACTTACTGAAGCGAGCCAAGCGAGCGTTATACGAAAGCGATCCCAGGGGTTTCCTGAGGAGGGAAATCGAGCTTTTGGATCAGTAACCCCGCTTAAAATTACCGAAGCTTTGAAAAAACAGGGTGTTGAGATAGAAAAAGACTGGATCTCGTTGGAGGAATCAATCAAGACTACCGGCGAACACAAGGTAAAAATAAAATTTCCTCAAGGTGTATCCGGGGAAGTAAAAATAATAGTAGAAGCAGAGTAAAGAGAGGATAATACTGTTTCTCGACATTTTCCTCTCTTAGACGTTTAACATGACTAGATTCGTTTTTGTCTGTGGCGGAGTGATGTCTGGCATTGGCAAGGGGGTGGCGACAGCTTCGATGGCGCATATTCTGAAAAGCCGGGGTTTCAAAGTTACGGCGGTTAAGATTGATCCCTATATAAATGTTGATGCGGGTACTATGAATCCGGTTGAACACGGAGAGGTTTTTGTTACTGAAGACGGCCTGGAATGCGATCAGGATGTGGGAAATTATGAAAGATTTTTGGACGAAAACATCCCGCGTGAGAACTATATGACCACTGGTTCGGTTTATCAGGCGGTGATAGAATGTGAACGAAATCTGGGATATAACGGAAAACAAGTTGAGGTAGTTCCTCATATTCCGCAGGAAGTTATCAATCGACTCGATCGAGCCGCTCGTAAAGCAAGGGCGGATTTTGTTTTGGTTGAAATAGGCGGTACGGTGGGGGAGTATCAAAATATTCTTTTTTTGGAAGCTGCCCGGATGATGCGTTTGGCAAGACCGAAAGATGTTTTGTTTGCTTTGGTAAGTTATTTGCCAGTGCCAAAAATGTTGGGAGAGATGAAAACAAAACCGACGCAATATGCGGTGCGTACTATGAATGCTGCTGGAATTCAACCCGATATTATTATTGCTCGTTCCGAGGTTCCGATAGACGAGCCGAGAAAAAGGAAGCTTATTCTGACGTGCAACCTCTCCGAAAATGATGTTATTTCAGCGCCCGACACCAAATTTATTTATGAGGTGCCGATAAATTTTGAAAAAGACAAACTGGGAGATCGCGTGCTAGCTAAATTTGGAGTAAAAACACGGCATAAGGATTTGAGAGAATGGGGGAACCTGGTAAGAAAAGTACGCGGTCTTAAAAAACCAGTGAAAATAGGTATTGTGGGAAAATATTTTGGTAGCGGCGCCTTTACTCTGGCCGATTCCTATATTTCGGTGATAGAGGCGATTAAACACGCCAGTTGGCAATTTAACCGAGTTCCCGAAATTAGCTGGCTGGATGCTGAAAAATACGAACATAGTCGGCAAGCTTTGCTAGAGTTAAAAAAATATCAGGGTATTATTGTTCCCGGCGGTTTCGGGTCGCGGGGCGTTGAGGGCAAAATTAAAGCTATAGAATTCTGCCGGAAAAATAAAATTCCCTATTTTGGGCTTTGCTACGGCCTGCAGTTGGCGGTAGTTGAATTTGCGAGAAACGTTTGTGGTCTTCACGGGGCGCATACCACCGAAGTTGACCCTAAGACTAAACATCCCGTCATTTATATATTGCCGGAACAATTGGTAAATATACGAGAGAAAAAAATGGGGGGATCGATGCGTTTGGGCGCTTATACTTGTCAGTTAAAACCTAATACTAAAAGTTTTAAAGCTTACCATGTCAAGTTAATTACTGAACGGCATCGCCACCGTTATGAAGTAAACAATGATTTCCGCGATATTTTAGAGAAAAAGGGTCTTGTTTTTGCAGGGGTAAACTCTGAAAGGAATTTAGTAGAAATTATAGAGTTAAGGGATCACCCCTTTTTTGTAGGAACTCAATTTCACCCCGAATTTAAATCTCGTCCTTTAAGTCCTCATCCGCTTTTTCGAGAATTTATTAGGGCCGCAATAAAAAGGGTATAGATTAAGGTAATTAAAGAAGTGTGGATAGGGGCAGTTTACGTTTTTTCTGGAGTTGCTATAATTAGTACTATGAAGCAAAATTTTACTAAAGACACAGTTTCTAAAGAAGATATTCGTCCGGCAGATTGGTTAGATTCTATAATATTAAAAGGCGTTTCAATGCGCGCCTCGGATATTCATATTGAGCCCTCTGAAGACGGTATCCGTACTTTTTTTCGCATAGACGGGGTGTTAAATCACGTAGATTCATTGCCGATTGAATATCACGAAGCAATAATTTCAAGGCTTAAGGTGAGCGCCAATCTAGATACTACCGAACATCGTAAGCCCCAAGATGGCCATATTTTGTTTCCCTCGAAAATTCCCAATCAAGGTTCGATTGACCTGCGACTTTCGGTTTTTCCAAGCATCCTCGGGGAAACCGCGGTATTGCGAATCTTGAATAGGGCGGATCTTCTTTTTGAAAACTTGGATAATCTTGGCATTAGTCCTGACGAGATGGAGAAATTAAAGGAAATCTTGCATCAGCACTCCGGGATGATTTTAGTGACGGGTCCTAGCGGCAGTGGAAAAACTACCACCCTCTATACTATGTTGGGTTATTTAGTATCACGATCATCCGGACGCGAAAACATTGTAACTTTAGAAGATCCTGTTGAGCTGCGTTTGCGAAATATTCGTCAAGCACAAATTTTTCCAGAGATTGGATTTGATTTTGTGCAGGGGCTTCGATCCATTTTAAGGCAAGACGCCAATATTATTATGGTGGGGGAGATTCGTGATGACGAAACTGTGCGCATTTCTCTTCGGGCCGCTCTTACGGGTGTATTGTTTCTTTCTACCATGCATACGTTAAATTCGGTTGGCGCAATAATAAGGTTTACGGAGTTAGGAGTGCCGCGGTCTTTAGTTGCTTCGGCCCTGCGCTTAGTTATTGCTCAAAGGTTGGTACGAACTTTATGTACCCATTGTAAGGTTCAGGCCAATTTTTCTAAGCGTTGGGTCGAAACTTTTGGTATTGCCGAAGAAGATCGAGAAAAGATTTTTGATAGTAAGGGCTGTGATCAATGTTTGAACACTGGATATTTAGGAAGAATAGGAATATTTGAACTTTTATTTATAGATAAAGAAATTCAAGAGTCTATTATTGAAAGCAGATCGTTTACCGAAGTTGAAGAATTGGCCAATAAAAAAATTAAGCAAACCTTAAGAGATGCGGCAGTAAAAAAAGTTCTGGAAGGAGTAACTACGTTTGAAGAAATAACCCGAGTCGTCTGGTGATCCGATTTTAGCCAAAAAGGCCTCTCGGGCCCTTTTTGGTTCTTATGGTTTGGCTAGCGCTACTATTTTAACGTATTTTTTTGAGCCGTCAAAACTGGTTTTTCGTTTGGTAAGAAATTTGACAATTCCTTCACGGAGTGCAAATAATGTGTCATCACCCGCGCGTTTTACTCCTGATCCTGGAAAAAACTTGCTACCCCGCTGACGCACTAAAATATCGCCGGTTTTTACCAGTTCTCCATCTGCTTTTTTCACGCCTAGATATTTTGGTTGCGAGTCCCGGCCGTATTTACCAGCACCCGCGCTTTTAGTATGGGCCATAGTTTGATAAAATCATGTTAGCCGAATTTATAAAAAAAGTCAAATCTTGGTATAAAGAAAAAGGATCGGATCTTTATGTGGCCGCGCTTATTTTTCTGGTCGGTATGGCAAGTTTCGGTTTGGGTCGGCTGTCAGTTTTATGGCCAAAGAAAGAGCCGATTCGCATTGAAGAAACTAAAGATCTTAGCGCTATCTCTACTGATTCTATAAAAAAATCCGAAGACCTTACGAATAGGCCCGAATTAGCCTTAAAAGCTAAGGGTAAATATGTGGCTTCTAAATCCGGCACCAGTTATCATTATCCGTGGTGTCAGGGAGCTTTAAAAATAAAAGAGGAGAACAAAATATGGTTCAACAGCAAAGAAGAAGCCGAAAAAGCGGGTTATAAACCAGCCGGGAATTGCGAAGGGCTATAGATTTTAGTTAAAAGTTCGGTTTTATGACCTTTTTTGAGGAAGCAGTCAGAACTGTGTATTCTTTAGAAATTTTACGCGCGGTTTCAATAGCCGTTTTTATATCTTCCGGAATTTCAGAAAGTATTCGGCGAAGTTTACTTTCGTCCGCCTTCAGCACTTCCTCCCATTTGCCAAGAGGGGAGAGGATAGTTTTTATTTTCTCCCAATCGTACTCATAGCGCTGTATATTTTTTTTGGAAATAGTGCCCTCATCTCCAAACACACGCGTAATTTTTTGCCCCTCCATATAATTTTTAATTTCGGATTGTAATTCAGTCAGACGCGCTTCATTTTGTTTATCTGTTTTTTTAATCTCAAAATATTCTTTGATAATTATATCCATTTCTTCTGGTGATTTAGTATTTATAGCCTGCGTATTTTTTCGGTATAAGTGACTCCAGGCGGGGCAGATGGGTTTATATCCGCACCAATCGCACAAAGGCCCGGGCATGGGTTCAAATTCTTTTCCGGAACTTAATTTAGCTTGTATTTCGTTGATGGTTTTTAAAAGCTCGTTTTTGGTCTTGGTGGTGGTTGCAGAAGTTATTTTAGTGCTTAGTTTCTCGCTATGCTTAAGAAAGTAAAGACTTAGTTTTATGTCTTCAGCTTTAAGATGCGGCCATCTTTTCTGTAGGCCCAAAGAGTATAAAGAGAGCTGCAGGTCTTTATCCAGGGCCGCTTGGGACGGCATTCTTTTGGCGGTTTTATAGTCAATGATTTCATAAGTATTATCCGGAAGTTTATCTATGCGATCAATTTTTCCGGCCAAGATATGTACTGATCCATTTTTGTCTTCCAGGGGAATTTCAAAATGGGATTCTAAGTCAACAACCGTAAAATTCCAAGGCGCGTTTTTTTCGTAGAATTTTTTAAGGACCCTTACGCCTTCTTCAAAATAAGCTTTTTCTTCCGCGGACAAATTTAAGGAGTCGTGATCCGCTTCTTTACTTATTGATTCTTTAGTTGGCCAGTTTTCTCGAAAATAATTTATGACCTCATTAAAGGTGGGAAAGAGGGGGTCACGGCTAAACGTGAATTTAAGAGTGTTATGAATGAGGGTTCCAAAAATTGCCTCCCGGCTTTTGGGAACTTTTATTCGATCTATTTCTTGGAATTTATATTTCTGCGGACATTGTAAATAGGTATTTATGGCAGAATAAGAAGTTCGCATAGTTATTTAAATATAGCCCTCTTGCTAAAGACTTACAATTGCGGTAGGGGGGTTGTGGATAACTAGATTTGTTTTAATATTTATTAGTTCGCATAATTATAGTTAATAGACCTCTAATCTATGCAAAAAAGCCCGAAACCAATCCCCCGCCATGTAATGGATTTTTTAGACTGGCTTGATATTGAGAAGGGGCTGTCATCCAAATCCCAAGAAAATTATAGCCGATTTCTTAAAAGATTTATCAAGTGGTTAGAAATTAATCATTTTGAAGATTTAAAACCTCACGAACTCTCCCCTGAACATATCTGGAAATATAGAGTCTTTCTCTCTCGACACTACGTTTCTAAAAATGGTCAGACGCTCAAAAAAAACACGCAGAACTATTATTTAATAGCCCTAAGGGCGCTTCTTAACTATTTTGCAGACCGAGATATAATTTCTTTACCTGCTGAGAAAATAAAACTGGCACGCGACAAGAGCGAAAAGCAGGTTAGATTTCTTTCTTTTGAGCAATTAGAAAGACTATTTTCTATTCCCGATGTTTCTACTTTACCGGGGTGTAGAAATAGGGCTATTTTAGAAACTTTTTTTTCAACCGGTATGAGAATATCGGAACTAGTTTTTCTTGACCGCGAGCGTATTAAAATCAGACCCGGTATTAAAGATCTTGAGTTGAGTATTGTCGGTAAAGGAGGTGTCGTTCGGACAGTCTATTTATCAGAGCGATCTTTGCAATGGCTTAGCAGGTATTTAGATATGCGTGGAGATAACGAAAAAGCACTATTTGTCAATTCTCGAAACAGGAGTGATGTATCTCGTCGACTCACGGGTCGTTACATAGAAAAAATGATTAAAAAATACGCCCTCCTTGCTGGATTACCTATTACAACTACTCCTCACGTGATGCGACACAGTTTTGCAACTGATCTTTTAAGTCAGGGTGTTGATTTAAGAACTATTCAAGAATTTTTGGGCCACCGAAATATATCTGCTACACAAATTTATGCTCACGTAACTAGTAAAAAACTACGCGAAGTCCATAGGCAATTTCATAGTGGACGTCAGAAAATATGATTCCCCTTAAATATTATTTTTGCTAAACTATTTTATTCTAATGGGATTCTAGTCTTATTTATATACTATAAATAGTCTAAGGGGTTAAGATAGCCCCCAAGAGGAGCAATTGGCAAGGTCATCAGTCTTCCACATACTTTGGAGCGGATTGATTCTATTTTTACAGCTTGGGAGGCAAAAACACCCATATGAAGATGTGGTCCAGTGGCATAACCGCTTGATCCGGAAAGTCCAATATAATCCCCTCTTTTTATTTGTTGTTCTGTATATACGCTTATGGCGGCAAGATGGGCGTAAAGAGTGGAAAGGTTGTTGGGATGGCGGATTAAAATCCATTTGCCGTAGGATGCCTTGCGGCATCCCAAGTCTGTATCTCCTATGTTATCAACTATTCCGTCTTCAGCCGCAAGTACTTGAGTTCCAGGGGCTGCCCTGAAGTCAACCCCATTATGTCCTTTGCCGTTGTATCCTCCGACAGCGGCAAAAGAAGTATATCCAAAAAATTGGGTGATGCAGTTTTTAAGTTCATTGAGCCCCTTTAGACAAGAGTTTAGAGAAATCTCCGGTAAGGGCCAACCCAATACACCCGAACCCCTTTGGGGAAGTAAAGAGGGGTCGATCGTAATTTCTAGCTTTGCTTCAATTTCGCGAATTTCATCCTCTAGAGCGGCGCGTTTTTTTTCTTGCTCGATTAGCAATTCCCGATATTTTTTTTCTTGGTTTTTGGTTTCGGCGAGAAGTTCGTTTTGTCTCTTTTTGGTTTCCTCTTGGTATTTTTTGCGATCGCTTATTGCTTTTTTAAAATTTGTCAATTCTTTTTTCTTGTCCTCGGCAACTTTTTTCTGATTTTGAAGCTCTTTTTGTACGACTCGTAGAGTATCCAAAGATAAGAGTATACTTTTTTTCAGGGTATTATTATAATCTAGTTGTTGAAAAAACTCGGAGAGAAGGTTATATTTTGTCAAAGTTGTTAGCAATGAGGCCTGATCTTTTTCGGCAAATACCTGCAGTAGGCCGGCTAGTCCGCTTCTTAGTTTTTCTATTGAGGTCTCTTTTTGACTAATTTCTAGCGAAGTTTCTTTAACTTCTAATTCTGTTTTTTGTATTTTTTTCTCGTTCAAAAATATATCACGCTTTAGTTGTTTTATAGTTTTTTCGATTCGGCTCACCTCGTCTTTTAATGTATTTCCCATTTGCTGTTTTGAGGCAATTTCCGCCCGATATTTTTGGGCCTCTTCTTCTAGCTTACGGATCTCTTCGTTTTTTTGTTCAATGGTGCGTTTTAACCCGTCAGTATCTTCTTCCGCTTGGACGAAGATCGCATAACTTAAAAAGGCAGTGGTAAAGATAACTGCCATAATAATAGTTTTTTTATAACTCCCATATAGTCTCACGGGTTAATCATAACAGGCGTTTAACACTTTTTCTAGGGTTTGCAAATTTAAAGATTATATAATCTCTTTTGCGGTTAAAATACGTTGGAGAGTTTTTTCCTTACCTAAAATCTCTATAATCTCAAAGGGTCCCGGCGAAGCTTTTTTGCCGGTTAGGGCAACCCGCAGAGGCCATAAAATTTGTCCCTTATCCCCTGCCCCGATTTCCGCAAAAAACACCCCCTCTAATTTTTCTTTAGAAGTTGTAAGTTGAAAATTGGAAATTATTTTTTCAGATTGCTCGAGTGAAATTTTTACCTCTTCATCAGACATGTTTTTCCATCGCAGTAGTTCTTTATCGTAAACGGGGGGTTTGAAAAAATAATCGGTTTTCCCCCCTATTTCGAAAAGCTTTTTTAATCGCGGCTGTTCTAGGGCAATTATTTTTTCAATATATTCTTTTGAAAATTGAAAATTGAAAATTGAAAATTGCAAGAAATTTTCTAGATATGGTTTACATAATCCGGTTAATTCCGCTACGGATTTCTTGCGAATATATTCTCCATTCATCCAATCGAGTTTGGCGATGTCAAAAATCGCTCCTGATTTGTGTATTTTTTCTAAAGAAAATTCTTTAATCAACTCGTCTTTAGAAAAAATTTCGCGATTATCTCCGGGGTTCCAACCAAGTAATGCCATAAAATTAAAAAGCGCTTCGGGAAGGTATCCTTGTTCTTTGTACTCATTAATGGAGGTTGCGCCATGCCGCTTTGAGAGCTTTGATCGATCGGGTCCAAGGATCAGGGGCAAATGAGCATATTGCCACGGTGGTTGCATATCGCCGATACCGTCTTTGTTTTCTTTGGTCCATCCCAAGGCTTCGGCAATGAGGAGTTGTTTGGGGGTATTTGGAATGTGATCTTCCCCGCGAATGACGTGAGAAATTTGCATTTCATAGTCATCAATTACCACCGCAAAATTATAAAGCGGAACATCAAGTGATTTGGCGATAGAAAAATCCCCCAATAGTCTGACAAAAAAATGAACTTGGTGTCGAATAATGTCATAAAAAGTTTTCAAATGGTCTGCTCGGTCTAGGGGGTTCTTAAACCGAATGATTGCTTGTTCGCCAGCCAGCAGTTTCTCATTTGCTTCTTTGAGCGATAAATCTCGCCAATCTTTGCAAAGATGCAGAAGGGGTAGTTTATTTTCTGTTTGCCATTGTTTTTCGCTCTCTAAATCTTTTTCGGAGTGAAAACAGTAAAATGCTTTTCTATCTTTAAGGAGTTTCTCTATATATTTTCTATATCCTGCAATTCGTTCACTCTGGCGATACGGCACATATCGTCCGCCAATTTCTGGACTTTCGTCCGCCTCAATTCCTAGCCATTTTAATCCATCAAAAATCTCCTTTTCGTATTTTTTATCCGAGCGCTCAAGATCCGTATCCTCAACTCGTAAAATAAATTTACCACCCTGTTTTTTAG
>OBEQ011584169.1_pt1 | contig 10136 bp, 9 predicted proteins | sample 1670901 | NCBI WGS metagenome assembly OBEQ01 (sample SAMEA104232315, study PRJEB22302) | groundwater metagenome | biome: forest; feature: aquifer; material: groundwater | place: USA | collected 2011-08-07 | depth 5.4 m | reverse complement strand
TGATCCTGCATTACCACTGTTCCCGCGAGCAAGCAGAGGCGAGTACCCATCAGGATCAACTATTAAGATGGTTATCGCGGCTGCTGCGCTCCAAGAGCATATTGTCACGCCGCAAACAAGCATACTCAGCACTGGAGGTATTCGAATAGGAGAATGGTTTTTTCCTGATTGGAAATCCGGAGGTCATGGACGCACAAACCTATCAAAGGCACTCGCGGAATCAGTGAACACTTATTTTTATATGATTGGTGGTGGATATCAATCATTCGCTGGCTTAGGGATTGATCGGCTCGCTCGATACTTGAAAGATATGGGCCTTGGATCTAAAACAGGCATTGATTTGCCCAATGAAAAAGATGGGTTTGTGCCCGACCCGGAGTGGAAAGAAAAAACAAAAAAAGAAATTTGGTATATTGGAGACACCTACCATGTATCGATAGGTCAAGGTGATACTATTGTAACTCCTTTGCAAGTCCATGCGTACACAAACTATTTTGCAAATAAAGGGACAAGCTATGTCCCTCATCTCGTAAAATCAATCACTCCACAGATATACAAGAAAGATATTTTTGCTTCCGATATAGTCAATGATGTGCGTCTTGGTCTTAGAGAAGGCGTTCTTTCTGGAAGCTCAAAACGTCTTTCTTTGTTGCCCGTTTCGTCTGCTGGCAAGACAGGTACTGCGCAATGGAGCAAAGATCGCGCTCCGCATGCTTGGTTTACCGGATGGGCTCCCTTTGATGATCCCAAAGTTTCTATTACTGTTTTAATTGAAGAGGGTGAAGAAGGGAGTAGGTCAGCTATTCAGGTTGCTTATGAGATTCTCAAAACCTTGACAGAGACAAAAAAACTTGTATACTAGCCCTATGCCACATTACATTTCAAAACCCGGGTTGAAAAAATTGCAAGAGGACTTAGAGAACCTAAAAACGAACGCACGGAGAGAAGTGATAGAACGCATTGCTGCGGCAAAAGAGCTCGGTGATCTCAAGGAAAATGCTGAGTACGCTGAGGCAAAAGATGATCAGGCTATGCTTGAGTCCAAGATAGCAGATATGGAAGCTGTTTTCAAAGACGCAGTCCTGATAGAGGAAGAACGCGATGCAGACTCTGAATTCGTTCAAGTTGGATCGCGTGTGCAGGTCCAATGCAAGGGTACTACCTGCGTGTATACTATTGTGGGTACTGAAGAGGCCGATCCTGGTCAACTTAAAATCTCTAACGAGTCTCCTCTTGGCAGGGCGTTTCTTCACAAATCTCGTGGGGATAAGGTCGTTGTACGGGTACCAAAAGGAGAATTTGAATACATTATCGTAGAGATTGATTAAAAATGTAAAATATGTCCCAAAATGCTCCTTGCTATAAAGGGGCATTTTTTTGACTTTTTGTTTCTATAGGATAGAATAAATTAATATGTCACAAACAGAAGAACGCGCGTTTCGTATCAAAAAACTTGAGTCCATTCGTAAGCTTGGAATAAATCCATATCCAAGCAGTTCAAAGCGTACCCATACATGCAGTGAGTGTGTTGTTTTTTTTGATGAATATGTTGAATCCCAAAAAACAGTATCCATCTGTGGCAGAGTACGAATGATTCGAAAACACGGAGGTTCAATATTTTTAACTATAGAGGACGAAACAGCGCAATTCCAGATGTATGTGAAAAAAGACGCTGTCGCAAAAAATGATTTTACCATAACTTCTGAGCTCCTTGATATTGGAGATTTTGTCCAAGCTGAGGGGACGTTATTTCGTACTCGACTTGGAGAAAAAACACTACACGTAGGAAATATCTCGATCCTTACGAAAGCACTTCTCCCCCTGCCTGAAAAATGGCATGGGCTCAGCGATATGGAAACCCGTTATCGTAAGCGATACCTTGATCTCATAGTGAACCCCTCTGTGCGAGAACTATTCCTTAAAAGAAGTATGCTTGTCAAAGAAATGCGTTCTTTTTTTGAAGAAAAAGGATTTATGGAGGTTGAGACCCCGATGCTCCAATCGATTGCAGGAGGTGCAATGGCTCGGCCATTTGTGACCCATCACAACTCGCTTGATCAAGATATGTTTTTACGAATTGCACCTGAATTGCACCTGAAGCGTCTTATAGTCGGCGGATACGAAAAAGTGTTCGAGATCGGGAAGAATTTTCGCAATGAAGGTATTGATCATTCACACAATCCTGAATTCACGGAATTAGAAGCATATATGGCGTATGCTGACTATGAAGAGCTTATGGATTTGATCGAGGAGTTGACTGTACGTTTGATATCAAAGGTTAAACCCGATTCTTCGCCTCCAGAAATTCCGTTTGCACGTATTTCGTACCTTGCGGCATTAGAGACGTATTCAGGTATTTCTCAAATTATTCTTCGCAATGAAGACGAGCTTCGCATCGAATGGAACAAGAGTGAATTTCAAAACGACACTTTCGTTTCTTACGGCACAATGCTTGATCAACTCACAAAAACGTATGTTTTGCCAAAAATGAGTGACCCGACATTTCTCATTGATCATCCTGTCGTACTTTCTCCACTTTCAAAAAGAAAAAGCGATGACCCCGCTCTTGTTGAGAGATTCCAACTTGTTATGCAAGGTAAGGAAATTGTAAATGCATTTTCCGAGTTAAATGATCCCCTTGATCAAAAAGAGCGTTTTGACGAGCAAGAAAAAAATCAAGTAAAAGGTGACCAAGAAGCTCATCCGAAAGATGAAGATTTTATTGAAGCGCTTGAACATGGTATGCCTCCCACTGCGGGTTTAGGTATCGGCATTGATCGACTTGTTGCCATTCTACTCGGTGCGCATCACCTCAAAGAAGTTATATTATTTCCCACACTAAAGAGAGATAAAGCAGAGTCAGAATGAAGACAATACTCGCATTTGGAACTTTTGATATTTTACATCCCGGTCATCTTTCCTATCTTCAACAGGCTCGTCGTCTCGGCGATAGACTCATTGTAGTAATTGCACGAGATACAACTGTAGAGTCTTTAAAAAAACACAAACCAGTATTTAATGAGAAGGAACGGCTCACTCTAGTCGGTTCGTTGCGTATTGTTTCAAAGACGCTGCTTGGCAATACTAAAAATCATTTTGATATTGTAAAGAGAGTTCGGCCGGACGTGATTTGTCTTGGATACGACCACAGAGTCGCACCATCAGTCTTACGCAGCGTATTTGAAAAGCAGAATCTACATTCAATAGAGATTGTGAGAGCAAAGCCATATCGAAAGAGCCAATATAAATCATCACGCTATCGTCGTTTGTGAAAGTGCCGTCGCGACTAATAATAGCAAGCTTTATAGTGATCCTCTGCTTATTTTTTGCATTCATGATTTGGCTTATGTTTTTTTCCCGAGTATTTGTTGTCGAATATGTCAATGTAAACAGTAAGAAGATAGATCCAACGTTAGTGAGAACTCTCCTCTTTCGATATATGGATGAAAATCAGGGCATATTCAATCAACACAATATTCTTTTTTTTCAACCGGCAGCATTTCACAGTTATCTCAGCAAGTATGTGTCGATTGACGATTTTTCACTCACCAAGCATTATCCAAAGTCATTGAACGTGACGCTTGCCGGGTCACCCTTTCATGTCGTTGGGTATCGGGAAGGGCATTTTTATGAGCTCTCCCCATCCGGAATGATTGCACGCGAAGTAGATCCAGCCGCTTTTGCCGGATATCCGACCCTGATAACTCGTGCACTTACCGGCGAGCGTATTATTATTACCAAAAACGAGCTAAGCAAAATAGATCTCTCATTCCCAATGATTATTTTGCCGTCCTTGACACAGGATCCTTCAACCGTACAGATACTCGATACTAAAATATTGAATCATATTGAAACTGTAAAACGACTATTGAGAGACGAAAAGTACGCTCTTCTTTTTTTCCGTATTGGTCCTGAGGGCAATGATTACCTCGCTTTTACCAATGAAGGGTGGCATATTATTTTCTCAGCGCTTTCTGATGCTACCGAGCAGGCAGCCAATCTTAAAACTCTTTTACTGACTACGGTAAAGAAAAATAGAAAATCGCTTGATTATATCGACGTGCGATTTGAAAACAGATTATTTTATACATTAAGAAAGTGATCTATGGTCATCGCGATTGATATACGATCCGAGACGGGGGAATATGGTGGTATCCCATCCTACACAAAAAATATCGTGAGTCATCTTCTTGCACTACGATGCCGACACACGTTTGTCCTATTTTCAAATTCATTCAAAATGCGTACTATAGATGAGATTTCTTATCAACAAGGAGTGAAAACCGTTAACTACCGTATACCAAATAAACTTTTTTCTTTCTGCCTCTCTTTTTTTCAGCGACCATATCTTGATATCCTTGTTCAAAAAAAAATAGGCAAAAAAGTTGACCTGTGGTTTTCTCCGAATCTTAATTTTATAGCCTTATCACCTCAATGCGCTTTAGTGATTACCGCTCACGATCTTTCTTATGAATTTTTTCCCCAATTTTTTTCAGTAAAGATGCGTTTTTGGCATCGCATCGTTGGTCCTCGTAGAATATTTAGAAGAGCAAATCATGTTATTGCTGTTTCGCACCACACTAAGAATGATCTTGTTTCGACTTATGGTTTAGCTAGCGACAAAGTAAGTGTTGTATATCATGGCGTTGCCACAAATAATAAAAAACCAATACTATCAAACAGGTACATTCTTATGGTAGGTGCGGGTTCGAAGCGTAAAAATCTCCATACACTCATCGAAGCATTCCATCAGATGAAACGAGAGTGTCCTGACCTAGCTGATGTGAAGCTGATTGTGACGGGTCTGCATGACAAGATTGTAAACGATATCATATATATGGGTTATATATCCAAAATGTTATACCTTGATCTTATTGGGAGAGCCCAATTATTAGTATACCCATCTTTCTATGAGGGGTTCGGCCTTCCATTACTTGAGGCATTTGCTGCATCGACAGCCGTGATTGCAAGCGCGCATTCCAGCCTTGCAGAAATTGGCAACGATGCCTTTTTTCCTATTGATCCTTACAATACAGAATCACTTACCCATGCGCTCAAGGAAGTGTTGCGGGACAAGAGCCTACGTGACTATCTCACTGACCAAGGCTTGAAGAGAGCCCATGAATTTTCTTGGGATTTGGCAGCTCAGCAGACGCTCAAAGCTTTTGAACAATGTGTGCCCATATGAGAATAGGTATAGACGCTCGCATGTATCATGAGGGATTGGGTATCGGAAGATATATTGTGGAGCTCATAGCAAAACTGGAAGATATCGATCATGAAAATGAGTACATTATTTTTTTACGTAAAAAAAATTGGGAACGCTATACTCCTCGCTCAAAGAATTTTACAAAAGTGCTTGCAGATATACCATGGTATAGTGTTAGGGAACAACTGGTATTACCGTATATTTTGTATCAGCGACAGCTTGACGTAATGCACTTTCCTCACTTTTCTGTGCCGTTCTTGTATCAAAGGCCATTTGTCGTTACGATTCATGACCTTATCATGCTCAACATGCCGGCATCCTCCCGTCTTGCAGCTACAACACGTACTACCCTATGGTATTGGATCAAATTCACGGCATATCGGATTCTTCTTAACTCTATTACCCGGAGGGCGTGTTGTATTATCACTGTCTCTGAAACCTCAAAAAAGGACATTATGAAATCCCTCAAAGTGCCTGAAGATCGTGTATGTGTGGTGTATAATGGCATCACTGCCTCAAATATGTATTCTCGTCCCAAGGATGTAGTGCAACCATATTTTCTCTGTGTCGGCAATGCATACCCTCATAAAAATCTTACAACGTTACTTCATGCATGGAAACGTCTTTCAAATGCTTCCTTTCCTTATTATCTTTTTTTCTGCGGACAGGAGGATTATTTCACTGCAAATATAAGAAAAGATATTTTGAGTGAAGAATTGGGAAGCTCTGCCTTTCATCTAGGATCTGTAAGCGATTCAGAACTTGCGTGGCTCTATGAAAATGCAGTAGCATTAGTAGCGCCGAGTCTTTTCGAGGGATTTGGATTACCAGCCGTGGAAGCAATATCTCATTCTCTTGGCGTGATTGCATCCGACATCCCTATCTTTCGTGAGATATTGGGTGAGACCGCACTCTATTTTGATCCAACAAGCCCCTCTGCCATAGCGCATGCATTAGAGACTTTTATTTCACAGAAGGATGCATGGATTCATACAGTGAACAGTACAAAGGATGTTATTTGTCAAAAATTCGATTGGAAAAAAACAGCTATAAAAACCTTACAGATTTATAAAGATTCTATTATATGAGAACAACAAGACTTCAGACTGCTATGGCAATTATCATCCCTCTGATCAACGTTGTTTTCTTGGGAGCTGCAATCATATTTGATGCGTATTTTTTCCATTTTACAATTTTGGCGTTCATCATAGCAGATGTTTTATTATACCTCTATCTTCCCCATGGCATTCAAATGAAAGTAATCATGCGTATTGCCGGTTTGCCATCTATCTATTATCTAGCGACGGCAGCAGCTCTCTTTTTTTCGAATAGTTTTGTACTGTCAATTTTTTTACTACTCGCGCTCTTCTGGCTCCAAATGTCGTATTTCTTTATTCAAAAGGGTGTGGATACTATTCAAACAAAGAACCCGGTATTTTCTCAAATATCTCTGTTAATATGTCTTGGTTCTTTTTTCTCGTTATCCATTCTTTTTTTCTCACTCATATATTTTCTCGATGTGCCATTTTGGTATCTCATCATTCCCTTTCTTATTCTTGTCCTAATCGTACAAGAGTTAGTCTTCTCTCCTCTCAATACAGATCGGTACATCCGCGCCCTTATTGCATTAATTTCTGCAGTCGGACTTACTGAACTTCTTTATGCCATTTCTTGGCTACCCTTGGAATACCTTTCACTTGCTGGCGTTGCCTCACTTTTGTATGCACTCTACATGGATATTGTTCTTTGCACTTTGGGTGGTGAATATTCAAAAAAGCGAATACTCTTCTCTAGCCTTTTTGTATTTTGCATGCTAGTATTATTAGTCACTATGGTACGTTGGCGGTAATATTCATAATAATGTATGACTCGTAGAATAGCATATTTGATATCAGTGCTCTGTATTGGTTTTTTAAGTGGAATGCTTGGTTCTCTCGTAATTTCTTGGGAAAAAACCGTCCCAACAGGATCAATCGCGGCATTTCGACAAAATTCCAATCAAACGTTTTTTGCTCCTCAGGCGGCTGATGTTATCTTAAAAACTGCTCCGAGCATAGTCCGATTGGTTGAAATAAATTCATCAAAAATTATTCCACATGTTTTTGGAGTCATTGTTTCTTCTGATGGATGGATAGTGGTTCCGGGCTCAGTAAAAACAATCAAAAACAAGATCCTTGACAAGGATGGGTATCTCTATGAGATTAAAAAGAATATATATCATCCAGGACTCGATATATCTTTTATCCAGTCGAGTAAAATAAACAGCAAACCGATTGAATTACTGGATAGAAGCAAACTAACTGACACCATAGATGGATTCATAGTTACTGGGTTCTCATCAATACAACCTTTGATCATTACCCCTGTTGGATATCCGTTCCAACGCATCATCGGCGAGCCATTGCAAATCTATGAGCTAGCAAAACGTTTTAACTACGACCAGGAATTTCAAGGTGAGCAAAGGGCCGTTTTTACCCTTGACGGAACTTTGGTTGGTTTTACGGCTGTATATGGTATTATTCCTATATCACCGGTGAAAGATATCCTGCCTCAAATATTTAAAAATACTAAGCTGAATCTCCCTACGCTCCCATTCTCGTATCGTGATGCCGCATGGACTATTATGAGTGGTGACCAAAAAGCAAAAACGTACGCTGATGGTGGTGCAATCCTGACGGGAACTCCGCTCTCACAATATCGCTTGCGGACACCTGATGGCAAATCAGTACGTATGAACACCGGAGATAGTATCGTAGCAGTGAATGGGGAGAGATTGGATCGCAATAGGGGATTGACGGATATTATCCAACAATATCGCGTAGGGGATAGCGTGACGTTGAGTATAATAACTACAGATAAAAAAGAAAAAGATATAAAAATTATTTTAGAATCTTTTAAATAAACGACTATCGTTATGACCACTGGCGACTTTTTATACTCAATATTAGCAACATGCGCAATCGTACTCACGATTTTTTTATCCCTAGCTCTCTATCACCTGATTATTATTCTAAAACGCATACGAGAAACGTGCGATATTATCGAAGAACGAACAGAACGTTTTTTTCATTTGTTTGATGATATTCGTACTAAGATTAGCGGCTTCAAAAACACACTTGATATGATCGGCGCAACAGTCAAGGCTGTGTTACTCGCTTCTGACAGGGTTACTCGCAAAGGTTCTCGAAGAAAAAAGGAAACCAACGACGAGAACAATACTGAATTATGATGATATGGACTTTGTACACCTCCACACGCATAGCCATTATAGCTTGCTCGATGGTCTTGCAAAAATAGACGCTCTTGCTCGAAAGGCAAAAAGTTTTGGCATGAAAGCTCTGGCATTGACTGACCACGAGTCTATGTACGGCAGTGTTGAATTTTATCAAACATGTACTGCAATCGGAATAAAGCCAATTATAGGAATAGAAACCTATATTACTTCTCGCGGGCGATTTAATAAAAATGGAAAACAAGATGACGAACGGTTTCACCTGATTTTATTAGCGCAAAATAATGAGGGGTATCACAACCTTTTGAAGATGATCACAAAAGCTCATCTGGAAGGATTTTATTATAAGCCTCGTATTGATTTTGAATTGCTTGAAGAATATAGTGGCGGTCTGATCGCAACATCAGCATGTATTAATGGACAAATTTCTCAGGCAATACTTACAAATAAAGACCCAGTACCGATCTTAAAAAGATATTATGATATATTTGGGAAAGACCGTTTTTATCTTGAAGTGCAACATCATCCACATCTTGCCCAACAGGCAATAGTCAATACGGCACTGATTGAGCTTTCTCGAAAATTTGATATTCCTCTTGTTGCGACTGCAGATACGCATTATCTTGACCCTGAAGATGCTGAGGCGCATGATGTTTTGCTGTGCTTGCAAACAAAGAAAATAAAAACGGATCCAGATAGAATGTGCATGCTTGGGGAAGATTTTTCTTTCTCTGACGGCAAAGAACTTGCTGATATTTTTTCTCATGTCCCCCAAGCAATTGATAATACAGGCAAAATTGCTGATATGTGTTCTGTCTCCCTCCAGTTTGGACAATCTGTGCTGCCACATTTTGAGATTCCAGTATCAATTACTCACGAGGAGTATCTTACAGCGTTATGCAGGGATGGGATGAAAAAAAGATACGGGGACGTTTTGTCCTTAGAGCTTGAAGAACGGCTTGCCTATGAACTCAAAATTATTATCAATGCCGGGTTTGCTTCATATTTTTTAATTGTTCATGATTTTACCACGTGGGCAAAAGGTCAAGGAATCGTTGTTGGCCCAGGCAGGGGCAGCTCCGCAGGCAGTATTGTTGCCTATGCGCTAGGAATCACCAATTTAGACCCAATCAAGTACGACCTTCTCTTTGAAAGATTTTTGAACCCTGAGCGGATTTCAATGCCTGATATTGATCTTGATTTTACCGATACTAGACGCGATGAGGTGATAACGTATGTCCAAGAAAAATATGGTAAAGATCATGTTGCCCAAATTATAACGTTTGGAACTATGGCTGCACGCGTTTCCATACGCGATGTAGGCCGTGTATTGGATTTTCCTTATTCTTTTTGCGATGCGCTTGCAAAACTTTTTGTGGCAAATCTCACAATACGGCAGGCACTCAAAGCGATCCCAGAGATTGCAAGTATGTATGAATCCGACGACAAGACTCGTCGAGTCATAGACATTGCCCTAAAATTAGAAGGAGTAGCGCGGCACACCTCCACCCATGCCTGCGGTGTTGTTATCACGAAGAACCCTCTTACTGATTATGTCCCATGTCAATATGTTTCACCTGAAGATAAAAGTCTAGTTACTCAATACTCCTTACATGCAATAGAGGATCTTGGTTTGCTAAAAATTGATTTTCTTGGTCTTAGCAATCTCACTATCCTGGAACATGCAAAAAATAT
>OBEQ010500518.1_pt1 | contig 10136 bp, 7 predicted proteins | sample 1670901 | NCBI WGS metagenome assembly OBEQ01 (sample SAMEA104232315, study PRJEB22302) | groundwater metagenome | biome: forest; feature: aquifer; material: groundwater | place: USA | collected 2011-08-07 | depth 5.4 m | reverse complement strand
GCTATGGGGGACCCCCCCATACCCCCGTCAGAGGAGACTCCGCCTCCTCTGAACTCCTCCTCTTCGGACTTTTGGGGCAAAGCCCCTCGCCTGGAGGAGAGGGGGGATACTATGTGTGGGGGTGTCCCCCAGACCCCCGGGTAAGGGGGCAGAGCCCCCTTACCGATTCCCCGGGATTCTTTGGCGAATCTCCGAGACGGGACACTAGCGGCCCTTGACGCCAGGTACGGATTTCGGCTATAAATACGCAGGCTTGTGGTTTGACAGAGCACCTGAACACAAGAAGAGGAGAAAACTCCGTTGCCTTCTATTATTGACCTTCACGTCCATACCCGCCAAGGAAGCCTGGATAGCGCCCTGACCCCAGAGGAGCTCGTAGCCGAGCTGTGGCGCCTGGGGTTGACGGGGGCGATGGTGACCGAGCACAACGGCTGGTCCCGCCATCACTTTGACGAGTTTATGCGCAACCAAGAGGTCCTCGTGGTGCGGGCCCTGGAGGTGTACACCCCCCTGGGCCACATCCTCACCCTGGGTCTGGAGAGCCACGTTACCGGGCCCGCCGGTGACATTAACACGGTGCGCCAGCTCCGCCAAGAGGTGCTGCGAGTGGGAGGGTACATGATCCTGGCGCACCCCTTCCGCTTCCTCTTTGACCCACCGGGCATCTATACGCAGAACTACCTCTTCCCAGACCCTGCCACGCTGCCTCAGACCCCAGAGGGGGCTGCCAACCACCCCATTTGGGAGCTTGTGGACGAGCTGGAGGTGGTGAATGGGGGGAATATCGAGGTGGAGAACCGGTTTGCGCAGGGGGTCGCCAAGGCGTTGGGCTGGTGGGGCACCGGCGGGAGCGACGCCCACTCGGTGCAGGGCTTGGGCAAGGGGGCTACCTCCTTTAAGGGCGACATCCGCAACGAAAAGGACCTGTTGGAGGCCCTGCGAGCGGGTGATTTTACCCCGGTGGAAGGATTCCACGTGGGGCGCCCCGACTTCTACTCGCGCCAGTCGGAAAACTGGCACCCTTCCATCTTGGACCTTCCCCGCTAGCACTTGTCTTGTCGAGGGGTCCAGAATTAGAGTAGCCGCCAACAGAGCCTATGCCAGTCAAACCCTCTAAGGTCCTGATCATCGGGTCGGGGCCCATCGTCATTGGCCAGGCGGCGGAGTTCGACTACTCCGGCTCCCAGGCGTGCCGCTCCCTCCGCGAGGAGGGGGTCACCACCGTCCTGGTCAACTCCAACCCCGCCACGATCATGACCGATGAGGGCATCGCCGACATCGTCTACATCGAGCCCCTGACGGTGGAGGCCATCGCCCGCATCATCCAGCGGGAGCGCCCCGAAGGCCTCCTGGCCACCCTTGGCGGGCAGACGGGCCTGAACCTGGCGGTGGAGCTGGCCGAGGCCGGTGTCCTGGACCGCTACGGAGTTCGCCTCCTGGGGACCCCCTTGGACACCGTTCGCAAGGCCGAGGACCGACAGCTCTTCCGCGACCTTATGGTGGAGATTGGCGAGCCCGTGCCCACCAGCGCCATCGTCCGCAGCCTGGACGATGCACGGCGAGTTGCAAGGGACCTGGGGCTGCCGCTGGTGGTGCGGCCCTCCTATACCCTGGGCGGCACCGGTGGGGGCCTGGCTCACACCTGGGAGGAGCTGGAGGCCATCGTGAGGCTGGGCCTGGCCGCCAGCCCCATCCACCAGCTGCTTCTGGAGCGCTCCCTGGAGGGCTGGAAGGAGCTGGAGTACGAGGTGATGCGGGACGCCGCCGACAACTGCATTACCGTCTGCAACATGGAGAACCTGGACGCTATGGGGGTCCACACGGGCGACAGCATCGTGGTGGCCCCCAGTCAGACGCTGACGGACAAGGAGCACCAGATGCTCCGCTCCGCCAGCCTGCGCATCATCCGGGCCCTGGGTATTGAGGGGGGGTGCAACGTTCAGTTCGCCCTGCCGCCCTCGCCGGAGGTGGCGTTGGGCATGGCCTACAAAGGGCCGTGGGAGCGTCCCTACTACGTTATCGAGGTGAACCCTCGCGTGAGCCGCAGCTCCGCCCTGGCCAGCAAGGCCACAGGCTATCCGATCGCGCGGGTGGCGGCCAAGATCGCGGTGGGCAAGCGCCTGGACGAGATCCCCAACGCCGTGACCCGGCAGACCCTGGCCGCGTTTGAGCCCGCCCTGGACTACTGCGTGGTGAAGATCCCCCGCTGGCCTTTCGACAAGTTCGCCACGGGGGACCGCCGCATTGGGACGCAGATGAAGGCCACAGGCGAGGTGATGGCTATCGAGCGCTCCTTTGAAGCGGCCCTCCAGAAGGCCCTCCGCTCCCTGGAGTTCCAGGGCCGCTCTCTTCTGTGGGAGGACCCTTCCTGGAGGGAGGCCAGAAAGGATGCCCTCGAGCGCCTGCCTCTCTACCCCAACGACCTTCGTCTCTGGGCCATCGCGGCTGGCCTGCGCCGTGGGGCGAGCCCGGAGGACCTTTCGCGGGTGACGGGCATTGACCCCTGGTTCACCCGGGCTGTAGGGCGCATCGTCCACATGGAGCATCGCCTGCGGTCTGTGCCCCTGAACGCGCTGCTTGTGAAGGACGCCAAGCGCCAGGGCTTCTCCGACGAGCAGCTGGCCGCCCTCACCGGCCAGGGGCCCCAGGAGGTGCGGGAGAGCCGCAAGGCCTGGGACGTGAAGCCCGTCTACAAGATGGTGGACACCTGCGCCGCCGAGTTTGAGGCGGCCACTCCCTACTTCTACAGCACCTACGAGCAGGAGAACGAGGCGGAGCCCCTGCCTGGCCCCAAAGCGCTGGTCCTGGGCAGCGGCCCCATCCGCATTGGCCAGGGGATCGAGTTCGACTACTGCAGTGTCCACGCCGCCTGGGCCCTCCAGGAGGAGGGGGTGGCCAGCATCATGGTCAACTCCAACCCGGAGACCGTCTCCACCGACTTCGACACCAGCGACCGCCTGTACTTCGAGCCCCTGGACACCGAGAGCATCCTGGACATCCTGGACAACGAGGCCCTCACCGTTGGGGGGCAGGTGGTCTACCCTCCATCGGTGGTGCAGTTTGGCGGGCAGACGGCCATCAACCTCTCCCAGGCCCTGGCCCAGGCGGGCATGCCCATCCTGGGCTCCACGGCGGAGTCCATTGACATCGCATCGGACCGGCAGCGCTTCGAGGCGTTCTTGGGCGGCCTGGGCATCCCACGGCCTCCAGGGAGCGCCGTCACCTCCATCGAGCAGGCCCTGGGCGTGGCCCAGCGCCTGGGCTATCCGCTCCTCGTGCGGCCCAGCTACGTCCTGGGGGGGCGCGCCATGGAGATTGTGGAGAACCCCACCGAGCTGGTCTCCTACCTCCGCATGGCCCTGGAGGCCGGCCAGGGGCGCAACGTCCTCATCGACAAGTACCTGGAGGGGCGAGAGGTGGAGTTGGATGCCGTGTGCGATGGGGAGACGGTGGTGATCCCCGGCATCATGGAGCACGTGGAGCGGGCAGGGGTCCACAGCGGCGACTCCATGGCCATTTACCCCGGCCTCACCCTCACCGAGGAGGAGGTCAGCACCCTGGTGGACTACACCCTGCGCATCGGGCGGGCCCTGGGCGTGAAGGGGCTCATGAACGTTCAGTACGTCATCATGGGAGGCGATCCGTATCGCAGCCCCAACGCTCCCGCTGAACACAGGGGCCCCTCGACGGTGTACGTGTTGGAGGTGAACCCCCGGGCCAGCCGCACGGTGCCCTTCATCTCCAAGGTGACGGGGGTGCCTGTGGTCCACCTGGCCACCCAGGTGATGCTGGGCAAGACCCTCCACGAGCTGGGGTACGCCTCGGGGCTGTGCAAGACCCAGAAGCTGGTGGCAATAAAGGCCCCGGTCTTCTCAATGTCGAAGCTCATTGGCGTGGACACCTACCTGGGGCCTGAGATGAAGTCCACGGGCGAGGTGATGGGGATTGACGCCACCTTCCCCGCCGCTTTGGCCAAGGCCCTTCTCGCGGCGGGCCTATCCCTTCCCTCGAAAGGGGCGGTGCTCCTGACCATAGCCGACCGTGACAAGGCTGAATCGGTTCCGCTGTTGAGAAGTCTGGCGGAGCACGGGTTTACCCTGTACGCCACGCGAGGCACCGGGCAGCTGGTCCATGCCCTTGGGTATCCTGCCACCACCATTTACAAGAAGCTGGAGGAGGGGCACCCCAACGCCCTGGACGTGGTGGTGGATGGCACAGTGGACGTGGTGATCAACACGGTGGCAGGCGAGCGCGGCCCCTTGCGGGACGGCTTTGAGATCCGGCGCGCCGCCGCCGAACGGCGCATCCCCTGCTTTACGTCCCTGGACACGGCTCGGGCGGCGGTGGAGAGCCTGGCCCTCGGCGCCAACAGCTACAGCATCAGGCCCCTTCGAGAGTACCTGGAGGACGAAGGGGCGACGCCCGGAGGATAGCGGGTGTGTTGGGCTAGCAGAACGCCCGGCACCCACGAAGGGGAGTAGAATGGGGGAGGCAGAAGGACTTCCTATTTTGGAACACGCCACGGGTTCGAGAAAGTTCCCCCGCAGAAGAAGAGGTAAGAAGTGATTGAAACAGCTTCAGTCACGTTTGCGGAAGCCTCCGCCGCCAGTAACAAAGCTCTCTCAATACACCGCTGGGCGAACTGGATTGCTGGCTTTTCTGGTGACTTTGCTAAGGATGCCATCAAGCAATATCTGCCGTCTCCACGACCTGACGCTCTTCTCCTTGACCCATTTGCAGGGGTGGCAACTGCGCTTGTAGAAGCATATCGAGCAGGCATTAACTGCGTTGGATTCGAGATAAACCCTTTTGCAGCCCTGGTATCGAAAGTCAAGATGCAATTTGCGGACGTGGACGTAGTGGCCCTCCAACAGGCAATTGATCGCTACGGCGTATTCATGCGGTTGTGTGAAGAGAATCGACGTACTCTGCGTCTGATACCGCGCAGTGTGGCCCCCGCTGGTTTCCACACTCGGATTCCATTCTTCAGTAAGACTATCGAGGCGAAGGTACTCTACACACAGGATTACATTCAGGGGCTGCCACAGCAGCTACAAGACATCTTCCGTGTGGCGCTGGCCTCCGTACTCGTTGGTTTTTCCAACTACACGTATGAGCCGTCACTAGGTTCGCGCCCTGGGGCCGGGAAGGCGCTGATTCGTTCTGCCCCAGTAGGGGAAATTGTTGCAGCAAAGTTGGGTCAGATGGTGGAGGATATCGCCCTACTCCAAGAGGAAGTAGGTTGGCGGGAACAGCAGCCTTCTTGGGCAATACACGAATCTTCTTATTTTGGTTCTGCTGGCTTCATTCAACCCGGTTCAGTTGACCTTGTTGTAACCTCGCCGCCTTATATGAATAACTATCATTACGTCCGCAATACGCGCCCACAGTTGTACTGGTGCGCGCTGGCAACCTCTTCCAATGACCTTAAGCATCTTGAAGAGGAAAATGTTGGGAAGTTCTGGCAAACAGTGCGAGGACGCGAGGCCATTTCTCTGAATTTTGAACTACCGGAGCTTGAACGGCAGATCGCGGAGATACGACAGAAGAACAGCGACAAAGGAGTCTATGGAGGAGGCGGCTGGGCCAACTATGTAAGTGTCTACATGAATGACCTCCATCGGTTTGCCGAGTTACTTAGTTCACAGCTACGCCCTCGCAGCGGAGTTGCGATAGTGGTGCTTGGGAACTCGGTGATTCAGGGCATTCCCATCTCAGTAGAACGATACATGGGACAAATCGCCGGGCTGCATGGGCTAGGCGTGGAAGGGACATACTCGTTAAGAACTAGGGTGGGTTCTAGCGTCGTGAACACAGGAACGAGGCTCACGGGGGAAGAGAAATATGAGCTGTACGATTTTGCTGTCGTGCTCCGCAGGACTGGAGATTAGCAAGTAATTAGGGCAGGCGCGGGAAGAGTTTGTCCCATTGACTGGCATACCCAGGCAATCCTGGCCTACCTGCGCCAGCGACATGCATGCTGAAACCGCGAATGCCCTGCCACTTAGGGACGTACTGCGCGATAAGAGCGGTTTCTGCCCGCGAAATCTCCCATTTCTTTTCCATGAGAAGGTAGCGACAGGTCATTTCTCGCACCGAAATGCCGCTACGGTGTTCAATTTTTCGGAGATGATCACGAAGTCTACCCGCTACGCCTCCGGCACCGACAGCCTGTCCGATGTAGATAGGATTCTGGTCTGGGGCGCGGTAGAGGGCATAGACGCCAAACTTAGATGGGGCTTCGGGCGTGGACAAAGGGTGTTCTGGGCTGGCTTGCAGACTTGCGACAAGCTGGTCGGCAAAAGCCCTATCAACATTAAAGACGAAGTCGTGAGCATCGCACATGGCGACAGAATAGCACTAAGGTATTTTTGTGTAAACGCTTGATTATTTGTGCAGAAGGCAATCCTTCTGGAGAGCCCACAACCTCAGCGCTTGCCGCCAATCACGCACCGGAGTGTGGGTGCAAGGGTGCGCCTCTCTGCCACCCTCCCCTGCTCCAAAGCCCTCCCCTCCTGCTATCCTGAATCCACTTGCCTCTCAGGAGTCCAGTCGTGCGCTCCACCGGCATCGGGGAAAACAATCTCAGGCTCCTGCTTGGGGCCCTCTCGGACCGCAACCTGGAACCTTCAAAAATCGCAGGAAACTATCATAAGTCAAAGCTCTCAATCAAATACATCGTGAGCCTGTCGAACCGACGCCCTGTTGTGATTCCAGGTCGAAGACACTCGACTTGTCGGTGGCCCGGCCTGGCGCAGGTTGGTCACTTGCAATTCAGGCAGCGCAATTCTGTAGTCTGTGGTCGTGCTACAATGACGACGTGTTGCCCCCTACTAGACCGGTGCTAGTCCGCCACGGTTGCGGGGGTTTTCGTCATCCATTCCACCCATGAGGCGTTAGAGTGAGTGACTCAGAGATCTTGGCCAATGTGTGGCTCTTCTCCGGGATGGACCAAGAGCGTCGAGAGCGACTCGCTACGTTTACGTTCACCCGAAGCTATAAGCCAGATGACATCATCGTGGAGGAAGGCCGGACGGGAAACGGACTGTACGTGATCACGTCCGGACGCGTGGAAGTGGTCAAGGCGTTCAAGACGGAAAGCGCGAGGCGTATCGCCACCCTCGCCAAAGGGGACTTCTTTGGTGAGATGGCGCTGCTGGCCGAATGGCCCAGGTCCGCAACTGTGCGCGCTCTGGAAGAGACCACATGCGTTGGCATTGACCGCTGGCTGTTCCTCACGCAACTGCGCAGTGATCCGGAACTGGCCATCGTCATGCTGCAGGCAATGGCGCTCCGTCTCAGGGAAACTGATGCAAGGATGGTCCAGTAGCCTGGCCGTCTGCCTCTGCCTTATTTGCCCGGAGTTTTTTCGCTTATGCGCCCGGCCAACCGTGCCAGCGTTTGTCCAATTCTCACCATCTCTGCGGGTGCGCCCGCGGAGATTTCCAGGATGGCGCAATACGCCGACAACTCCAGAAGCCGCTCGCGCCACGCAAGCCACGGCGCCCGTCTGTGCGGGGGGGTATGAACGTTACGAGGGATATAAAAACTGGGGCCGGCATGCAACCCTGGATGTGATGGCCCAGCCGGTAACCCAGTGATAGCGTTGCCAAGCGGGCCAATGACTCGTCCCATTATCCCAACAGTGATTTCGCCCAACAAACGCAGGTCCTCCTCCAGCTCATCAATCCGAGCGAAATAGCGGCCCAGCATTTGAATCAAAAGCTCATAGGCCCCATCAAACAGGTTACAGATGGAAACAGTGAGTGGGTCGTCCAACACGTTGACTTTTCGAGCGTCTATCAGATCGGCTGGAAGATGAGTGTACGGATTGACGACGACGGGACGAGCGGGCGCGAAGTTGGGGTCTTGGCGTCGGAGAGCCTCGTACTCCTCTTGAATGCGTCGGAACCTGGCATAGTGTCCATTCTGCGCCTCTCCCGGCGCCCCTTCACCCTGCTCTACGATTTGTTGAATGGCCTGAATCGCACTCAGCAGCCCGGTCACCGCCGTAAGCTCCGGCAACCGCGGATACGCAGCCGCTTGGGTCGTGGACGAGCCTATGAACAGGCGCTCCTCTCCGTACTTCTCGGCGAGATATCTGAATCCATCCTCGACGCCCCGGTACAAGTGACCAATCGTTTGGTACTCCGGCCGATCGAAAAATATGTCGCGGGCTCGAACGTGTCGCGGTTGCGGACGGTTGGCCGCTAACGTCGCCGGGTCCTGGCTCATCACCGTCTCCGGACGTTCCAGGAAAATGAAATTGGCAAGCGTCTGTGGATTGAAAGGCCTGAGGTCGAGTTCGAATGACTTGGGGTACATAGCCGGACTCGTCGGGAGGTTTGGCCTGCGGATATGGGGGGCGCCGCCTATGGCGGTGAGCAGGTTGTTGACCAGCCCCAGGTGCAACATCTCCTGGATGGCCACATCTGTGATCGTGGATCTCCAGTCTTCAATCATCTGCAACTGCTGGTCTGAAACTCCTTCTTTGGTGGAACTCTTCAGACTGAAGCCAGCGAAAAGGTAACAGCAACTGATGCCGTGCTCCAGCTCCGCAGCCTCTGACAGGAGGTAGACCAACTGAGTCCTATTCTCGATTCGAACCGGGGGTTCAAGAGTCATGGCCTTCTCCACGGTGTGCTCTCCTCAGAGCGGCTTTGCCCCAAAAGTCTTCTACAAGTGTGCAGCCCTCGATTGGCTCTGCGGTTTCACCATCCCCCTGACCCCCTTCCTAGAAGGAAGGGGGAGGTTTTAGCTATGGGGGGCACCCCCATACCCCCGTCAGAGGGGACTCCGCCTCCTCTGAACTCCTCCCCGCTGGAACTTTTAAGGCAAAGCTGCTCAGAGCTGAGAATCCAAGAGGTACGTTCCAACAAACAACGCGGGAGCATCGTACCACGAGAAAGGCGCGAAGTGGCTCCTCCCTGCGTATACACTGAAGGAGTTCTCTGGCATTGCCCTGGCCTCGGGATGGTGGGACGCGCTATGATTGTTAGGTTCAATGCGGATTGCACGTATCAGCACCTATCGTGACGAGACGATGCATCTTGCGGCATGAGTCGCGTGGGGCAAGGATGGCCATGCGTGTTAGGGTCCTCGGCGCACACAACTTAGAAACCAATAGCACTCGTCATACCTGTTTCCTCGTGGATGATGTGCTCGCAATTGATGCTGGGAGTATCGCCAGTGCAATCAGCCGGGAAGAGCAGAGGCGCGTAAAGGCGATCTTGCTGACGCACCATCACATCGACCATGCACGTGACCTGCCGACGCTGGGGCTCGCTGCGTTGGACGACGGAGAACCGATCGACGTCTATGGCCTTGAGGAGACACTTAGCGCGGTACGCGCCCACCTGTTCGACGGGTCAGTCTATCCGGATCTCTCGAGGTCACTCAACGGCGAGGCGCCACGGCTGCGGCTGCACCCTATCCAGGCGGGCCACTCCGCGACGGTGCTGGATTACCAGGTGACCCCGATTCCCGCCAAACACCCTGTGCCAGCGGTGGGCTATGTCGTGCGGTCCTCCAGCCACGCCATTGCGTACACCGGTGACACCAGCGACGGACTCTTGCCATACCTCCGTCAGGACCCCTCGCTGGCAACGCTGTTCGTCGACGTAACGTTTCCGAATGAGATGGAAGCCAGGGCGGAATTGACAGGTCATTTCACTCCCGGAACGTTGGGACACCAGCTGAGGGCCGCGCTGAAGGAGGGCTGCAAACTGCCCTCCATCATACCGGTGCACGTGAGCAGTCTGTACCAAGCTACAATCGAGGATGAACTAGCGACACTAGGCGCGGAGCTGGGAATACGGCTGGCTCCCGCGCGCGAAGGCATGGTGCTGTGATACAGCCAACCCGTGGTGAACCACTACTGTTGAATAACACGTTGCGAAGCATCGCACCTCCAAAACTCTCACCTCGCTCTAGCGTATGGTCTGGTGTCCTTGCCTGGTGCTGAATCCGCCTATGGAGGACGACCCCCGATAGATTCGGGGCCTTCGGCATCCCCCTGTCCCCCTTTCCTTCGACAGGCTCAGGACAGGCTCTGACCAGGAAGGGGGACAGGGAATTGTATCTGGGGGTGTACCTCCGTTCCGAGAGCCTTCGGCCCCAGACCCCCAGCAAAGGGG
>OBEQ012957230.1_pt1 | contig 10137 bp, 14 predicted proteins | sample 1670901 | NCBI WGS metagenome assembly OBEQ01 (sample SAMEA104232315, study PRJEB22302) | groundwater metagenome | biome: forest; feature: aquifer; material: groundwater | place: USA | collected 2011-08-07 | depth 5.4 m | reverse complement strand
TAGATTTTATTTGAGCTATTTCTGTTTCCGCCATAATTTGATTTTATACCAGTTGGAATAAAGAGTCAAAGTTATTTATACTTGTAATTTTGTTGGGTGGTGGAAGTTGGACTATTGTATTTAATTTTACCTTTTGGAGCCAAAACTAAATAATAAAAAAGTCCGTAAACAACAGCTCCCAAGACTATATAAATTAGAATCCATTGCCAAGTAGGTCTTTTGCCATAGTTATAATTTGAAGAATAACTTTTTTTTGCTCCTGTTGATTTTTGTTTTGATGATTTTCTTTGAGCCATACACTAATATGACAATAGTCTAAATATTTGTCAAGCACACAATGCAAATAATTAAGGCCTGATCACATGAAGTACGATCCGCGCGACCACATATCCCATAAACTTTCCCCTTTCATAAAAATATTTTATAGCAAAAAGGTTAAATTCTGGGCAAAAGGTGTACGAATTTAGAAAGATGCCTTTAGTATAGAAGGACATCAAATGGTAAACCTCTATCGTAAAGTTTCTTTAATTGCTCACGGCCGGTTTTTTGCACCAAATAATTCCGATATTCGGAGATATTCTTAAACTTTCTGTTATTCAGTACATTATTGAGTCTTTTAAACATAGTTTAATAGCTGATTTTATTCCTAGCATCAAAAACAGCTATGCCGATCATTACTGCGAATAATAAAAGTATTATTATCATATATAAATAATAGGGGAGTTTTATTAAAATACTGGCTAAAATTGGTAAGAAATTGGAAAGAGATTACTTGTGTGTTAACGCAATTAAAATTACAGCGATGAGAAGCCCGATAGAGGAGAGAGCAAACCCAACAGCTATCATTTGCAACCAAAAGTGTAAATTATCTGATTGTTGCTTTTTATCCATCTTTAAAAGTTATAATATATGAAAACGAAAAAAACAAGGAATTTTCACGGAATTGCCACGTCGCAGAACGGTTTATTATGTTATTAAAGGTTAGCTGTTGAATTATGAAAAAAATAATTAAAGAGATCTACTCCGCTTTTGAAGGAAGACTTATCGGTGATGATTTTATGAAAGAGCAAGTTTGTATAACCTTATCCAGAATGCCTGAGGAGATTATTGAGTTTGTAACTACTAACTGTTGGTTTTTGGCTAGTATTCCTGACGCATATGCATTTACCTTTACGGGAAACGACTTAAGGAATCAGCATTTGATTTTTCTTTCAGATGAGCTTTTGTACCAGGAAGCAGAGCAGATTTCATATACAATTGCGCATGAAATCGGACATGTAGTTTTGAAACACAGAAATTCTGTTGCCTACAAGCAGCCGAAAGAAGAAATAAAAAAACAAGAAAAAGAAGCAGACGAGTTTGCAAGAAAGTATATTTAACGCTGCAAAATATTATAGCCCGTAGGATGACAGCGGAGCGTTGCCTATTCTCGTTCTATGTAGAGCCATGATGAACGAATCGCATTGAAGTGTTCCCGGAAGTGTTGAAAAAGCTGCGACAACTCCATTTTGCCTGGCGATGCCAACGACCGTATTATTAAAAGCTCCATAAGGATAAGTAAGGAGCGGATAAGTATTCCCTACATGATCATCAAGCTGCTTTTTTGCAAGGCTTATTTCCGAATTGATTTTATTTGCGTCCCCTGCTGGTAGATTGTAGTGCGACCAGGTATGATTGTAAGCCGGATTTCCGCTAGAAACCATTTCTTTAAGCTGGCCCCAATTCATATATCCGGGATTTTCTAAAAGTCCGGTTGATATCATTGCTGAGATTTTAATTCCATATTTTCTGGCAATTTGAAAAGCATTTGAATATAAGTCGTCGTATCCGTCATCAATACTTACAACTGCTACTTTTCCAAGCGACTGATGATTTACTAAAGCTCCAATTAGTTCATCTGCTTTTATGACTCGATATCCATGCGAAGAAAGGTATTGCATTTGTGAGTCGAAAATCTCAGGAGCCACAGAGGAATTTTTATGTCCTTCTGTTTGCGCTTTGGCCAAATCTTCAACATGGTGGTAAAAAAGAACAGGGACATTTAGACAAAATCCCGTAGGAACAGGTGTAGGAGTAGGCGTTGGGATTGGAGTAGGCGTTGGGATTGGGGTGGGAGTTGGAGTTAGAGTGGGCATGGGAGTTGGGGAAACTTCGGTTGCAATAGTGCTTTTTGAAATGTCCGCAGATTTTGCTTTGACACTTAGCAAAAGAGAAACACCCCCGACCAATAGGATTATGAGTAAAAGCAAGCTTTTTTGATTCAGTTTTTTGAATTTAGTAGACATGGCAGAACCAGAAGTACTATATTAGCGAAAATATTGTCCCAAGTCCAGCAATTATCATAACTCCAGTCACTACCCATCCGATAAATTCCGCTATCGGATGATTTGAATTATCCCCCATTACGCCTTTGTTGCTTGCTATCAAAACTATTAATACGAGTATCAAGGGGGCAATAAGTCCATTTAGAACCGCAGAGTAGATCAAGGCTTTAATTGGATCAAATCCAATGAAATTAATCAAAAAACCTATGATCATAGAAAAGATGATGATTCCGTAAAAAGCGGAAGCCTGTTTCAAAGTTCGATTCAGACCATGATCCCAGCCAAAAGATTCAGAGATTGCATACGATGCCGAGCCTGCTAGAACAGGAATTGCTAACATCCCGGTACCTATTATTCCAAGCGCAAAAAGAAGATATGCCTGCTCCCCTGCGAAAGGCCTTAAAGCTTTTGCAGCATCAGCCGCAGTATTAATGTTTGTTATGCCGTGAGAGAAAAGAGTAGAAGCACAAGCAACAATTATGAAAAACATTACCAGATTTGATAAGAACATTCCGCTAATAACATCGATTCGCATCTCTTTAATCTGTTTTTTTGTAGGACTGCTTCTCGATTCGATTGTAGTTTTTCCTTTAAGGATTTCTTCTTCGACCTCTTGGGAGGTTTGCCAGAAAAAAAGATAAGGAGAAATTGTAGTTCCCAAGATTCCGCAAACTAAAATGATTTGGTCTTTTGAAAGAGTTATGGAAGGAATAGCAGCCGATTTAATTAATGCAATCCAATCTAAGCCTTTGATGCTCAAGGAGGAAAAAATATAAGAGACAAGAATGAGGGCCAACCATTTTAGATATTTTGAATATTGTTGGTAAGTACTAAATATTTGAAGACCCAATGAAATAACACCAAAAAAGACGACGAGTAGAGTAAAAGGTAAATTTGGCAAAAGAAGTTCGGCCCCCTTAGCCATTGCTCCGAGATCAGCCCCGATATTAAAAGTATTTGCAATAAAAAGTAGAATTGTACAAAGGTACAATACCCAGCGAGGGAAAAAATGCTTTATGTTCCCCGCAAGTCCTCGTCCCGTTGAAAGAGCAATTCTGGCGCACATCTCCTGGACTACAGCCATGAGAGGAAATGTGAACCATGAAAGCCAAAGAAGCTGTGTTCCGTATTGGGCTCCTGTCTGGGAATAAGTGCCAATGCCTGAAGGATCATCGTCCGATGCTCCAGTTGTTAGGCCCGGTCCTAAAATATGCCAGTATTCCCTTGCCTTTTTAAAGCGCAGGAAATCTTTTGTGTTTGTTAGAAACTCTTTGGATGAGTCCAAAGTGCGGTCCAATACCACAGCAGGAGCCGAGGCGATCTTTTCAATTTTATCTACCACTTATTAAAGGATAGTTATAGCTTTATATTCTTGTCAACCCCAAATTTACTAATTATTAAGCTTGACAATATTATGTCAGAGGTTTAATTTAAAATTATGAACGCTGTGATAGAGATGATCATGGATATTGTTCTCCTACCATTGGAGATTATCCTGGCCCTCTTTGGAATCAACATGCATAACAAGGAATAAATGACACAAAATTTAGAGACTGCGACCTTTGCAGGTGGGTGTTTTTGGTGCACAGAGGCAATTTTCAAGAGACTTCGAGGAGTTACTTCGGTTTTGCCCGGATATTCCGGCGGCGAAACAGAAAGCCCAACATATGAGGAAGTTTGCTCCGGAGAAACAGGACATGCGGAGGCAATAGAAATAAAATTTGATTCTTCACAAATCTCCTTTGAGACCTTGCTTGATGTTTTTTTCGCAACACACAATCCTACTACATTAAACCAACAAGGGGCAGATATTGGGACGCAGTACAGATCTGAAGTTTTTTATCACAGCGAAGAACAAAAAAAAGCAGCTGAGAAAAAAATAAAAGAACTTGATACCTTTGGAAAACTATTCGGAAAAGTTGTTACAAAGGTAACTCCCTTTGAAAAATTCTATGAAGCAGAAGATTATCATAAAGAATACTACGAAAGAAATAGAAACTATGGATATTGCACTGTTGTTATTGATCCAAAAATTAAGAAACTCCTAGAAGACTTCTCTAAAGTTGTTAAAGAGGAATATAAAACTTAGATCCTATTTACCCGGGTTAACTAAAAAATCCCAAGCAACACCTCCGATTAAAGCGACCGCGCCTATAATAAGTGCATATGTGCCAAGTTTTGGGATCAATGCAACCGCCAAGAGTGCCACACCCGCTCCGGTAAGAGAATGAGCAAGGGCGTGTGGCTTAGTGCATTCTTTGAATTTTGCTTCCATAATTCACCTCCTCTCAACTTTTCTTCCAAAAATTCTTTTGACATGCCTGTGGTCGTGGATTTCGCTTATAATAAATGCGATAGTAAGAATTACAATTGTTATTATTACTGCGTCAACGCTGGTTCTTCCTTGCGCTTCCCAATATACGTCCCGAAGGAACAGCCAAAGAGCAAATTCATCAATTGTCAGCGCGGCTCCTACGCCAAAAAGGACCGACATAATGAGCCTCAGCCGTCTCTGGTTCCAAAAAGAAAGTCCGAAATAGCCCGAAGTAAGAAGAAGAAGGATTCCTGGAACCATATGATGAATATGAAGAAGTTCGTCGGTTTGGTTTGGAAGGACTTCAAGTTTTTGAAGAGTTGTTATGTATCTGACGACGGTAAAAGTGATCAAAAAGGAGACTAGAATAACAAGCTGAGATAGTCTTTTGGAGTCTCTGATTTTAAAAAAGGTGTTGTTTAAAGTCCCCACTAATCTATTCTAGCAAAAGGAAGTCTTATAAACTATTTCTCATTGCTGATGGAGAGGTTGAAGGAATTACGCTGGGAGACACACTAAGTTTTGGAGAAGGAGAAGCAAATGGGCTGGGAATTAAGGTTGGGTTAACAGATATTTTGATAACCGGAGCAAGAGTAGGAGTTGGAAAAATATTTGGCCTTTGCTCTTTTTTGCCAATGTAAATTCCTGCTACCACTAAAATAACAGCAACAATTAACCCTAGCGCCAACTTGCCCAAGACTTTATTCATTGTGGGGTATTATAGCAGAAGCAAGCAAATTTTAATCTTTTTTCCGCGCTTCGAAAAGACCTATCGCAATTGCTTACTCGCGGCTTTTGGCTTTTCCACCTTTTTTTACCAATTTTTAACTCTCCTCTTTTGAGGCAAATATAAAGTTTCTGTTTATGAAAGCAATAAAAACAAAGTAAGAAGTTTACTAGAAGCTATTTTTTCTTTTTGTAGGAGAGTTTGAATAAGAAGATGAGTATCAAAACAGCTGAAAAGAGAATTGCAACTGGTTTATATCCGGCAAGAAGAGCAATAAGGACAATAGCAGAATATAAAAGTCCGAATTCCTCTTCGGTAATTCTTTTCACTATTTTATAGTAGTAAGCATGTGTGAAAGAGTCAACCCTCAATTAAATTTGTGAAGATTTCCCCCAAGCATTATAATCACTTCTGTGAGGAAGTTATTTAAAGAAAACATTTTTCTTATTGCTATTCTAATTCTTGCTTCAATAATTCGTCTTTACAGTTTATCCAGCCTACCGATTTCTCTTAATCCGGATGAGCTCGCAATTGGCTATAACTCATATTCCTTACTAACAACAGGAAAAGATGAATGGGGAGCGACATTTCCTCTTTCCCTAAAGTCGTTTGGAGACTGGAAGCTTCCGGTTTATCCTCTTGTCGAAATGCCTTTTATTGCTACCTTGGGGCTCAACGAATTTGCAGTTCGTCTTCCTTCTGCTCTTGCCGGAATAGGAAGTGTGTTTCTTATCTATTTAGTGTCCGTAATGCTTTTTAAGAAAAAATCGATAGGACTTTTTGCAGCTTTTTTCATGTCTATTTCGCCTTGGTCTGTAATTTTCTCAAGAGGAGCATTTGAACCAAATCTCGGCCTTTTCTTTTTGCTTCTAGGCGTATATTTATTTCAAAGATTCACGGAAGAAGGAAAGCTCCGTTTATTTACAATCTCTTCGCTAATATTTGGTCTGACGCTTTTTACCTACCATGGGTATGATGTTTTTAGCCCTCTTTTCTTTTTAGGCCTAATTTTTTTGAATAGAAAGCTAGTTATAAAAAACAGAAAATCAATTTTCCCAATAATTATTTTCTTTTCCTTTTTTCTGATTTTTATTTTCTCTATTTCATCAGGCAGCGTCGGTAAGCTAAACGATTTAAGCGTATTAAATGACAAAAACAATATTTATAACAGAGCCGAGATTTTTTTAACCGATAGATCCACGGAACCTCTAATTCTTAAAAAAGTTTTGTACAACAGATACGTTTCTTCGCTCTATCAATTTGGGCAAAACTATCTCACGACATTTTCCCCATCATTTTTGTTTGATCGGGGAGGAGTAAAGCTTTTCTACAATGTGAAAGGTTTTGGATTTATGTATTTATTTGAAGTTTTGCTTTTAGGGCTTGGGATTGCTTCGCTTTATTGGAATAAAGAAAAAAACGCCAATCTTATAATGCTTTTATTTCTTATAGCACCTTTGCCCCTTGCTATCACAAGGGAAGTTCCTGATCCGACTAGAGCGATGGCTCTACTTCCTGCCTTGATACTAATAGAAGGATATGGACTAAATTTTGTCTTTGAATATTTAAGAAAAACAAATTTAATCTATAAGACTGTTGGTGCAGTTGTAGTGCTTGCTTGTCTATTTAACGTTCTCATGTTTTTAAATCTCTATTTCAATCATACAAATATTCACAATGCTGCCTTTTACCATTATGGTTATAAAGAACTTGCTCAGGTCACTTCAAAATACCCGAATTACAATGTAGTTATGACCGCTCCGGATAACTTTCCTTATATAAGTTTTCTTTTTTACGAAAGATACGATCCAAATAAGTTCAGATCTGAAGTTATCTATTATCCGGAAAATGTGAGTAAGTTTGCTTTAGTTAAGAGCTTTGGAAGGTACAGTATTGTTGATAAGATCGATTGGAATAACCTTAAGAGCAAAACTATTTACATAGACAGGGCCGGAACAACTGAAGTGAAGAATCTGATTAGACTTCCCAACGGAGATCCTCTTTTCACCTACATAATAAAGAACTAGGAAGAATTTACATTTGGCCCATATAGAAGAGATAAACGAAGAAAACGATGAGTAAGATTGGTAGAAGCCAAATAAGATTTGGATGAGTTTTATGGATTTGTGCTCCCGGATGAGTTTTCCTTGAAGATTTTTTCTTAGGCATTATATATATCATTCCAAAAGAAATACCACTTGTCAAGTCTGTTTCTTAAAGATTCAAAATAGGGAGGCTTCGTAAGTCTTTGTTTTCAAGATAAAGCTTGATATCAGAGTAGTGATCAAACGCCATTTCTTCTTTCTTTGGTAAGTTGCCAAACTCAAACCATTTTTGTTCCGTTGACTCTTTGTCTGCTTCCTCTTCTTTTTCAAGAGCCTGCGCAATATAGACAAAGGCAATATTTTGCCTATCTTCATGAGGCCTACCGGGGTTATCTCTAATTGTTAAAAGCCGGGTATTCTCGACTTTATATCCTGTTTCTTCCAAAACTTCCCGTAATACTGCCTGGGCTATTGTTTCATCACGATCCACAAATCCTCCAATCAGGGCCCATTTGCCTCCCTCCAAAAGCTTTTCTGCCCGTTTGACCAAAAAATTTTATTATCTTTTAGTACAAGAGTGTCTACTATGCCGTGACGCAGTAAAGCCTCTCTTCCATTTTCAAAAATACACTTTATCATCTCTTGAGAATTATACACCTAGCTGGTTGAGGAAAGTGAGCCACAGTTTCTTGAGAGTTCCGGCTTTTTTCATTTGGACAAATCTTCCCTTTTTCTTTTCATCCGATGTTCCGGGATTTGGAGGGTCAATCCATGCGGATAAAACAACATATTCTCCTCGGTCTCCTCTTTTTGTAATTGCAGTTAATGTTTGATTCCCAAATCTTTTTATAAATTTGTTATCAAAGTTTTCATCAGAAGAAGTTACCGTTTGGTAAACAGAGTTCTCTGAGATTTTTCTCTCATACATCCGATCTTTTACATGATTTGTAAAAACAACGTCAGCCATTATTTATTTTTTGATTTTACTTTCGTAGACCTTTCAATCCACCTAGTAAGTTCTTGTTTGTTTTCAAGGATTTCTTCGGGAAGAGTCCAGTAGGACATGGTTACCGCCTTATGTTTTCCTTGATATGTAAAGGGACGGCTCCCGCGGTTATCAAAATCTTTTTTACTTTCTTCCGAAACTTTGAAATAAAGCTCTCCATCTATGATCATTCCGAAAATCACTCCATCAAGGTATAAACTCCATCCTCCAAACATAGATTTGGAAGTGATTCCGGGGATGTCTTTTAGAACATCGTTAACAATGTAGTCGTTAAAAGCTTGATCTTTTGGCATTGAGGAGATTATAGCAGAGGAAGGAGACTACATTGGGGAAAGAACCATTGTTTTAACAGCAGTCCAACCGAACTCTGCTCCGCTGGCATCAACCGCTGCTACTGTGTATTGATAGACTCCACCTCGTTTAAGATAGCTTATTGTGTACATAGTATAGGTAGTGGGAAGATTTATAAGAGAATGCATATACGTTGTGTCTGTTTTAAGTTTGTAATAAACATTATAGGATGTTGCTCCTGAGATTGACGCCCAATTTATTACTGATTTTGAATAAAGAGGCCTGACGCTTGCACCAAGTACCGAATGAGGAAGATCTCTTCTGTTTATAAAAAGTACTCCCAAAAGTAAGACTGCAATAAGTCCGAAAAATCTGAATTTAGGTACATTGAGACCGAATAATGTTTTTTTGGTAGACCGGCGCGCTGCTGCTTTTCTTCTTATTTTCCTTTTTGCCATCTAAGGATAAGCTAGATTAAATTCTTTAACTTGTCAAGTTAACGAAGTATTTTCCTTTAATATGCAACAGTCGTTATTTTATTCGGCGGTTTCATTCCAAGACCGATGTGCGGTCTTTTCTCATGGTAGTATAGCAAATATTGTTCAACCTCACGGGTTAAGGCTGGGATTTGATTTGGATGCAAGTTTCCCCAACCTAGACACTCTTTCCTAAGAGTTCTGTTGAATGACTCAATAAAGGATTGCTCATTCTTCTTGTATGGCCTTGCTACTCTGAATCTGTCTGCATAGGTGAATACATTTTGTTTAAATTCTCCTTTAAACTCAGGGCCTCCATCTGTTTGGAGTAATTCTGTATGCCCATATCTACTCCTAAAGGCATGATTTAGGAAGTCTAATCCATCAATGCTTGTGAGAGTGGGATAGAGTTTAACAGAAACGTCCCTTGCAAAGGTATCAACAGCAGTAAAGGCAAATACCATTCCAAAATGAACTGTATCCATCTGGATTACCTCTCTGGGCTTAGTTGCTTGGGTAACATTTCCCCTTTTCTGGTTTTTCTTCCATTTACTTCTAAGTTTGTATTTCTCAGAGAGAATTCTGTAGATTGCTTTAACTCCAAGATCCTGGTGGTATTCTTCATTTAGGAAATACCTTATCTTCTGCCCACAGCAGTCATTGTTTTCTTCTCTGATTCTGTAAATACGTGTTTTTAAAAGTCCGTCTACTTTTCTTTTTGCTCTTTCTCCTTTTTTGCAAGTGAGGTAGTGATCTATGAATAATTCCAGCTCTCCTGCTTTCTTAATACCTAAGAGCCAACGGTAAACAGTAACCCTGTCAACACCCAATTGTCTGGCAATGTGGGCTTGCGGGATTCCTTGTTGAGCCAATTCCCAACAAAGAGTGATTTTAGTAATATTTAACACATCCATATTCTACTATGGACTGTTGCATATTTAAGGAAACATACCG
>OBEQ011703684.1_pt1 | contig 10138 bp, 11 predicted proteins | sample 1670901 | NCBI WGS metagenome assembly OBEQ01 (sample SAMEA104232315, study PRJEB22302) | groundwater metagenome | biome: forest; feature: aquifer; material: groundwater | place: USA | collected 2011-08-07 | depth 5.4 m | reverse complement strand
GATATGCTGTCGTGACACTCCTCGTCGTTCAATGGATAGGATGCGTCCCTCCGAAGGATGCGATGCAGGTTCGATTCCTGCCGAGGGGATCCGAGAGAAGTGCTCTGTAGCACTTCGTGCAGGAATCGAAAACCTTCTCCCATATTTTTGAAAATTTCTGAATTTTAAAAATTGGGAAAGGTGTACTGCCGCTGTAAGCGGAGATCACCCAGTCGAGGGGACCTGCTTAAAAAGTAAACTTCCCTGATATCACGGGTGAGGTGTTTCCTCCGTTTCCAAAAAGGAGGCCCACACCTTGTGCAATACGCTGGTCCGCAATTTGCTGATTTGAAACTTCAATGACCAGACCGGTTCTTTCATTCAAAATGCTATACCTCTCTCCATCAGAGCTTTTTTGAATAGTGTATGTATTTCCCGTATCTGTCTTTAGGACAATTTTACTGAAATCACCCACTCTAAAGGATTTTGGCGATTCTTTTGTTTCTCCCGCATTACGTGCATCATTTTCCACTATCGCCTCGTCCCACGCTTCGGCCTCTAACTCTTTTCTCCTCTCTTTTCCTGAATTATAGTTAAATTTTGCGGAAATTATGTCCGAGGGGTCAGTATTACCGTTAAAAGCTCTGCCACTTGCAAGCTCTCGATTCTCATCAATGAAGGCCTCATTGGCTTCAACCGCTTCTCGTGAATATCCTTCTTTCATATATATATAATACATGATTCAATACAATTGTCAACCAAATATTTGCTTTATTTAACAATATATGGTATTACAATTCTGGGTAAGTTCACCCGGCCATAGGAGAACGCCATGAGAGGCGCAGAGCAGTTGGACCCCAGTGTCCGCAACGAGTACGCACGAGTGCTGCGCGAGCGCTTCCAGGGACACACCCCGGAAGCTCAATACATTCCGCAGTTCTGGAGGCTGTACGCCCTCGACCGCGACCACCCCGTCACCGAATACGACATCAACAGCCTCAATCAGCTGGCGCTCCAGCTCTGGGGTACGGCGCCGCTCCAGCTGAGCTGAATTCCCCACGTGCGACGGAAGGGTTGGTACTAAGTACCGCCCTTTTTTTATTTTTGGGCAGAATAATAAATTATGCTATGCTCTCCGATTATGCCTTCCCTTCCAGGACAACCGCCGCCGCTTAACCCCAAAGAGGTTGACTGGCTGCTTCAAGAAAAATATAAGGGTATTATATCCCCCTCTTTAGATGTGGACATCGAGCGCCTTAAAGCGGGCGAACCACTCGCGTATGTGATCGGGTGGATACCGTTTTATGATTGTAAGATCGATGTATCACTTCACCCGATGATCCCCCGCCCTGAAACGGAATTCTGGGTTGAGCGTGCAGTTGCCGAACTCAAAGCTCTTAACAAGCCGACACTTCGACTTGCAGACACATTCTCAGGGTCAGGCTGCATCGGTGTTGCACTCCTGAAACACTTACCGAACGCAACCGTTGAGCTCTCCGAATTTGACCCCAAACTCACCGAGCAGTTGCGTATCAATGTCCGCTTAAACGGCATCGATGAGTCGCGCGGGCCCTGCATGCAGGCGGATGCGCTTTCAGGATTGAGCGGCCTCTACGATGCGATATTTGCGAACCCGCCATATATCGACCCAAAAGCCATACCGGAGATGGATAAAAGCGTCGTAAATTTTGAACCACATCTCTCCCTCTTCGCCGGTGAGCGAGGTCTCGACTATGTAAAGCTCATTATCAACGAAGGATGGAAATATTTAAATCCCGGCGGAACATTTTATATAGAGTGCGATGCGCACCAAAAAGATTGGATCGAGGAACTTCTCGTTGGTAATACCACATGGAAACACGAATTCTGGTTCGATCAGTATGATCAAGTGCGATTTTTGATCTTAAGAAAACGCTAAATGCTTCTCATGGTAGAATGGGCATATGTCCTCCAAAACGAAGAAAAATCGTACCGCACAGATCTACCGCAAATTCGAAGACACCGATCGCCTCTTGATCGAAGTGTCGCTCGACCGTCATGAAGATATTTTCAACGAATGGGATCCGGCACCCTTTAAGCGACGTGACATTGACCCGGACCTCCGTGCATTCCTCGATGAGTGTTCACTTGAGATCTCGCTCAAATTTCCCATCGCGATCGCATTTTATCTTCCTAAAAGCGAGATCGATCTCGAGAAACAACAAAAATGTGTCGAAGGTCTGCATAACTTTTTTACCTTTAATAAATACCTCGCGGAAAAACAGATCATCCGCTCACGTAAAAATGCACTGAAGTACTTTGCGATCGGTGGCATTTTTCTTGCAGTCGCAGTGGGACTTGAACATATGTTTGAAAAAAACGTACTCTTTGACCTTCTGGGGCAAGGGCTCTTTATCGGTGGATGGGTATTCGCCTGGGAAGGTGTCACTGTGCTCGCGTTTAAAAATAGCGCACTCATGCGACGTGTCGAGCGATGGGAACGCTTCCTTGACGCACCCATCGTCTTCAAAAAAGACAGAAAGCCGGACCAAATGTTTGAAAAATAGCGCATGAAAAAGCCCCGCGCGAAGCGGGGCGAGAGAGTCTACTGGCGAAAGAACGTCTCATCGTAGGGGCACGCAGGCCTCCCCGTCTCGTACGAGGGATCAATGTACCGGTTGAAGTGCTCCAGGAAGCCTGGAAGAAAGTCCGAATCCTTCAAGCCACCGCTGCGCGTGGCACCCGGGGTACCCGACTGGGACGGCGTGGGGGTGGCAGTCTCATTGCCTTGTGCATTTTGCATGGTAGTCTCTCCTGTGTTGCCTGACCTTACTGAGGTTGTTACGTCAGAGCAGAAAATGTCACACAAATGCGGCACTTTCTGCTCTGACGAACACAGACAAAGAACTGAATACAAATATTAGCATAACTTTTGATATTAGTCAATAGTTCGCAGATATACAAAAATAATCAAGGGCGGTCCTTGATACAGAGCACAAAGGACCATCCTTGATTTTTGTGTTTAGTTTGTGGGCACGTTTAGCGTGACCGGCTTTCGATGTCTTTTCCAGCGCGCTTTGCCTTTTTGCGGATGGCAACTTTTTGTTTCTTATTCATAGGAGCAATCTACATTATTTGCTCCGCAAAGACAATACGAGGAGAGATTCGAGAGTGGGTACTGCCCCGCGCGACCGAGCACAAAAACGACGAGGAGGGCGCCAAAATTACCCTTCGCGCAAGCGTAATATTAAAAGGCATTCCACGTGCGGAGTCTGCGGATAAAAATCAAAGCCCTGCACAAGATCGATCTTGTAATGCTCCGCGAGCACCGAATAGTCTCTCGCCTGTGTTTCGGGATTGCACGAAAGATAAATGATACTTGGCGGGAGTTTTGTTTTTATCTGTTCAAGTAACTTGGGATGGAGTCCTGCGCGTGGAGGATCGAGCACCAAGGTATTGATCCCGTCGAAAAGCGCAGCATCAATCTTCTCTGCCGGGAGACACTCGGCCTGGTAATTTTCGATCGAGTTTATGCGCGCATTCATATTGGCCGCCCCAACTGCCCTCTCCACGATCTCAACTCCTTTTACTTCTTTTGCAGAGGCGGCAAGCAAAAGCCCGATGGTGCCCGCACCGGAATAAAGTTCCAATATGCGCGCGTCACTCTTGAGGTGCGCATGGATTACTTCGACCGCAGATGTGAAAACAGGAATATTGTTTTGAAAAAACGAATCCCATGAGTAACGCACCGAGACACCATTGATCAATTCAGTGAGGTGGTCATCGCCCCACATCCAGAGTTCTTTTGTTGGGACAGACGCAGGAGACTTTTCTGTTGAATAAAAAACCATGAAGCCCGAGAGACTGGGAATATCTTCAACTGCAAATTGCGCGACCTCCTTTTTCTTGGCATAGAGCATCGCGAGTACTTTCCCGTCAGACTTACTCTCGCGAACAATAAGCGTCTTGAGGTCGCGCGCAATGTAGCCCTGTGCACGCAAACGTTCACAGATCGCGAGTGCGACCTTATTCATCCGCTCCGAAGCAAGCACACAGCCCTCCGGAAGCGCGAGTCTGCGGCTCCCTCCCCCACGCTCATGGAATGCAAGCGAAAGCGGGATCTCTTTATCGCCATCACGGTCACAAAAACTGAATTCAATCTTTGTGCGATAGCCATAAAACTGTGACGCGGGTACAAAGCTCACCTTTGGAGCATCTTCATAATACCCAAAGAGTTCGGTGATCATGTTTTGCTTTAACTCGCTCTGAAGCGGATATTCCATAATTTGCCATGGGCTGCATGAAAGGTAGTGCAGCTCATCCGGGGTCTTCCGAGAAGGCGAGGCTTTGGTAATTTCTTTCAAGACTCCGATATAAAGCCCGTGTTTCTTATATGCCTCGACGATTCCTTCTTCGCCGGGAAGCATCGCATGAACATGAACGGCACTTCCTTCGAATGTTCCTTTTGCTGCGCCATCGTGTGCGACTTTTTCGATTTTGACCGTGAATGTTTTCTGCATGAATCTAGACTACGCGAACTTGACACTTTTGCAATGTTGGACTAAAACAAAGCGCAGGTTCATTCACTCGAAAAAGGTATATTCATGGAAAATTGTTGGAAAGCAGCAGGGACACTGGCCGTTTGGGCGGTCGTCGCAGTGCTCTGTTTTATGTTCAACTCCTTCAACGTACTGATCGGACAAGGGGCGGGATTCATGGTGTTTCTTGGACTTGTCGCGCTCCAGTCAATTTGGCAAGCTGGAAGCACTGAAGGAACAGTTGGCGAACTTCAATGGAGAGCACTGAGCACGCTTGTTATTTGGGCTGCGATTGCGGGGCTCTGCTATATGTTCGCCTCATTCAAACTGCTCTCCGGTCAAGGTGCGGGCGGTATGGTGTTCGCGGGATTTGTCGCAAGCTGGATCGTGTGGGCAAAACCCGTCCCCAAAAAAGAAAAACGCGTGAAAACGTGAAATGTAAAGTGCAGGTGACCACCTGCGCTTTTTTTATTGATGATATACTGTGCTCTATGCAATTAGTTGTGATCAGGCACGGCGAAACAGCGCTGAATAAAGAAAACCGCCTCCAAGGAAGCAAGGGGCCCAACGAAGGCTTGAATGAAACAGGGCGAGCAGCAATCGTGAAACTGCGTGATGGGCTTTTGACCACTCCCGCAGCGATATATGCATCACCTCTAGAGCGTACTCAAGAAACTGCATCTATCATAAATGAACGTTTCAATATCCCGATCATTACCGTTCCTGAACTTATGGAACGTGACTTCGGAACACTCTCCGGCAAATTACGGAGCGAGCTTGATGACAAACTCATTCAAGATGACCTTGAGGGTAAGTATGACTACCGTCCTTACGGGGGCGAGTCGGTCGAGGATGTGAAAGCTCGTATCATGCGATTTCTTGAGACACTTCCGCTATCGACAGATGAGACGGTGCTTGTCATTACACACCGTGGTGTCATCCGCGTACTCTATGATCTTTACCCCACCGACGGGTCCGGTGACGAGATCGTCCCTGCATCGAAACATATTTTTCGGGTCACAAGAATGCCCGCCAATTAAGGCGGGCATTGTTCGAGGAAACCCCGAGGATCCGAAAAAACTCAAAAAGAACTAGAGCGAGCTACTGAGACAATCCTCCTTGCACGTGCGTAAGGATTGCCTGCGTAACACCAAAGAACGCGGAGAGGGTTCCCTCAAGGCCGGACATGACGTCGGGCATTAAGAGCTTCAGGATCAGAATAGTAAGACCCAAGCCCAGTGCTTTGAAGATTCCCATAAGCGTCTTCGTTTACGGAAAGGAAACTTTGTTCGACAACAAAGCGTGGATCATACTAATCGGACCCGTTCCCTCCCCGCATACGCAAGAAACACTACGACATGGATCTCGCACACACGGAGAGGTTGAAGTCTCTTTGAAATTTGGCAATGAACACACCTGCATGGTGCCCCGTGCCTCCTGTATTTATTATCCAACATAGCTAAAAAAATTGCAAGTGGCAGGTCAATTTGCCGCACGCTATAACAAGGAGAGAGAAAAACTGCAAGGAGACCGCCATGAAGAAGCTGCCGGGATCGCTCTTTATCATCACCGGTGAATCGGGTGCCGGAAAAACGACCATCGTCGACCTCATCGTCGCAGCACACAAACACATGCTGCGTGTCATTACGTGCACGACAAGGCAACCGCGTGCAAACAACGGCATCATGGAGATTAATGATGTTTCGTACCACTTCCTCTCGCAAGAAGAGTTTGCCACCAAGCTTGCAAGTGGAGAATTCGCCGAACATGCGCCGGTATACAAGAACTGGTATGGCACACTCACGAGAGATATCGAAGCAACCCGCGCGACCGCCGCGATCGCAATCGCCGTTGTGGACATCCAGGGTGCCGAAACCCTAATGCGTCTGTATCCGGAAGCACACAGTATTTTCATCCATGTACCAAAGGCACAAATGGAAGAACGTCTTCGTGCTCGCGGAGACAAGGATGATGCTGCGATCACGACTCGGCTTGCCGAGTATGACACTGAATGGGCAAAGTCCTCCCTTTGCGACGAAGTAGTGATCAACGCGAACGGCAAACTCAAGGAAGCGACGAGTACACTTGTTTCCATACTAGAACTCCGTCGTAGCGTAGACGAATGCATGGCAGCAACGAAAGCCTCCAGAAAAAAAGTTCGCAAGAGCACCTAAAGACCTTCCTGACCCAGGGAGGGTCTTTTTTGTCCACAAACTATAGAGGCGTATACTTTCTGAATCTGCTATCATGGGTAGATGGCGCAAGGTTCATTTCTCAGTCGTTACCGTGGCATCCAGTGGCTAATGGTCCGTATTATCAGCGGCATCATTCTTCCCCTCGCAATCGTGGGGCTCTTTGGTATATTCTATGGGCGCAGCACACTCCATGATGTCGCAACAAGAAATGCCGAGGCCATCACTGCACTCAAAAGCAACATGATGACCTCATGGATCGCCGACCGAAAACTTGAGATTGAAGGAATCGCAAAATCAGATAATCTCAGCAGTGTTATACAAGCGATCGACTCTCCAAAAACATCGGAAAAAGAACACGCATTACTTTCTGTCATACTCAACAACAAACTCCTTGAGATCGCGGGGCATGAACATCCGTCGCTTCGGAGCATCACGATTCTAGATATCCAAAGTAAGACTATTCTTGATCACCTCCCCTCGACGACCAATATCGACATTGTTGATCCTGATGTGATCATTGCGGCGGCGAGTTCAAAAACAACTCTTGCAAGCCGCTTTGACAACGAGGAAGGGTTGCGCGAGCTCTACATCGCCGTTCCCATCATCGTAGACGGATTTCCACGTGCGATCGTCTTTGCAGAACTTGAAACTTCTACATTCACGAATATTATCGCCGAGCGTGCCGGCCTCGGTGCGGGAGGAGCAAGTTATATGATCGACGAAAAAGGGACGCTCATCGCACCAATAGGCGATACAAAAAACACATCGCAGATTACGCCCTCCTCGGCATTCACAAACGAAATTCTCGTCGAGCGAAGCAAGGCACTGAGCGGCATCTTTGATACTTCACGAGAACGTCGTACGACAACCAGCGTCGCATATACAACGCTCCCGATAGGCTGGATATTGGTCACAGAAATCCCCAACGAAGAACTATTTGGGCTCGTGAACTGGTCGCTACTCCTTGCACTCCTCATATGTTTTATCGTGTTTGCGGTATTTCTGGCCATCGTGAACCTACGATCCCTCGTAGAACCGCTGCGACGTGCCATCGACCAGATTGCACAAGCGGGAACTTCTCTTTCCGCAACATCGCAACAAGTTGCTGCGGCAGCACAGAGCAATGCGGCAATCGCCGAGCAAGTTGCGCAGGGTGCAGCAACACAGTCAGCACAAGCCGAGAATATTTCAAAGTCGATCTCAGAGATCGCATCGGGAACCCAAGAGATACTGGCGTCCTCGGAGGAAGCCTCGCGCGTCGCACGCGAAGTTTCGCAAGTCACTCAGATTGCAGGAGAAAAGGGAGAGCAATCCCAGCAAAGCCTTGATCAGATCCGCAAAATGACCAGCGACACCGCATCGATAGCGCGCACCATGGGTAACCGTTCACGTGAAATCCGCACGATCGTCGATACGATCACCAAAATCGCGGAGCAAACTAACCTACTCTCTCTTAACGCAGCGATCGAAGCAGCACGCGCTGGTGATGCGGGACGTGGATTCTCGGTGGTTGCAGATGAAATCCGCAAGCTTGCAGAGCAATCTGCCGACTCTGCTGACGAGATAAAACAACAAGTAGAGAAGATGCTCATCCAGATCAACGACACCGTGCTCGCTGCTGAAAAAGGCCTTGAGCATGCCGACCAGAACGCAAAGGTTGTCGGTGAATCATTGGGAGAACTGCAGAATGTCTCCGGTGCCATCCAACAACTCTCCGCCAGGATCAAAGACATTTCTACGCGGACCGAAAAACAAACTACGCTCGTCCAGCATGTTGCAGAGAGCATGGACTCAATCGGTGCAGTCGCAGAACAAAATGCTGTCGGCGCAGAACAGCTTTCCGCATCGACACAGCAACAAGGCGCCGCAAATCAACAGGTCGCAGCGGCAGCGCAACAACTGCAGGCACTCTCCCTTGACCTCTTGCAGCTCACCGGGGGAATGTCCCTTTCGCTTGAGGGGGCGCAAGCTGCTATCGAAGAACGCATGCATAAAAAAGCGATCCCTGCCTATATCCTGGAACATAAAGGAGACGGCATGCACTCGTAACACAATCTCTGCTGCCACGGTATTTTTTGATATAATAAAGCGGTGAAACTTCTTCGACGCCATACGCCCCTCCCTGCACGACATGCGTTTATCGTGCTCTCAATATTGATGTGCTTTTTTTCTGCACAGGTCTCTTTGACGATGTATATCGACTCTTCGTACGTGAAAAATGCAATTCAGCAGACTCCTTCTTTTGCAACTATGAAAATCTGGCAAAATCCGGATGACATGGTGGGGGCACTGTATACCGTGGGTTCGATCATTACCCTGCTTGCACTCTTGGGAGCTCCGCGCATCTTGCGTCGCTTTGGCAACTATCGCTGGACACTGGGAGCGCTTCTTCTTTTGATGCTCACCTTAGTCGGACTTGCACTGTTTAACTCTGCATGGCTTATCATTCCATTGTTTATGCTGGAAACAGCGGTAATCTCTATCCTGTATTTTAACTTTGATGTATTCCTGGAACGTTATTCTAAAAACAGCGAAACGGGGATGATCCGCGGGGTATTTAAAGCACTTACTTCTATCGCATGGCTCTTGCCTCCATTTATCGCTGGATATATTCTCGACCACTATGGTTTTACGCTCATTTATCTCACAGGGGCAATACTTATTGTGCCCACGATCTTCATCATGATGCGCTATCTCAGCGATTTCAAAGATATGCATTACGACCAAGCACCCGCGATACTTGCACCAAATGCATTTAAGATCCATCCTGATATTTCGCGAATCTATTGGGTCAACTTCTTTCTACAATTTTTCTATGCATGGATGATCATATATGCACCGATCTATTTCCATGATGTACTGCTCATTCCTTACCAAGATTTCGGTATTATCCTTTCAATAGCACTCACTGCTTTCGTTATCTTCCCTACATTTGAGGGGTGGCTTGCAGACAAGGTGCTTGGGGAAAAAGAAATGCTTCTTGTGGGATTTTTCTTGATGGGTATTACCTCACTGGCTATTCCCTCCCTGTCCGTTTCGTTGGTTGGATCATCTATGGCACTCTGGTGGTGGGGAGCCTTGCTTTTTGTCGGACGCATCGGCGCAGCAACGGTTGAAACAATGTCCGAAGTGTATTTTTTCAAGAAGATCAGCGGACACGATGCATCCTTGGTAGGTTTTTTTCGGCGCGCGCGACCCCTCGCCTTTATCATCGCACCGCTTCTCGCAAGTTTTCTTCTCGGGTCACACATCATCTCCTTCGGACAGCTTTTCTATGTACTTGGTTTTGTCATGCTGATTGCGCTGTATTTCCCCCTGCGGCTGAAAGACACGAAATAAAAGGCATTAAACCGGAGGGCAAGCCCTCCACTCGCAAAGAACTCGCAAAGCCTCGTGCGAGTCCGCAGCAGAGCTGCGGGGTATTAAACCTTTTTTAGCTCTCCTCGG
>OBEQ010295524.1_pt1 | contig 10141 bp, 10 predicted proteins | sample 1670901 | NCBI WGS metagenome assembly OBEQ01 (sample SAMEA104232315, study PRJEB22302) | groundwater metagenome | biome: forest; feature: aquifer; material: groundwater | place: USA | collected 2011-08-07 | depth 5.4 m | reverse complement strand
TTTTCTGGCGCGTCGGGCGGGGCCGTGACCCGGCCATCCATAATGCGCAGCCGCAAATGAATGTCTTGCGTGAGCCTACGCGTTGTTGAAATCCATCATGGATTACCGGGTCAAGCCCGGTAATGACGGTGGAAAAGCAGTGGCGCGCTAGCTAAAAAAACGCCTGAATCCCGGTCTGCGCGCGGCCGAGGATCAGCGCGTGGATGTCGTGCGTGCCTTCATAGGTATTTACGGTTTCCAGGTTCGCAAGCACGCGCATGACGTGATACTCGCCGGAGATGCCGTTGCCGCCGTGCATGTCGCGGGCGACGCGCGCGATGTCGAGCGCCTTGCCGCAATTGTTGCGCTTCATCAGTGAAATCGACGGCGGCGCCGCCTTGCCTTGCTCCAGCATGCGGCCGAGCCGCAACGCACCGGCGAGGCCGAGCGCGATTTCGGTCTGCATGTCGGCAAGCTTCTTCTGCACCAGCTGATTGGCCGCGAGCGGGCGATTGAACTGCTTGCGGTCGAGCGTGTATTGCCGCGCCGCGTGCCAGCAGAACTCGGCCGCGCCCATGGCGCCCCAGGCGATGCCATAACGTGCATTGTTGAGACAGCCGAACGGCCCCGCCAGGCCCTTCACATTCGGCAACAAATTGTCTTCCGGGACGATGCAATCTTCCAGCACGATCTCGCCGGTGATCGAGGCGCGCAACGACAGCTTGCCTTCGATCTTCGGCGTCGAGAAACCCTTGGTGCCGCGCTCGACGATGAAGCCGCGGATGACGTTGTCGAGTTTCGCCCACACCACCGCTACGTCGGCAATCGGCGCGTTGGAGATCCAGGTCTTGGCGCCGTTAAGCTTAAAGCCGCCGGCAACCTTTTCGGCGCGCGTGACCATCGAGCCGGGGTCGGAGCCGTGGTCGGGTTCGGTCAGCCCGAAGCAGCCGGTCATCTCGCCGCTGGCAAGTTTGGGCAGATATTTGCGGCGCTGCGCTTCATTGCCATAGGCATAGATCGGATACATCACCAGCGACGACTGCACCGACATCGCCGAACGATAACCTGAGTCGACGCGTTCGATCTCGCGCGCGATCAGGCCATAGGCGACATAGCCGAGGTCGGCGCCGCCATATTCCTCGGGGATCGTCGGGCCCAGCAGGCCGAGCTTGCCCATTTCGCGCATCATGTTGGGGTCGTGTTTTTCCTGCGCATAGGCCTCGATCACGCGCGGCATCAGATAGTCCTGCGCAAAGCCGCGCGCGGTGCCGCGCACCATGCGCTCCTCTTCCGCGAGCTCGAATTCGATGCCGAGCGGGTCCTCCCATTGGAACGCGGAGTCCTTCAGCATCGCGGGTTTACCCTCGCGCTTCTCGGCCACTTGCGACATGGAACCTCCTCGGAACTAAAGCTTGGTGCTCATTATAGCCCGAAGCGAGCGGGGGCAAGAGTGGACTCGGTGTACCGGACCGAAGTCAGACATGCGTCATCGCCCGTGTTCTTTACCGGCCCCGGGCAGGCCGTCTTCCAAATCTCGCCTTCCTCATCGCCCTCGACAACGAGGGCGCGCGGAACGCCGGGGCGCCAAAGCGCCCCGCAGCCTCGTGTGATGTCTGAGTTAGGATCACACGAGCGTAGTCACCGCAGGGTGCCGGTTCCCCGGCGCTCCGCGCGCGGTGTTTGTTAGGTTTGCTCCGTCTCGCCCCCGGTGGACTTCCCGTTTCAGGCACCCCGCCTTTCCTCTCGAATTGGAAGGCTGCCTATCCACCGCTGCGGGCCCAGACAATCGTGAAGGGCACATCTGACCGTGCTTGCCGATCGCCATCAGTGGGGCCCAGCGACGCACGGAAGGTGCGCCGGGACGAGGCGGCTTGGACCGCCGATTGGGTGTTTGCGTCGTATCTCCAACGCCCCAACCGGCCACCGCCACCCGCCCCAGCATCTGAAGACGCTGATCAAACGCCCCTCGGTATATGAGGCGGGATAGGCTGACTATAGTCCTATTAGGAATTAAGTCAAGCGACATTTCGACCGGCACCGGCGCAACCATTGACTCCAATCTACTATTTATCTAACTATAGGGAGTTATATAGGAGACTGAGTCATGCGGACCATCCACGTTTCCCTCGATGTATTCCAGGCCATCTGGACAGCACGGAAGAGCGACGAGCAGAGCGAAGATGTAATTCTTCGGCGGCTCCTGAAACTGCCTGGCGCGCCCAAGCAAGCAGAAACCGAACGAGACCTTGTAACCCAGATTGGCTTCCACGATCCGCGTTACGGCGTGGAGATTCCGCAGGGCTTTGAGATTTACCGCAACTATCAAGGGACGAAATACACGGCGCGCGCCATACAAGGCTTCTGGCATCTGAATGGCGTCGGCTACCCCACTCTCAACGAGCTCAATAAGACTATCGTGGGCAACGCCGAGAATGCTTGGAAGGCGTGGTACTTTCTCGACGAGAAGGGACGGAAGCGCCCGCTCTCCGATAAGCGGGACCCGTCCAAAATTGTTCGACGCAGCTGACAACACGAGCCGAGAGCGATGAGAAAAGTCGAGTTGCTTCCGCAACCGCGTCCGGCCGACCTCCAGGCTTCGATTGAAGCGTGCCTCGCAAACGGGGGTCGCCTTCTCGACGACGCCCTCCAGCTTGAATTTCATGAACCAGCAGCGACGCGGCTGATGGTGTCGATGCTCGCTCAAGAAGAAATCGCGAAAGCTTTCCTCCTGTTTCTGGTGAAGGAAGAAATTATTCCGTGGGACGACGAGGTGCGGCGCGTGATGAGCAATCACTCCTGCAAGCATCTTGTCGCTATCGTAATGGAATATCTCGATCCACAGTGGGAAACGCTCGATGATCTCAAACGCATGGTCGAAGCGGAGTTCGCGCTTAATGGTGCCTTTCCAAAGCCCGTCTCAAGCGCCCTCAACATCCTCTATCACGAGAAGATTCGCCGCGGAGATTTCTTCGACGAAGACAACGACTACGACCCCAGTGTGGTTCGCATCGCAACGGGAGAGCGCGACAAGGTAAAGCAGGATGCGGTGTATGTGCGAATCGACCGCAGCGGACGGGCAAGAAACACGCCAGCGAACGTCACTATGAGTGCCGCGAACGAAGAGTACGAGAAAGCAGGCCGCTACCACTCGCTCGTTTGTTCTCTTGCTGAAGACGGTCCGAAGGCTTCAGAAGAGTACCGAAAACTACAAGAGGCGATGAAGATCGTGTATTGGCAGAAATACAAGCCGATCACTCCGCTAACAACGGACCCGGAATAGCGCTTTCATCTTTCAGACCAGGGCCGAAATTCCGGCGTTCCCCAGGTCTGCAACCAACGCTCGACATCGGCGTGCGGCACGGTCGCGCAGCCAGACTCAATCTCGGCCCAGCATCGGTCAAGTTCTACGACCGCTTTGTCGTCAGCGGATTCTTGTATTGCTGTCATGGTTGAAGGGTAGAGAGACGTGGCCGTAAGGGTCAAGGCCGGATCTGTGGCAACACTGCCCCCTCACCCGGCGCCCGCTCGCATTCGCTCCGCGTGCGCCACCCTGTCCCACAAGGGGGAAGGGAAGAGAGCTTGCCTTTCGGCTAGAACGACACCGAATGCTCTCCACAACTCACTCACCGCCGCGTTATTGAACACTTCCGCCACGCGCACGCATTAGCCGCGCCGTGCGGCCTGCACCAGGTCGATGCAGCCCTCGTCGATCAAATGCAGACGTTCACGCGCGGCCTGAGCGAGCGTCAGCACCGCACCGGCATCGTCGCGGCCCAGTTCGGTCATGCCATGGCCCATCAGAACCAGCGCATCCAACAGACCCGCTGCTTCGATCTGCGGCAGATGCATCCGTTTGACGATCTCGAAGATCGGGTCCGGCTCGTATTTTGCGGCGGCACGCGCAGGCTTACGTTTGCCGGACGCAGGCGTGGTGCGCGACATGGCATTGTCCCGTGGTTGAGCGTAAGCACAACGTCAGACATTATGCTCGATGATTCCTATTTTCGATTAGGTCACAATCCGAATGGCTAGTCAATCAAAAAGTCCAATGTCGACAATTTTGCACATATTGCCCGCCCAATGTCGAGCGGCGCGGGGTCTTGTCGAAATGAACCAGTCCGATCTCGCCGCCGCTGCCTCCATTTCCAGAAACGTCATCGTCGATTTCGAGAAAGGCCGCCGTGTTCCGACAAGGAATAACCTTACGGCCATCCGACACGCGCTTGAAGCGGCCGGTGTCGAGTTCACCAATGGCAACGCGCCGGGGGTGAAGCTTCATCCGAAAAAAGGCCGCTGACGCGTCTGACTTCGCTCACACCGCCAACATCCGCCGCTGTTGTTTCTTCCCTCCTCTCCCCTTGTGGGAGAGGGAAAGCGAGTGTGCCGCACCCATTTCCCCAAACAAAAACCCCGCCGGAAGCCCGGCGGGGTTTTGAACGGAACCGGAAGCGGACGATCAGATCGCCATCTTCAAGTCCTTGGCGGCACGGAAGGCGACCTTTTTCGACGCCTTGATCTTGATCGCCTCGCCAGTGGCCGGATTACGGCCCATGCGGGCAGCGCGCTTGCGCACCTGCAGGATGCCGAGGCCGGCGATCTTTACCCGCTCACCTTTTTTCAGATGCTTGGTGATCATGGCAATCAGGTCGTCGAACATATCCTGGCTGGCGCGCTTGGTGAGGGCATGCTGTTCCGCGAGCGTGGCCACCAAATGCTTTGTGGTGATCGGCTTGCTGGCTTTCGGCTTAGCTGGGGCGGTTGGGGCGGCTGCTTTTGCTGCCATTGAAATTACTCCTTGAGCGCAAAATGCGCGAGACTTTGAGCACTATGAGATTCGTGGCGTAACGCAAGGCGCACGCGCACCGGCGGCCGGTTTAACCACAGAAAGCTGGCTTTTTTGCTGCACCTGCGGTGGTCTTCTTAAGGTATTGCGCTATGGCCAAGCCCGCGGCCGCCGATCGCGGTTTGCTCTCTAACCCTACGTGAGGCTACCAGGCGGAATCTCTTCCTCATTGGCCCGCTGGACGATGACCACCCAAAAGCATCGGCCCGAATGAAACGGCGAAGCCGAAGAATGCGAAGCACCAGCCGAGCGCAGTAACGCTAAGCAGCGGACCGCTCCACATCGGCGCCAGCGACGCCGCGATGCGCGCCAGCGCGGCAACAACGACCGCCGCATAGATCGCCTGCGTCATCGCCGACGCACCCAGTGCATGGCCGGTGTGGCCAAGGCTGGCGCGCGTCATCACCGCCAACGTCATGGTGCCGGCAGCGCCGACGGTCCAGGCATGAACACCCGCCGCTGCCACGATCAAGCCGAACGAGGTAGCGCCGGTAAGCAGAAAGCCGAGCGGGACGAACGCGTAACCGACGTGCAAGACCAGCACCAGACGATCGCGCCAGCTACGGTCGCCAGCCCAGCGCGCAAGCCGCACGATATTCGCCAGTCCGGCGGCGGCGAGCGCGGCGGCGGTGTTAGGCCCTTCCGGCTGCGCCACCCATAGCGCCAGCGCAGCGGCACTAAAGGCAATCACACTGACGTCGAATGGCCCGAGCGGCGCCGGCAATCGTCCCGGGTTTTCCCGCACCAGCCAGTTGCGCGTGAAGCTTGGAACGATGCGGCCGCCGATCACCATGATGAGCAGCACGATGGCGGCGATGCCGACGCGCAGCCCGTAGACCGCGCTGCCGTTAAAATGCGCTTCAAGGTGAAACGCAACATTGCCGGCGAGCAGCAGGCTGACGATGGCGGCCACCCTGAGGTTTCGCCAATTCTGGCCGGCGACAATCTCACGCAAAATCGCCGCCACCACCAAGACCAGAAAGCCGACGTCGACGATCATGGCGGACAGCCAACCAATGTCAGCCGATACGGTGACGGCGATGCGGCCGGCGAGCCACGCCGCGACCAGCACCAGCAGCGGTATGCCCTGGATCGGCAAGCGTCCGGTCCAGTTCGGGATCGCGGTGAGCAGAAACCCGGTCATGACCGCCGGCAGATAGCCGTACAGCATTTCGTGCACGTGCCAGTCGATCGGCCCGAACGCCGTACGCAATTCCAATTCGCCTTGGAACATAGGCAGCCAGGCCAGAACCGCCAGCCCGGCATAGATCGCGCCGAGAAGAAAGAACGGCCGGAAGCCATAAGACAATAGGACCGGCCCCGTATAAGTTTTCAAGCGAGGGATCAGACTCATCAGGTTCGCGCTCTCACGGCTTTATCGACCACACGCGTCAGCCGCGTTGCGCGTGTTCGAACGCGCGCTTAAGACAAATCGTGCCGGGATCGGGCGAGCGATTGAGCAATCCCATCAGCGTCACCCATTCCTCATCGGAGGCTTCGTTGCTGTAACGGTTGATGGTCTGGGTGACACAGGACGCCAGATCGAGCCCTTCGATGGCGGCGCGCTCCTGCGCGGTCGCCAGCAGTTTCAAATCGCCGGTGCCGAGGATCGCTTCGGCCGCGGTCGCTTCGTCGGTCAAACGGGCCAGAATGTCGCCGAGCATGATGGTTCCTTTATTTGCTTGCGCATGAACTTTCCCGCCCTCCCTCCGCCCGCCGAAGCGGGCTTCGCGTAGGCGGGAAACCGGTTCCCACTTTTCGGGATCATGCGCTAATGCACCCGCAGCGCGTCGGCGCCGGCGAGCTCAATGCCTTCGATCTGCGCGGCCGAGATTAACCGAGCGATGTATTGCGCATCGGCGCGCCGCCGCACGCTGTCGCGCAGATAGTCGGCGATACGCTCGGCGACCAATTCATAAGGCAACCGTTTGCCGTCGTGCTTGCGGTCGAGCCGGACGATGTGAAAGCCATAGCGCGTTTCGACCGGTTCGGCGCAAAGCTCGCCTGGCGCCAACGCGACCATCGCCCGCTCGAATTCCGGCGTGGTTTGACCACTGGTCAATTGACCGAGATTGCCGCCCTGCTCGGCGGACGAGCAACGCGAATAAGCCCTGGCCAGCGTCGCGAAACATTCCGGATTATCCTGCAAGGTGGCGAGCACGGCGGCAGCATCGGCGCGCGCCTGCGCATAGCCTGGCGCGTCCGACGGCACCGCGGCAATTAGAATATGCGAAGCCTCATAGATGTCGGGCGAACGGAAACGCGCACTATTACGAGCATAGTAGCGCCGGCAGGTTTCATCGTCCGGCTCCGGCACCGCGACTTCGCGTTCGATCAAACCGCGGATCATCGCCTCTTCGTCGGTCTCGCGCCGGCCGTCGTTGTCGCTTGCCGGTTGCGGCGCGACGCCGAGTTGGCGCGCCTGCTGCAACAACAGCTCGCGAATGGCCAGCGCGCGCGCCGCCTGCTGCCATGCCGCAATCGGCTTGGGCGCAACATGATGCTGCATTTCGCGCACGATAGCGTCACGAGCAATCGCCACGCCGTTGACGCGGACGGTCACCGGCTTACCGGCCGGAATTTGCGTATGGGTGGAACAGGCGGTCATCGCGCCCTCCCCGCCGGCACCGCGCCATTCGGCGCGCGCGTCGTGCGCACCACCTGATAACCGCGGCGGCCGAGATACCAAATCGGCGCACTCCAGATGTGCACCAGGCGGGTGAATGGGAACACCAGGAAGATGGTCATGCCGAGAAAGAGATGCGCCTTAAAGATCGGATGCACGTCGGCGATCAGCGCCGAGACGCCCGGCTGCAAGGTCAGGATACCCTGCGCCCAGGTCATGAACTTCACCATTTCCTGACCGTCGAGATGATTAAGCGAGACAAAGATGGTGGCGAGGCCGAGCACCAGTTGCGCATAGAGCATCAGCAGGATCGCGATATCGCCGAACGACGAGGTCGAGCGGATGCGGGCGTCGAACAACCGGCGATGCACCAGCAAGGTAATGCCGATGAAACAGGCAACGCCTGCGACGCCGCCCAGGCCGATCGCCAGCCACTGCTTGAAAGTGTGTGAGATACCGAATGCGTCGAAGATCCAGATCGGCGTCAGCAGACCAACGAAGTGGCCCATGAAAATCAGCAGAATGCCGACGTGGAACAGGTTGGAGCCCCAGGCCAATTGCCGGCGCCGCAGCAACTGGCTGGAGCCACTGCGCCAGGTGTATTGCTCGCGGTCGAACCGCACCCAACTGCCGAGCAGGAACACCGTCAGGCAAAGGTAGGGATACCAGCCGAATACAATGTAAATGATGAGGTCGCGCATGACGATTTCCTTAGTGACGCGGCGGAACGGCGCGAGGGACTTGTGGCATATCCGGCGCCGGGCGCAGGCCGCCACGGACACGCGCCATCAACGTATCCTTGCAACTGTCGCTGGCACCGGGGCCGAAGCTGACCGGCTCGTCCTCCCAGGCGGCGTCGAGCGCCGCCAGATCGTAGGCCTCCGGGTCGGGCAGATTGAGCAGCGCCGCGACTTCTTCTTGCTTTGGCTTGGCCGCCGACAACGCGACCAGCGCACGGAACACGGCTTCGTAAGCCGATTTGCGCTTGCGCAGGCGCTCGGCAATGGCGGCGAAGATATGTGCCGGCTGGCCAAGCGTGTCACAGGCTTCCTGCGCCGGCAGCCGCGACAGATATTCCAGGAACAACGGCACGAAGTCCGGCAGCTCCGACGTGCTCATGAACATGCCGTGGCTTTCGTATTGCGCCTTCAAGTCGATCATGGCTTGGCCGCGGTCGCGGCTTTCGCCATGCACGTGCTCGAACAGATGCAACGACAGCGAGCGGGTGCGGTCGAACAGCAGCACATAGCGCTCTTGTAGATCGTAAAGATCGCCGGTGGTCAGCTCGGTCAACAGCCGGTGCAATTGATCGCGAAGGGCGACGGGAATGGCAGTGTCGTTCTCGATCGCCTCGCCGATCTCGCCAGACGCCTTCTGCAAATCGGCGTCCGGATAAGTGAGCAAAGCCGACAGCGCTTTTAAGGACCTGAGCATTACATCACCTCCATCGGCGACTTATCGCGTTTCGGCGTGCCGAACAGATTGGGCGTGCTTTCACCGCCCGAGCAGCCGTTGCCGAACGAGAAGCCGCAGGAGCCGCGCAGGTCGTAGGCGTCCTCGTTGATCTCGCGGTGCGCGGTTGGGATGACGAAGCGATCTTCGTAGTTCGCAATCGCCATGGTCTGATACATGTCTTCGATCGCCTGTGACGTCAGGCCGACGCGCTTGGCGATGGCCTCATCGATCACGCCATCGACGGTTTTTGCGCGCATGTAGCCGCGCATCGCCAGCATGCGCTCAAGGCCGAGCGCGATCGGCTCTTCCTTGCCGGCGGTGAGCAAGTTGGCGAGATATTTCAGCGGAATGCGCAAAGAGCGCACGTCCGGCATTTCGCCATCGTGGCCGATCTTGCCGGCCTGTGCAGCCGACTGAATTGGCGACAGCGGCGGCACGTACCAGACCATCGGCAGCGTGCGGTATTCCGGATGCAGCGGAAACGCGACCTTCCACTGCATCGCCATCTTGTAGACCGGCGACCGCTTCGCGCCTTCCAGCCAGTTGTCGGCGATGCCGTCGGCGCGGGCCTGCGCGATCACCGCCGGATCGTGCGGGTTGAGGAAAATACCGAGCTGCGATTCGTACAAATCCTGCTCGTCGGCAACGCTCGCCGCCTGCTCGATGCGGTCGGCATCATACAAAATGACGCCGAGATAGCGGATACGGCCGACGCAAGTCTCCGAGCACACCGTTGGCTGGCCGGCCTCGATGCGCGGATAGCAGAAGATGCACTTTTCCGATTTGCCGCTCGACCAGTTGTAATAGATCTTCTTGTACGGGCAGCCCGACACGCACATGCGCCAGCCACGGCACTTATCCTGATCGATCAGGACGATGCCGTCTTCCTCGCGTTTGTAGATCGCGCCCGAAGGACAGGCCGCGACACAGGCCGGATTGAGGCAATGCTCGCACAGCCGCGGTAGATACATCATGAAGGTGTTTTCGAACTGGCCGTAGATTTCCTTCTGGATGCCCTCGAAATTGTAGTCCTGCGAGCGTTTGGCGAATTCGCCGCCGAGGATTTCCTCCCAGTTCGGGCCCCACTCGATCTTTTCCATACGTTCGCCGGAAATCAGCGAACGCGGGCGCGCGGTCGGCATCGCCTGTGACTCCGGCGCCGTTTGCAAATGCTCGTAGTCGAAGGTGAATGGCTCGTAATAGTCGTCGATCTCCGGCAGATCGGGGTTGGCGAAAAT
>OBEQ011995988.1_pt1 | contig 10142 bp, 7 predicted proteins | sample 1670901 | NCBI WGS metagenome assembly OBEQ01 (sample SAMEA104232315, study PRJEB22302) | groundwater metagenome | biome: forest; feature: aquifer; material: groundwater | place: USA | collected 2011-08-07 | depth 5.4 m | reverse complement strand
GCCGAGCTCATGCGCGCGGATTCGCTCTCCACGGCGTCAGACCGATGCGGGCGCGACGCCCGGATGCGCGATCAGCGCCTCGCGGGCGGCATCCTTGAAGGGCTGGTCGGGCGGCAGCACCACCGCGGCCGACCGAACCCGCTGGTGATCGAGGTCAACACCCGGCGGGACCACACCGTCTTCCGTGAACGCCTTGACCGCGCGCAGCAGCCGCTGGCGCGCCATGATGATGCCGCTGTCGGTCGAGACGAGCGTTTCCTTCGTGCGATCGACGATCGGCCCCATGCTTTCCTGCAGCGACGCATCCTGCATCGCAAAGCCTTCGATGCCGCTGTAGGTCTTACCCGCCTTCTGCGCGGCGCGATCCATCAGGTAGTCGTTGTCCTTGTTGGCAACGGGACGATACGTTCCCGGCGTCACCTTCGCGTGGATCCCCTTGCCGGCGCGCATCGCTGCCAGCTCCGCTTCGGTCAACGCGCGGGTCGGATGGTAGTCGAAGCTCCACGCCCAGCAGTTCTCATCGTCAACGGGAATCCAGAAATGGCCGTGGACGGAATGATTGCCGCGCGGCGGGATCATCGTGAACGACGGCATCACCCACTGCGTGATGCGCCAGTAGTAGTTGCCGTTCTCGGCGTTGCGGCGCGCGCCGATGTAGAGACCGCCCGTGCTTTCGACGACTTCAAAGACGGGACGCAGGTCGCCGAGGTTGTACTGATTGCCGCGCGCGCCCTTGAACAGCGGGTCGGTATTGATATCGCCGCGATGGAGGAACGAGACGTGGCTCGAATCGATGCCGCCTTCCATCGCCTGCAGCCAGTTGCACTCCTGCGATCGCTTCGACGTGTACGTCTGCGCGGAGGGAACCGTCGCGAATTCGTATTCAGGCAGCGGCGGCTGCGTGTCGGGCGGCCCCATGTACGTCCACAGGACGCCGCCGCGCTCGACGAGCGGATACGACTTCAGCGTCACCTTCTTCGCGAACGCGGAATGCTCGGGCTCGTTCGGCATGTCCACGCACTGCCCGGTGACGTCGTACTTCCACCCGTGATACGGACAGCGCAGCCCGCATTCCTCGTTGCGCCCGAACCAGAGCGAGATGCCGCGGTGTGCGCAGAACTCGTCCATCAGCCCGTAGCGTCCGTCCGAGTCGCGGAACGCGATGAGCCGCTCCGACAGGAGCTTCACACGTACAGGCGGACAATCGTTCCCGGGCAGCTCCTCGACGAGCAGCGCCGGCAGCCAGTAGCACCGGAACATCCGCCCCAGCGCCGTATCGGGCCCTGTCTCGGTCAGCAGGTCGTTCTGTTCCTGTCTCAGCATCCTGTTGGTCTCTGTTGCCGTAGTTTACCGAGTCTTCGACACCCTGCCCTAACCTGCTGCGTTGCGTGCAAGCCTCTCGATTTCAGATTGACACGTCAGACCGAAGTGCTATTTTGGGGCGCCTGTAAAGCATCTCCCCCATAGTATCGGTTTCGGAAAGAGAGGCAGACATGGAACGTCGCGTCGTGTGCGTCGTCGTCGGTGCCCTTCTCTCACTCCTCCCCGCCGGTCCGGCCTTTGGACAAGGCGCCGTATCTGAAGTGAATGGAAGTGTCGTCGACTCGTCGCAGGCCCTGCTTCCCGGTGTCACCGTCACGATGATTGAGGAGACAACCGGTCTTACGCGCACGGTCGTGTCGAACGATCGCGGACGTTTCGTCGCGATCGCCATGACGCCCGGGCGCTACACCATCAAGGCCGAGCTCGGCGGCTTCCAGACACAGACGCGTTCCGGCGTGATCATCGCCGTGGGCCAGGCCGTGACGATCAACTTTTCCATGCCGATCGGAGCCCTCCAGGATCAGGTGGTGGTGACCGGCGAGGCGCCGCTCATCGAGCCGACGCAGACGCAGATCGGCACAAACATGACGCAGAAGGACATCGAGAACCTGCCGATGCAGGGGCGGGAACAGTTTGCCCTGATGCAGCTGGTGCCGGGGCTGACGCCCGTCCTCAGGGCGGGATCGTTCGAGGGTTCGGCCTACAACGCGAACGGCCGCGAGACCGGGAGCAACCTGTACCTGGTCGACGGCCAGTACAACAAGGACGACCGCACCGGCACGTTCCCGCAGTCACGCGTCACCGTCGACTCGATGGCCGAGTACCAGGTGCTGACGCACGAATACGGCGCGGAGTACGGCGGCGCGTCCGGCGTGATCGTCAACGCCATCACGAAGAGCGGCACGAATCAGCTTCACGGCCGGGGGTTCTACTTCCTTCAGGACGCGAAGATGAACGCCACGAACTACTTCTTGAAGCTCGAAGGCGAAAAGAATCCGGACAGCGGCACCAAGTCGATTGGCGGCAACATCGGCGGGCCGATCGTGCGGAACAAGGCGTTCTGGTTCTTCAACTACGAGTACACGCATTCGCGCGAAGCGGTCCGCCTGAGTTTTCCGCCGGCCGCGGCGCCGCTGGCGGTGTCCTTCTCGGACGTGTACAACGTTCACCTCAAGAACTACTTCGTGCGCGGCGACTACCAGGCGAGCCCGTCGCACACGATCCACGGCAGCCTGATCTATGGACCGAATGACGGGATCGGTGAAAACGCCGAGGCCGAGCGGTTCACAAGACAGGGCTTCAGACATGAACGTGCCGCCCCGGAGCTTCTCGCCAACTTTTCATGGACGTGGGTGGCGTCGAGCCGGATGGTCAACGAGGTCAAGGTCGGCACGGTGCAGGAGAACCTGTGGATTGGCGACAGCAGCGTCTTCAATGACAAGTTCAACGACATTCCGTGGGACCTCAAGACGAAGCAGTGGACCGGCCTGAAGGGCGTCGATCCGCTGGACTTCGGTTCTGCCCAGCAGCATCCGGACTATACGGCTGGCCCGCGGGCCGGCATGGCCGGCAACGCGTTGACGGCGAACGTGTACAGCGAGCAGCTGACCTACACGCCCTCCACCCACACGATCAAAGTCGGCGTGGGCGGCAGCCAGAACAAAGGCACGAGCGTCGTGTCGACAAACCAGATCGGGACCTTCGAGTTCCAGAACAACGCGCCGTTCAATCCCGCGCTCACCTCGACGTATCCGACCCGCTTCCGAATCCGGCTCGGCGAGATGTTCATCCCGATCGGCACGTGGCGCGTCAACTCGTTTCTCTCGGACAAGTGGGCGCTGAACAGGCAGGTGACGCTGAACCTCGGCGTTCGCTACGACTACGACGACAACACGCGGAACACGAAGGCGGGCTTCGCGCCGCGGCTGGGCGTGGCGTACGCGCCGAACGAGAAAACGGCATTCCGCGCGGGCTTCGGGAAGTTCTTCGAGTACCCGCCGACCTCCATCATCTCCGACCTCTTTGCGGGGCGTGTGATCTCGAAGGTCTTCACGTTCGACACCGGCGAGGATCTCAGCGCGACGCGCGGAGTGCTCCCGACCAATCCCTGCCTGCTGCCGGGCGGAAGCAGCGGCATGGCACACATCAGCGCCGCCTGCCGCGCGCAGCTCGTGACCGCCCAGAACCAGCTCGGGGCGGGCGCGTTCGTGAACACCGAGCCCCGTTTGCCGGGCAACCGCAAGCTCGGATTCCTCTATCAGACCGACGTCGGCGTCGAGCGCGAGATCATGCCGGGCATGGCCGTGACGGCCGATTACGTCGGCTCGCGCGGGCATGACCAGACGGGTCTTCTCGACATCAACGAGCCCCGTCTGCTCGCCAACGGCACCATCGGCCGGCCGGGAGCCGCGGTATTCGATCCGGACGGGACGCGCATTCCCGCCTCCGCGCGCGGCGCCAACTTCCAGCGCGTGCTCGAGTACACGACGGGCAGCGTGTTCAAGAGCGATTACGATGCGCTCGAGCTCTCGCTCAACCGGCGCCTCGCCAACCGGTGGTCCGGCCGCGTGAGCTACACGCTGTCACGCTCGCGCGATGTCGCCGCAGTCAGCGCGGGCGGCTTCGGCATCGTCAACAAGCGCGTGAACGACGACTTCAACCCGCGGCGCGATTACGGCCTGGCGACCTTCGACAACAGGCACGCGTTCACGACCGGCGGCAACTGGAACGCGTGGCGCGATCTCGGGCTCGGCGCGACGTTCCGCTACTATTCGGGCAATCCGGTGAACGAAACCGTTGGAACGGACGTCAACCGCGACCGCGACAACTTCGATCGCCCGGTGAAAGGGCGCGACGACCTGACGAGGCCGATCGTGTCGAAGCTCGACTCCACGGGAACGGCGATCCGCAACGGCATCACGGGGACGGACAAGATGCTGCTGGATCTGCGGCTGCAGTACGTGCACCGGATCAAGGGCGAGCGTACGGCCGGCGTGTTCTGGGAGATCTACAATGCGCTCAATCGCGTGAACTTCGACAACCCAATCGGGCAGCGCAACAGCGCGGACTTCCTGAGATCGATCGTGGCCGACGAGGCGCGCTCGATGCAGATCGGTTTGCGCTACACGTTCTGAATCTGAAGGTGACAGGCCCTGTACCCTGTAACCTGTCTCGAATGTTCGCTGGAAACGAGGTCGACATGATTCGCATCGCCACGCGTACCGCAGCCGTTCTGGTTGGCATTGGATTGATCTGGGCGGGCTCGTCGTACGATGCCTCCCACGCGCAGGCACCCGCTGCCGCGACGCTCGCGCTGACGGGCGCACGCGTCATTGACGGGACGGGGGCGGCGCCGGTCGAACAGGCGACGATCATCATCGCGGACGGCCGCATCCAGACCGTCGGGACAAACGTCGCAATTCCCGCCGGCGCTACCCGCGTGGACATGGCCGGCAAGACGATTGTGCCCGGTCTGATCAATGCGCACGGCCACCTCCAGGCCGACATGTCGAAACGGCCGGCGCGCGACAGGCTCGCGGGTCAGCTGCGGATGTACGCGGACTATGGCATCACCACCGTGCAGGTCCTTGGCCTCCCTCTGGATGATGTTCCCGACGCGCTGAAGCTGCGCGACGAATCACGCCCGGGTGGCGGCGCGGTCGACCGCGCACGCGTGCTCATCGCGGCGGCGAGCCTGCGCAATCTGAAGACTGAAGCCGAAGCGCGCGACTGGGCCAACAAGTACGCCGACATGAAGGTCGACATCATCAAGATGCACATCACCGGTGGCCCGATGGATATGACGCCGGCCGTGTACGGCGCGTTGATCGACCAGGCCCACAAGCGCGGCGTGCGAACGGCGGCACACCTCTTCTATCTGCGGGATGCGAAGGGGCTGCTCGAGAAGGGCATCGATGTGATTGCGCACAGCATCCGCGACCTGCCGGTTGATGCGGCGACCATTGCGGCGATCAAGGCGCGAGACGTCGAGTACATTCCGACGCTCACGCGCGACATCGCAACGTTCATGTACGAATCGACGCCGCCGTACTTCAATGATCCGTTTTTCACGCGCCACATTCCGGGGTCCTATTACCGAGACGAGATGGCGAAGCTGAAGGACCCGGCCACCCAGGAGAAGATCCGCAAGGACCAGGCGGCGCAAAGCATCAAGCCGGCGCTGGCGCAGGGTCGGAAGAACCTCAAGACGCTGTCCGACGCGGGCGTGACGATCGCGCTCGGCACCGACACCGGGACGAACGAAGGCCAGTGGCAGGGCTACTTCGAGCACATCGAGCTCGAGGAGATGGTGAAGTCGGGGCTGACGCCGATGCAGACGCTGGTCGCCGCGACCAGCGGCGCCGCGCGTGCCGCAAACGTCCAGCAGCAGCTGGGCTCGATCGCGCCGGGCAAGCAGGCCGATCTGCTGATCCTGAACGCCAATCCGCTGACCGACATTCGAAACACCCGGCAAATCAACTCGGTGTGGATTGCCGGACGCCGGTTGATGGAGACGCGCGCAACGAATTAGTGCCGGGCTCCGATCGATTCCTTCTCGCCGGCGTGATGGGCTGGCCGGTGAGGCATTCACGCTCGCCGGCGCTCCACAACTATTTCTTCAAGCACTACGAGCTGGCGGGAACCTACGTCCCCCTCGCCATCAAGCCGGACGATCTCCAGTCGGCGCTGCGGGCGCTCGCGCCGCTCGGCTTCGCGGGGTGCAACCTCACGATTCCTCACAAGGAGCGGGCGCTTGCGATCGTCGACGAGGTCGATGCGCTTGCGCGGCGCATCGGCGCGATCAGCTGCGTCGTCGTGCGCGAGGACGGATCGCTGGCGGGCACCAACAACGATGTCCACGGCTTCGCGCGCAACATCCTCCAGCACCAGCCGGACTGGCGCGCCGACGCGGGACCGGCCGTCGTCATCGGTGCCGGCGGCGGCGCCCGCGCGGTTGTGTACAGCCTTGTCGACCGCGGCGCGCGCGAGATCCGCGTGGCCAATCGCACGCGTGCGCGCGCGGAGACGCTCGCGCGCGAGTTCGGTGCCGCCGTCGTGCCGATTGACTGGAACGATCGTCATCGCGCGCTCGACGGCGCGGCGATGCTCGTGAACACGACGAGCCAGGGGATGGTTGGCCAGCCGCCACTCGAACTCGATCTCCAGAAACTTCCGGCGAACGCGCTGGTCGCCGACATCGTCTACATTCCGCTGGAGACGCCCCTGCTGGCGGCCGCCCGGCGCCGCGGCAACCGCACGGTGGACGGCCTTGGGATGCTGCTCCACCAGGCGTGCATCGCGTGGAAGCTCTGGTTCGACCTCGACCCCGAAGTGACCCCAGAGCTGCGCGCTGCCGTCGAAGCGACGCTCCCAACGACCTGAAGGAATCCATGTCCCGTCTGAAGCTGTCGATCGCCACCACTGACTACGACCACTTCCGCGATTTCCGGCTCGGTCCCGTCACTGCCGAAGGGATCGACCACACCTGGCTCAATCTCGGGCATCACGAATGCTTCGCGCGCTTCACCGCGAACCGCGAGTTCGACGTCGCGGAGCTCTCCTTCGCGAAGTTCATGGCGCAGATCAGCCACAAACAGACCGACATCATCGGGCTGCCGGTGATCTGCTCGCGGCTGTTCCGCTTCTCGTCGTTCTACGTGAACAGGAAGAGCGGCATCACAACCGTGGCGGACCTGAAGGGAAAGAAGGTCGGTTCGCCTGAATGGGCGCACTCGGCCGCCGTCTACATGCGCGGCTGGATGCACAACGAGATGGACGTGAAGCTGACCGACGTCCACTGGTACCAGGCCGGCGCCAACGCGCCGGGGCGCGAGGAGAAGGTCGAGCTCGATCTTCCGAACGGGGTGACGCTCACGCGCGTGGCGAACAGGAGCCTGAGCGAGATGCTCGCCGCGCACGAGATCGACTGCGCCATCATCGCGCGGCCGCCGACCTGTTTTCTCGACGGTCACCCTGATGTGGTCCGCCTGTTCCCCGACTATCTCCAGATGGAAGAGGACTACTACACGCGCACGAAGGTGTGGCCGATCATGCACATCATCGCGATGAAGAAATCGATCGTCGACGCGCACCCGTGGGCCGCGCGCAATCTCTACAACGCATTCCTCGAATCGAAGCGCCGATCCATCGCGCGCATCCTCGATCCCGCCGTCTCTCGATATCCCGTGCCGTGGTTATCCACGTACGCGCGCAGGATGCGCGAGCTGTTTGGCGGCGATCTGTTTCCGTACGGGGTCGAAGAGAACCGGCCGACGTGGGAACAGATGGCGCTCTACACCTATCAGCAGGGAATCGCGCATCGGCTGATGAAGCCCGAAGAATTCTTCCCCGCAGGCATCATGACCAAGGTCGTGATTTGAAGGGCGTGGCGTCGGCTCACGAGGCGACATCGGAACGCGCTGGGGCCTCAAGGCATCGACGTCACAGCTGGTCGTCGCCCAACGGACGTCGACCGACCGTGAATGATGTCACCGCCGGTCATCGGGTGGCGAGCAAAGAACTCGGCGACGCCCCGGGCAACCGGCTCTGGGCGCTGCATGTGCAGCAGGTGAGCCACGCCTTCAATCCTGCAGTCCTCGACCTGTGGGAACCAGGAATGAAGCAGCTCGTGGCTATCCACGAACAGCTGCTCGGTCTCCATGCCAAGCACCGAGAGCACCGGCCGGGAGATGGACGCTGCCTGATCGGCCCCAAACTGCCATGCTGTGAGGGCCGGCAGATAGCTGGCGAAGAAATTGTCGACGTTCTCGTTCTTCATCGCCTGGGCCACGCCGCCGGGGACGTGCTTCTCGATCACCTTCCGGCAGGTCTCCCAGTCGAGGCTGGATGCCACGCTCAGGAACCCCGCCATCGCCCCATCGCGATCACCCGAGCCGTAAGCCGCCAGAGCAGGCCCCGCCTTCTCGAAGAAGGCTCCAGCGCTCGGCACGCCCACCAGCGGCGGCTCAAGAAGGGCCAGCGTATGAACGATGTCGGGGCGGTCGACAGCCAGTTGGAGGGCGATGACAGCCCCGGTTGAGTGACCGGCGACATGCGCGCGTCGGACATCGAGATGGCCGAGCAGCGCAGCGGCATCGGCCGCATGCTCCGCGAAGCTCACCGGCGCAGGGCTATTGGTGCTGCGGGCTAGTCGCCGCTGGCGGAACGTGAGCAAGCGGTAGCGATCGACCAGCGCCTTCTCTGACAACAGAGGCAAGAAGCTGTCCGCGATGGGACCCGTGCTAATCAGGAGGACAGGTTCGCCTGATCCCTTGACCTCGTACTCCAACTCCACTCCGTTGAGCTTGGCTTTCTCCATCAGTCCTCCTCGACGCGAGAGTCGCTGCGATCATTTGCGTCTAACCACTGAGGCGTAACGAAGAGTGTTACGGTGGGAACATTCGTCGTTACAATCACCGCACGGCGGTAAGGAAGCTATTCCAGGCACGCCTTCCGAGCGGACACGTGATGCGTCAGGGCACTGAACCAACACTCCTGAAAGGCGCGCGCGACGCCGCCGCGCGGGGCGACTGGCAACACGCCTACCAGCTACTCGTCGAGGCGGACGCGAGCCAGCTCCTGAACGGGCCGGACCTCGTGTTGCTCGCCGACTGTGCGTACGCGTCGGGTCACGTCGACGTGACGATCGATGCGTGGGAGCGCGTGCATGCGGAGGGGTTGCGGGCGGGCAACCGTCTCATGGCGGCCGGGGCTGCAGTCCGCGTCGCGCTCCATCTGCTGTTTGACACGGCTCTCCTCGCTCCGATCCGCGGATGGGCCACACGGGCGGAGCGGCTCCTCGAGGGGCAGGACGACACGCCGGTTCACGCTTGGCTCGCGGTCGTGCGGAGCTACGAACGCCTGCTGTCCGGCGACTTCGGAAGCGCCCGGCAGTGGGCCCGTCGAGCCATCGACGTGGGGACGGGTCGCGATCCGGCGGCTGCGGCCATGGGCCGGGTGGCGGAGGCGCGCAGCGTGATCCTGGAAGGCGAGGTCGCGCGCGGGTTGGACCTTCTCAACGAAGCGGCCGTCGCGACGATGTCCGGCGAGCTCGACCCGCTTTCCACGGGGGTTGTCTACTGCGAGGTCGTGTGCGCGATGCAGGGTATGGCGCAGTACGACCTCGCCGAGCAATGGACGCAAGCGATGGAGCGTTGGCGCCAGGGGCAGCCCGTCGGGAGTATCCACGGACGCTGCCGCGTTCACCGTGCCGAGATCCTCCGTTTGCGTGGGTCTTGTATCGAGGCCGAGACGGAAGCGTTCAGGGCCTGTGAGGAGCTGCGCCCGTTCCTGCGCCGGGAGTTCGGGTGGCCGCTGACCGAACTTGGCCAGATCCGCCTACGCAGGGGAGACATTCAAGGCGCCGAAGAGGCGTTCCTTGCGGCCCACCAAGCGGGGTGGGATCCGGAACCGGGCCTCGCACTCGTTCGGCTGGCTCAGGGTGATGTGGCGCTGGCGGCTGCCCTGGTTCGTGAAGCCCTCGATCATCCCTTGAACGTTCCGTCGAAGGAGTTGCCGCCCAATACGGACCTCCGTCGGGCGCCCCTTCTCGCGGCGCAAGGGGGGATTTAGATCGCTGCTGGGGGCACCGACCCGGCCCCGGCGGGGGCGGAATAGCCATGATTCCGGCCTTGGCCATACGCATGATGCGCGAGACGGATCCCAGGCTCCTGTGGAAGCTCGGGTACAACTTCGGCTACAAGGGCATGCGCTCGGTTCAGCGGTTCAAGAAACGTCTCAAGCGAGGCGAGCATTTTCCGCCCTTCCTGTACATCTCGATCATCAACAGCTGCAACCTGCACTGCCAGGGCTGCTGGGTT
>OBEQ011621387.1_pt1 | contig 10142 bp, 6 predicted proteins | sample 1670901 | NCBI WGS metagenome assembly OBEQ01 (sample SAMEA104232315, study PRJEB22302) | groundwater metagenome | biome: forest; feature: aquifer; material: groundwater | place: USA | collected 2011-08-07 | depth 5.4 m | reverse complement strand
TGTGCAAACTCAACGCTCGTCGCATTCATGGTCTACCGGCTCCTCGCTTCCGAGTTTGCTGTGCAAACTCAACGCTCGTCGCATTCATGGTCTACCGGCTCCTCGCTTCCGAGTTTGCTGTGCAAACTCAACGCTCGTCGCATTCATGGTCTACCGGCTCCTCGCTTCCGAGTTTGCTTAGGTAATCTCCATGCTCGTCGCGTTTTCGGTCTTCGGCTCCCTAGGGAAATCGTTTAGGCAAGCTCCTCGCTCCTGGCATTCAAGGTCTACCGGTTTCCCGCTTTCGCGATAAACCCGGATCGTCCCTCCCAGGCCCCAGGGTAACATTAAAGTTACGGGAGCAGGGCGACGTTTGCGGCGAATGCCCTCATTCTCTTTTCCTTGTACGGGTTTGCGTGCCTCCGGATTCGGACTTTTCGGAGTTTTGCTTAGTGTAGCCGAAGCAAATTAAAATGCTTCCGACGAATTTATTCACAAAAGAGAATGCCGCCCGATTTGTATTTAATCCGCCAAATTATGTAAAAAATCAGCACCGAAATTGATTTGTTTGGTCTATTTAGTGGATTAGTAGCATTGAAAAAGCTTGCGTAGGAAATATTTCCCGGCTCACTGTCATGTCCCCTGGGGTCATATTGCTCTGTCATGAACAACAGCCAGCGTCTTGCCGCCATCTTTTTTTGCCTGGGCTCGGCGACCCTATCCGGGGTTTCCGCGCAATCCGTCAGTCCGTTGGCCGGAAAAATCGTGCATGTCTTCCAACCCCTGCGGGGCGATTCCCTGTTCATCGATCTGAAAGGCGCGGGATATCCGGTGCATGCGGAAGGCGATGGGTGGTACCGGCTCGCCTTTGCGGACCTGGGCAATAAACTGGTTCCCGCCGCCGCGGACTTTTTCTTCCGGGACCTGAACAATCAGCTCGCGTACGGTCGCGGGGGCTTGGGCACGAACGTCAAGTGGACGGCGGCCGATTTCGCCGGAAGCCCGGAATTGTGGATCATCGAGCCGACCGGAAATCCGAAAGCCGCGCCCATCCTGCTCACCTCGGCCCCGCGGCAGATTCATCTCCTCAATCCCTGGCCCGAGAACGGCCCCGCGCTGGTGGTCAACGGAACGCGGCGGGGCATGCTCGTGGACCCGGCCCATTGCGGCTGGTACCGGGCCTTCCTGGTGGATGCCGGCCCGGTGGCGGCCCATTTCGTGAGCGTCTCCGACGGAGCGCCTTTCGGGAAAACCGGGCGCGGCGATGCGACGGATCTCGATTTGACCTCGCGGTTCTCCACGCTCGGCCCGCAACTCTGGATCGGCGATTCCGGCACGGTAACGGGGACGTTTCCCCAGAAGGAAGCGACATGCGGCTACCTGATGGCCGCGACCGTCCACGATATGGCCTCGACGCATCCGGATTTCACTCCCGCGTTCAACGGCCTCAAACCGGGGCTGGTCGCCGAGCGGTTGGGACCGGATCGGAAACCGGTGGGCACCTCCCTGAACTCCGCCACCTTCAACACCTGGTTCAATTCGGACAGCACCCGGCCCATGCCCTTGACGGGATACCAATCCTGCGTGGACATCGCCATGGGGAAAAGCAACGACGGGCTTTGGGAATACGACTCCTACGATGAGCCTTCCCATGCCTTTTTCCCCATCAACGATCGCAACCGCCTGGACAAGAACGAAGGGGACTATTGCTACAACGAGCCGGTGACCAATGCCTTCTTCAGCAAGAACGCCTCCACCAATTTCGGGTTCTGCATGGAAAGCCACGCCACCTTCACCTACCGGAAAGGCCAGGTATTCGATTTCCGCGGCGATGACGACGTGTGGGTGTTCATCGACGGCAAGCTGGCCTTGGATCTGGGCGGCACCCACAGCGCCACGCCCGGCTCCATCGGGCTGGATACCTTGGGCCTGATCGAAGGCCGGCAATATCCCTGGGACTTTTTCTTCTGCGAACGGCGGAAGTGCGGTTCCTCCCTGCGCATCAAGACCACCATCTACTTCCAGCAACAGCGGGCCCTGGATCATGCCGGCGTGGAGTCGCCCGCGGGAGGCATGAGCTACAGCATCATCAAGCGCATCGGCGGCACCGGCGCTTGCGGAAGCTCGCAGGACAGCGTGAAGATCACCAGTCCCTCGGCGCTCACCTATGTGTTGGAGACTTCCTCCGGGACCAAGGTGCAGGATCTGGGCGAGGGGAATTGGCTGGGAGGGATCGACATCTCCACGCCGAAGGTGACGGTGGATACGTCGCGGATTTCGGCGCTTCCGCCCGGAACGTATCGCATCGTCTATTTCGAACCGTCCAATCCGACGCTGCGGGATGAGGTCGGCTTTACCGTGGTCGCCAGGGTGCCTCCTGTGATCCTCCCCGAATTGGTCATCCCCAAACTTATTTCAGCCGCGATTTTCGACGACGATGCCGATGGAGTGGGTGATCGTCTGGTCGCGCGCTTCGACAAGGATCCCCAGGCCCTTCCTCCCAAGTCCGTCGAAGTGAAGTGGCCCTCGTCTGCTTCGCCCCAGGTCCTGTCCGCGAAGGATTTCCCCGGCGTTCCCGGCGGAGATTCGCTGCGCATCGCATTGCCCTGGCTTTCCGGCACAGCCACTTCCGGATCCGGAACCTTCACGGCCGCCTACGCGGCCCGGGACCGGGATTCCCTGCAATCCGTCCCCATCCAGGATCGCATGGCGCCGGTGCTGGTCCATGCGGAAATGATCCAAGGCCATGTAGGTCAAGCGTTCGATACCTTGCGGCTCGGCTTCAGCGAACCCGTCGTCCTGGGCGCTGTTGGCGTTCCGCCCGCGGCTCCCAGGGATCTGTTCCAATACACGCTCACGACCGGTGGGCCCACCCTGCAATTCGATCCCGTCGCCATGCTTTGGAACTCGGGCGGAAGCGGGGTGGATCTAATTTTCCCTTCCGCATCCGGCCCGATCCCACGCTCCGGCAATTTGATCCGCATCATGGAAGGCTCCGGCCGCCTCGCCGATAAGGAGGGCAATGGCGTTGGCGCGAACTCCCGCTTCCGCCTGATCTCAGGAACCGGCCGTTCGGAGATCCTGACCGTGACCTATAAGGAAATCGATGCGGACCTGCGGAACCGGATGGGACCGGGAGTCGCGCCCACCTTGGAGCCCCTGAATGCCGACGTCAAGGACGTGGTCTCCCGTACGGGAATGCAGGGCCATCTCATCAAGATCGATCTGGGGTCCTATGCCGGGGGCGACGATTTCCATGCGGTGGATCCGTCATCCGTCCGCCTCGAGTATGATGTGGCCTATTTCACCAACTTCGGGACCCTGGTTTCGCACAGCAAAGGCGGGGTTTCCTGCGTGGACTCCTTGTTCGGGGGGGATTGCCGCGCCAAGCGGGGATTTCTCTTCGTGGGATGGAACTACATCGCCCAAGACGGGCAAAAGGTGGCGACGGGAGCCTATGTGGCGCGTCTCCGTTACACTCTCCAGGTTTCCGGAAAAGTGGTGGAAACCGGAGGACTCGATCAGATTTGGGGCGTCATCCGGACTCGGTGACTTCCCGGTCTGGGCTTCGGGGGGGGGCCGGGGGGCCGGGCCCAGACCACTTCCTTCCACGATCCATGGTTTCAATCACCTCCACTTTGACCTGCAACCTGAACCGAACTTCCTCCAACTCGATGAAAGGATATCATGAAATCAAGCTTCCCCATCCGCAACATCCTGCCGCTCGTGGCCTCCGCGGCGATGCTGGTCCATTCCCAGGGCTTAAAGGCCGCAGTCGATCCCGCGGTCTATCGCATCAATTGCGGAGGCGACAAGTTTGCCGATGACTCCGGACATATCTGGCAGGCCGACGCCTATTATACGGGAGGCCAGGCGCATGCCGAATGGAACGACACCTACGGCACGGAAAACAAGCATCTCCATCTGAGCTGGCGTTACCAGGATTCCCTGCCGATGAAATACACCTTTCCCGCCCTCGCGGGAAACTACAAGGTGCGCCTGCATTTCTCCGAACATGATACCACCGTCTTCGACGCGGGCATCCGCGTATTCAAGATCCTGGCGAACGGCAAGACCCTGATCGACAGCCTGGATATCTACGGCCAGGCCATGGGGATCACGGCCTTGACCAAGGAGTTCATCGTCCCTTCCCAGAACGGTTCCATCGCGCTCTCCTTCGTGAACATCAAATACCAGGCGATGGTGAGCGGCATCGAGGTGTACCCGGAGAGCTGGAAGGACGCGCCCTTCCCGTCCACGCCGCCTTACCGCCTGGCCTGTGGCGGGCTGGGCTTCAAGGATTCCCAAGGTAACGTCTGGCTTCCGGACGGAGCTTATGGCGAAGGCGGACGGGATTCCCATTTCACCGGCGCGATCGCCAAAACGGATATTCCGGCGCTCTATCTTTCCGAACGTTGGGACAACAGCTTCAGCACCGGCATGAGCTACACCTTTCCTATTCCCGATGATCGGAATTACGTTGTACGGATGCATTTCGCCGAGACGAATCAGCCCGCCGCAAAGGTGGGGAAGCGGGTGTTCGGAATTTTGATCAACGACTCTCTGGTGATGGACGCCGTTGACATTTTCCAGATCGCCGGCTTCGCAACGCCGCTGATCCTGGAATTCAACGCCACCGCCGTAGACGGCAGGATCCATGTGGGTTTGCAGAGCGAAGCCGACGCGGCCAAGATCAACGGAATCGAAGTTTACCTCGGCACCGCATCGGCGGCGATACCCATAAAAAAGGAGGGAAAGGCGGATGCGTTTTCCGTGCGCTCCCCGGGGCAAGGCCTGATTTCCGCGAGCGGGAGATTCTCCGGGGCTTATCGCCTGAGCTTGTGCGATGGACGGGGAAAAGTCTGGGGGTCCCGGAACGGAACGGGTAGTTTCGACGTTGTGTTCGGAAACCTGGCACCTGGCCTGTATCTCTTGCGCGCCGCCGGCGCGACCGGGACCGTGCACCAATCGGTTTTCCTCAACAGGTGATGCGCGCTTGAACCGCGTACTGCTGGTCGCCATCCTGTTTTCCGCCGCCTTGGCCGGTGGGGCAACCGCTCCGCCGGACACGGTTTGGATGCCGTTGTACAACGGCAAGGATCTCACCGGTTGGAATTACTCCCAAAACTTCTGGCGTTCCGACGGCGGCGTCATCCATGGGGAAGGCAAGCCCGTCCACAATACCTTCTGCTTTGTGGGCGGTAAGTTTTCCGATTTCGTCCTGGTGGCCAAAACCCGGTTGTGGCAGACGGGCGCCGGATATACGAACAGCGGCATCCAATATCGATCGGCATTCCTGGACTCGGGAAACTTCCGCATGAAGGGTTATCAATGGGACATCGGCGACGGTTGGGACGGTTCGATGTACCCGGAGGGCGGATTCCCTTCCGGTTCGTCGACCGTGGCAGAGTCCGATGCCTGCAAAAAGGCGAACCGGCGGAATGATTGGAACCAGGTCGTCATCATCGCGGACGGCAACCGCGTCATCCACCGCTTGAATGGAACAGATTGCATCGACTATAAGGCGGAGGTGCTGGACGGTTACATAGGGCTTCAGCTGCATGCCAGCAACCTGGTGACCCGGGTGGAGTTCAAGGACATCTTCATCCGGCCTTTGAACGGTTCCTTCCGGATTTCCGATTCCTCGGCCATATTCCTGGACTCGACCTTTTCCCCGCCTATGGTTTCCATCCGCGGGAACGGCGATGCGCGCGGCGCGTCACCGGAAGCGGGACAACGCGGCGGATCGGGCGCCCCGGAATTCGATCTCCAGGGCCGTTGGCTTGGGCCAGGTCGGACGCTTGAATGGATGGCCGTCAGGAAGCAGTAGGCGGAAATCGGAAAGCAGAAAGCAGGCTCCCTGCTTTCACGATATCTTAGCTCTTCGTTAGTGCGCTTAGGCGCTAATGCGCTCAGACGCGCAATGCGTGGGCGATGGCTTCGAGGAAGTGAACGTTCTGTTCCGGCGTTCCGATGGTGACGCGGATCCAGCCTTCCAGACCGAAGCGGTATAACGGCCGGACGATCACGCCTTGCTGGAAAAGGGATTCGCAGATGGGCGCGGGCGGGCGCGGAGGCCGGAAGCAGAGGAAGTTGCCCTGGGAGGGGAGGACTTTGCAACGGTGTTTTTCCAGGTGCTGCGTAAGGCGACGCTTGCCGTCGAGGTTCAGGCGCAGGGTACGCTCCAGATGATCCTGATCGTCCAAGGCCGCAACGGCGGCTTTCTGGGCGGCGAGATTGACGTTGAAGGGCATTTTCACCTGGCGGAGATCCTTGACGATGGATTCCGAGGCCATGGCATAGCCTACCCTGAGGCCCGCCAATCCGTAGGCCTTGCTGAAGGTCCGCGTCATGATCAGGTTGGGGAATTCTTCCATGAGGGCGGACGTATCCGGGAAATCCGGCGCGTCGACGTATTCGCCGTAGGCTTCATCCACGACGATCAAGGCCTCTTTGGGCATGGCGTACAGGAAATCGGCCAGTTCGGCGTGCGTGAAATACAGGCCGGTGGGGTTGTTGGGATTGCAGAGGAAGACGAGCTTGGTGCGCGCATCCATGGCGGCCAGGAAGGCGGGAAGATCATAGCATAGATCGCGGGTCGGGACCGTGCGGACCTCGCCGTCGAAGACGCGGGAGACGAATTCGTAATTGAAAAAAGTGTGGGTGCTGGCCAGGACGTTGTCGCCGGGGTTGAGATAGGTGGCGGCGATGAGGAGCAGCACTTCGTCCGAGCCGTTGCCGACGAAGAAGTTCCCGGCTTTTTTCCCCATGGCCGCGGCCAACGCCGCGCGCAAGTCCCCGGCGGACGCGTCCGGATAGATCGAGAGGCTTCCCGCCAGATTGCGCACGGCCTCCATCGCTTTGCGGCCCGGGCCCAACGGGTTCTCGTTGGAGCCCATCTTGCTTATCCGCTGCGGCGCGTACTTGTCCGCCACCTCTTCGGCGCTGCTGCCGGGTTGATACGGTTGCAGGGGGCGCAGGCAATCGCGGAAGGAGGGTTTGACGGAAACGGTCATGGCTTTTCCTTAACGGGTTCCCGCTGGTTTCCGCTGGCCTTCCCATTTGCCATCCCATTTTCGTTTTGGCGCGCCCAGATAGGCGACGCCGTCGCAGGGCAAGGGGAATAAAGTGCCTTCCGGCTTTTCCGAGGCTTCGATATAGCAGGGAACCATGCCGGCCAGGAAGGCCGGATGCAGGAAGAGGTAATATTCGCGGGGTGAAAAGCCCATATCCGCGGCCAGGCCCGCACACAGGCCTCCGTAGTTCATGCGCATGCGCAGACGATCCCGGAGCAAGGTCTCCTCGATGGCGAAGGCCAGCTTCGCATGCGGACCGTCCGCCAATCCCAGATCGCCCGCGACTTTCAGGATGGGCACGATGCGCTCGTCCCCCGATGCGATGGGACGGCCGTATCCCGCCAGGCTGCGGCGCTCGGAGAGTTCCCGGCGCACCCAGGGGCCGAGTTCTGCCCCGTCGGCAAGCGCGGCGCGGGTCCGGAGCAGGAAGTCGATGGCGCGGATGTCGATCCCGCGTCCGTAGATGGAGGCTTCGGACAGCGCCAGGGCCGCGGCCAACCCCAGGTTGCCGGTGCTGCGCGCGGATCCGGCCAAGGCGGCCACGCGGTTGTTCCAGATGCGCGCGTCCGGATAGCTGGTGTAGGTCCAGATGGTTTCCAGCAGGCGCAGCTGCGGTTCCGTAAAGCGGCGTCCCGTGATCCCGAATACATACAGATCGATCCATTCCACCTCGCCCAGTTGGGCGTGGAGATCCTTGCCGCGGAACACGGCATGGCTGCCGACGAAGGCCGCGCCCATGCGGCTTTGCAGGCGCCCCACGTTTTCGCGCAACAAGTCCGGGCCCATGGCCGTGGCTTGGGAAGCTGCTTGGGACGTGTCTTTGGTCGTCTCTTGAATCGTCTCTTGAATCGAGTCTGAGGCCGGGTCGGCCTGGAGTTCGGGTCTCCGGGCTATCATGAGGCTTTGACCTCGGGGCCGTCCTGCAATTCCAGCCGGTAGAACGGGAAACGCTTGTGCCCGAATGCGCCTTGCTCCAAGGCATGCGCAGCCGCTCCGGGCAGGCGCAACAACAGGTAGAGCATTTCCCCTTCTTGCGGAGAAAATCCCAGATCGAGCAAGGCCGCTGCCGCCGCTCCCGCCATCGACAGGGGCCGGCCCGCCGCCGTTTCCATTTCGGCAAGCTGGGACCTGAGCCAGGCCGCGCGCGAACCGGGATCCGCCGCCGCGAGGCGATCCAGAACCTGCCGCACCGGGGTTGAAGGGCCTATGCCGTGGGGATCGAATCCGGCCGGATGTTCCAACGCGGGCCATACTCCCGTTTTTTGTGATGCTTGTGACGCGGAATGCGCCCAATGCCGCTTCCAGGCTTCCGGGTCCTTGCCGCATGCGGTCCAGGCTTCCATCGCCAGCAATACTTCCCGCGATCCGCCCAGGGAGCCCGCTCCCACCGCCAGGGCCGCGATGAGGGACGCCGCCGAGGGCGATCCGCCCACGCCGCCGCACATCGCCGCGTTCACGGAAGCATCCCGCGGTCCGGGATTGGCCAGCGCTACCGCCAGGATTTCCAGCGCCGCGGATTGGGACGGCGTGGGCGCTTCGCCGCGGAACAGCAGGAAGACCATGTCCGCCCATCCCGCGCGGCCCAGCATGTCTCCGTAGACGTCGTAGCCGTGGCAGAACGCGGCCCGGGCGGCGAAGGGATTGCCGGGCTCCGGTTCTTCCAGCCAGATGCGGCTTTGCATATGCGTCGTTTCCATCGCTCAGGCCTTGACGCTTCCCAGGGTCTTCAGCCGCATGATCATGGGATGGACTTCTTCGCGATCGATGCGCACGTCGATCAAGGTGGGACCTTTGCGCGCCGATATCTCCGCGAAGTCGAGGCGATCGAAATCCTCCGGGGACTCGATCACGTATCCGGCGATCCCCATCGCTTCGGCCATCTTGCGGAAGTCCACGCGGGGGAGCTCGAAGGCGATGGGTTCCGCGCCGGCCAGCCGCTGGCCGTGCATGACCATGCCGTAGGCATGATCGTTGAGAATGATGAAGACCACCGGCAGGCCTTCTTCGGCGGCGGTGGTGAGCTCCTGTCCGTTCATCAGATAGGATCCGTCGCCGGTGATGCAGACCGCGGGGCAATGCGGATTCCCGCGGGCGATGCCGACGGCGGCGCCGATGGCCCAGCCCATGGGAGCGAATTCCAGCGCGATGCGCAGCCAACTGGAGCGCGGCGAGCGGCGCTCCTCTTCGAAGCGGCCCATGCCCTTGACGCGATGGCCGAGGCCGCGGCGGTTCCAGGGCTGGAGATAATGGGCGGCCCAGATCATGCTGTTGCCCGCATCCGCCAGGAAGCGCGTGGAAGGCGGAAAGCGTTTGGAAAGCTCCTTCATCAGGCGTTGCGGCTTGATGGGCGTCGCGTCCGAATGGTATTGCGCGGCATCCTGCAGGATGACCCCGTACCCGTGCGGCGATCCCGTAACGTTCCGGGTACCCTGGGCCGCGTCCCCGAACACGGGACGGCGGGACTCCACCAGTTTCTCGCACAGGGCGCGCATGCGTCCACGCACGTGAAGTTTCGCCATCGGGGAGCGGATGAGGTTCTCTTCGGATTCGTCCACGTGCACCAGGCGGCCATTGAGCAGGAGCTTGCTTTGCCCGGCGCTGGCGAATTCGCCGAAGCCGGTTCCGAACGCGACGATGAGATCCGGATCGGCCTTGAGGGCGCCGTCGGCGCTGGCGTGTCCGCCCAGTCCGAATACCCCGCGGTAGGCCTCGTGGTAGGGGTTGATGAGGCCCTTGCCGTCCGGCGTGCTGATGAAAAGGGCGCCGGTGAGATTGACCAGGGTCATGATGGAATCCACCGCTTCCGCCGCGCCGTCGCCGATCAGAAAGACGATGCGGGAGGCGGCCCGCAGCTCGGCTTCCAGAGAGGCCAGGGCGCGGTCATCCATGAGCGAAGGCCGGTTGCGGATCAGCGCGGTCAGCTCGTGGCCGGCATTCCGGCGCACGGTGAGGCCGCGGAGCACGTCGACGGGAAAGGAAAGATGGGAGGGGCCGTTGGGCTTGCGCAAGGCGTGCAGGATGGCGTTGATGACCTTGGTCTCGACCTGGTCGATGTGGGAAACCAGGGAGTTATAGCGCGTGCAATGA
>OBEQ011115110.1_pt1 | contig 10142 bp, 10 predicted proteins | sample 1670901 | NCBI WGS metagenome assembly OBEQ01 (sample SAMEA104232315, study PRJEB22302) | groundwater metagenome | biome: forest; feature: aquifer; material: groundwater | place: USA | collected 2011-08-07 | depth 5.4 m | reverse complement strand
GTTCGACAAGGCATTAAGAAGTTTAATAAAATCTTAGACAACACTCATACCTTAGCCGAAGCTTCAGCCAAACCAATTACAGCGGTGAATCAATTTTTCTCCGAAGTGAAAGATTTAGTTAATCAAACGGAAGAGGAAATTATTGAGGAACCCAAAAAACACTTCTTCCACCGCTCCGGCCTCCCCCTGCGCCCTTCCTAGTTTGTAAATTTAAAGGACTTCAAAATATTATTAAAAGTCTGATCTAAACCGCCTCCAGCTACGTACATTTTTAATTCGAGAGTGGGTTTCTGGGTTGTTTGAATAACATGGAAAGCGTTATCTACTCCGCCATATATATAGAAACTCTTGGCTGGGATGTTATCGAGAGTAATGTCTTCAACATCAGAAGTCTGTCCCCAGCCTGTCCCTTCTGACAAACAAAATTGTCCTGGGATAGGGTTTTGTCCTTTGCATTGAGTAACCTGTGTCAAAGTGATGGATGGAATTGAAGAAATATGTAAGTAATCGGCATCGTCAAATCCGTATGTAACCAAATTGTCGGTAGACTGACGCTGGGAATAACCTTGAGGAAGAGAAATAGAATAAGAGGATCGCAGAAATTTAGTAGAAGAACCTGGGGTCAAAAACTTGAAGGTGGAGAGGATTTGGTTAAAACGTTGAACTTTGATCGGGTTGTCACTCAAGACGATAAGTTGAATAATTCCATTTGTGGATGGGACTAAAATTTCAGTGGCCCCGCCCAAGGCTTGTAACGGTCCGTCTTCATTCTCGTACTTGTAGGTATTTTTTGTGGCTTGAATTCCTGCAACCGCGACCTTTTCTGAAGAGGTAGGCTGTTTATATACCGGTAGTTTATTATGCAAGTATCCCAGCACACTTACTTCATAAAAAATATCGTGGCCGTCGGGGCAATCGAAGGGAGCAACCCAAAGTTTGATACCGTCTTCGACCTGGTCATATTTACAACTAACTAATTGGTCTGCCGGATACTTTACTGAATATCCCCATTTTGCATTGGTGTATGTTTTCCAGTTGGTAGTGGGGTCTGTGGTTGGAGTGGACTGGGTTGCAGGAGAAGGCGAAAAAATTGGATCTGAAGTACCGTAAAATTGTTTGCCCAAGAATATTCCCCCAGTTATTCCAGTTGCTAACAGTGAAACCCCAGCCAGAACCCAAAGCCAAATTTTATTTTTTGGCTCTGGTAATGGGGCAATCGGAGGAGTTGATGCTGGTGGAGCTGGGGGTACTGGATCCATATTTTCAGTATAAACTATTTTAGCCCTTGAAACTCTTCGATCGTGCTGCCGGCGCGTTTGATTTGAGCACGCATTAGTCCTGGTGCTAACTCCCTATGATTTGGAATAGACAACGGTAACGCTCCAGGCTTGGGGTTGTAGAGAATGATGTGACTGCCCATTTATTTAGACTGCGACTCTGACTTGATACCAGCCAATGTCCTCAACGGGGAGAGTTGTCCGCTGGTGTTTTTCCATAGTAGTAAGATACCCAGAAATAGCCTCTTTGATATTTTTTAAGGCCGCTGCCTTAGTTTTTCCCTGAGACATACACCCGGGCAAAGAAGGGCAATCGGCCACGAAACCTTTGTACTCCAAGTCGTACTCCAAAAATACGGGAAATTCGGCAACTTTAGTCTTAATTTTCTTCTTCATACTGAAGCCATTGTATCACAATCTCTATTCTAAAAATCTGAACGTGGAGAGGATTTGATCAAAAGTTTTTTCTGCCTCATCTTGTTGTGAAGATTTGTAGATGAATTGAATCCCGGGAGCATATCCTTCCCCATTACTCTTGACGATCCATTTTTCTCTTAATGTAGTATCCCCACCGTTGCAGGCTTCAGCAGTAGTCACTCTTGAAAAAGTCTTAACTAGCAAAATTCCTAATATTTTAGTACTATCTAACTTCATACATTCGTTATACATGGGGTCGTTCGAACTAAAAACCCATAGAGTAATTTCTGGATCAGAAGATGAGACTTTCTTCCCATTAGTGTCTAATACCCAACTAGCGGGGTACTTAAAAGAGAATTCAGAATTTTGATATGTTTTCAAATTAGATGGTCGAGGTGAGAAAGGAGGTTCGACTATCACGCCAGGAAGCGGCGTCGGCGAAAGAGTGGGGGCGGGTTTTGAGTAAATTTGTTTGCCCAAAAATATTCCCCCCACTGTCCCTACTGCCAATAACAGAACTCCACCCAACACCCACAGCCAAATTTTAGATTTCGGGAGCTCTGGCGAAGTAGCAACTTCAGGTGCTGGCTGGACTAGTGGAGGTGGAACTGGGTCCATGTCTCAAGTTTAACACGAGTGGATGATACAATATAGCCATGAAGGCGGCCCAAATTAGGCAAAAATATTTGGATTTTTTTGTAGCTCGGGGACACAAACTAATTCCCCCAGCACCATTGATTCCTGAGAATGATCCTACCGTTCTTTTTACAACCGCCGGAATGCATCCCCTTGTGCCGTATCTTCTGGGGCAGCCTCATCCAGCCGGAAAAAGACTTGTTAATTATCAAAAGTGTGTTCGCACTGATGATATTGATGAAGTTGGGGATACGTTTCACCACACCTTTTTTGAAATGTTGGGAAATTGGTCGTTGGGAGATTACTTCAAAAAAGAAATGATTCCTTGGTCTTTTGAATTTTTAACCCAAGAATTAAATATCCCTGTTGAAAAAATCTTTATCACTTGTTTTGCAGGTGATACTGACGCTCCCCGAGACGATGAGTCGGCCAGAATTTGGGAATCTTTGGGAATTCCCAAAGACAGGATTTATTTCTTCAGTAAAAAGGATAATTGGTGGGGTCCAGCGGGACAAACGGGTCCCTGCGGACCAGATACTGAAATGCACTATGACACTACTGGAGTTCCGTGCGGACCAGATTGTAAACCCGGAGATAACTGCGGCAGATTCTGTGAGATTTGGAATAACGTGTTTATGGAATATAACAAGACTGCTGAGGGACAGTTCGAGAAGTTATCCAAACCTAATGTTGATACTGGAATGGGATTAGAGAGAACGACTGCCGTATTGAACGGCTTTGATGATAACTACCTAACAGATTTATGGCAGCCAATAATTGAGAAAATTGCTCAGGTTTCCCATCTTACCTATGAAGACAACCGCCGAGCATTTCGCATAATTGCAGATCATATTCGGGCATCAGTCTTTATTATCAACGATGGGGTTGTGCCTTCCAATAAAGAACGCGGTTATATCTTGAGGCGACTAATTCGACGAGCTGCAGTTCAGCTACACAATTTAAAAACTGATCCAGCAGTTGCCGCATTAGCTATTGCTGAAGTTGTCACTCAAGCGATGAGTGTATATTACCCTGAACTAAGTTTCACAAAAATTAAACCAACTCTTTTTGATGAAATAACTAGGTTTCAGAAAACCTTGGAACGAGGACTAAAAGAGTTTGCTAAACAAACAGAACTTAACGGTAAAGTTGCCTTTGATTTGTTCCAAACTTATGGTTTTCCTATCGAACTTACCATGGAGTTAGCTCGCGAGAAAGGGCAAGACATAAACAAATTAGACTTTGATACTGAATTTAAAAAACACCAAACCAGTTCTAGGACTGCTTCGGCAGGAATGTTTAAAGGTGGGTTGCAAGATCAATTGGAGACGACGACTAAATATCACACTGCTACCCATTTATTACATGCTGCCTTAAGACAAGTATTAGGAACTGGGGTCCAACAAAAGGGTAGTAACATTACTGCTGAAAGATTAAGATTCGATTTCTCATACCCGGAAAAATTAACCGCTGAACAATTGCAACAAGTTGAAGATTTAGTAAATGAGAAAATAGCTGAGAATATTAAGGTAGAAAAGTTGGAAATGGATAAACAGCAAGCTTTGGATATGGGCGCTTTGGCTTTTTTTCCGGAGAAATATCCCCAACAAACTTCGGTCTATAAAATTGGTGATTATTCTTTGGAGTTGTGTGGGGGACCGCACGTTGCCTCGACAGGAGTGATAGGTCATATTAAGATAATCAAAGAAGAATCTGCTGGCGCCGGATTGAGGCGCATATATGCCCAAATAGAATAAACTCAATGGACCTGCCTTTTTTCAAAAAAAATATCCCTGCCACAACATGGAAGTATTTATTTGCTTTGGAGATTAGTCCGCAAACAGTCAAGAGTGCTGTGTGGAGTGTGGTCAATGACAAACCCCAAGTGTTAGCGGTGGGAGCAGCCGTTAACTGGGATGACAAGACCACGGAGAGCTTAATTACGGCCACAGACCAAACTTTATCTGATGCCACTAATCACCTAGATCCTTCTGGCAAAGTCAATATTGAAGAGGTGATTTTAGGTTTACCTTCTGAATGGGTGCAAGAAGACAAAATCAAACATAACTTCCTGGTGATGTTGAAGGACATGGGTCACAAGTTAGACCTCAAGCCAGTGGGGTTTGTAGTCACGGTTGAGGCGGTAGTTAAATATTTGCACCACAGTGAGAACGTTCCCCCCACAGCTATTCTGTTAGGGTTTTGGCCCCAAACCTTAGAGGTAACTTTAGTCCGTTTAGGCAAAATTGACAGCACGGAAGTAGTTAAACGTAGTTCTCACTTAGCCGAAGATGTCGTCGAAGGCCTGTCCCGTTTTCCCAGCATTGACGTCTTACCTTCACGGATGTTGTTGTACGATTCGGGGTTGGACTTAGAAGAAACTAAGCAGTTGCTCTTACAACATCCCTGGCAAGCGCCACAAACTCGGTTGAGTTTTTTACACTTTCCCAAGATTGAAATCCTGCCGGCAGATTTTACGGTCAAAGCAATCGCCCTATCTGGGGGGTCAGAGGTGGCCAAAGCCATTGGCTTATTAACCGTTGATGTTGCGGAAACGGAAATCGAAACCGTAGTCACCGGCTCGGGTGAAGACTTGGGTTTTGTGGATATGGATATCCAGTCCTTACCAGCCGAGCCCACCGCTGAACCTAAGCCAACTCCGGTGGCGGCTCCGGTTAAACCTAAGCTGGTCTTGCCTAAAATTACCTTGCCCAACTTTAGGTTACCCAAAATGCAACTGTCACTGGCCACGGCCGTGGGGATATTGGTGGCAGTGATGGTCGGACTAGGCGCGGCCTATTGGTACTTACCCCGAGCCGATGTGGTAGTGTTTGTCAAACCGCAAAACTTTCAAACCACTTTTGCATTAGTGGCCGATACTCGCCAACAGACTGTCGATGTAGAGGCTAAATCTGTGCCTGCTCAAGCCCTGACCGTGGAAATGTCCGGGGACAAATCTGTGCCGACTACTGGCTCAGTGCTGGTCGGTGACAAAGCCACTGGGGAAGTAACCATCTCTAATGCTTTAGATTCTTCTCGCCAGTTAGCTATAGGAACGGTCATTACTTCTCCATCAGGGTTGAAGTTTCTCTTAAATGAAGCGGTCACTGTAGCTTCGGCATCAGGCAGTGCGGGTAACTTAAGTCCGGGCAAAGCCAAAGTCAAAGTTACGGCCGATAACATTGGAACTGATGCGAACTTGACGGCCGGGACGGTGTTTCGGGTAGGCAGTTTAGCCATTACTCAAGTCGATGCCAAAAATGAAGCCGCCTTTTCGGGCGGTACCAGCCGCCAAGCCCAAGCGGTAGCCAAGGCCGATATTGATAAACTCAAGTCGGAACTAGTGGGTAGCTTGAAGGATCAAGCTCGGGAAAAGTTATTAAGCCAAATTAGTGACAACCAAACGGTTATCACTGAGTCAATTGCTTCTGAAACTATTTCCGAAGACTTTGATCATAAATTGGGGGAAGAAGCCTCAGAGGTGAAGTTGACTTTAGCCGTTAAGGCCACCGGGATTGTAGTGGCCAAGGCCGATTTGCAAACCATCGTTGATGCCCAAATTAAACCCCAGATTCCTCCGGGCTATACTTCCGTCACTGAGCAAAATCAAGCCTTCAAGGTTAAAGATACCGATGAAAACAAAGTGGTCTTTGATGCCTCGGTTACGGCGCTGTTGTTACCCCAGTTTGATACCGATCAAGCCATCACCGGCATTCGGGGCAAGACGCCACTTAGGGCCAAAGAGTTCTTGCAAAGTTTCCCGGTAGTGGCCCAAGTAGACATGGCCATTAGTCCGCGTTTACCCCTAAGTCTGACAACTCTGCCCCGAGTTGCTAAAAACATATCCATCTCGGTTCGGCCGTTTAAGTAGTTTGCTATGCGTAAAGTCTTGCCACTAGTGTTAGTAGTAGTAGGAATCCTGACTTTGGTCAGTGTTGCCGGTCCCATTGGTTGGCAACAATTAAACTATCTAACCAGGCCAAAACTACTAGACCCAACTCAGGTAACTGGTAACCCGGCCGTCTTAGCTGCTTCAATTTTTAGTGGGGGAGTAGACTATACCGATTCGGAAACCTGGTTTCCGGCCAACCCTCATGCCACCACGGTCAGCAAAGTCCGCTACTACACTTTGTCTATACCAGTCTTGGACATAAATAATCTGCCAGTGGAAATTAATGGGGTAGATTTGAAGAAAAACGCCATTCAGTATTCCGGCACCGCCGTCCCCGGTAGTTATGGCAACACCGTCATCTTTGGTCACTCCACCTTACCCCAGTTGTCAAAAGCGGGGAATCCCCTGTCGGCCTTTACTCCCCTACCCAAAATCAAGAAAGGGGCTGAAGTGGTGATTAACTACGATGGAGTCACTTACCGTTACCGAGTTCGGGACACTATGGAAGTCAAACCGACTCAAATTGAAGTTTTGGCCCAGCGCTATGATAAATACGAATTAACATTAATCACCTGTGTTCCTTTGGGAACTTACCTCCATCGCTTTGTAGCTCGAGCTGAGTTGGTAAACTAGCTTAATTGTATAATTGGTCGAATGAATTACTTGGGACTAGATTATGGAGAAAGTCATATTGGTGTGGCTTTGGCGAATGGACCATTGGCTGAACCTTTGACTACTATTGCCACTCCTCGTGCGCTTCAATTAATTAAACAACTGATAGCCGGGCACAAAATTGACGAGTTGGTTGTGGGAGATTGTCCCGAAGGATTTATCAATAAACTTTCAGAATTAGAATTACCAATTAATCAGGCCGACGAAACATTATCTACTCACGATGCTACTCAATTGTTGTTACACACCACTCAAACTCGCAGAAAGAATACCGAGCACGCTGCCGCTGCAGCAGTAATTTTGCAAAATTGGCTTGATTTTGGACGTGGTTCCAGTTAAAGTCTAACCAATGTTTAAGAATGTCATCGCCCCGGTCCAAGCTTGGTTACTGTCCCAAGGCCGGTGTGTAGGTTGTGGGACTGATTTGACCACTGGCAAGACTACCAAACACACCCGGGGGGAAAAGGTAGTGTGTAGTAAATGCGGCCGGATATTTATTAAAGAAACTGAAACGGGTAAATATCGCCGAGCTTTGTTTGAGGAAGTTTAACCGTGAAGGTAATAGTTGTAGGTTTACTGTTAGCCGTTGCCGCTGCCGGGAGTGCGTTTTGGTGGTGGAGTCAACAAATCCTGCCTCCAAATCCTGCTAGTGATGAGCAGGTATCTTTTGTGGTGACCAAAGCCCAGACTGGTTCAGAAATTATTGCTAATCTAGCCTCTCAAAGATTAATTAGGTCTCCCCTAGCGGCTAAAATGTTTTTATATATTTCTGACTTGCAAAACAAACTCCTGGCGGGCAGCTTTGTGGTCAGTCGCAATCTAACTTTAGCCCAACTGTTTCAAACTCTGACTGGTCCAGCCACTGACACCTGGGTCACTATTCCCGAGGGTTGGCGCAGAGAGCAAATAGCCGTGCGTATAGATGCGACTTTGGGTCAAGTTCCGGAAGGCAACTTTCACTGGCAAGATTTCATTAGTGGCACAACCGGTTTAGAAGGCCAACTCTTTCCCGATACTTATTTGCTGCCTCGGGCGGCTTCAGCATCTGATGTAATTCGCATTATGACTACCAATTTTGCCACTAAAACACAACTTGATCCTAAAGCTGATAAAGACACCTTAATTTTGGCTTCCTTGGTAGAACGGGAAGGTAAAACCGAGGCTGACCGACCAGTAATTGCTGGGATTTTGGCTAAACGGCTCCAGGCTGGTTGGCCGTTACAAGTTGACGCCACGGTCCAATATGCACAAGACAACGACCGGTGTAAAACTAGTGGCGTTAATACTTGTAAATATTGGGAACCAGTTACCGACTCTAAGTTTTCTTCTCTCTATAACACCTACCTTCATCCCGGCTTACCCCCCGCCCCCATTGCCAATCCTGGTTTAGCCTCAATTCAGGCGGCCCAAAACCCAGCCGACACTCCTTACTGGTTCTATATTCACGACAATCAGGGCTTGGTGCACTATGCCCAGACCGCGGCTGAGCACGCGGCCAATGTTGACAAGTATTTGCGGTAGTGGTATAACCGATCCAGTCTAGATCACTTAGTGAAAGCAGGTTCGCTAGGGTATTTTGCGCTTAAGGCGCTCTTTTTTGTTTTCTCATCGCTAACTAATGCAGCAAGATCAACGCCTTTACTGGGGTAAAAAACATTCTCAACTGCCGCCCCTAAATTTGATCAATATTCAGACAACTTCCTGGGCTTGGTTTTTAGATAAAGGTATAGCCGAAGCTTTACAAGAAATTTCCCCTGTAGAAGACTTTACTGGCAAAAATTGGCTGTTGGAATTGGGTGATCATGCCGTGGAACGGCCAGCACTAACTGCCGGCCAAGCCGCTTATAAGGGCCTAACTTACTCTTCCGCACTGCGGGTCAATGTCAAACTGACCAACAAACAAACCAACAAAATTACTTCGGGTGAAGTCTATTTAGGCGAAGTTCCCCAAATGACCGACCGAGGGACCTTCGTTATTAATGGTGTGGAAAGAGCGGTCATTAATCAAATAGTTAGGTCTCCCGGGGTATACTTTGGCACCGAATTAGATGCGGCTTCAGGCAAACTGTTAGCCCGGGCAGAACTACGGCCCATCCGCGGCACTTGGTTAGAATTTGAAATCACTCGAGGCGAAGTCATTTACGTGCGTATTGACCGCCGGCGCAAGTTTGTAATAACCGCCCTGTTGCGGGCCATGGGCATGGGGGGCGACCAGCTACAATTCCATCCCTTCTTGGAAACTTCTCTGGCTAAAGATATCACCAAAACTACCGAGGAAGCTTTAATGGAAATTTACAAGAAATTACGCCCGGGGGAACCGCAAGTGATGGAGAATGCCCAGAAGTTGATGTATGACTTGTTCTTCAATCCTCGCCGCTATGACTTAGGCAATGTAGGGCGGTACAAAGTCAACAAAAGATTAGGATTAGCCTCAAATTCCCGAGTTCTGACCCGAGATGACTTGGTCGCGGTGGTGAAATATTTGATCAACTTACAGCAAGGTGTTGGCAAAACCGATGACATTGACCACTTAGCCAATCGCCGGGTCCGCCGGGTGGGTGAGTTGGTAGCCCAAACGGCCTTTAGGGAAGGTTTATTACGCCTAGAACGAGCTATTAAAGAAAAAATGAGTTTGGTGTCGACCGAAGAACTGGTCGCTCCCACGGTGTTGGTCAATGCTCGACCGGTCATATCGGCTATTAACCAATTCTTTAGAAGTTCCCAACTGTCACAAATTATTGACCAGACCAATCCGTTGGCTGAAGTCGATCACTTGCGCCGCTTGTCAGTATTTGGCCCCGGAGGTTTAACTCGGGAACGCGCCTCATTTAGTATTCGGGACATTAACTCCAGTCAATACAGCCGCATTGACCCAGTCCGGTCACCGGAAGGACCCAACATTGGTTTAGTTACCTACTTAGCCTTGTATCCTCGGGTTAATGACTATGGCTTTTTAGAAGCGCCCTACCGCAAAGTGGTGCAAGAAAAAGGTGGAGCCAGGGTGACGGATGAGATTGTGTATATGGATGCGGCTGATGAAGAGCAGTATCACATCTCTTCCAGTGACATACATGTGGATGACAAAAATTACATTACCGACAAATGGGTACCATTTCGCTTCCAAGGGGCTTTCACTGAGGGTGCAGTCGAGCAATTAGATTTTGTCGACGTGGTCCCCGCCAGGTGGTGGGTACTTCTGCTTCACTGATTCCCTTTTTGCCCAATGATGCAGCTAACCGGGCCCTGAT
>OBEQ011399017.1_pt1 | contig 10143 bp, 10 predicted proteins | sample 1670901 | NCBI WGS metagenome assembly OBEQ01 (sample SAMEA104232315, study PRJEB22302) | groundwater metagenome | biome: forest; feature: aquifer; material: groundwater | place: USA | collected 2011-08-07 | depth 5.4 m | reverse complement strand
TGGTGAATGAACAGATGATCAAAGACTATATTGAACACCACCACGAAGATGAGGATGAAGAGTTTACCATTGAGAGAACTTAAGCCGACTTCCAGTCGGCGCCACAACCTGTGCGCTTTAGCGCACAGTGGTTGAGTTTTCGCATTTTTGTGGAAGTCAGGGGTTCAACTCCCCTCAGGTCCACCGTCTTTTAAATTAAACCCAATGGCCAATATGATGAAAAAACGAACATTGGAAATAGGATTAGGGCAAATCAATCCGACGGTGGGCGATCTGCCGGCAAATACCCAAAAAATTTGTTCCTACATTGAAACCGCGGAAGCGCAAGGGTTAGATCTCGTCATCTTCCCCGAATTGGCGATTTGCGGTTATCCTGTTTGGGATTTGACCAACAAAAGGAGATTCGTCCAGAAAAATTTAGAGTCGCTTAAACGCATTGTCAGTTTCACTCGAGGGAAACGCGTTACGGCAGTGGTTGGGTTCATTGATTTTGCGCACGGCCATAATCAGAAAAATTACAACGCTCTTGCGGTTATTCGCAACGGAAAGATTCTCCAAAAGCAATATAAAACACTTTTGCCGACGTATGATGTGTTTTTAGAAGAAATTTTTTTCTCGCCTGCAAAAACTCATTGCATTTTTTCAATGAACGGCATTCACTTTGGAACAAGCATTTGTGAGGATATTTGGGATGACAAATATGAACTAAAACCAGCCAAAATTTTAGCCCAAAGAGGAACAAAAGTTTTGATTAACATTTCAGCTTCTCCCTATCACACGGAACAGGTTTCGGCTCGCCATCATGTCATTTTGAAAAAAGCCAAAGAGTATGGCTTATGGATTATTTATGTTAATCAAGTGGGAGGACAGGATGACCTTATTTTCGACGGCCATAGTTTTATTTGCGATCCCTCGGGACGTATTCGATTTCAAGCTGATGCTTTCCGAGAAGCACTCTATCGAGTTTCTCTCGATTTCAATTCGAGCAATAACTTTGGTCCGTTGCTGAAAGAAACGGATATCGTAAAGGACATGTATGAGGCGCTTGTTTTAGGGCTCTCTGATTATGTTAGGAAAAATAGATTTAATCGCGTGATCGTAGGATTGAGCGGAGGAATTGATTCTGCGCTTGTCGCAACTCTTGCCCGTGATGCTTTGGGGCCAAAGTCGGTAATCGGTGTCGCAATGCCTGGACCATATTCCTCTTCCCATAGTTTACGGGATGCAGAGGAACTGGCTAGAATATTGGGGATTGAATTTCGCGTAAAACCGATTCAAAATCTTTATGGCTATTTTGTTAATGAAGCGGTTAAAGAAAAACGGAAGCGTAAGGTAAAACCTGCTGAGAAAAATTCAATTACGGTAGCAATGGAAAATTTACAAGCCCGGCTACGCGGTTTAGAATTAATGTATATTTCGAATGATGAAGGCGCTCTTTTGCTGACGACTGGCAATAAATCAGAACTCGCAATGGGGTATAGTACGCTTTATGGGGATATGTGTGGCGGATTGTCTGTCATAGGCGACGTATATAAAACAGATGTTTATCGGATTGCTCAGTACCGAAATTCTGTTTCGAAAGTGATCCCTGAATCTACATTAAAGAAAGCGCCTTCTGCAGAACTCCGTCCGCATCAAAAGGATCAGGATTCGCTGCCGTCTTATTCGGTGTTGGACCAGATTCTCTATTTATATATTGAAAAAAATAAAAGTTTCCATGAGATGGTTAAAACACTTGCGCCAAAACACATTTCAGCCAATACGATCAAAAAGGTGCTTCGAACCGTTGATCACAATGAATACAAAAGACGCCAGCTTCCGCCGTCGCTTAGAATTACTGAAAAAGCTTGGTTTGGCAGGCGGATGCCGATTACCAATCGCTTCGAAGAATGATTTTCGATGGTGCTTGCCGTTGGAATTCCCAAGGAAATTAAAGTTGGAGAATGCCGAGTAGGGCTTACTCCGAGCGGGGTTCAAATCCTTTCTCAAAATCAGATTCCCGTCTATGTCGAGGAAAGCGCAGGACTCCTTTCTGGTTTTACTGATCAGGAATATAAACAAGCTGGAGCTCGTTTGGCGAGCGACAAGGAAGAATTGTGGGCCAATGCGATCTTAATTAAAAAGGTAAAAGAGCCCGTTCCTGAGGAGTTTGAGTTTTTCAAGTCGCGGCACATCATTTTTACTTATCTGCACCTCGCTTCTCCTTCTGCGCGGCCCTTGCTTGAGGCGCTTCTTCGGTCAAAAGCAATCGCTCTAGGTTATGAAACGATTGAGCGCGACGGAGAAACACCACTTTTAAAACCCATGAGTGAAGTGGCCGGAGTTTTAGCTGCCTATTTTGCAGGAGTTTTTCGGAACCACATTACGGTTCAAGGAATGAAAATTTTAGGAATTGAGATCGCAAAAACGATGATGGGAAAACTTGCTAATAGCTACACAGAAATCCCAAAAAACCTTCCCTTAGAAAAGGTGATAATTTTAGGAGGTGGGCACGTTGGGACGAAAGCTGCTTGGCTCTCGTGTGCGATGGGTGGCCGTGTATTTTTAAGCGAGATCTCTGGAAAAAGAAGGAAACAGCTTGAGGAAGAATTTGACTCCGCCGGTTTCAAGATTGGTTTAGTGGATCCTCAAGAGAAGGCCGGTTATGAAGAAGCTCTGACTTCTTGCGAGGTGATTATTGCTGCGGTTCATTCAGCTGGGAAAAGAGCACCTGTCGTGATCGATGCGCCGTTACTTAAAAAAATCAGCGCGCAGAGAAAAAAGATCATTCTTGATATCGCCATTGATCAAGGCGGTAATGTCGCTGAATCGCATCCGGTCGATTATGAAAAGCCGCTTTACTTGGATTCTTTCGGAAATCTTCGTTTTTCAGTCACGAATATTCCCTCGCTTTGCGGCCGCGGAGCTTCAGTGGCATTGGAAAAGGTGTCGATCGATTACACCCTCGCGCTGACAAAAGGAGTAGACGAAGCGATCAAGAAGTATCCGGAACTGAAAAGCGGAATTAATGTTTCAGGCGGAGTAATTACCCATCCCGCCATCCGAGAGGCTCATGATTTCACATAAGGTCTTAAAATACATAGACTAGACGCTCGGATTTTATAATGATAGAATTTGAACCCAGATGCGAGGTAAGAATCAAATGAAAACAATGCGACTTGTTTTGATGACTATTATGGTTTTAGCTTTTATGGGATGCGCTGGCACCTCTAAGCCTGTTCGGAAGTTGACAAAGCCGGTAGATCAGACTGCCGCAGAGTTGGTCAAAGTTCGTGAACTCAAAAGCGGCGGTGAAACGCGTGCAGTTGTATCACCTGCTGATCAAAAACAGCTTAAAATTACGTTTTAATTGTGCCAGAGCGACCTATATTTTTTAACCTCGTCAAAACCCGCTTCGGCACCTTTCAAATTGCTGCAAGCGACCGAGGATTGATTCAAATCAATTTCCCAAATCGTTATAAAGCGGCTTCGCATCATTCAGTGGTCCCACCTCGCGCAAAGAAGATTTTGGAGGCAGGAAAGCGTTTTCTGAAATGTTTTATTTCGGGCGAAGGTTATTGTGACAAACATGTTCCAATTGACTGGAATGTTTTCAGAGATTTTGATCGCCGCGTTTTAAAAACGTTAAAAGAAATCCCTCCGCAAACAACGGTCAGCTATAGCGAACTTGCAGAGCGAGTGAAAAATCCTCGAGCCGCTCGCGCTGTGGGTAACGCACTCAATCGAAATCCAATCCCAATTTTGATTCCTTGCCATCGGGTCGTTCGAAAAGACCGATCGTTGGGAGGCTATGCGGGTGGAATTCGTTGGAAACAAACACTATTAAAATTAGAACAGAATCATTGAACTCGAAACAACTAGCCCTTCTTGCACGATCGACTTCCGAAAATAAAAAAGGAGTCGATCCCTTAATTTTAGACATCCGGAAATTAACGGATTTCGCTGATTTTTTTGTCGTGGTTCACGGCACTTCTGATCGCCATGTCCGAACGATCGCGGATGCCATTGTGGACCATCTTTACACTAAAAAAATAAAACCTCTCCATATCGCAGGTAGGAACGAAGCCACTTGGATTTTGCTGGATTATGGAGCGGTGATTGTTCATGTATTTCATTACGAAACAAGAAAATTTTACAATTTGGAACGGCTCTGGGGTGACGCCAAAATGGTAAGAGCCGATCATAAGCATCAGCATGAAAAACAAACTCAAAGAACTCGTCGATCACACACTTCCTAGTATTCTTGCGGAGCTTAAGATTTCTGATCTTAAGTCAGAGAATATCCGTTATGAAATTGATCTTCCTAAAGTGAAAGCGCATGGAGACCTCTCAATTAATTTGGCGTTTCAGTTGGGGCGTGTCTATAAAAGAAATCCACTTGAAATTGCCGCAGGTTGCCAAAAAGTTTTACAAAAAATGGTCCAGGGCAACAGTTCTTGGCGGGAATGGGTTAAGGAAATCACGGTTGAGAAACCTGGTTTTATTAATTTCAAGTTAACGGAAAATTCCCTTGCAGCTCAGCTTCTTGAAATCGCTCGACAAGATCAAGACTATGGCAAATCAAATGTGGGTGGAGGTGTTAAAGCGCTGATTGAGTTTGTAAGTGCCAATCCGACGGGGCCGCTTACGATCGCACACGGTCGGCAAGCTGCCATTGGCGATACGCTCGCCCGGATTTTGGAAACGGTTGGCTATCAAGTTCACAAAGAATTCTACCTGAATGATGCCGGTCGTCAAATTCGTTTGTTGGGCGAAAGCCTTTGGGTTCGTTACCAAGAATTGTGCGGGAGGAAACCATTTTTCTCCGAAAATGGTTATCAAGGGAAATATTTAATCGATATTGCTGAGTTGCTAAAAGCAGAAAAAGGCGAGTCGCTTTTGAATCTTGACGAAGCCAAAGCCTTGGACGTAACAACAGCTTATGCGGTTGAATCTATTTTAATCGGCATTAAAAAAGATTTAGCGGATGCTCGCGTTGTATTCGATGAATATTTCAGTGAGAGCGCACTTTATAAGAAGAAACTTGTGGAGCAGGCATTGGAAACTTTGCGTAAAAAAAACTTTTTATATGAATCTGAAGACGCACTTTGGTTCAGATCTACACAATTTGGGGATGATAAAGATAGAGTTCTTAAGAAAACAACAGGAGAATATACTTATTTATCACCCGACATTGCATATCACAAATGGAAATTCGAACGGGGGTTCAAAAAATTAATTAATTTATGGGGTCCTGATCATCATGGGTATATTCCACGTCTCAAAGCTGCTTGTGAAGCGCTCGGTTACTCCTCGAAAGACGTAAATGTCTTGATTGTCCAGCTCGCGACGCTTTATCGGAACGGGGTGCCTGTTCGAATGTCGACACGGGCGGGAGAATTTATCACCTTAAGGGAATTGATGGATGAAGTAGGAGTGGATGCCACTCGATTTTTCTTTTTGATGCGGAGAATTGAAAGCCATCTTGATTTTGATTTGGAGCTTGCCAAGCAAAAATCAGATGAAAACCCTGTTTATTATCTGCAATATGCCCATGCGCGCATTTCGAGCATTTTGACATATGCTGAGCGTGCGGTTGAGCGTAATGCTGATTTGTCACTCATTCGAGAAGAAGAGGCCTTTGATTTAATTAAGAAAATGTCTGGATATCCTGAGGTGCTCAAACAAGCGGCGGAGCATCTTGAACCTTACCGAGTTGTGGATTACTTGAGAGAATTAGCCGCACTTTTTCACAAATTTTATACGCTTCACCGAATTGTTACTGACGATGAACCCTTGACCAAAGCCCGCCTTTTGCTGACCGACTGTGTTCGCATGGTCCTCCGGAACGGTTTAGGCGTCTTAGGGGTTTCGGCACCCAACAAAATGTAATGCAGAAGCGCGTTCTTTTTTTAGTGGGACCGACAGGCTCGGGAAAGTCCAGCTTGGCATTAGCACTTGCCCGGAAAATAAATGGCGAAATCATTTCCTGCGATTCCATGCAGGTTTATCGCGCGATGGACATCGGTACTGCAAAGCCTACCACAAAAGAGCAAAAATTAGTTCCGCACCATTTGATTGATCTCATATCGCCGCGAACAGAATGCTCAGTGTTTAAACATCGCCAACTCACTTTGAAAGCCATGGACCAAATTTTAGCGAGAGGCCGCACTCCGGTTATTGTCGGCGGCTCTGGTTTGTATTTCAAAGCGCTTCTGGACGGTTTGACTCCTCAGCCGGGGAAGCAGGCAAAAATCAGAGAGAAGTTGGAGAAGCTCGCAAAGCTTAAAGGAGTGAAGTATTTGTATTCACACCTCAAAAAGATTGATCCGAAACGCGCTCATGTGCTCCATCCAAATGACAAACGCAGAATCATCCGTGCCCTTGAAATTTTAGAATCTCCCGAACATGTTCAAAGTGATTCTGGGCAAGGAACGGAAAGCTTAAGTTCAAAAGGAATTGAGTTTTCCATTTTTGGTTTGCTTCGGGACCGCAAAGAGCTTTATGATCGGATTGAGCGGCGCGTAGATCAAATGTTTCAAGAGGGTTGGATTGATGAAGTAAAGCGTATCAAACGTGTGGGGTTGTCGAAAACTGCGAAAGCAGCGATTGGTTATCAAGAAATTTTGGAACACTTGGAAGGGAAACGTACTTTAGAAGAGGCGAAAACTGAAATAAAAAAAAGAACGCGCCATTTAGCAAAAAAACAAATGACTTGGTTTAGAAAAGATCAGCGCATTAAATGGATTTTGGTTGAAGGAGATCGATATCAACTCGCAATCAATCAAATAATAAAGGCAATTCCTTCCCCCATCAAGGGGGAGGAAATGAAAGGCTTATGCCGCAAGACAGAGCGTTTCTCGTTATTGTTTTAAGAAAAGGGATTCGAAAGGGATCTTTCGAAGAAAGCTTTGAGGAACTTTCCGAATTAACCCGTTCAGCAGGTGGAGCAATTGTAGGTTCTGTGACGGCATCTATTGAACGACCGACGGCTAACTTTTTTATTGCAAAAGGAAAACTGGATGAGATTCGGATTAAAGCAACGCAGGCAGGAGCCAATGTTCTTATCTTTAATGTTGATTTATCACCGATTCAGGGGCGGAATATCGAAGGGGCAACAGGAATTCGGCCGGTGGACCGGACGGGACTCATCATTGATATTTTTGCAAGACGGGCGAGATCTCGAGCTGGGCGCCTCCAAGTGGAACTCGCGCAATTGATTTATTTACTGCCGCGGCTTGTGGGATACGGTGTGATTATGTCACGCACGGGCGGTGGGATTGGAACCCGAGGGCCTGGAGAACAGAAGTTAGAAGTGGACCGGCGAAAAATTAGGGACCGCCTCGGCCGCGTCCGAAAAGAACTTGAAAAGCTTAGGGTACATCAAAGTATCATTCGAAAACGAAGACAGCGCAAAGCGTTTCCGCTCGTGGCCATTGTGGGATATACGAATACCGGGAAAAGCACACTTCTAAATGCGCTAACAAAAGCCGATGCATTTGTGGAAGATAAATTGTTTGCCACTTTAGATCCCACCACGCGGGTTTTGCAAACGCTAGGGAAAAGAGAAGTTTTGCTAACGGATACCGTTGGTTTTCTCGTCGATTTTCCTCATTCATTAGTGGAAGCATTTAAAGCAACACTCGACGAAGTAACGGAAGCTGATATTTTGATTCACGTTTTGGATGTCGCAAATCCTTCCTGCGAGTTCCAATATCAGGCCGTTTGCAAAGTGTTGGAAGAATTGAATGCCCATCAAAAGCCAACAATTTTAGCTCTAAATAAAATCGATTTAATGGACGAAATACAAGTGCAACAGTTTTCTAAGAAGTTTCCAGAAGGTGTTCTCATTTCAGCAAAGCAAAAGCTCTATTTAGATCATTTGGTACGCAAAATCCATAGTTTAATCGAAAAGGATAAATCGGGCATTCATGAATCGGCCCATAGCGCTCCTTACTGATTTCGGGTGTAAAGATCATTATGTGGGATCTTTAAAAGCAGTCATTTTGGGAATCAATCCGAAGGCTGTTCTGTTTGACATTACCCACGACGTCCGCCCTCAAAACATCCGGGAAGGTGCCTTTATTTTGTATTCCGTTTATTCGGTGCTTCCCAAAGGTTCCATTGTGGTAGCTGTGATTGATCCCGGTGTGGGAAGCATGCGACAAGCTCTTTGTATCAAAGTATCTCACGGGTTTTTAATTGGACCCAACAACGGTTTATTCAGCATGGTGTTACGCGATGAAGTTAAATATGAAGCGCGCGCTATCGTCAATGACCGCTATTTTCGCAAGCCGGTAAGCTCAACCTTTCACGGAAGAGATATTTTTTCGCCTTCTGCTGCGTGGTTGAGTAAAAAGGATGTTTTCAAATCGTTTGGGCCAATCGTTCATAAATTGCACTCACTTCAAATTCCAAAAGCTTTTCGGACGAATCATTCCATCAAAGGAGAAATTATTCATATGGATCATTTTGGAAACGCCATGACCAATATATCTAAAGTTCAATTTCCAAGTGTTGCGAAGATGAAGGAAGGATCGATCGTTGTGAAAGGAAAACAACATGCTTCTGTAAAGCCATTTTTTAGCGCAGGAGGCCGCGCTGCGTTAATTGCAGTTTGGAATAGCGGGGATCTTTTGGAGCTGGCCGTTAAAGACAATTCGGCGGAAAAATGTTTTGGATTAAAGATAGGGGATCCTGTTGAAATTCAAACAGGACGGTACAGTATCACATTGTAGGAGCGGGCCTTGTGCCCGCCCACTGGACAAATACAACGCAAATCGCGCGCCTACAAGGAGTTGCCCCTACAGCGGAAGTAACAACGGTTATTTGATATTCAATATCACTGCTGTCCCAACGTTTGACTGAGAGTTTTTCGTAACTCTATAAATGTTAGGATGTTATCACCTAAAATGTCTGTAATCGATTTGAAATCACCGGTACGCTTTAGCCATTCCAGCTCCAAGAAAGGGATGGCTTATGAATACCGGCAAAACCATTTTCGCTCAAGTCATGGAGCATCTGCCTCTTCCGGCGTTTCGCAAATGCGTCCAACGTTACCATGGCGATCACAAAATAAAAACTTTCTCATGCCTCGATCAATTTCTGGTGATGGCCTTCGCTCAGTTGAGTTACCGGGAAAGCCTGCGCGATATCGAAGCCTGTCTCCGGGCCATGCGCACGAAACTCTATCACATGGGAATCCGCGGAGGAGTTTCCCGAAACAACCTGGCCCATGCCAACGAAACACGCGACTGGCGTATTTGGGCCGACTTCGCCCAAGTCTTGATTCACACGGCCCGGCATCTTTATGCCGACGATCCTTTCGGCATCGAATTGGATCAAACCGTTTATGCCTTCGACTCGACCACGATCGACCTGTGTCTTTCGCTTTTTCCGTGGGCCCGATTCCGCAGACACAAAGCCGCCATCAAGCTCCATACGCTTCTGGACCTCAGAGGCTCGATCCCTTCTTTTATCCAGATTACCGAGAGAAAAGTCCACGACGTCAATGTCCTGGACGACCTCATTCCAGAGCCTGGCTCCTTCTACGTCCTGGATCGCGGCTATCTCGATTTCGAGCGTCTCTATGTGCTTCATCAGGCACTGGCTTTCTTTGTGATCCGTTCCAAAAGCAATCTCCAATTCAGGAGACTTTATTCGCACCCCATCGACAAATCTACCGGACTCATCTCGGACCAAACCATTCTGCTCACGACTTTCTATTCGGCCGAAGCCTATCCGGAGAAACTCCGGCGCGTTCGTTACTTCGACTCAGAAACAGGCAAACGGCTTTCGTTCCTAACCAACAACTTTCTCCTGCCCGCTTTAACCATTGCTCAACTGTACAAATGCCGCTGGCAGGTAGAGCTTTTCTTCAAATGGATCAAACAGCATCTGAGAATCAAAGCCTTTTACGGCACTTCAGAGAATGCAGTCAAGACTCAGGTTTGGATTGCCGTCTCAGTTTATGTCTTGGTGGCTATTATCAAAAAACGGCTCGGCCTCGATCACAGCCTTTGCACAATTCTACAGATTTTGAGTGTCACCTTATTTGAGAAAGTGTCTATGCTACAAGTACTTACGAACTTTAATTACGAAACCGAACCGCACGAAAGTCCTAACCAATTGCTATTATTCAACTAATGTTGGGACGCTAGTGAT
>OBEQ011402099.1_pt1 | contig 10148 bp, 7 predicted proteins | sample 1670901 | NCBI WGS metagenome assembly OBEQ01 (sample SAMEA104232315, study PRJEB22302) | groundwater metagenome | biome: forest; feature: aquifer; material: groundwater | place: USA | collected 2011-08-07 | depth 5.4 m | reverse complement strand
TCATTGCCTCCGGCGAATCGCCCACCGAACTGCGCCAGAGTATCGAGGCCAAATTCGCGGATGGTGTTGCATCGCCAAAGATTCCGGAATCACTGGCGCCGCATTTGGAAGCGCCGGTGCGGTTGCGGGTGGTGGATGGGGCTGGGCATGTGTGAAAAAATGCGCACTTGCCAGCTTTCGGCTTGACGCTCGGTCGGACAATGTTTATCGCATCTAACGATGCGCCCCACAGTCAATCCGATCCCCGACGCCATCAAACCAATTTGGCGCGCGCTGGCGTTTGTGCAGACATGCAATGGTCTGGCGTTCGGTTTGTATCTCTACACGTTTGGCCCATGGTTTTATGATGCCTTCGGCGGGGATCACAACGCGGCAACGGCCATGATGCTGACGAGCGTCTTGCTCGGTGTGCGTCAGGCTGGTGTGGCAGTACTTGAAGCACCCACCGGCGCTATTGCTGATGCCATTGGCCGCGTCCACGCGATTAGTTGGGCGTGGTTTTTTCGCGTTTTCTTTTTTAGTGCACTTGCGGTTCTACCGCTCTTTCATGGCATCACGGCTGTTTTTCTGTGTGCCATTTTTGCCAGCATCTCGTTTGCGTTTGCATCCACTTTTTATAATGGGGCATTAAGTGCGTGGGTCGTCGATACCTGTCGTGTGGTGGATCCACATTACCAGTACGGCCACTTATTTGTGCGGGGATATTCCGCGATGCTCTGGGCGGAATTGGTGGGTGCGCTCATTGGGATCACCTGTTTTCTGGAGGGAGTCGCCTATGCGGCGTACATCATGGGGGCGTTTGTTTGCTTTGTTGCGATGTCCTATTGTTTGCGTGAAATGCCCGAATCCCGACATCTGAATTTTTTGGGGCTGAAAGCCACCTTCTCCACTATCACCAAACGGGTCGGCGAATTGTTGGGCATCGGTGCCATGGTGTTGCGGCGCGCGCCCGCAATCACCGTGTTGATTCTGCTTTACGCCACCACGTTGTTTCTGGAAAATGTGGTGAAGTATTTTTGGCCGATTGCGGTGCGCGCCCAATTGGGTGTTACGAATCGCCAGTTCACATGGCTCTTGTTGGTGAGCGTGATGTGTCTGGCGGCGATTGTGGGCGCACGCAGTTTGCGATTTCTGCTGGATCGGATTCATCGCACGGATCCGCGTCGACAACTCGTCGTCATTCGGCGCAGCCTACTCGGATTGTGTTTCGCGAGCGCGACGGCCGTGCTCGCACTCGCCGTGGCCAACCGGTATGGTTACGATTCATTTTGGTGGGTCATGAGTATCGTGGTTTTTATTTCACTCACGTTTGGGTTCTTGAAACCGTGCTACGAGACGTTGGCGAATCATTACATCCCGCCCGATTTTATTCAGGCGCGGGCCACGATTCTTTCGTTCGGCAGCATGACGCGCGGAGCGCTGCTGTTAGTACTCGCCGTGCCCTCGGGCGGCAACAGCAGCGCAACGACCACGCAAGGCTGGGCCGTGCCTGCGTGCGCGGTGTTGCTCAGTGTGTTCATTGCACGCGTGGTACTCAAGCGTAATGAGAGGCGTTTATTCTCTGAGGGGACACCGACCATCACATCAACATAGCCCCCACAACGTACGGAGGAAAATACTATGCAGCAAAACTTCGGCACCTTCGGGCAACGGTTTTTTCAGCTCCTACTGCTCGGTATTCTCACGCTCTGTTTTCTGCTGATTCATCACGAATTGCGCACCAGACTCGCACCCATCAGTTCCACCGTAGTGATCAGCAGCGCATCGCTACATGATTTGCGGGAGACATTAACTCACATCGTGTTTGTCGTTTTCCTGCTGATGGGCGTCCTGATCGCCACGATGCAAGCGAAGGTGCAATACTGGGCCACCGTAAAGGGCACGCGGCCTCTCAAAGAATTTGCGGACGACATGCGACACCACGCGGTGCAATTATCGACGGCGCTTGCCGAACACGGAGTGAGCAGTGTGGAGGTGCAGAACATCACCGCAACATTGCGCGCCCGATTGCAAGAGCGGGGCTGTCCCTGGGAAGAAATGCAGACATTGAGTTTCGCGATCGAACAACTCACCGAATGCCTCACCAAATATTGGCAACACACGAGCGAACTGCAAGTACAGCAGGCGAGCGAAGACATGGCGAAGCACGTGGCGCACGACATGCGGAGTCCGGTAACAATTCTTATGTCCGTGCTGCGTCTCTGTAGAAACCGGGCGCAGGACGACCAACATTTGCAAGCCATTACCCGGGCGGAAAATTCCGTCGCCCGACTGGCGCGCATGGCCGACGATTTGTGCAATGTCGCGAAGGCCAGTCGCGTGGTCCGTGAATCCGTCGATGTTGCCGCACTGGCGCGTACGACGATTGAGTCGATTCGTACGACGTTGGTTGATCAACGCATCACATTGCATTACGTCGGCCCAGCAAACTTTTCCGCCGCCGTCGACGCCGATAAAATGACGCGCGTCCTCACCAATCTGGTACAAAATGGTGTACAGGCGATTCCGACCGAACAATCCGGCGCCGTCACGTTGTCGCTGTCCGCGACCGATGAGGCATTGCAACTCGTCGTGCACGACACCGGTAGCGGCATGAGCGAGGCCACGCAGGCGAAATTATTTCAACGCCTCTTCACCACCAAAGGCACAAACGGCACCGGATTGGGACTCGCGTATTGCAAGGATGTGGTGGTCGTGCACGGCGGCGAGATTCGAGTCGAGAGTGCGCAAAAAGTGGGCAGTACCTTTCACGTGACGATTCCCACACCGCTTGCCACGGCGACGCCGGTGCTCCAACTCATCGAGGGTGGGAAAATCGAAATGGCGTAACCCCCTACTTCGCCGAATGCCTCCAACTCTGGGGCACCAATCCGGTGGCGTGTTTGAAATATTGAAAAAAATGCGCAGGAGTGCGCTTTCGGCTTGTCGGATAGCTGGATTTTTTGTAGCGATTATGCGATATGCGGGAAGCAGACCACATGGCCGATGAAAATCCGTTAGAAAATCCCGAAGTCAAACAGCTCTGGCAGATCACGGCCATCATTCAAGTAGCCATCGGCTTTACCAATGGACTCTACCTGTATACGTACGGTCCCTACTTCTACGAAAAATTTGGCGGTGACTTCAACGCATCGACGGCGATGCTTTTCACGACCGTGTTGCTCGGAGTCAGACAAGGTATGGTTGCGCTGCTCGAAGTCCCGACCGGCGCGCTTGCCGACGCGATTGGTCGCGTGCATGTCGTCATCGTGAGCTGGATTACGCGTGTCCTGTTTTTTGCGGCGCTGGCGATTCTCTGGTTGTGTCACACGCTCAGTGCCACCGCCCTCTGGGGCATCTTTGCGAGCATCGCCTACGCGGTCGCCTACACTACATTCAACGGGGCTTTTTCGGCGTGGTGTGTTGAACGCCTGCGCGAGATTTCGCCCAACACCAGCTACGGCTGGCTCTCGTCGCGTTTTTACAGTTATCAACAATTCGCCATTTGTCTCGGCGGCATTACAGCAGTCCTTTTTTACATCAATAATCTCGCCGCGCTGGGATTTTTGCTGGCCGCCGTCATTTCATTTGTCGCCATGGGCTACGCCATGCACGCCATGCAGGAAGTGCAATCGTTGCATTTCCTGCCGTCGCATCAAGTGCAATGGGCGACGATTACCAAACGCGTTGGAGAAATCATCGGTCGTGGCATGCAGGTCTGCAGCAAAACCCCCGTCTTGTTCTGGATTATCATGGCGTTCGGAAGTTACATGTTTCTGCTCAGCGTCGTGTTGTATCTCTGGCCGGTGTATCTCAAGGCGCAATTTGGCAGCGCACATCATCTCGGGCGCAATTGGATCGCCATTATTGTGGCCGCACAAACCTTAAGTTTTCTCAGCGCGCGCTTGCTCGTGCGTCTGAATGCGCGTTGGCACCGGGGAACGGCTGCTGCGTACATGCATGGCGTGCGGCGCATGTTCACCGCGGCCACTGTGGTGTCTGCACTCGCCGTGATTTCGCTCGCGTGGGGAACGTCCCAACATATTTCGCACCTCTATTTTTTCCCGACGGCCGTGATGCTGGTTATTTTGGCCTATGGCGTGGTGCCGTCCTGTTTTGAAACGCTTATCACGCTCTATATTTCACCAGACGACGCGCCCCATCGCGCCACCATAATGTCCGCGGGCAGCATGCTGCGCAGCGTCCTGATTCTTTTGCTCGCCATTCCCTCAGGCGGTGAAAGCGGGGCGACCTCGCCCATTGGCTGGGCCATTCCGGCCACGCTCCTGTTGTTCTCTGCCACCATCGCCAATCACTACATGCGAAAAATTTCGAAACACCCCGTCGTGATTGAGGGGCCCACACCATCTTCTGAAACGCCCGAGAGCTAACATGAATCTTCGGCAACGATTAATTTTTCTACTGACCCCGTTGCTCTTGCTGCCTTTGTTACTCGTACTGGTTTTCATCAATTTGCTTTTTGAACAGGTGACGGCGACCAGCGTTCCCCAGCTCTACCAATATGGCGCGATCAGTTTTGTCCTTGGGATGGCGGTGTTGCTCACGTATATTCTCATGCGTCTCGCGGATTCGATCGCCCAACCGATCACCCGCGTGACCGCCGCCGCGGAGTGTATTGCGCAGGGCAAATCGGTGACGCTGAGGACCGATTTTCATCAGGCGGCCGAACTCAATCAGTTGACGAGCGCCATCGATCGCATGCAAAATGCGCTCACGCAACAACAGCAGGCGTTGCGCGATGCCGCTGCGCAAGTCGTCCTCGGCGATTTGGCCGCAAAAGTCGCGCACGATGTTGCGGGTCCGTTGACATCACTCAACATCGCCACCGATTTTTTTCATCGCGTCCCCGCGCTGCCCGCTGCCTACGCAAAATACACCAACCTGATGGCCTTAGGCGTCAAACGGCTCGAGGCAATCACCAACGGTTTGCTGGAGCATCGCCAGGGCGCAACAGCCCAACCGACTCTTTTTTCGCTGCATCTTATTTTTGATGAACTACTGGGAGAATACACCGCGCAGGATCGTTGCCAGGGCGTCACGTTCGTTAAACAATATCATGTGGCGGCCATTCATTTGTATGGTGTACGCTCCCAACTGCAACGCGCGCTGGGCAATCTCGTCAAAAATGCGCTCGAGGCGATGGACTATGTGGGCTCGCTCACCATCAGCACAACGTGCGAAAATGATCACGCCCTCATCACACTCGAAGACACCGGTTGTGGCATGACGCCCGAGACAATCGCGCGCATTGCTCACGGTGGTGTCTCCGTCGGCAAAACCAATGGCCACGGCATTGGGCTGTGCGTGGTGCGTGATGCCATCACAGATTTTGGTGGCACCTTGTCGATCACATCCGAACAATTCATCGGCACGACATTTCATGTATGCCTTCCGCTACCCACAGCGGAACTGTCCAACACGGCGACCAAAGAACACGACAGTATGGAGCGCATTGAAATTCCCATGACACCCGGTGCGCCACTCATCATTATCGACGACGACAGTAATATGCATGCGGTCTGGCGTCTCCGTGGCGAAACGGCGGGACGCGTCGTCCACACGTTTTCTTCCTACGAGGATTTTCTGTGCGCCTCGCTGTCGGCGACGGAACATCCCACCATCATCGTCGACTACCACTTCGATAACAGCGAATGGGACGGCCTGCGCATCATCGAGCAATTGCGCGCACACGGTTTCACCGCGCTGTATTTGTGTACTGCGGAATATTGGAAACCGTCGCTCCAACAACACGCACGTGACGCACAGATTCCCCTCTGTCCGAAACCGTTGCCGCCCATCGAATTTGTCGAGCCCGTTGAAGTCACGCCAACGCAAACGGAGAGCAGTGCAGCGGTCGATGCCTCTCCAATGCGCGTTCTCGTCATCGACGACGATGAAGGCATTCGCTTCGCGTGGGAGATCGAACAGGAAAAATTGGGCATCGCACAATTGCATCTGTTCGCTTCGATGGAAGCATTTCTCGGCAGCCCGTGCGATGTACGCAACATTGACATTGCCTTCGTCGACAAACACGTAAAGGGCAGTGCGTGGAAATTGTTGGACACGGTGCGCGATTTGAAATCGCGCGGCATCCCGCGCGTGATCATTGCCTCCGGCGAATCGCCCACCGAACTCCGCCAAAGCATCGAAGCAAAATTTGCCGATGGCGTGGCCTCGCCGAAAATTCCGGAATCCCTCGCAACACATCTTGAAGCACCGTTGCGGTTGCGGGTGGTTGATTGAACTCGTAACGTTTGTTCGCACATGCGTAACAGCCAGCCCCTAATTCGTTCATCTTTATGTATTCCGTATTCTGGATTGTGAACGATGGCATTGTACAGCCGATATTCATCGTTGTGAAAAAACAATAGCTTAGTGGCAAGCAGAAGCCGGCACGAATAGTGCTATGAGAAATCAATTAGTCTCGTAGTGAATATTTTTTGCTGTCAACTGTCAGATGATACGCTCCTCCCAATGTTGGGAGCATACTTGGTGCCATAGTGGCGCTAAAGAGGGATCAAATGACGATTTCTAGGAGGTACATCATGGAAGCAGTAGATGAATGCGCTCAATCAGATGAGCTGATCGAAAGTCTGATCCAAGCAATTGATGACGAAAAGATTCTGAAGACGTCGTCTGGAGCCATCGATCTGAGCAACCGTCCGACGATAGCATAAGTGTTTCTAAAACTTGCAACCCTGTGCAGCATTGATGATGCTGCACAGGGTGCGGTTTGGGTGCCTATGAGCCAAAAAATACTCAATATGAATTCTGCGTGCTCAGCCTATTTGATTGTATTGCTGCAGAGTGTGTTTTCATCATGGGAATGGCTGTTTTCATTGTTTGCTGCATTTGCCTGGGCAGACCTTCGTTTTGGTGGAATGTTGAGCGCCAGTCTTTTTCTTTCAGGTGCGGTCATACGGGCTATTTTCTCTCACTCTTTGGCCAAGATTGCAGAGCGATCCCCGCCAACAACTCGTCTGCGGCTCAGCTTGGCGGCACGCAGTATTTTTCTATGTGGATTTTTTGCTATTCCAGCCCTGCACGAGCATCCATTTTCAATTATTCTCTGGTCCCTCATCGCCAATGTGTTGTTGGTATTTGATTCATACGCCGCATTACATCTGAGATATCACTTTTCAGACGCAAAGCATGTAAGTCTCATTCGACTTGGTACGCTCAACAACCTTGGCAGGCGGGGATCGGTTGCCTTTGCCTCGATCATTGCGTTTCAGATTGGCAAGAATAACTGGGTTGCTCTTTCTCACATTTGTGTTTGGCTTGCGGCCTCTGGCGTTATGGCAGCAATTGTTTCAATTCTCTATGCAGGAAAACATGCTGTTGTAACGAATGAGAAGGCCGGGCTTGCGGAGGATTGCGCGAGCAGTAAGGCGTTGCACGGCATAGCCACGATGGCGGCGGCCTTTCTTTTTTTGATGAATTTGTTTTTCTCTGCCAGCTCTCTCCTGTTTACACGCGCCATCGCTGAATATGGGCTCAGTTACGATTCCGTGAACCTACTGACGTTTTTTTATTTTGGATTTATTGTGCTAAATGTACTTGTCGTTCTTTTTGACCAGAGAATGGATGCTCAGGCAGGTTGGAAAGGGCTCGTTGGTTTATACATCGCCATTGCCGTTATAAGCAGTTTGTTTTTTCCACTACGCCATCACTTTTTCCCCTGCGCGATCTTGGCGACAATGAGTGGTGTGGTTTACGGCTGGAGCATTGTTATTTTTTTCCCTCTGGTATCGAAACGGCTACGTGGCGACCATCAAGCCGTTTTAAATGCCAAAATTGATTCCATCGGGAGGTTTGGTTTTATCCTTGCCCAAGTGCTCACGGGCGCGCTGCTTGATGCATCCTTCGATCCTCTACAGTTACTTCAACAGTACGCTGTTCTGTCTCTCGTGGTTCTGACGGGGGTTCTTTTTATTTGTCGGAAACGTTTTCAGGAGGTTGCGGCTTATGACTACTCAATTGCATGAATCATGTTTTGAATTAGGGCCTCAGCCGATGAACGCTATGAAAATATCAACAGCCTATAAGGCAAAAGCATATGAAAGTATTTTTCATGTCGCATCCACGGTCGGTCGTGTCTTGGATAAAAATCAAAATCAGACTTTAGATACATTAAAGAAAATTGAAACGGCGTGCGTATCCTCTCTGTTTTATGTATTCAACGCAAAAATTATTCGGGCGTTAACTGAGCAAAGAGACGTGACAAAAATATTGCAGGCGCTTGAAGAATTTTCGGTGACACCAACAACCAATTTTGTGAATCGTGGACCAAGAATTTTCAATCTTGATGCGTATGATTGGGCGCTTGCATTTGCCGCCGAAACCGTAAACGAGGCAAAAAAAACGAAGGGCTGCGAGACCGCGGAAATTCGGCCCACTTCACACCTTGATTTTCAAAATAATTCTGAAATTTTAGCCGAGGCCCTTGCGCTCATTCAGGCATCTCACTTTCATTCATTTTATGATGAAATCGTGCATTACGTGTCGGACATCGTGTTGTTCGACGGCACCGGAGTGACAGGTGGCTCAAGCACGAGAACCATGGGGTCTATTTTCATTCGAATCCCCTATGAGATGGAAGAACCTGGCGCTCAGGTTGACGCTATGTCGCTGTCTCTTCTAACACCTTTGGTGTATTATTTGGAACAGTTGGTTCACGAGACCGCACATTTGCATCTTGATCAGCTGATGGAATTTGACCCAATTATACTCAACCGTCCGACCGATTTGTTTGACTCACCCATCCGTAAGGATCCAAGGCCCATGCGCGGCGTATTTCATGCCACGTTTGTCTTGGCGCGATTGGTATTTTTTTTCTCAAATCTAGAGCCCCTGATAGAAACAGACGAAGCGACAAGAAAGAGACGATTGCATGTCATTCATGCGGCATTGGGAAAAGGAATCCAAGTGATTGCTCAATATGGGGAGTTGACCGCCATGGGGGAAAAATTGCTGCGCCAAATGGATGAGATCTCTAAAAATGAGCTGCCTTGTGCACCACACTGAGCACCTCGTTCCGGCGGTTTTGAAAAAAATTTACTCATCAGCGTTGTCGGTAGAACCAACGCTGATTGGGAATCATACGATCGTGCAGACTGGGGTGTATTCTCAAGTCCCCGGAACAGATCGGCGGTTATTTTTTGGTGGTTTCTCGTGCAAACCCAGCCGAGACGCCGCGATCTTTGTGGCGCCATTCGAAGTCGCAGAGCGGTTGTTAGCAACGTATTATTTTTCCACACCTCAGCTACGTGACAGTGAGTATGCAGTATTGTCTGTCAATACACACGAGCCAAGAGGGTCTTTAAAAGCAGAAAATGTGATATTGGGCCCGACGGTCGCTCATCCAAAAAATGACCTGGATGCGGTTGGGTTAGGGTTCCACGGTGACATGAGGAAGGCAATACAGCATGCAGTGTGTGAACTCATTGAAAGAAACATATTGGCCAGGATCTGGTACGAACAGCTCCCAATTGTCAAATTGTTGGAATGCCAATTAGAAAATACCGGCTACGTTTTATCGGCCTACTCTGTCAGTTGTTGCAAAGCTTTCCCATTTGTCATGGCAACAATTCATGATGGTGAATGCAATTTTTTGTGTCTTGGCGCATCGGTTTCATGTTTTTTTTCGACAGCCCTAGAAAGAGCGACTGCAGAAGCTATTATGCTGGTCGACAATATCCTTCAAAAAAAGACACTGCTGAATATCGAAAATGAAGTCAGTAGAGCGAGAATGGTCTCTCAATCAGATCCCGCCATTTCATTGCAGAGAAAAAATTATCTTTCTCAACTATGTACGGCATCGAATGTATCGTGCTCGGATGAGCACTACAGTCTTGGGCGCTTGATGAGCGTATTGGGAATGAAAGCAGACGACTTTGGATATTGTGTCCTGCAGGCTTCACAATCTGGGTGTCTGGTGCGCGCGGTGAATTCTCAACTGAAAACCCTGAGAAATTATCGGAAAGAGTTTTTTGGGTCCCCCCAATACTTACGTGAACCCGTTTGTTAATTACTTCACGCACGAGGTGTCACCGCAGAATCAACGTACATCCGCTCGCACCAACAACACCGCCGCTCATGACGCCACCACCAAGACCACCAACTTGGCCTGGTCCTGGCCCGATGCT
>OBEQ012976340.1_pt1 | contig 10150 bp, 9 predicted proteins | sample 1670901 | NCBI WGS metagenome assembly OBEQ01 (sample SAMEA104232315, study PRJEB22302) | groundwater metagenome | biome: forest; feature: aquifer; material: groundwater | place: USA | collected 2011-08-07 | depth 5.4 m | reverse complement strand
GCACCCTGGGGTCATGGCTGGGACTGGGACTGCTGGCGTTGGCCGTGTGGGCCATCAGTCGGGGCGAGTAGTCAGGAGGGATCTGGTACCTCTTGATTGGATTTTTCCTGCGGGACGCGGCGCGCTCGAGTTATCGTCAGGCCGGCGGGTGATCCGTCCCCACGGCCCACCCGAGGGGTAACAACCGCAGTTGCGATGGGGATGGGAATGCCAGGGCATCGTCCGGGGATGAGCGGGTCGACGGACGAAAGGAGGACTCAATGAGAGTGGTGTTGACGGCGCTGGTGTGGGTGAGTGTGGCGGGCACGGTGGTTGGGTTCTGCTGGCCATGGGCGATGATCGATGTCCGTGAACCGACGCTGGTGAAACAGCTGAGAGAGACCACGCCGCTGAGCGACACCATCGGAGGGTTCACCAAAGATCTCGGCCGGATTGCGGTGAACATCCGACGCGGAGCCGAGACCATCGCGGGAGACCTCCCCACACTCTCCGATATTCCCAAGCAGGTGAGCGGCGCGCAGATCCCCCAGATGGCGAATCAGCAGAACGCCCAGGTGGCGATCGCGCTGCTGGAACTGTTGAGCAGGACGCGGCAGCAGATCGGGCTAAAGAGTTACGCCGTGTACCTCGTGCCTGGGATCGCCATCCTGTGCGGAGTCCTCTTGACGTTCCTGGGCGGCCGGTTGGTGGTGGCGATTGGAATCAGCCTGCTGTGTGCCGGCATCGCCGGCGTTGGATTCTGGAAGCTGCTCACGACGAATACCCAGGCCCTCTTCGTCGCCATCACGATTGGCCGTGGACTCTGGCTCTCACTCTGGGGCTATGTCGGACTGGCGGTCGCTGCGGGGTTGTACGTCGTCTCGAGCGCGTTGAGGAGAAAGCGTGCGTAATCGTTCGACCACTCAATTGACACCCCTTCTCACGGAAGCCTATAATGCCTCAACACTGGAGGAGCGAGCTATCGGATATGGGTAGCGAGCGACGACGCCGGGATAGCTCAGGTAGTAGAGCGGAGGCCTGAAAAGCCTCGCGTCCCCAGTGCAAGTCTGGGTCCCGGCGCCACTTCTCTCTCGCAGGCGGTCCAGTCGACCGGCTGCCAAGGCCTCGAATGACGACATCGGCGACCTTAGACGTCCTCGTCGTGGACGACGAGCCCAAAGTCCGCGAGCTGCTGGATCAGATCCTAGCCGCCCGCGGCTGCGTCGTGCGCCAGGCGTCGGACGGGCTAGATGCGCTCGCGCAGTTCCGCGAGCAGCCGGCCGATGTCGTTATTACGGACCTGCGGATGCCGAAGCTCTCCGGTTTCGAGCTGCTGCGGGAGCTGAAGCACCTCGATCCCCTCCTCAACGTCATCGTCATCACCGCGTACCCGTCCATCGAAACGGCCGTCGAGGCGATGCAGTACGGCGCGTGCGACTTCATCACGAAGCCGTTCGACATTGCACAGATCCAGGCGATCCTCTACCGCTGCGCGCAGCGGGTCAACATGGCGCGGCAGCTGCGCTCCGCCGGCGAGGGTGCCCTGAAGCTCAAGGAGCTCAACCGGCGCCTGGCCGAGCTGAACGACATGAAGAGCCAGTTCCTGGCGACGATCTCCCATGAGATCAACACGCCCCTGTGCCTGATGGGGGAGTGGGTGTACCTGCTGGCGGACCACAGCCTGGGGGCACTGACCGACGAGCAGCAGCAGGCGCTGCAAGCCATCATTGGCGCCTATGAGCGACTGCACCGGCTGTTGCAGCAGTTGATCGATCTCATGCACGGCCATGAGGTGACGCTGGCGCGCCGGCCCCACGTCATCCAAGACCTCCTGCGGCAGGCGATCGCTGCCGTGACACCGAACGCGGAAGCCAAGCGGATCGCGATCCGCGCCCAGTTGCCCGCGGAACCGCTTGTCCTCGATGTCGACCGGCTCCGGTGCACCGCCACCTTCGAGTACCTGCTGGATAACGCCGTGAAATTCAATCGCGAGCAGGGGCAGGTGGATGTGGAGCTCAGCGGGACCGCCCAGGCAGTACAGTTGCGCATCCGCGACACCGGCATCGGCATCTCGCCCGAGGAGCAGCCGCGCGTCTTCGAGGCGTTCTATCAGGTGGACCGCCGGCTGAACCGCGTCTACGAAGGGGCCGGCATCGGGCTCACCCTGGCGCGGCGCTACGTTGAGCTGCACGGCGGCTCGCTGGAGCTCTCCAGCGAAGTCGGCTTGGGCACGACGGTGCTGCTCTCCTTGCCGCGTCCCACGGCGGCCGTCGTCGTCCCGCGTCTCGACGAGCCGTCCGCGCTCTGACGCCGGCCGGGTGCTGGTTGCGTCCGGGCCGGAACGCGCTAGAATAGAACTCTCGCCGCACGCGACACGCCGGTGTAGCTCAGAGGTAGAGCAGCTGTTTCGTAAACAGCGGGTCGGAGGTTCGATTCCTCTCACCGGCTGACTTTCCGTTTCGAGACTGACAGGTTCGACGACCGAGGCGGGGGCCCCATGCGAGGCATGGGGTGCCGACCAAGTGCCGGCCCGCGATGGCGGGGCGGCATCCGAAGCGCCGACCATCAGGGTCGGCGCGGAGTGCCGGAACCGGCGGGGTTCCGGCCTCTCACCGGCTTACTTTCACCTCGTGAGAAGACCTGCGGCAGGTGGCTCTTGACGCCTGTGAGATAATGAAGATGAGGACGATTGCACCGGTGAAGTTTAAGGGAGGATCGTGACTATGACAGGATCCGTCGTCGAGTTGTCCGACAGCAGTTTTGACCAGGAAGTCACCCAGGCCGCCACCCCCGTGCTCGTGGATTTATGGGCCGCGTGGTGCGGCCCCTGCCGGATGATTGCGCCGGTCATCGACGAGCTGGCGGGGAAGTACCAGGGCAAGATCAAAATGAGCAAACTGAACGTCGACGACTACCCGCAGGTGGCCGCCCAGTTCCGGGTGATGAACATCCCGACGCTGCTGCTCTTCAAAGGCGGGCAGGAGGTCGACCGGATCGTCGGGGTCGTGCCGAAGGAAGAGCTCACGCGCCGGATTGAGCGCGTCATCGCCTAGGCACTTCGACGTCTCCCAGCCGGAAGCCAGCCGCCGCACTCGCCGTCCTGTGCTCCGGGCAGGGCACCAATCTCCAGGCGATCCTGGAGGCCTGCCGGCGGGGCCAGGTGCCGGCCCGAGTGACCCTCGTCCTCAGTGACCGTCCCGGCGCCCAAGCGCTGCAGCGCGCCACGCGCGCCGGCATCGAGGCCCGGGTGATCCCTCCGCACGACTATCCGACCCGCGGCGAATATGAGCGCGCGCTCATCGCCGCGTGCGATGGGGCCGGGGTGCAGCTCGTCTGCCTCGCCGGGTTCATGCGCATCCTCTCCCCGGTGTTCGTGCAGCACTACCGCGGCCGCCTGCTCAACATCCACCCAGCGCTCCTGCCGGCGTTTCCCGGCGCGCACGCCGTCCGAGACGCCTTGGCTTGGGGAGCGAAAGTGACGGGGGTGACGGTGCATTTGGTTGATGAGGAAGTGGACCACGGGCCCATCCTCCTGCAGGAGGCGGTGGCGATCGCCCCGCGGGAGACCGAGGCGAGCCTCCTCCAGAAAATCCACGCGGTGGAGCATCGGCTCTACCCGAAGGCGATTCGGCTGATGCTGGACGGCCGTGCGCGCGTCCGAGGCCGGGTCGTCGCCGTCCGCGCCTAGCGCGGCCGGCGTTCCTTACCGGAAGATTTCCAGGCGGGTTTTCGGCAGGATCAGGTTGCGGCCGCTGAGCGGGTGAATCAGCCGCACCTGCTGAAAATTGTTGAAGTGGTAGCTGGACAGGACCCGGGCGATCAAGTTCGTCGCCGTCTGAAACGCCTTCCGCAGGGTCGCCTCATCCAGCGTGCCGGTCTGCTGTGCTGGGCTGAAATCCAGCGTGAACGCGAACTCCCCATCCTGAAACGCCCCGCTGCAGCGGCTGACCCGGGCAGCCCCCGGCAGCTCCAGCTGCTCGATCAGGGCCTGCTGAATCCGCCGCGACAGCTGCCAGCTCAGAAAATCCTCCAGCCGGATCTCGCGCGGAAGGTACTGCTCCAGCGTCAGGGGCTGGTCGTTCACGTAGCTGAGCTCGAAGACGGTGCGGGCGAACATCTCGGGCGTGTCGAGCATGTTCGCGTTGGCCCGGCGGACGTCGTCCATGTAGCGCACGAGCGTCAGATACGCGCCGGGGACTTTCGGGTCCGACAGGAGCATCACGTAGAAGTCCACCTGTGCGTCGGTGCTGAGCAGGATGCGGTGGAGGTCGGTGAGGACCTTGCGGGCCGCTTCGTCGAAGGCCGGTCCGACGCCGATCTCCTCGCCGTTGGCCGTGAGCGAGCCGGGGGCGCTGAGCTGGACGGCGACCGTGTGCTCGATGAGCCGGGCTTCGGTGACGTTCAGGCCATCGCTGGTCAACGCGGTCTGCAGCGCTTGTGCCAGTGATGCCTTAGGGTAGGTGGGGCGGCCGGTGCAGCCGAACGTCAGCAGCCCGGCGGCTAACAGCGGAAGCGTCACCCAGTGCGACGCGCGTGCGGGGGACATCGGCAGGCCGGGAAGGTTAGGAGGAACCGGAGGCCAGCGGGGCCGGACGCCGCTTGCCGTTCTCGGCGAAAATCGCTTCGATCTCGTCGTACTCGAGCTCGTCTTTCTTCAGCAGCTCGTCCTTGAAGCGCTCCAGCAGGGCGTCCTCGCGCTTGAGCAGGCCTTCCACCTCCTGCAGGCACTCCTGCAGGATGCGGTAGGTTTCGTTGTTGAGCTTTTCCTTGGTGGCGTCCGAGAGCTGGTCGGATGAGCCGCCGCCCCGGAAGCGCCAGGATTCCAGCAGGACCGTGTAGTCGCCGACGAAACCGTTGGCTCCCATCCCCAGCCGCCAGACCATCTCATGGGCGGTCGACATTGCCTGCCGGAAATCGGCCCCGACCCCGTCCGACGTCGAGCCGCACTTGAGCTTCTCCGCCACGTAGCCGGCCAGCGAGACTTTGATGTTCGCCAGGATGCGGTCGCGGCTGAACAGCTTCAGCTCCTCCCGCGGCACGTGGTAGATGACGCCGTGCGTGCCGCCGCGCCGGGAAATGATCGACGCTTTGAAGACGTCGTCCGTGGGATGGAGCAGGTAAGTCGTCACGAGGTGGCCGGCTTCATGGTAGGCGACCCGCCGCCGCTCATCGGGCGCGAGCCGCTGGTGGATTTTGAAGCCGAGATCGATCCGCTCGAGCGCCTCGGACAGGTCCTTGTACGTGATCTGCTCCCGCTTGTTGCGCGTGGCGATCAAAGCACTTTCCTTGACGAGATTCTCGATCTCGGCCGGCGAGGAGTACACGGTGCGGCGGGCCAAGCGGCCCACGTCGATGGTCGAGTCGGCCTGGACTTTGCTGAGGTAGAACTTCAGCAGGTTCTGCCGGTCTTCCAGGCCGGGCCGGTCGACGTAAATCTTGCGGTCCAGGCGGCCGGGACGCAGCAGCGCTTGGTCAAGCACCTCTTCGCTGGCGTTGGTGGCACCGATCACCAGGACGTTGTAGCGGATGCTCTCCAGCCCGTCCATCTGCACGAGAAGCTCGTTGACGGTGTTGTTGCGCTCCGTCTGCGCCCCGAACCCGAGGTCGGTGCCGCGGGAGGTGCCGACGGCATCCAGCTCATCGATGAAGATGATGCACCCGCCGTCTGTCCGAGCCAGCTGCTGGGCTTTCTTGAAAATCTTCCGCACGCGGGCCGGGCCGGTGCCGACGAAGATCTCGATGAACTCCGAGCCGGAGACGGAGAGAAACGGCAAGCCTGATTCCGTGGCGATCGCCTTGGCCAGGTAGGTTTTCCCGCAACCCGGGGGGCCGATGAGCAGCACCCCGCGCAGCACCTTGCCGCCGATGCGGGTGACCTTGGCGTGGTCCTTGAGGAGCTCGACGACTTCCCAGGCCTCCTGCTTGGCCTCGCTCATGCCGATGACTTCGTTCCACTTCACGTTCACCTGGTCGCCCTTGACGCGGCCCTTGGAGATCTTGCTGAAGCTGCCGCCGCCGTAGTAGAGCCAGTACATCATCACGACGAAAATGCCCGAATACAGGATGGACTGAATCGGCGTCATGGCAAAGAGCGCCATGAGGTAGGTGCGCTGGTAGGAGTCGATCGTGGCCAGGGCCACAATGGGCCACACGATCGAGGCGATCAGGACGAGAATGATCAGGATCCCGACCCAATGCAGCTCGAAAAACAAGCGAATGCGTTCAACAAGGCTTCTGGGACGAGGCATGGCACCTTAACTATAGCATGTGCCGCGAGCCGTCGCAAGGGAGGAGGGAGAAGAGTTGCGGCTGGCGGTAGTGCGCTCGGGCGGGAGCGGACCGTTCCATCCTTGCCACGCCCCGCCCTCCACGCTATAATCGCGCTCATGTCCACCCGCATCCGCGCCCTGGCCGCCCGGGAAATCCTGGACTCCCGCGGCACGCCCACCATCGAAGTGGACGTCCGCCTCGCCGACGGCGCGCTGGGACGGGCGGCCGTGCCCTCCGGGGCGTCCACCGGCACCCATGAGGCGCTGGAGCTGCGCGATACGACCGCCAAGCGCTACGGGGGCAAGGGTGTGCGGCGGGCCGTGGCAAACGTCACCGGCCCGATCGCCCGGGCCCTGCGGGGGGTGGAGGCGGCACGCCAGGCCGACCTGGATGCGCGGCTGCTGGCACTGGACGGGACCCCGAATAAATCCCGGCTGGGGGCCAACGCCCTGCTCGGCGTGTCGCTGGCCGCGGCCAAGGCCGTCGCCGCCAGCCGGCGCCAGCCGTTGTTCCGCTCGCTCGGCGGGGCCGCTGCCCGGGTGCTGCCGGTGCCGCTCATGAACATCGTCAACGGCGGCGCGCACGCCGACAATACGCTCGACATCCAGGAATTCATGATCATGCCCGTCGGGGCGTCCCGCTTTTCCGAAGCGCTGCGCATGGGGGCCGAGGTGTTCGCGGCCCTCAAGAAGCTCCTCAAGGCGGCCCGCCAGATGACCACGGTCGGCGATGAGGGCGGGTTCGCGCCGAACCTGGCCACCAATGAAGACGCCATCAAGCTGATTCTGCAGGCCATCGAGCGCGCCGGGTATCGCCCAGGCCGCCATGTGTTGCTTGCGCTCGACTGCGCTGCCAATGAGTGGGGCCACCAGGGCGCCTACCGGCTCTTCAAGAGCGACCCGAAGCGGGTGCGCTCGGCGGACGACCTCATCGCCCAGTACCGCCGGTGGACCTCCCGCTATCCTCTGGCGTCCATCGAAGACGGGCTCGGGGAGGACGATTGGACCGGCTGGCGGCGGCTCACGGCTGCACTCGGATCCCGCCTGCAGATCGTCGGCGACGACCTCTTCGTGACCAATGTCGAGCGCCTGCGGCGCGGGATCGCCCAGCGGACGGCCAACGCCATCCTGGTCAAGGTCAACCAGATCGGGACGCTCACGGAAACGCTGGAGGCCATCGCCCTGGCCAAGCGCGCCGGCTACGGCACGATCATCTCGCACCGCTCCGGCGAAACCGAGGATGTCACCATCGCCCACCTGGCTGTCGCCACCAACGCAGGGCAGATTAAAACCGGTTCTCTCTCGCGCAGCGAGCGCGTGGCGAAGTATAATGAGCTGTTGCGGATTGAGGAGCTGCTCGGCGCGCGGGCAGTCTACGCAGGGACGCGATGGCGCACCAAAGGCGCTGGCTAACCGGGTTGGGTCTGGCGGCCGTCTTGCTGTTCGGCCCGGGCCTGTACTACTACATCCGGCTGTCCGTCCTCCAGTGGCGGCTGGACCGGCGGCTGGCCGCCCTGTCGGCCGAGCGGGAGCGGCTCACGCAGGAGCAGGCGCGCTTGCAATCGGATGCGACGTACGTCGAAGGTCTCATCCGCTCCACCTTTAAGTGGGCGCGGCCCGGCGAATACGTCGTGCCCCTGGAGCCGTCCCGCGAGCCGGCGCGCTAGCCGTCCGTGGCCGTTGACCGTCGTGCCGGTCTTCCGTATAATGGTCGTGCAGGCCTCTGTATTACTGCGGGGTGGAGCAGTCAGGTAGCTCGTCGGGCTCATAACCCGAAGGTCGTTGGTTCAAATCCAACCCCCGCTACCAAACAAGAAAATACCCGTCGGGTATTACAACCCGACGGGTATTTTGTTTGTCCGATCTCAGGCAGTTGCGGAGCGGCGGCACTGATGCCGTGGTGCTCTGGTGAGATGTGAAGCGAACCACCGTCACGACGTTCTACTCATGAAGTCGCGCCTTGAACGTTTCAAGATCGCTCGCTCCGTCCACGACGGTCCGATGGATCCGCAGCACATCCTGGCCCGGATAATTGAGCCCCGGCTTGGTCGTGAAGAGCACCTCATATCCGGATCCTCGTGCGAGCCGGATCAACCGTTTGTTATAGGCCCCATAGGGCCAGGCAAAAGACCGGACAGGCCGGCCCAAATGCTCCTCTAACACCCGCTTCGACTCTCGAAGTTCCGTCAGGACAGCTGATTCCCCTCGACCTTCGGCCTTATCCGCAATCCACAGCGTCAGACGCGGGTGGCTGACGCTGTGCGATCCAATCTCAAATAACGGATGACGGTCCAACGCCTCGATCTGTCCCCAATCCATATACGCTCCCCCGGTCACTCTCCCTGTAATGATCCAGAAAGAGGCCTTGAATCCATAGCGCTCAAAAATAGGGACCGCCTGAAGGGCATTTGTAAACCCGTCATCCAACGTGATGACGACGGCTTTGCTGGGGGCCTGTTTCCTCCCCTGAAGGACCTCTTTCAATTCATCGATGCTGAGTGTCTGATAACCGTTTTCTTTGAGAAACCGCATCTGTTCTTCAAAGTGGTCCAACGTTATAATCGTTTTGCTAGGTTTTTTCGGATCGACCGGTGATACGATCTCATGATACAGCAAGACAGGGATCCCGACGGATACAGACGAGGCCGAGCGGAAGGAGGAAACAAGAGCCCAGCACAAGCCGAAGGATACGATGGCAATCGGAACAACGCGAAACTTTTTTGGGGTAGGCATGCTCGTGCATTATTATATCGGAATCCGTCCCAAGGGCTACATGATTGGAGGTATCTAGTAACAGAACAAACCGGATTAGGCTGGAACCGCCGATCTTCGCGCTGAGACAGGCAATCTCTCACTTGAAATCAGCAAGCGTGTTGTGTATCATCAGGTAAACGCGTGGGCCACCCGCAAGGAAACTCATAACCCGAAGGTCCCTGGTTTAACTCCAGGCCCCGCTACCAATTCTCCGGGGCTACGGCCTGCGCCGTAGCCCCGTTTCTAACCGCTCTGCGGAACCTGCCGCCGGGAAAGGTATGTCAGTCTAAGAGGATGGCTTCCGTGTTCCATCGATTGTCCTTCCAATCGGCAGCGCTGGCAGCCGGACTACTGGCCGGGGTCGCCGGTGCCGAGTCGGCTGCCGCGCAGCAAACGCCCGATCCCGCCGCCGGCCGGACGGCGTATGAGCAGTCGTGCGCCCGATGCCACGGCGACCAGGGGCATGGCGATGGCGTCGACGCCAAACGGTTCTACCCCCGCCCGCGGGACCTGACCAAAGGCATCTACAAATTCCGCAGCACCGCCAGCGGGACCCCGCCCACCGACCAGGACCTGTTTGCGACGATCACCTACGGCTTGCCGGGCAGCAACATGCCGGATTGGCAGCACCTGGATGAGCAGACCCGCTGGAATCTCGTCGCGTACTTGAAGAGCCTCTCCCCCGTGTTTCAGGACACACCCCCGATCCCGGTCGAGGTAGCCCCGGACCCCGGCGCGTCGCGCGCCGACGCGGCCAAGGGCAAGCAACTGTATGTGCAGCTGGGCTGTGCGGCCTGCCACGGCGCGCTCGGCCGCGCCAATGGGACTTCGGCCGCCGGCTTAGTCGATGACTGGGGCATGCCGATCCGGCCCGCCGACTTGACGCAGGGCTGGGCGCTGCGCGGCGGCCACGATCCCCACGCGATTCTGCTGCGCGTCGTCGCCGGCATCGACGGCACCGGGATGCCGTCGTACGCCGATGCGCTCTCGAAGGAGGATGCCTGGCACCTGGCCTACTACGTGGCGTCGCTGCAAGAAGCGCCGCACTGGAACGTGATCGCGAACGTGGCCCACGTGCGGGGGATCTTGCCCGCGGCCCCGGAGGATCCGGCGTGGGCCGCCGCCGAGCGCTCCGCCCTGCGGCTGCG
>OBEQ012633339.1_pt1 | contig 10150 bp, 8 predicted proteins | sample 1670901 | NCBI WGS metagenome assembly OBEQ01 (sample SAMEA104232315, study PRJEB22302) | groundwater metagenome | biome: forest; feature: aquifer; material: groundwater | place: USA | collected 2011-08-07 | depth 5.4 m | reverse complement strand
TTAGGAGTAGCATTTGTAAGGATGGCAAGCAAGCTGCTTTTGCCCGAATTTGGAAGTCCGATGAGTCCTATATCTGCGATAAGCCTTAGTTCTAAAAATAATTCTTTTACTTCTCCTGAAGTACCTTTTTCTGCGGTTCTTGGAGTTTGATTTGTTGCAGACCTGAATTCTCTATTGCCACGTCCTCCTATACCGCCTTTTGCAATTAAAATTTTTGTATTTATATCTTCCAATTCATACACAGACTTCGAGCGCAAATCAGTAATTCGTGTTCCGATCGGCATAAAAATTATTTCGTCAGGAGCGTTTTTGCCATATAAATTCTTTTTTTTGCCGGGTATTCCATCAGCTGCCGTTATTTTTTTCTTATAACGGAATTCACTAAGATCGGCAATATTATTTGAGCCTTGAATGTAAACACTTCCTCCATTGCCGCCATTTCCTCCATCAGGCCCGCCTCTTAACAATTGCGCATTTCTTAAAAAGCTTACCGCACCGTTTCCTCCATTTCCGGCTTTAACTAAAAGTCCGATATTATCTACAAGCATGTCCGCATTGTACCATTTAAATACTTCACAGATTGAAATCTTAGTGATTTAAAGTTATAATTGTGCTTCAATTTATGGCAGTAGCTGAATTTAGTCAGAGAAGACCGCCTGTTTTATCTAAAGATGGTTATCCGTTAGTTCATAAGGAAAACGATAGATACATTATTCCCTTTATCGCCGGAATATATGGAGTTATTAGAGACGCTAATATTTTACTTGATAAGATAATAACTCAAGCCGAAATGGTTGGAATAATTGCAAGCCATGATCCAAAAGTAAGAGCCATAGATCCAGTAAAGGAAGGAACGAGCGGAGAATTTTTAGTAGAAGTATATTTAGCAACCAAAGATCTTAGGATTCAAGAAGATAAAAGACAGGCAACTCGATCAAAGGTTAAATTTGCTTCTTATTAATTCGATTTTTCTTCCATGATTGCCCAGTATAAATTTTTCCTGTATAATTGTTGGTCGTCAAACAATTATGCAAAATGATTTCATTAAGATAAAGGGAGCAAGAGAACATAACCTCAAAAATATTGATGTCTCCATTCCTAAAAATAAACTCGTAGTACTAACAGGAATTTCAGGGTCGGGAAAATCATCTTTGGCTTTCGACACAATTTATGCAGAAGGACAAAGAAGATATGTGGAAAGCCTTTCTTCATACGCCCGCCAGTTTTTAGGAGTTATGAAAAAGCCCGACGTTGACTTAATAGAAGGTTTATCTCCTGCAATTTCTATAGACCAAAAATCAACAAGTCATAATCCAAGGTCAACCGTTGGTACAGTGACAGAAATCTACGATTATTTAAGATTATTATTTGCCCGCATTGGCCATCCCCACTGCCCAAACTGCGGACGGGAAATCCAGCACCAGACACAGGAGCAGATTATAAACGAAATATTCGATCTTTTAAAAGAAAGCCAAAGACTCAAGATACTACTTCTTGCTCCAGTTGTTAAGGACAGAAAAGGCGAATACTCGGAGCTTTTCAACGATCTTAAAAAAAGAGGCTATAAGAAAGCAAGAATAGATGGAGAAGTTTTTGATTTGGACGAAGAATTTGTACTTATTAAAACCAATAGGCATACGGTTGAGGTTGTAGTTGACCAACTGGTTCTTTCAAAACAAGCGGATAGGGGAAGAATTGCAAATAACGTCGAGCAGGGTCTTCGTCTGGGTTCTGGGGAGCTCGTTGTTTCTATTATTAAGGATTCCGGTTTTAATATTCCTGATAAACCTAAAAAAATGGAAGACAAGTTTTATTCGGAAAAATTTGCGTGTCCTGTCTGTGGAATATCATTGCCAGAAATAGAACCCAGAATTTTTTCTTTTAATACTCCTCACGGTGCTTGTCCTGAATGTAACGGTCTAGGGACAATACTAACAGTTGACAGGGATCTGGTTTTTAATAAAAACCTTTCTATTAACGAGGGAGGAATACTTCCTTTTACTCATCTTTTGGAAAGGGATACCTGGTTTTCAAGAACTTTCAGAACTTTCTGTAAAGAAAATGGGATAGAGATGGGCAAAAGGCTTTCCGAAATTCCCGAAGCAAAAAAAGACCTTCTTCTTAAAGGAACAGGAGACAAAGAATATTATGTAGAAGGAGAAAATAGATGGGGAAGAGAAACAGCAATAAACGAACCTTTTATAGGAATTTTACACGAGCTTCTGGAAAGATATCAGGGAGCAGAGTCGATGTTTATGAGATCCCAAATAGAAAAATTCATGAGATACGAAACATGTCCTGCGTGTAACGGGTCGAGACTTAAAAAAGAATCACTTTCAATAACAGTTGATAGTAAATCAATTGTCGAAGTTTGTGATATTTCAATTTCCGACTCTTTTAACTTTGTAAAAGGACTTGAAATTAAGATAAGTAAAAGAGAAATGGAAATTTCAAAATTAATACTAAAGGAGATAAAAGAAAGGCTGACATTTCTTCTGGACGTTGGACTTGATTATCTTACATTGTCGCGTGGTGCCCAGACTCTGGCAGGAGGAGAAGCTCAAAGAATAAGACTTGCATCACAAATAGGGTCAGGTCTTACAGGAGTTTTGTACGTATTGGACGAGCCGTCAATAGGACTTCATCAGAGAGACAATAAAAAACTTATAGAAACTTTAAAAAAATTAAGAGACTTGGGAAATACCGTTCTTGTTGTAGAACACGATCAGGAAACAATGGAAAATTCGGATTTTATTCTGGATTTCGGGCCTGGAGCAGGAGAAAACGGAGGAAAAATTGTAGCCCAAGGAACGATTGAGCAAATTAAAAAAGATAAAAATTCGATAACAGGAGAATATTTATCCAATAGAAAAAAAATTGTAAGTTTAAATTCTCAGAAAACTACAGATGGGAAATCTTTAACAATTATAGGGGCAAAAGAACATAACCTTAAGAATATAACTGTCCCTTTTCCTTTAAACAGGCTTGTTGTCGTAACTGGAGTCTCCGGGTCAGGCAAATCAACACTTGTTAACGACATTTTGTACCATTCTTTGATGCAACTACAAAACCCATTTCATAGACAAAAGCCCGGACAGTTCGAAAGGCTCGATGGGTATGAGAATGTTAAAAATATATATCTTATCGACCAATCACCGATTGGCAGAACCCCAAGAAGCAATCCCGCAACCTATACAGGATCTTTTAATTACATAAGGGACTTATTTGCAAAAACAAAAGAAGCAAAGCTTAGAGGATACGGCCCAGGAAGATTTTCTTTCAATGTAAAAGGAGGACGCTGCGAAGCATGTCAGGGAGAAGGCAGGATAAAAATAGAAATGCAATTTTTGCCGGATGTGTATGTGGTTTGTGAAGTTTGTGAAGGGAAAATGTACAACAAAGAAGCGTTGGAAATTGAATTTAATAACAAAAATATTGCTGACGTTTTGAATATGAGTGTTTCCGAAGCCTTGAATTTTTTCTCATTTGTAGGAGGATTATCCCATAAGCTTGAGACGTTAAATGACGTAGGACTTTCTTACATAAAGCTTGGACAGCCTGCGCCGACTCTGTCGGGTGGAGAAGCGCAAAGAGTAAAGCTTGCAACAGAACTTTCCAAGCGGGGTTCCAACTCGCTCTATCTTCTGGATGAGCCGACAACCGGACTTCATTTTGCCGATCTTGAAAAACTTCTTTTGGTTTTAAGGAAACTGGTGGATCTTGGAAACACCGTTATTGTCATAGAGCATAATCTGAACATAATAAAAAACGCAGATTACATTATTGATCTCGGTCCTGAAGGAGGAGAAAAAGGCGGAGAGCTGGTTGCAACGGGAACTCCTCTTGAAATTTCTAAAAATCCCAGATCGTATACGGGACAATTTTTAAAAAAAGTGTTACATTAAGTTTATGCCAGAAAAGCATAAACTTGCGATCTGCGATCTAAAACAGTGAAAAAGTTTTTTTTCATCTTCTTTTTCTTTTCATTCTTTCTTTTTGCACAAACGTGTTTTGCGGCAAATTTCTCAACTGATTATAACGTCTCATACAATATTTCCGAGAGTACAAATACCCACGTAAATTTAAATGTTATACTAACTAACACAACCTCGGAGTATTACGCTTCCTCATACAATATTAAGGTAGGGTTTAAAGATGTCGGGAACGTTTTGGCCTCCGATCCGGATGGCGCAATAACGCCTAAGGTCACAAAAAATGCAAATGGGGCCAACATAGAGCTTAACTTTAACAAAAAAGTGGTCGGTTTAGGAAATAAATTGAGTTTTAATTTATCTTTTGACACCGGAGAAGTTGCGCAAAGCAATGGCAGTATATGGGAAGGTAATATACCCGGTCTTTCCAATCAAAATGAATTTTCTTCTTTTAATGTTACGGTTTCGTATCCAAGCTTTTTAGGAAGGCCTGCTTTTATAAAACCTGATGTTGGGAATGTAATAAATAAAATTAAAGGAAATTCGTTGTCTTTTTCAAAAGGAGATTTGGGCGCCGGCGGGATATCAATAGCTTTTGGACAATTTCAGATATATTCATATAACCTTACTTATCATCTGGAGAACAAAAATTTATTTCCGATAACAACAGAAATTGCTCTTCCTCCAAGTACAAATTATCAGGATATAGAACTAGACGATCTTTCCCCTGGCCCAAAAAATGTTTATATTGATGGGGATGGTAATTGGCTTGCCCAATATAGCTTATCTCCATCTACAAGTCTTAAGGTTGTTGCAAAAGGTAAAGCAAAAATTTATTTAAACCCCAAGAAACAAAGTGTTTCCCAGGCATATTTAAATCAAAATTTAGGCGAACAAAGGTATTGGGAAACATCAAACCCGAAAATAAAATCGCTGGCATCGCAATTAAAAACTCCTAGAGCAATTTACGATTATGTAGTAGATAATTTAACTTATGATTTCTCAAGGGTTGTTTCAGAAAAACCCCGGGTTGGCGCTCAAAATGTTTTGCAGAACACATCATCCGCTGTATGTCTTGAATTCTCCGATCTCTTTGTAGGCCTTTCAAGGGCAGCAGGAATACCGGCAAGAGAAATAGATGGATTTGCCAATACAAAAAACACTCAGGAAAGACCTCTCTCGTTAGTTAAGGACGTCCTCCATGCCTGGCCAGAATATTATGACAAGGATTCCGAGAGTTGGATAATGGTTGACCCGACTTGGGGCAATACGACAAATGGAATAGACTACTTTAACACATTAGATTTTGACCATTTCGTTTTTGCAGTAAAAGGCAAAGACAGTTCGTACCCGGTTCCGGCCGGCGGATATAAAAGACAGCAGGATTTGTCGGTAAAAGATGTTGATGTTAGCGTTTCCGAAGGTTTTGAAGGAAAACCTAATCTTAAAATGTCGGTTTTTCTTCCTAAAGAATCGCTTCCTTGGATTCCCGTATCAGGATATGCAAGAATTACAAATTCAGGGAACTCAATTTCAGACAGCGAAACTTTAAAAATTACATCAGGATTTCTTTCTTCAAATAATAAGAATATTTTCGTTGATAAGCTTCCACCTCAAGGGTATGTCGATATTCCAATAAACTTTGCGAGTTCTTCATTTTTGACAAAAAAGTCCGACATTATTACAATACAGCTTGGCAAAAATATATATCAGAAGAGTATTCTAATCTCTCCTTTTGTTGCCAAAGGTTTAATTTTAGGAGGTGTTTTTATTGTTGCGACATTTGTTTTATCAATCATTGCCTACAAGTCCCGGCGTTTACTTCTTCGAAGATAGATCAGGAAACGTAATCTATATAGGGAAAGCAAAAAATCTAAAAAAAAGAGTTTCTTCTTACTTTACGGGTAGAGATAAACTTGGGTCAAAAACATTAAGTCTTGTTTTGGAAATTGCGAAGATAAAAACTATTAAGGTTGAGTCCGAAATTGAATCCCTTCTTCTTGAGGCAAATTTCATACAAAAATACCTGCCAAAATATAACGTAAAACTTGCAGATTCAAAAGCCTATCCTCTTATTAAGATAACGACAAAAGATAAATATCCAAAAGTTTTAATAGCAAGAAGAATGGGTGATAAAAAATCTATATATTTTGGGCCATATCCAAACGTCGGTGCAATGAGACTTGTGTTGAAGATCGCAAGAAGAATTTTTCCATATCAATCCGTTCTTAATCATCCAACCAAGCTTTGCTTGTACAATCACTTGGGACTTTGTCCGTGTCCCGAAGTCATGGGTGATGAAAATTATAAACGAAGTTTGAAAGCTTCGCAGAAAACTGAATTTTCAAGCTTCGCTTATAAGAAAAACATTAAACATCTTATCAACTTTCTTAAAGGAAATACAAAAAAAGTTATAAAAGATCTCGAAAAGGAAAAAAAAGAGTTTGTAAAAAATGAAGAGTTTGAAAAAGCGGCGGATAATCAGAGGAAAATCGAGGCAATAAAGTTAATAACAAACTCCCACTATAAACCCCTTGATTACGAGGAAAACCCAAACCTTTCTTCAGATTTAAGAGGTATTGAGCTTGGAGATTTACAGAAAGTTTTGCAGGTACATGGAGTAGGTGTTCTATTTCCGGAAAAAATAGAATGTTTTGATATCTCTATTATTTCTGGTAAATACGCAACTGGATCGATGGTTGTATTTACAAACGGTGAAAAAGACTCATCAATGTACAGAAGATTTAAGATAAGGTACTCAGGTAAGCCGTCAGACTTTGCAATGATAGAAGAAGTTCTAAGAAGAAGATTAAATCACCCCGAATGGAAATTGCCGGATCTTTTTATAGTTGATGGTGGAAAGGGACAAGTATCCGTTGCAACCCGTGTCCTTTCTGAAAAAAAGATAAAAATACCTCTTATAGGGCTTGCAAAAAGAGAAGAAACTATTGTTACATCAAGTCTTGAAGAAATAAAACTTCCTAGAGATTCTAGAGTTTTGCAGCTTTTACAAAGGATAAGAGATGAAGCGCATAGATTTGCAATCACTTATCACAGAAAGTTAAGAAGCAGGTCTTTTCTTAGTTAAGGTGTAATTAAAAGGAAAATACAAGAACGCAGCAGGTGGATCATCTAAAAGATACTTTTGAAAGTCAGCATATATTTTTCCCCTTTTTTCCGTATCAATAGTTTGCCTGCCATCTTCGAGAAGTTTATCTATTCTTAAGTTTTTGTACCCTGTAAGATTATTTGCTTGGCTTGAATGCCATAGAGTGTATTGATCCGGATCTTTGGAGACAAAAAATTCTCCAATAAAGACCTGAAAATTAGAAGGTAGCGTATCAGTAATTTCAACATTTGATGAAATACCCATTTTACTCCACGAGTCTTTAATTTTATCAGCGGTATCTTTATATTGGGGAAGAGTTTTAATATTTAATTTAAGACTAGAACTCTCCGACGCTACTGACACCTTAAACAAAAGTTTTGCATGGTCAAAATTCTGTTCGAATGACAGAGAGTCTTCTTTACTTACCCATAGAGTTGGAGGATAGGGAGTATGATTTCTTTTACCCTGATTAAAGTCGTTGGGGATAGCGTAGGTTAAGGCCTGTCTTAATCTTTTATCCGATAGAGCTTTGTCCTGTGTATTATAAAACAGAGTTACTAATTTATTGTAATTTATCTTTTTATCAACTTCGTAATTTGGAAAAGACTTAAATGAGCTTTTTTGAAAAGATAAATCTGAAATATCGTGTGTCTTGGATATTTCACCGATAACTAAGGCCATTTTTAACGAGTTTTCGGTTGGATAAAATTGATAGACAATTGAATTACGCGGAGCTTTTATATTTTGCAGCTCAATCGAATTAACGAAATCGCCATTTAAATCCAGTGATTTTACTTTATAATTACCAAGACCGACAAATTTATTTTTAGGATCACCAGGTCGCAAGCTTTGCTTAAATATTGGTCTTGAAACAGTTATAAGGAAAGGAGAATAACTTTCCTTGAGTTTAAAAATTATTGTATTTTTATCAGGTTTAAGGACATCGACATTTTCAAAGTCATAGTTTATTTCTTTGGAAGTTAATTTTGTGCCATCGCTAAATTGCAGTCCGTCTTTGAGGTGAAAAGTGTAAATTTTTCCACTACCGTCTATATCCCAAGAGGAAGCAACAGAAGATTGCGTTTTCCCGTCGTTTGAAATTTTTGTAAGACCGGAAGAAACATTGTCTAAAACCTCGGATGGAAGACTAGTGGAGTTATAAATTCCCAGGACGCCAATAGTATCCTTTTGTCCGGCAGAAACTAATGCGAAATGAGTAAAAACAAAATAAAGCGAGAAAAACCCAAGAATTCCCAGTGCAAAGAAAGCGATTATTATCCTCTTCCATTTTTTAATATATGCCTTAAGAAGCCATATTAATAAGCGTCGTCTTTGAAAAAAAATCATATTATCGGGGAATAAGAAGAATTATCGAGATAATCGCGAAAAGAAACGCAAGACCAACTGTCGCCCAAAGGAGAAGTTTCTCGACGCTTCTTCTGCTTCTATAAAACTCCCCAGTGCCCCCAAGCGAAGATGATAAGCCACTTCCCTGCATTTGCAGAAGAATAACTATGATAAGAAGTGCCGCTACTATAATATCCAATACTGTTAAAAACATAATAGATTACTATTTTATCGATTCGAGTATCACTTTTGCAAGTTTTTTGGGATCGTGATAAAGAGGAAAGTTTTCATTCACCAAGTCAGCGTATATACATTTGACCTTATTTTTCAGGTCTTTGCTTATTGGAGCTATCGAGTACTCGTCTTTAAAATTGTCCGGTATTGGAAAAGATGTGTTGTTGTTGATAAGAAAGTTTTCGAACGGCTGGAAGCCACAGTGTCTTTTTATTGCGGATACAAAATCTGAAACCGAGTAACCGGGAGTTTCAAAAAATTTATTCGCCACATTTACTATGAATATTTTTTTTGCTTTGGATTTTTTTATTTCTTCCAGAATTGGAGGCACTATAAGAACCGGAAGTATTGTCGTGTAAAGGTCGCCGGGCCCGGCAACAATAAGATCTGCTGATTTTATAGTTTCCAGAGCTTTTGGATCAACTTTTGGATTTTTCGGATGAATATATAATTGTTTTATCTTACCTTTAAATTTTCCCAGATCTATGTTTTCTTCCCTGCGCACAATTCGTCCCGTCGAAGTTTTAGCCCTTAATGATACTCTTGTAAGAGAAGACGGGAAAATATTCGCGTTTACTTTAAAAATCTCCCTCATTTTCTCAATTGCTGTACTCAAGTCTTTGTTATTGAGGATAAGGGCTGCGAACATAAGATTTGCTATTTTTTGTCCCGGCAAAATATTATCGGCACCGTATCTTTCTCCGGGAAATCTAAATTTAAGGAGATCCAGCATGACTTTGTCTGCATTCGACAGTGCTATCATACAATTTACAATATCCCCTGTTGGTGGAATTTTATAAAACCTTCGAAGTCTGCCAGCAGAGCCGCCGTCATCGGCCATTGAGACTATAGCACTTATATCGGAAAAGTGGTCCTTAATTCCGTATAAAAGATTTGAGGTTCCAACTCCTCCTCCGATACAAACAATTTTCACTTTCTTAGCCATGAGATAACGGTCACAAAAATAGATTGAACTATGGCAGCAGCTGCATATGCAAAAAATGTGTTAAAAGTTATTTTTGGAATAACAAAGCCTGCGATCGAAATGCCAGGATATATAAATCCTCTTATTGAAATACTTCCGATTACCTGGGTCGCTAGATAAAATATAAAAATATTAATCAAAAAAGAAAAAGTTCCCAGTGTTATTATGTTTAAAGGCAAGGAAACGATGCTTAAAACGGGTTTTAGAATTTTAAACATTACGGATAAAACAAGTCCTCCAAGAAGAAAACCTGATATGCCTCCTGTTACCCTTACTCCCTCAAAAATAAGAGTCAGGAAATAAAGAGAAAGTGCATTAATCAACGTATTCCGGAGCAATGATTTCATGGTTTAGGTTTTAATATGGTATCATGGAGGCGTGAAAAAACCAAATCTTAGCTTTGAGCGTAAACTATGGAAAGAAAAAGTAAAATACGTCATTGGGATAGATGAAGTTGGCCGTGGAGCATTTGCCGGACCGATTGTTGCAGGGGCTGTTGTTTTTCCGGTCACAACAAGGATAACAAAGAAATTTAATTTCTTG
>OBEQ012955419.1_pt1 | contig 10151 bp, 12 predicted proteins | sample 1670901 | NCBI WGS metagenome assembly OBEQ01 (sample SAMEA104232315, study PRJEB22302) | groundwater metagenome | biome: forest; feature: aquifer; material: groundwater | place: USA | collected 2011-08-07 | depth 5.4 m | reverse complement strand
TGCCTGCGCAGGCAGGCGATGAGGTAGGCAAACTTCAAATATATTCGCTGCCAAACCACGATTTTCCATATCTTAAAGGACACCAGCCGATTATAGTCCTTGATCTCTGGGAACACGCTTATTACCTAAAATATCAAAACCGCCGAGCAGAATACATAGAAAACTGGTGGAATGTTTTGAAATTATTATAGGGTATTGACAGATTATGTGAATTTGATATAATGCACACACTGTTGCTGGAGCCTAGGCCGAAGCGGGGCGCACCAAAAAGCGGATTCCTTGGGCGTAGGCGCCCGGGGGTCGCGGACCTGCCCCAGCAACAGTTATGCTCTTTTTCTCTAAATAAAGCCAAAAAGTCCCGAGAAATCGGGATCGGCGATTTATCTAGGGAGGTGGCCGTTGACAACCTCCCGACTTTTCTCGGTATCGAGCCCGTAGCGGCTCACTTATCTCCCCGCGCAGAACATCGCGCGGGGTATTTTTTATTCCAAAACACTTCCGATAAAATCTTTGTGGCCATTGAGAAATTCTTTGGCGATTAAAATTTTTCCGCCTTCAAGCTGTAATTTTTTGATAATTAAAGCTCCGTTACCGCATTTAACTATCAATTCGTTTTTATCAGTCAAAAGAACTTTCCCCGGTGAATACTTTAATACATCGCTGTATTGAAGTATTGTTTCAACTTCAATAATTTTGATAATTTTAAATTTTTCATTTTTAATTTTTAATTTAGTATAAGCGCCCGGCCAAGGATAAAAAGCCCGAGTCATTCTTTCAATTTCTTCTGCGCTTTCTAACCAATTAATTTTCCCGTCTTCTTTTTTAATTATTTTAGTGTAAGTCGCTTTTGAATGGTCCTGTTCAACCGGTTTGATTTTTCCCAAAATATAATCGGGAATAATTTTTAGAAGCAATTCAGCGCCAACCTCTGCCATTTTTTTAGATAAAGACTCATAGGTATCGCTATCAGCTATAAGCCATTTGCTATAAGCTAATACAGGTCCGTGATCAATTTCCTCGTTAACTGCCATAATCGTCACGCCGGTTTCTTTATCTCCGTTTAAAATTGCCATCTGAATCGGCGAAGCGCCGCGATATTTCGGCAAAAGCGAAGGATGAACATTAATAAAGCCGCGAGAGGGGATGTCTAAAATTTCTTTAGGAAGAATCTTGCCGTAAGCGGCGATAATGGCCAAATCAGGCTTTAAATTCTTAAGTTTTTCTATTAAAACAGAAACTGATTCCTTAGGGTTGCGAAACTCGGCCAGCGGTTTATAGCCAGATTTAATTAATCTTTCCAAAATTATTGCCGCAAATTCCGACGTGCCGAAAAATACAAATTTCATTTTTCTTCTTCTATTTTATATATTTTTTCTGCTTTATCTATAAACAAAGTGCCATTCAAGTGATCCATTTCGTGCTGGATGACTCGCGCCAGAAGTCCCTTGGCGCGGATTTTAATTGGTTTGCCATTTTCATCAAGCGCCTTTATGGTTAATTTCTTTGGACGCACCACCGGTCCCCATGTTTTTGGCACCGATAAACACCCTTCTTCAAAGGGAACGTTGTCATCTCCAAAATTTTTAATCTCCGGATTGATGAAAACGTAAATTTTGTTTTCAGCGTTAACAGTAAAAAGCCGCAAAGAGCGCCCCACTTGAGGAGCGGCTAAACCAATGCCATTAGCCGCTTTCATGGTTAAAATCATGTCCGCAATCAGCTTTTGTATTTCAGGCGCTTTTGGATCTTTTACCGGTACGGCTTTTTTTCTTAGCACCGGATCGCTTTCTTGTAAGATTTTTAACGCTTTTTCCATATTTTTTTATCTCCTTTTTTAAAATTCCCATAAAGTATTTTCCTCTGACGCCGGCTTTAATTTTTCCTTCGTTATGGGCAAGTTTTACCAAACTAAAAATTCTTCTTAAAAAAGACTCGTCATAAATTTTAGCTAAGCGAAAATATATTCCTTTGTGTTTTTCATCGCCCAAACCCTCAACCAAATCCCACGCTAAAACTTGATGTTTGGTCGTAATTGCCATATTATATATATATCATAAAAACTAATGGCTGACAAAAACAAAAAATATATTTATCTGGCGATTGTTATAGTGGCGGTGGCAGCGGCTTTTAGCATCGGTTTTATTTATGGCACAATAGAAAAATTGCCTCACCCGGTGCAGGGGATTATTAATCAGGAATTCGGCAAGCCAAAAGAATTTGACTTTGGGCTTTTTTGGGAAGCCTGGAATAATCTCCACGCTAAGTATGTAGATAAAAGCAAACTAAATGATGAAAATTTGCTTTACGGCGCCATTTCGGGAATGGTTAAAGGAGCAGATGATCCTTATACGGTTTTCTTCCCACCGCAGGAATCAAAAAGTTTTAAACAAGATGTTGGCGGGAGTTTTGGCGGTATTGGCGCCGAAATAGGAAAAAGAAACGGACTTTTGGTAATCATCGCGCCCCTTGAAGACACTCCGGCCAAGCGGGCCGGCCTTCAGGCGGGAGACAAAATCCTTAAAATCAACGGTGAAGCTACGGATGATTTGACGGTTGAAAAAGCGGTTTCTAAAATTCGCGGTGAAGTTGGCACGAAAGTAACCCTTGCTATTTTAAGAGGCAATAATGGAACAAAATCGAAAGATATAACTATTGAAAGAGCTATCATTAAACGCGTAATCAGCAAACCTGAGGCCATAAAGGACAATCACATTGCTACTTTGCCTTTTGACGGTTTTACGTCAACGGCGCCTTTTGAATTCCAGCAGGCATCTGCTAAAATTCTGGCGACTACGGGCTATAAAGGCATAATTCTTGATTTAAGGAATAATCCCGGGGGTTATCTTGAGGTGGCGGTTGATATTGCCGGCTGGTTTCTGAATACCGGCGATCTTGTCGCTATGGAGGAATTCGGCAACGAACAAAAAACTGAATTCCGGGCCAGCGGACTCGGCGCGCTGAAAAATTATCCAATAGTAATTCTGGTTAATCAGGGAACCGCTTCGGCTGCCGAAATTTTGGCCGGGGCGCTGCGAGACAACCGTGACATCAAACTTATCGGCGAAAAAACTTTTGGCAAAGGATCGGTTCAGGAATTAGTTAATTTAAAAGGCGAGTCTTCGCTCAAAATAACAGTTGCCAAGTGGCTTACGCCCAAAAAATATTCTATTTCAGAATCGGGCCTTGAACCAGACTATAAAGTGACACTGACAGAGGAAGATATCAGTAAGAACAAAGACCCCCAATTAGATAAAGCGATGAAAGTTCTGGAAAAAATGTTAAATCAATAAAATGAAAATTATACTTTTAAAAGATGTGCCGGATTTAGGCAAAAAAGGAGACGTTAAAGATGTGAGTGATGGCTACGGCCGCAATTTTCTTATTAGAAATAAATCAGCAGAGATTTTAACTCCTCAAGCGGCAAAAAGATTAGAAATAGAAAGAAAAAAGGAAGAAAAAATCATCGTGACTATAAAAAATCAGGCCTTGACCTTAAAAGAAAAAATAGAAAAACTGAAACTGGTTTTAAAAACAAAGATAGGGGAATCGGGACAGGTTTTTGGTTCTATCACGCCAACCAAAATACTGGCCGAACTTGAAAAAAATGGCATAAAACTGGAAAAAGACCAAGTGTTGTCAAAGCCGATAAAAACTTTAGGAGAGAATAAAATAAAAATAAAATTGCCGCAGGGGATAGATGCGGAATTGCAAATAATTATTGAACCTTAACCATTTTGGCGACGCGCTTTGAACCGTTAAATAGTTTAATTTTCTTAGTGGTAAATTTAATGTTACCGGTTTTTAAAGCATACAGCGTATCATCATTACCTCTTTTAACGTTTTCGCCGGGAAGCCATTTGGTGCCCCTTTGGCGAATAATAACATCGCCGACTTTAACTTTTTCGCCGTCAAAAAGCTTAACTCCCAGCCGTTTTGAATGTGATTCGCGGCCGAGCCGGGTTGAGCCAGCCGCTTTAGTATGAGCCATATTTTATATTAATGTATCAAAATATTATTCAAAAGTCAACTAAGTACGCGATTTATGTTATTTTAGCACTGAGTTTTTTGATTGGCTTAGGAATAGGACTTTTAATTAACAATAATGAGCCGTCACAAATTATTATTGATAAAAATGCCAAAATCGGCCTGCCTGCGCAGACAGGCCTGCCTGCGCAGAGCGATGGTCAAGCGACTGATACAAACAACAATTATAAAATTTTAGGCAATTTTCTGGCTTCAATAAATGGCAAGGCGTATTATCCAAAAGATTGCGCGGCGGCAAACAGAATTAAAGAAGAAAATAGAATTTGGTTTAACACCAAAGAAGAGGCTGAAGCCCAGGGTTATAAGCTGGCGCAAAATTGTGTTACTATTAAATAACTATGTTAAAATTTTTAATTGGACTTTTAGCTTCCGTTTCAAGTGTTTTCATAAACGGAGCCAATAAGCCGAACGTGGCGCCGCCTTTAAACACGGCTATTATTGCTTATCAGGAAACCTATTATGTCCCGGCAGTGGCTGATTTGGGGAATTTTCCGCGCGCCAATAGTTCAATGGCTGCTGTCGATAATCAAGAAGTTGTCGTCAAAAAAGAAGTAAAAGTTACTCCGCCGGCGGCGCCGACTCCGACTCTGGCTCCCGCATTACCTCCACAAGATCCATATTTAGCAATTCCCGAACCAATAACACCCTGGCTCAGTATGAATTTAACTTTAACAGGCAACAGTAATGAGCCTAATAATCCTCGTATTCTTCCTGAAATCACTTTTAACAGAGAATATTGGAGGATAGAAACTTTTGCCTATTGGGCGCCAAATGTGATTCCACCCAAGCCAGATATCCAAAATGACTATTTTAAATTAGAGGTTTACGAAAAGGGGACCGATAAACTCATTTATACGATGACTTCCGGTAGCAATGAAGCATTCCATAAATCTCAGGCCTTTAGAAAACCCGGTACATATTATTTTAAGGCATATACTAAAAATCCCAGTCAGTGGGAAATAAGTTTTGTTGTTTCACCAAAGATCGCGCAATAGTTTGGCAGGGGATAATTAGTTTTAAATTTAATAATACGTCGCACAATATCCATTTTGCGACATACTATCATTTTGTTGGGCAAAGAAACTCGTTTATTTTATTTTTAATCGGACTCTTAACCGATTCGCTTATTTTGTCAACAGTTTTAGAAACAAAATCTTTAGCGTCAGTAGTTATATTATTAATAAATCCCCGCCCCGGCCCAGAATCGCTGATAACATCATTGCCCAATATTTGAATTTTTTTATTATTATCAATTTTGGATTTAATTTCTTTAGCTTTATCTAAAATTAATTTCGGAATGTTAATACCGAGGGGTACAACTTCGTTGCCTTTAATAACAAAGGATTTTTCAGCTTTAACAATGAAATAGAGAAATAAAACCCCCAAAATTATAGCTAAAATGGCCAATGTTTTCATAAATACATCATAACATATTTTTATAATAGATAATCAAAGGGATTAACCGAACCCCCTAGGGGCAATAATCCAAACCAGCGTTTTTCCACCTTAAAGGTATTTGTTGAATAAACTGTAAAATGCAAATGAGGGCCGGTCACAAAGCCGGTAGAGCCCTCATAGCCGATAATCTGGCCTTGGGACACGGCTTGGCCAACGCTCGCCGCTTTAACTGAAAGATGAGCATAAAGAGTGATTAAGCCGTTATTATGGCGAACGGCAAGCCACTCTCCATAAGCATATTTACCATTGTCTCCCGAAGCAGTCACAACGCCGTCCAAGGCTACTCTTACCGGCGCGCCGTAATAAACCGCAATGTCTATGCCATTATGAAATTTATAGGCATCATTATAAAAACCGGTGATTGAAGTCGGCCCGTATCCTTGGGTGATTCGGCCAAGCATGGGCCAGGCTAAAGCTCCGGGCCGGGGTGGAGGTACGCCGCCGACCTGCCCCCTAAGCCTGTCTTCCAGTTCAAATATTTCGCTTTGAATTTCTGCTTGCTTTATCTGCGCCTGAGATATCATTTTTTGATACTCTGTTTCTTTGTTCTTGGTTTCGGCAAGCAGCTTATCTTTTTCCCCTTTCTGTTTCCGGACTAAATTATTTTTTACAATCAGCTCGTTTTTAAAGTCATTAAAGTTTTTCTTTAAATCTTTTTCTTCGCCGACTAAACCTTCCAATTCTGCCTTGTCTTGCGTTAAAATTGTAAAATTATTATAAAGGCCTTTTTCCAAATTGACTAAATATTGGTTGCTGTTTAAAAAATCAGAAAATTTATCGCTTTTAAAAATCACAACCACAAAACCCTGGTTATCAAACCGGGCCAGAAATCTCATTGACTCCCCCATTGCTAATTTGCGGTTTTGGATTTCTTTTTCTTTTTCTTTTATTTCCTGAGAATGCAATTTAATATCGGATTCGGTTTTAGAAATTTTGGCTTTTATAATTTTTAAATTAATCGTAAGCTGATTAATTTGCGACTCTATCAAAGAAATCAGATTTTTCAAAGTTTTTGATTGTGATTGGGTTTGAGAAAGCGCCTGTTTATAAACAGCTTCTTCGGCCTCAAGTTTTTTTATTTCCTCTTCCTTTAAACTTATTTGCTCGCGTAAGGCCGTCTCATCAACTTGAGCAAAAATCGCCCGAACAGGAAATAATAAAATCGCTATTACGATGACTAAAAGGCCGTATTTCATACAACGGATAATTTTAAGCTAATTTTTTTATAGCCGCTTCTACTCTCTTGATGCTTTCTTTTTTGCCTAAAATTTCAAGAATTTCAAAAGGCCCGGGAGAGGCCTCAAGCCCGGTCAAGGCAACCCTTAATGGCCACAATAGGCGGCCCCTATCTTTATTTTTAGCTCTTTCGGCTTCTTTAAGCAGTATTTTTTCTAAATTTTTTTGGTTAAAATCAACATCGCTTATCTGGGAAATAGCGAAAAAAGATGCTTTTAATGAGGCGCTAACATCTTTGAAGAGCATATCGCGCCACACTAAAAGTTTCGGCTCATATTCTGGAATTTTAAAAAAATAAGAAACTCTCTCCCCTATTTCTCCCAGTTTTTTAAGCCGCGGTTGTTCAAGCGTCAATATTTTTTTTAGATACTCCCAGCCAGAGGACTTCGACGGTGAGCTCAGTCGAACCGCTGGTCCGCCTTGGGCGGAAAAATCGTCGCTTATTAGACCATCTCTGGTTAGAAATGGGATAGCTCTTTTTACTAATTCATCAACCGACAATTGCCTCAAATAATAGCCGTTAAGCCAGTCCAATTTTTCAATATTAAAAATCGCGCCGCTTTTTTGGACCTTATTTAAATCAAACTCTCTGATTAATTTTTCTAAACTAAAAATTTCTTTATCGGTTCCCGGATTCCACCCCAAAAAAGCTATAAAATTAACCAAAGCCTCTGGTAAATAACCCATTTCGCGATATTCATCTACGGACACGGCGTCGTGGCGTTTTGAAAGTTTTGATCTGTCAGAACCTAAAATTAAAGGCAGGTGAGCATATTTCGGCATTGGTATTTTTAAAGCCTGCTGGATAAAAATTTGTCTCGGCGTGTTGGAAATATGGTCTTCGCCGCGAATCACATGGGTAATATTCATCTCAAAATCATCTATCACAACGGCAAAATTATAGAGAGGCAAAAATTTATCAGGACTTTCGACTTTGGCCAAACTAAAATCGCCGCCCAAAGTGTCGGAATTAAAGCGGATCTCGCCGCGAATTAAATCAATAAAAGCAATCTCCAGATCGGGCGGAGTTTTAAAACGGATGACGGCGTTTTCCTTTTTGAGCCTTTTTTCCAAATCTTCAATCGGTAATTTTTTAAACTCGCAATGGTGCGCTAATCCAGCTTCCTTTTCAAGAAATTCCTTGCTGTGGAAACAATAAAAAGCATCGCCGTTATCTAAAAGCTCTTTGAGGTATTTAGCATAGATATCAAGACGCTCACTTTGCCGATAAGGACCTTCATTCCAATGAATATTAAGCCATTTAAGACCCTCAACTATCCCCTTTTCATATTCCGGCTGGGATCGTTTTAAGTCGGTATCTTCAATTCTTAAAATAAATTCCCCGTTAAATTTTTTGGCAAATAAAAAATTAAATAACGCGGTTCTAACGCTACCAACATGAAACGGGCCGGTGGGACTAGGTGCAAATCTTGTTCTTATTTTTTCTTTTCCGCCTATGGCGGAAAATAAAGATTTTAGAAAACTCATCTTGGGATTAAATTTAATAACGCTTGGGCAATTAATTTTGCGGCGTCGGGCGTGGCAAACTGTTTGGCTTTTTCTTCCATGGTTTTCCTTTTTTCGGGATTATTTAATATAGAACGAATCACCGAAAGCAACAGGTTGGGCGTCAAATTAGCTTCTTCAATCACTTCAGCGCGGCCGCTATCGGCAAAAATATAGGCATTGCGGCGATTGTGGTCGCCCGGCGAATCGGTAATCGGGACTAAAATGCTGGCCCTGCCAACGGCGGCAATTTCAAAAATAGAGCCGGCGCCGGTCCGGGAAATAACCAAATCCGCCGCATGCATTGCGGCCACAAATTCCGGCTCAACCAAAAAATTTACCGGATGATAAGAAATAAGCTGCTCGCCGGTCGAACCCTCTAAAACCACTCTTGATTCATTAAAGACACTGTTGTAATTATCATCCCCCGTTTGATGAATAACTTCGACCACTTCTAATAAATTGGATAAAATATCCAAGATTATGTCGTTTATTTTTTGGGCCCCTTGCGAGCCGCCAAGAACTAAAATTACCGGTTTTTTAGTTGTTAAATGAAGCAAAGCGCGCTCTCTTTCCGGTTCGGGCGGCTTAAAAAATGAATCCCTCACGGCTTCGCCGGTAAAATAAGTTTTATTTTTAGGGAGATAATTTGCCGCTTCGCCAAAAGAAACGGCTATCAAAGTGGCAAAAGGGGCCAGCAACCGATTGGCCAGGCCGGGCACGCTGTCGGATTCATGAATGATAATCGGAACCCGATAAAGCCAACCGGCTAAAACCGTGGCCACGCCGCCATAACCGCCCTTACTAAAAATTACATCGGGCATTATAAGCCAAATTTTCCATAAAGCCTGGATAATACCAATACCGATTTTAAATAAATCGGTAAAATTCTTAAAAGAAAAATAACGCCGCCATTTGCCGGTCATTAAAATTACAGAATGGAAATTCATCGCTTCTCTTTCCAAACTGCTCTCAAGAAACAAACCGGGCCCCAAATAATAAATTTCCGGTTCGCCGAGATTTTCGGCGCGGCAAATATCATTTATTTTTCTTGAGACGGCAACGAGAGGAAACAAGTGCCCGCCGGTGCCGCCGCCCGTCAATACTATTCTAATCATATATTTTGATGGGGCGAGCCTCGCCCCTATGGGGCGGGCCTCCTGTTAATACTATTCGTATCATATGGTGTGTCGCGAAATATTAGCAATAATGCCGGCGCCCATTAAACCAATAACCAGACCGGAACTGCCATAACTCATAAATGGCAAGGGTACGCCGGTTAAAGGAATCAAACCAGAAATCGCCGCCATATTAATAAAACTCTGAGCCACAATCCAAGTGGTAATGCCCACGGCTAAAAGTTTGGAAAAATAATCAGGGTTTTTGATAGCGATTCTGTAGCCAAAAACAGCAAATAATAAATAAAGTATCATTGAAAAACTAATGCCGAAAAGTCCCATCTTTTCGCCAAGAACCGCGAAAATTGAATCACCGATCGTTTCCGGAAGGTACGGTGAAATTAAACTCTGGTTTATACCGATGCCGGTGATGCCGCCGATGCCGATAGAAGCCATGGCTTGATTGATTTGATAAGCCGCTCCCGAAGTGTCATTTTGAGGGTTTAAAAACACCTTGAGTCTTGTGGCCGCATAGGGTTTTAAAAAAATAAATGCGGAAAAAGCCAAGACGCCGATTAAAACCATTATAAATAAATGATTTAATCTGTTGCCGGCTGCAAAATAAGTAGCCATTGCCGAAATTGCAATAACGCTAAAAGTTCCCATATTCGGCTGCATCAAAAGCAAAAGGCCGATAATTCCAATGACTATCAGAAACGGCAAAAGGCCATTGCTGAATCCTCTAAGATCTTTTTGGCGCGACTGCAACCACGAAGCTAAATAGATTAT
>OBEQ010497636.1_pt1 | contig 10151 bp, 13 predicted proteins | sample 1670901 | NCBI WGS metagenome assembly OBEQ01 (sample SAMEA104232315, study PRJEB22302) | groundwater metagenome | biome: forest; feature: aquifer; material: groundwater | place: USA | collected 2011-08-07 | depth 5.4 m | reverse complement strand
TCGCGGCGACTTCAGGGAGCGGCTTCCCGGCAAAGGCGCTCTCGATCAGAGCCGTCGTCCTGAAGGCTCCGGGCACATCGCCTGCCGCCAGAAAAGCCATCGTGATTCCGCCCAGCGCATCCGCTTTCTCTTTTTCGTTTTGAATGGTCCCTGCGCTGTCGAGCGCCTGTTTCAGGATGTCGCCCGCGCCGTCTCTGTCCTTGAGGATCGCCGGGGCGACGGCGATTTTGTGGAAGGCGCCGGCCTTCAGGTAGGGGTCGCGTATCTCGGCGGCGATTTGCAGCGCGCCTTCGCGATCGCCGGCTTCGGCGCGCGCCGCCGCGATCCCGCGTAGCGCCTGCGCCTTGATCTTCTCATCGGCGATGGTGTCGGCGGTGTCGAGCGCGCCCTTGGCATCCCCGCCTTTGGCCTGAACCAGCGCGATGTTGCGCAAGGCTTCGGCCTTCCCGCGAAGATTCCCGACGGACACGGCGGTCTTGAGAGCGCCCGGCACGTCTCCGATTTGCGCCTGCGCCTCCGCAGTCGCGATCAAGGCATCCACCCGGATCAGATGCACGTTCTTGAAAGCCCCCACTGCTTGGAGCACCTGGGTCAGGAGCTTGTTGGCCGTTTCACGATCACCGCCGCGTGCCTGCGCGACCGCAATCTGGCGCCAGGCGCCCGTCCGCAGGTATTCGTCGGCGATCAGGGATGCGGTGTCCAGCGCGACGTCGAACCGTCCCGCCTCCGCCTGCGCCCCGGCAACGCCCCGCAAGGCGGTGTCCCGTAAGTATGGGTCGTCCGCAATCGAGCGCGCGGCGTCTTTCGCCTGCTGAAGCAACGGGAGAACGTCGTGGGCTCCCGGGCGGGTTTCGGCCGCGGAGACGAGGCCTGCGGAGAGCATCACGGCCAGGGCGACAAGCGAACAGATGGATCGATGCCGAGCAATTCGCGTCATGGCCCGTGATCCTACCAAGCCGCAGGCCGCTTTCCTAGCCCGAAAAACAGGGCTGTGGTATCTTGGGCACCTGATGAAGATCGCCACGTTCAACGTCAACTCCCTGCGCAAGCGCCTGCCGATCGTGCTCGACTGGCTCGAGCGGCACCGGCCCGACGTGCTGTGCCTGCAGGAGACCAAGGTCCAGGACGAGGACTTCCCGGCGCTCGCGCTGACCTCCGCCGGCTACCATGTGACGTTCCGCGGGATGAAGTCGTACAACGGCGTCGCCATGCTGACCCTGCAAAAGCCGGACGCGGTGTTCTACGGATTCGACGACGGCAAGGACCCCGACGACGCGCGGCTCCTGCAGGTGGTCGTCCAGGGAATCCCGATCATCAACACCTACATCCCGCAGGGCTTCGAGATCGAGTCGCCGAAGTACCAATACAAGCTCGGCTGGTTCAAGCGCCTGCGCGCCTACTTCGACAAGCACCTCTCGCCCAAGAAGCCGGCGCTCTGGTGCGGCGACGTGAACGTCGCGCCGGAACCGATGGACGTCCACAGTCCGGAGAAGCACCTCAAGCACGTCTGTTTTCACGAGGACGCGAGAAACGCCTATAAAGAGACGCTCGCCTGGGGCTTCGAGGATGTCTTCCGGAGGCTCCACCCCGACCGCCGGCAATACACGTTCTGGGATTACCGCCAGCCGAGCTCGCTGGACGCGAACAAAGGCTGGCGGATCGACCACATCCTCGCGACCGCGCCGCTCGCAAAGAAATGCACGCAGTGCGATGTGGACATCGAGCCGCGGCGCGCGAAGGACCCCTCCGACCACACCTTCCTCTGGGCGAAGTTCCCGGTGTAGCCCATTCGGCGGGGGGACGCTTGCATCTCACACAAACCTGTGCTAGCGTACCTCTGCGTTTCATCGCTGAAGGAGTCCGGCGATGAGGCGCCAGATGAAGAAGGACTCCATCGCGATCGTGCCTTGCAGTAGGAATCTGATCGGACAATCTGCTCTGAAAGACGCCCTCGTCAGTGCGCCTTCGGTGCTCTCCTTGCCCCTCTCATTCCTTACTCCCAAGACCGCGTCGCATCAGTAAAGGAGGTACCCGATGGGTACGAAGTTGTATGTGGGCGGCCTGCCCTATTCCACCACCGAGCAGCAGCTCAGCGAGCTGTTCACGCAACAGGGTTCCGTGACCTCGGCCAAGGTGATTACGGATAAGTTCACCGGCCAGTCTCGGGGGTTCGGATTCGTCGAGATGGCGACCGGCGAAGAAGCCCAGAAGGCGATCACGGCGCTGAACGGCACGCAGATGGCCGGCCGGACAATCACCGTGAACGAGGCCCGTCCACAGGAAAAGCGCACGGGCGGGGGTGGTGGTGGCTACGGCGGCGGCGGCGGCGGCGGCGGCGGCGGCGACCGCGGCGGACGTTGGTAACTAATCCTGCGATAGGATAACACCGACTGAACAAGATGGGCCGGGGCACCCGAGCTCGGGTGTTCCGGCCCATTCAACCCGATAAAGGCGAGACACTCACGCCGGGAGGCTACGATCCCCAGACCAGGAAAAGCGACTCTCGCGAAACGCGATCGCGAGCGGGCCAAGCAAGCCAAACAGAAAGAAAAAGATGAACGCCGGGCTCAGCGCAAAGTAGAAAAAGCCGAAAAGGCGGCGACTCCTCGGCCTCGCGATGGTGAAGATCCGGACCTCGCCGGCATGCGACCGGGACCGCAAGCTCCCCTCTTTTAGCCTTCTCCGCCATCTTTTTTCCTCCCAAGTGCTATGATGGAAACCTCACCTTGAGAAGATGAGGTCAACAACCATGCTCCAGAAATCCCTGCTTGTCCTCCTGCTCGGCCTGCTCCTGATGACAGGGTGCGTATCCGACGAGAAGCAGCGCCAGGAAGATCGGCTCGTGTTCGAAGGCATGATGAACCGTTCCGTCGGGCAGACGACCTACGAGCAGATTCTGGGGTTCTTCGGTCCTCCGTCGGAGAGGACGGAAACCGCCAGCAGCATCACGGCCGTATGGGAAGACCCGACGTCGACCGGGTTCCGGATGGACAGATCCGACGGCGGCTCGGGCGGGCTCTCCCGCCTCCACGGGGAGCGCGTGCGCATGGTCTTCGACCGCAGAACCCAACTGCTGAAGTCCTGGGACTATCCCAGCAAGTAGCCGCTCGCGTGGCGAGAGCAGCCCCTACCGGGCCTTATTCGAGGGCGGGAACAGGTATTCGATTTCCTTTACGCAATGTTCGAGGAAGTTGTCCAGCGTCTGACTGGACGTTGAGAGGTGGATCACGGCGTTGACGTTGGCGTCCTTCGTGGACGCGTCGGCCAAGCGCTCCGTCATCCCCCGGTTGACCTCCGAGACGCCCCGATAGACCTCGGCCAGTTTCTTGAGCTCCCAGTCCGGCTCCTCGCCGTTCCGCATGCGGAAATACTGCGCCGTCAAGTACATCGAGATGGCGCGGTAAATCGTTTCCTCCTCGGACGCGAACGGCAGGTGGAACCGCACGTTAGGGCGAAGCCGGTCCATGATCGGGCAGTTGCTCGTGACCATGTAAATCCCGATGATCGAGCTGAGGCCCTCCTGCAGCGTCGTCTTGGCCTCAAAATCACGCCGCTCGGTCACCACCCTGACGTGGAGGTTCTGAAACGAGATCGCATCCTTGAACGTCTCCACCAGGGTCGACAGATTGACCGCAACCGGGCAGTGCGCAACGTCATCGCCCAGCGGGCAATTTGCGCACTGGCGATACTTCAGCTTCGTCCATTCCGGCTTCGCGCACCCTTGTTCGCCACCAACTCCAGGGTGTCGGCCTTGAGCACCACCTCGAAGTTTTTTTCCAGCCCGTTGGGGAACCGGAACTTGTAGCGGTAGTGATAGGTTTTCCCAGGCTTCTGGTCCAGCATGCGCGTCCCCCCGCTGTGGTCGTCCGCAGAAGATCAGCATCTAAACACGGCGGGGGAAATTGTTCAAGGCCTTCAGAATGCGGCGCGCGATCAGGGGGCACCCGCAGGGCTCAACCGTTGCCGGAGTTTCATGCCGAGTTGGTCGGCGGCTCCTTTGAAAGTCTCCCAGCCGAGCGCGTGATAGGGATCCCTCTCCACGATGGTAAACGGGCCGGCAACCGTAAAGGTTCGATAGTACAGCCGCGGGAAGCTGATCCGGTCAACATAGTCCACCGCCTCTGCCATCACGTAATCGTCCTGTCCGAATTCAGTCATCAGCACCGCGCCCTTAGGAACATCGACGAGCGCCGCATCCATTCGGACGTACAGCTGATTCTCCATGATGGGCCAGAACCGCAGCTTCCTGGCGGACTGGGACGTCGCCACCACCACGATCATCTTCGTGAGATTACTCTCTTTGGCAAGAGCCTGAACCTGCTCCAGCGCCAGACCACGCAGGCCGCCGGCCGGAATAGTGAGCGCGGGGAATATCCGCTGGATTGTGATTTGCGGTGACGTCTGCAACTCCGCCTGTATCCGTTGCGCCACTTTTTCCAACGTCTCTTTTGAAGGAGTCGTCGGCTTGCCCAGTTCGTCCTCAGGCAGAGCCACAACCAGGCCCACGGCAAGAGGCAGAGCGACTTGCAGCTGTTTTTCCGGCTGGGGCGGGAAGCCTGAGAGATACTCGGTGATCCGGTTGGAATCGGTCGCGCACCCATTCACGGCGATCAGCGCCGCAAGCGCTGCTGTGCTGACTAAGGTTTTCATTTCCCTGCCTCCTTCCTGGTGCCAACCAGAACAGCGCCCCTTTTACCTCCATTCTACACCGTCCGCACGAGACTGTCCCGCTTGCCAAACGCCTCGGAACTCGCTATGACTGCGGCATGCTGACGATCAGGCGGGCGACCGAGAGCGATCTTCCCGTGATCCTCAAGATCCAGGCGGAGGCGTTCGGCGCCTATGAGGGCACGTACGAGACGGCCGCCTGGACCAAGGAAACGATCGAGAACGTCAAACTCGACGCGAAAGACAAGGTGATTCTGGTGGCGGAGTGGGACGGCGCGGTCGTGGGATCGGTCCGCTTCTGGAATGCGGGCGGCGTCTGCGTGATCAGGCTGCTTTCCGTCAGCCCGGCTTATCAGGGCCGCGGGATCGGCAACGCGTTGATGAAAGAGATTGAGCGGCACGCCGCGGGCGCGCACAAGCTCTACGTCTGCACGATGCTCCGCGCGTCCCGCAACATCGCGATGTTCCTGAATCTCGGCTATCGCCCCGAATCGGTCATGCCGGACCAGTACCACCACATGGATATGATCTGTTTCTCCAAATACCCAAAGCCCGCGCCGTAGTTATCCGACCTTCAGCAGTTCCACTTCAAAGACCAGCGTGGCGTTCGGGGGAATGACGCTGCCCGCGCCGCGCGGGCCGTAGCCGAGTCCCGGCGGAATGGTCAGCTTGCGCTTGCCGCCGACCTTCATCCCCGGCACGCCCTCGTCCCAGCCCTTGATCACCCGCCCCGCACCGAGCGAAAACACGAACGGATCCTTGCGATCCTTGCTGGAGTCGAATTTCTTGCCGTCCGTCAGCCAACCGGTGTAGTGCACCGTGACGGACTGGCCCGCCTTCGCTTCCGCTCCCGTCCCCACGACCAGATCGTCATACTTAAGACCGCTCGGTGTCGTCACTTCAGCCATGATGTTCTCCGTGTAAGGTTGATGGAACCCCGCTTGACCCTCTTATGGCGGGAGTGTACACCTGTGCGGGAATGGAAATCTTCAACGAACCTCCGCCCAATCCCGCCGGCGGCGAGACCCTCATCGTGGATGCGAAGGACTCGTCCGCCTACGAGCGGCCCAGCGCCGCGCTCAAGCACGCCGGGCCGGACGATCAGATCTTCATCAGGCCAGGCATCTACGAAGATAAAATTTTCATCGCGGATCGGCCCATCCTTCTGATCGGAGCCGGCCGGGATACGGTACAGATTTTTTGCCGGCGGGGCGGGCCGCTCTATCTGCAGAACGTCCCGAGCGGTCGCATTGCGGGAATCACCTTCCGCTACGTCGGCAGCGACCAGAATTCGGCGATGAACATCCTGGACTCTACCTGCACCATCAGCGGATGCCGCGCGACCGAAGGCATTCTCTCCGGCGTGGTTATCTACGGCCCCAACTGCCGGCCCACACTGATCGACAACGAGGTCTGCCACAACCGCGAGTCCGGCATCTTCGTGTTCGCCGAGGCCCGCCCCTACATCACGCAGAATCGGTGCTTCGCGAACCACCACTTCGGGCTTGCCGCGCGCGATCCCGGCACACACCCCGACTTCGTGCGCAATACCTGCCACGACAACATGCTGAGCGGCATCCTGATGTTTCACCATGCCGAAGCGCTGGTGCTGGAGAACATCTGCCACGACAACCAGCACTGGGGGTTCGTAACCACGCCGGAATGTGAGACGACGCCCCCGCGCGGGGAGCTCGCGAAGGCGAATCGTCTGGACGACAATCCCCGCGGCGCCGTCATGGTCACTCACGAACCGCTGGCCGACATCGGCCGTTGACGAGAGCTAAAAGTCCGCGCCTTCGTCCCAGTCGGGATAGCGGTGGGAGCCCGGCCTGAAGCATTGCGCCTCGCCTTCGCCCCACGCCGGTTCCTCGACCTTCTCGACGTGCATCTCGTTCGAATCGGCTCGCCACCCGTGCGCGTATCCCGACAAGTCTTCCGTCAAGCCTACCCCGCGTGAGCCCGCCAGTCCCACCGGTTTGATCTCACCGGGAGGCGCCAGGAAATCCGTATCCCAGAAATACAGCGCGACGAGGGCGTCGAAGTCAATCTCGGCGAGTTGATAGTTCCCGACCGGCAGGAAGCCGTCCGGCTGGCCCGGCGCGACGTCGTTCAGCTCCGCGCAATAATTCCCCAGGCACTCGTAGAGCAGGAGCCACTGGCTCTCCGAGATCCGATACACGGCGATGGCCTGGCTGGTTCCTAATACCCGTTCGAGAGTCGGAATCGCGAACTGGGCAGTGAACCGACGCGAGGAATGAGGGTAGCAGGCCTCCCAGGCATCCCGGTCGTGGCGGGCGTTGAGCACGACGATCTTCGCGAGCTCGCGCTCGAGCGCCGCGTGCAGGATCGCAGTGAAGACGGCGTCAGGCTTGCGCTGGAAGTAAATCAGGCCTTTTAGATTAGCCTACTCAGGATGAAATAGGCCAGCGCTGCCAGCAGTGCACCTGCCGGCAGGGTGACGATCCAGGCCAGCACCATGTCCCGGACGGTCGTCCAGCGGACGGCGCGCAGGCCCTTCAGGAGACCGATGCCGATGATCGCGGAACTGCTGACGTGCGTGGTGGAGACGGGCAAGCCCATGGCGGCCGACACAAGCACCAGAGACGACGTCGTGAGGTTGGCCGACAGACCCTCGACATGGTCCATACGCGTAACTTTCTCCGCCAGGACCTCGGTCACGCGAAACCCGCCGATGTAGCTGCCGAGCCCCATCGCCAGCGCCACGACCGCCAGCGTGCCGAGCTGCATAGTCACGCTCGGCCAGGACGCCGACGCGCTTCCCAGCAGGAGCATCGCCATAATCTTAGGCATATCGTTCGCTCCCCGCGCCAGCGACGCAAGCCCGCTGGAGAGCCAGTGCACGCTGTCCAAACCAACCGTCAGCCCCTTTAAGCCGGCGCGATCGCATTGCGAAGGGACGGCCACCACAGGCTGTCCGAGCGCGCTTGTCTGAAGCAACGTGCGGGTATTCCCTCGCGCATCGATGGTGACCAGCGCGCGGGAGGCCGGCATCACGCAGAGACACGCACCTTCCCAGCGGGCGGCGACGCGTTTGATAACGGGATGAACCATGAACGAAACCGTCAAGGCTAAAACGGGACTCAGTAGCAGCGGCAGTCCGATCTTACCGGTGATGGCCGGCCAGATCAGCCCTTGACTGCCGATGGAGGCCAGCCCGGCACCGACGAGAGCGCCGGTCAGCGCGTGCGTGGTGGACACCGGAAGGCCCGTCCGCGACGCCACGAGCACCCACCCCATCGCGCCGAGGAGAACCGCCAGCGCCAGCGCGGGCGGCGTGGCGATCCCCGGCTGAATGAGACCGGCGCTGAAGGTCTTCAACATGGCATCAGCCACGAGGGCCGAGAGACCCGCGCCGGCCACCGTCCACGCTGTCCCCCAGATGATAGCGGTACGATAGTCGGTGACGCCGCTCCCGACCAGGGTCGCGATCGCCTTGGAGACATCATTGGTGCCATTGGCGTAGGCCATGGCCATCACGAGCAGCAGGGCAAGCAGTGAAAGTTCCATGGGCGATTACGAGATTGCGCCGCCGCAGGACGAACCGGCGCCGGCCGTGCAGCCGTAGCAGTGCATCCCCGTCACCACGCGCCTGCGTGCCAGCAGCGCGTGATCGAACTCGTGGATCGTCTGCGGCACCGTGTCTTCCACGGGCAGGTCCAGCATCTGGTTGAAGTCGCAGTCAGAGAGCCGGCCGTCCCAGTTGACGCTGATCAGGTTCCGGCACATGAGCCCATCCACGGAGGTCTGGTTGAAGCTCGTGATGAGCTTTTCCATGTAGGCCTCGTACTGGCCGGAGCGATGCAGATCGTCCAGGAAGCGGTTGATGGGCATGTTCGTGATGGTGTACAGGCGGTTGAAGCAGATGCCGAAACGCTTCGCCAGCTCGTGCCTGTAATCGGCCTCCAGGCCGACCTGCGGAGGCGGCAGCTTGGGGCCCAACGGGTTATAGACAAGGTTGAGAACCAGGCCAGTGCCTTCCATCCCGTAGCCCAGCGCGTTGAGCTGTTGCAGCGCTTCGATGCTCCGGCCATATACCCCCTTGCCCCGCTGCTGATCCACGTTTTCTTCGAGATAGCAGGGCAGCGAGGCGATCACTTCCACCTGATGATCGGCGAGGAACTTCGGCAGGTGTTGCTTGTCCCGCACGAAGAAGACGGTCAGGTTGCAGCGGTCCATCACGTGCCGCCCCATCGCGCGGGACTGCTCCACCAGGAATTCGAAGTGCGGATTCATCTCCGGCGCGCCGCCGGTGACGTCTACCGCGCGGAGCTCTGGGTAGCGCCGCACGACGTTCAGCACCGATTCCACCGTCTCCCGCGTCATGATTTCGGTCCGGGACGGCCCGGCATCTACGTGGCAATGGGTGCAGGTCTGGTTGCAGAGCTTGCCGACGTTGACCTGGAGGGTATCGATGCGCAGCGCATGCAAAGCCGTATGGCCGTGCTCCGTGAGCGTTTCGTCGAAGGAGGTCAATAGTAGTTTCGGCACGGGTCAGCAGCAGCTCCCGCCCGGATCGCAGGAAACCACATTGCCCGCGACCGCCTCGCCAGCCCGATTGATGACCGTGAAATGCCGGCTGTAGGGGCCGGAGTCCAGCACGTCCAGCGTCTTCGAGCAGATCTCCAGCGGAACACCACGGCGATACACATGGTGATCGTCGTCCGCCGCTTCCACGAAGGGTCCGGCGAAGAGGGCGAAGTGGCCTTTCCAGACGCAGGGCGCATCGACGGGCAGAATCGAAATCAGTCGTTGATCGGTGGTCGCGAGCGAGACCGGCTGGTCGGACAGGAGAAAGAGCCGTTCGAACGGCGGAGTCTTGAGCAGTTGAGCCGTGCGGGCTGACACCGGCTCAGGCTTGCCGCGACGGTAGGCCTGTCCCAACTCATCCACCGCGCAGCTGAACGGCCCCACCAGCGTCGCGAACCTGACCTCCTTGGGATCCGCCGTGTCCGGCAGCTTGTAGCCGGTCAGCGTCAGAGAAAAGAAATGGATACCGTCGATGACGCTCCACGGTGAGAACTTCATCTGGTGCACGCCCAGGAACCCCGCCTGCACCAGACCACCCAGATACTCCCACGCGGGCAGCGCACCGGACAGACAATCGCCCCACTTTTGCGTATCGTGAATCAAGTACTGCGGCACCGGTTGATCCGCCACGATGTCCGAGATCGTGAACCGCCCGCCTGGCCGAATGGCGCGGAACATCTCCCGGAAGACCTTGGTCTTGTCAGGCGCCAGATTGATCACGCAGTTGGAAATGATCAGGTCGACGGTGCCGTCCTCGACCGGCAGATTCTCCGCGTGGCCTTTGCGGAACTCGACGTTCGACGCGGGATAGCCAAGGTTTGCCGTCACGATGGGCGCGTTGCGGCGGGCCATGGCCAGCATCTCGTCGGTCATGTCCACGCCGATCACCCGCCCAGTCGGGCCGACGCGCCGGGCGGCCACGAAACAAACAAACC
>OBEQ011108094.1_pt1 | contig 10152 bp, 7 predicted proteins | sample 1670901 | NCBI WGS metagenome assembly OBEQ01 (sample SAMEA104232315, study PRJEB22302) | groundwater metagenome | biome: forest; feature: aquifer; material: groundwater | place: USA | collected 2011-08-07 | depth 5.4 m | reverse complement strand
GCCCGCTGCCCCCCTTGACCTTCAGCTTGATGGTCGCCTCGGAGGTCAACCGGCCGTTGGCCCGCTCAACGATGAGACGGAATCCTTTGAGATCGAAGAACCGCGCCGCCCTCTTGTCGAGCGCGCGCCGCAGGAGCAACTCGAACGACGCCTCCGCCCCCTCGAACGAATAGCCCTCGTGCTCGAGGCGCTGGACCAGCTTCCAGAGTTTCTTGGCCGCCGGCGTGTCTTTGCCGAGGTCGAAGTTGAGGTGCTTGGCCCTGACGAGAATCGTCGTCTTGCCGCCGAGCTCCGAGACGAGCAGGCGGCGCTGGTTCCCCACCTGCTCCGCCTCCATGTGCTCGTACGACTTCGGGTTCTTCACCACGGCGTTGATGTGGACGCCGGCCTTGTGGGCGAAGGCGCTCTCCCCGACGAACGGCTGGTTGTCCTGGGGCTTCATGTTGCAGACTTCGGCGACGAACCGCGAGGTGACGGTCAGCGACTTCAGCTGCGCGTCGCTGATCACCGGGATGCCGAGCTTGAGCTGCAGGAGCGGGATGATGGAGCAGAGGTTGGCGTTGCCGCACCGCTCGCCGTAGCCGTTGATGGTCCCCTGCACCTGCCGGCAGCCGGCCTGGACGGCGGCCAGGGTGTTGGCGACGGCCAGCTCCCCGTCATTGTGCACGTGGATGCCGAGCGGGACGCGGACCTGCGCGGCGACCGCCCGCACGGTGTCCGCCACGTAGTCGGGCAAACTCCCGCCGTTGGTGTCGCAGAGAACGATCGTGTCGGCGCCGGCGGCGCGCGCCGCCTCGAGCGTCTGCATCGCGTAGTCGGGATTGGCCCGGTAGGCGTCGAAGAAATGCTCCGCGTCGTAGATCACCTCGGACCGCTTCGACTTGAGGTACTCGACCGACTCGCGGATCATCTTGAGATTTTCCTCGAGCGACGTCTTGAGCACCTCGTGGACGTGGAGGTCCCAGCTCTTGCCGAAGATGGTGATGACCTTCGTCTGGGCCATCAGCAGGCCCTTGATGACGAAATCGTCAGCGACCTTCGCGTGGGCGCGGCGGGTCGAGCCGAACGCCACGACGGTGGCCTGCTTCAGTTTGAGCGTACGGGCCTTGCGAAAATATTCGAGGTCTTTCGGGTTGGCCGGCCAGCCCCCCTCGATGTACGGGATGCCGAGCGCGTCCAGCCGCTGGGTGATCCGCAGCTTGTCGGGCGCCGAGAGAGAGATCCCCTCGGACTGGGCACCGTCACGCAGCGTCGTATCGTACAGCACCACGTCGGGCACTAGGCGCTCCTCACCGGACGAGCGCCAACTGCGGCTTGGTCCCGAGGCGGTCGAGCCCGAACGCCTTGTGGAGCGCCCGCACCGCCGCGGCCGCCTGCCGCTTGCGGATGACGCAGGAAATTTTGATCTCGCTCGTCGAGATCATGCCGATGTTGATGGACTCCTTCGCCAGCGCCTGGAACATCCGCGCGGCGATCCCCGAGTGGCTGCGCATCCCGACGCCGACGACCGACACCTTCGCGATCTTGTCGTCGAACGTCACGCCCTTGGCGCGGATGGCGCGCGCCACCTGCCGGGCCGTCGCCAGCGCGCGGGACAAGTCCCCGGCCGACACGGTGAACGACACGTCGGTCGCGCCGGTGCGGCTGACGTTCTGCACAATGACGTCCACGTTCACGTTGGCCTTCGCCAGCCGGGTGAAGATCTTCGCCGCCAGGCCCGGACGGTCCGGCACGTCGCAGATTGTCACCTTCGCCTCATTCTTGGCGAGGGCGACCCCTCGCACCACGACATCTTCCATGGCCTTGACCTCCTTGCCGATGATCGTCCCCGGTCTCGCCGAAAAACTGGACCGCACGTGGAGCGGCATGCCGAACTTCTTGGCCACCTCGATGGAGCGGGCCTGCATCACCTGCGCCCCGAGCGACGCCAGCTCAAGCATCTCGTCGTAGCTGATCGTGTCCAGCTTGCGGGCATTGGGGACCAGCCGAGGATCAGTGGTGTAGATCCCCTCGACGTCGGTGTAGATCTCGCAGCTCGCCGCCTTGAGGGCGACGGCCAGGGCCACCGCCGTCAGGTCGCTGCCGCCGCGCCCGAGCGTGGTGATCTCATGGTCGCTCGTCATCCCCTGGAAGCCGGCGACGACGACCACCTGGCCGCGGCGCAGGGCCTGGACGATCCGCTGGGCGCTGATGTCGAGGATGCGCGCCCGCGTGTGCGCCGTATCGGTGACGATCCCCACCTGCGCGCCGGTGAATGAGATGGCCGCGACCCCGTGGCGCTGGATCGCCATCGCCAGGAGGGCCACGGAGACCTGCTCGCCGGTGGCCATCAGCATGTCCATCTCCCGCTCGGACGGCTGGGGGGGGATCCGGCGCGAGAGGGTGATCAGCTCGTCGGTCGTGTCGCCGAGCGCCGAGACGACGACCACCACCTGGTGGCCGGCGCGGCGCGTACGAACGACCCGCTCGGCCACGCGGAGGATCCGCTCCGGATTGGCGACGGAGCTCCCGCCGTATTTCTGGACGATGAGCATGGACGTGGGGCTAATCCTGCCAGGTTTCGGCGGTCAGGAGCTTCGGGAGCAGGCCGGACGCCGATTCGACGAGCCACCCGCCGGCCTTCGCCGACGACTCGCCGTACGTCGTCACCCCGTTGGGCTCGATCCCTTTGCCGTAGACGAGGAACGGCACGGGGTCGGCGACATGGCAGCGCTTCTCGACGGAAGTCAAGTGGTCCGGGATCACCAGGATCCGGTAGTTCTTCGACCGCTTGAACGCCTCGACGAGCGGGGCGACGATCAGCTTGTCGAAGTTCTCGATGGCCGCCACTTTCTCGCGCAGGTGGCCGTTGTGGCCCGCCTCGTCGGCGGCCTCGACATGCACGAAGACGAAATCTCGCTCTTTCAGCGACTTCAGCGCCGCGTCGGCTTTCCCAACGTAGTTCGTGTCGTAGTAGCCGGTCCAGCCGGAGCCGGTCAGGACGTCCAGGGCAATCAGCCGGCCGATCCCCTTGATGAGGTCCACGGCCGAGATGATCGAGCCGGTGGCGCCGAACCGCTCCTCGAAGGTCGGCATCGCCAGCCGCTGCCCCTGCCCCCACAGCCAGATGAGGTTGCCCGGGTTCTCCTTGAGGTCAATCCGCACCTGGTTGACCTCGTGCCGGGCCAGCACCGACTTGGCGCGCTCCATCAAGTCCTTCAGGAACGCCGCCGCCGGGCCCTGCGGCAGATGCTCGGGGATTTTCCAGCCCATGATGTCGTGCGGCGGGAAGCATTTCGTCTTGACGAGGTCGTCGGCCAGCGACGGGTCGCGGACCACCATCAGGTGCCGGTACTGGATGCCGGGGTAGAACCGCACGCGGTCGTTCCCCAGCGCCGCGTTCACGGCCTTGATCAACGTCTCGGCCTCTTTCGAGCTGATGTGGCCGGCGGAGTAATCCACGAGGGTGTCGCCGTCGGCCGTGACCAGGTTGCAGCGGAACGCCACGTCGCCGGGCCGCAGCTCGACCCCCATGTTGGCCGCCTCGAGCGGGCCGCGGCCGCAGTAATACTGGTGCGGGTCGTAGCCGACGATGGAGAGGTTGCCGACGTCGCTGGCCGGCGTGAACCCGTTGGGGATGGTGCGGGCCAGCCCGACGCGGCCGCCGGCCGCCAGCGCGTCCATCGCCGGCGTTTTGGCGATCTCGAGCGGGGTCTTCCCGCCGAGCTGGGCGACCGGGTAGTCCCCCATCCCGTCGCAGACCAGGACCAGGCATTTCATGTTTTTCAGTCGGGTGGCGGTCATCGGAGCCGTTTATTGTAACATGGAACGGCCGACGCCGAGCGCCCGCACGATCGGGCCCAGGCGCGCCGGCACCGTCTGAGGCGGCCGGACCGTTTTCAGCGCGCGGTCCGGGTCTTTCAGGCCGTGGCCGGTCAGCACGCAGACCACCGTGCTCCCTTTGCGAAAATACCCCCGGCGGCCCAGCTTGAGCACGCCGGCCACCGAGGCGGCCGACGCCGGCTCGACGAAGACGCCGGCGCGCGTCGCCAGCAGGTGGTACGCATGCAGGATCTCCCGGTCGGTGACCGCTTCGATCCGCCCGCCGGAAGCGCGGGCCGCGTCCATCGCCCCATCCCAACTCGCCGGGTGGCCGATGCGGATCGCCGTGGCAATCGTCTTGGGATTCGCCACCGGCTTCCCTGTCACCAGCGGCGCCGCGCCCGCCGCCTGGAATCCCAGCATCCGCGGCAGCCGCTGGATTTTCTTGTGGGCGCGGTAGGCCCGGTAGCCGCGCCAGTACGCGGTGATATTGCCCGCGTTGCCGACGGGGATCGCGTGGTAGTCCGGCGCGCGCCCGAGCACGTCGCAGATCTCGAACGCCCCGGTCTGCTGGCCTTCCAACCGGTGTGGGTTCAGCGAGTTGACCAGCGTAATCGGATAGTCGCGGGCGATCTGTTTGACCAGCTCCAGCGTCTGGTCAAAGTTCCCCTGCACCGCCAGCACCCGCGCCCCGTGGATCAGCGCCTGCGCCAGCTTGCCGAGGGCGATCGCCCCTTTCGGGATCAGCACGAAGCAGGTGAGGCCCGCGCGCGCCGCGTAGGCCGCCGCCGAGGCCGAGGTGTTTCCCGTCGAGGCGCAGATGACGGCGGTCGCCCCCGCCTCTTTCGCCTTCGACACCGCCATCGTCATTCCGCGGTCCTTAAACGAGCCGGTCGGGTTGAGCCCCTCGTATTTCAGGAAGACCTCGATGCCGCGGCCGAGCCGCTCGCCGAGGAACGGCGTCGGGATGAGCGGGGTGTTCCCCTCCAACAAGGTGACGATCGGGGTCGCCGCGGTCACCGGCAGGTAGGCCCGGTACCGGGCGATGACGCCGGCGTAGCTCATCCGCGCTCGATCCGGATGGCCATCGTCCGGCGACGGATCGCCGCCAACCGATCAATCAACGCCAGCGCCTCCTGCACGTCGCGCTCGCGCGCCTCGTGCGTCACCATGATCAGCGGCACGATGTGGTCGCGCCGGCGGTCCGGCTGGATCACGCTGGCGATGGAGATCCGGCGCGACCCGAGGATGCGCGAGATCTTGGCCAGCACCCCCGGCCGGTCAATGCAGGAGAACCGGAAGTAGTAGCGCCCCTCGACCTGCCCGATCCGCCGGATGCGCCGGATCGGCGAACTGCCGGGCGTCAGCGTCGGCACGCGCCGGGCGGTCCCGTGCGCGACGTTGCGCGCCACGTCCACCACGTCGGCCAGCACCGCGCTCGCCGTCGGCCAGCGGCCGGCCCCCTGGCCGTAGAACAACTGCTCGCCGACGAGGTCCCCCTTGACGTAGATGGCGTTGAAGACGCCGTTGACGCGGGCCAACGGGTGCTGCCGCGGCAGCAGCGTCGGGTGGACGCGCAGCTCCAGCTCCGCCCCTTCCCGCTTGGCGATCGCCAACAGCTTGATCGCGTAGCCCAGGTCGTGGGCGTAGCGAAGGTCGTTCTGCGTGATGCCGGGGATCCCCTCAACGAACATCTGCCCCGGCGGCACGGTGCGGCCGAATGCCAGCAGGGCGAGGATCGAGAGCTTGTGCGCGGTATCAATCCCTTTGAGGTCGAGGGCGGGGTTCCGCTCGGCGTAACCGCGGGACTGCGCGTCTTTGAGCGCCGCCTCGAAACTGCAGTTCTCCCGCGCCATCTCCGAGAGGATGAAGTTCGACGTGCCGTTGATGATGCCGTAGAGGGCCTGGAGCTCGTTGGCCACGAGTCCCTCGCGGAGCGCCTTGATGATCGGGATGCCGCCGGCCACGCTCGCCTCGAAATAGACGTCCACGCCGGCGCGCGCGGCCGCCTGGAAGATCTCCGCGCCGTGGTGAGCGAGCAACGCTTTATTGGCCGTGACCACGTGCTTCTTGGCGCGGATCGCGTCGAGGACGAGCTCGCGCGCCGGGTGAATCCCGCCGATCAGCTCAACGACGACCTGGATGTCCGGGTCGCGCAGGACCGCGCGGGCGTCGCTCGTCACGAGGCCCGGCTTCAGCCGCACCGCGCGCTGGCGCGCCGGATGGCGCGTGGCGACCCGCTTGAGGACGATCGGCACGCCCGCCCGCCGCGCCAGCCAGGCCGACCGCTCGATGAGGACCTTTGCCACCCCGGTCCCGACGGTCCCCAGCCCTAACAGTCCGACGTTGACTTTTTGCATGATGAATCCTCGTGACCGAGGGTTATCGGGGCGCCCGGATTTGAACCGGGGACCTCCTGCACCCCATGCAGGCGCGCTACCAAGCTACGCTACGCCCCGTCGTTAATCTTCTTCTTTCGGATCGCGCAACATCAGGTCGCGGACGGCATTCTGGGCCGACTTGCCCTCGTACAGCACGCGGGCGACCTCCTGCGTGATCGGCATCTCAACGTGATGCCGGGCCGCGAGCGTCACGGCCGACTGCACCGCCACCGCCCCCTCGGCCACCTGCTCCGTGGCCCCCTGGATCTCTTGCAAGGTCTTGCCTTTCGCGATCGCCTCGCCGAGCCGGCGGTTGCGGCTGTGCTCGCTGAAACAGGTGGTCGCCAGGTCGCCGACGCCGCTGACCCCCGAGAAGGTCTCCCGCTGGGCCCCCATCGCCACCCCGAGCCGCGCCATCTCCGAGAGCCCGCGCGCCAACAGCGCCGACTTCGTGTTGGCGCCGAAGCCGAGGCCGTCGGCGATGCCGGCGGCGATGGCGATGATGTTCTTGAGCGCCCCGCCCAGCTCCACGCCGATCACGTCGGCGCTGCGGTAGACGCGGAACCGCTCCGTCGAGAAGAGTTGCTGGACCCGCTCGGCGCGCGCGGCGTCCCTGGCGGCCGCCACCACCGTCGTCGGCACGCCGCGGGCCACCTCGTACGCGATGGACGGCCCCGACACCACGACCACGTCGGGCGTATGCCACACCTGCGTGATCACCTCGGACATCCTGAGCAGGGTCTTGGGCTCCAGCCCCTTGACGACGCTCACGACCGCGGCGCGCGTCGGCGCCGCCACGCGGGCCAGCGTCTGCCGCAGGTACGGCGAGGGGACCGCCACGACGACGACCTCGGCCTGACCGACGGCCTCGGCCGGGTCGGCCGTCAGCCGGAGCGACTCAGGCAGGGGGATGCCGGGGAGGAATTTCGGATTCTGCCGCGACCGCGCCATCTCGCGGACATAGTCCGGAGACACCCCCCAGAGGGTGACGGCAAACCCCTTGCCGGCCAATCCCACCGCCAGGCAGGTGCCCCATCCCCCATCACCAAACACCGTAACCCGTTGCGCATTCACACGTTGCCTCAGAGTCAATTACTGTACCACGGCCTTGGCAACAGCGTCAATCACGGACGCCGCAACACCTCGTCGTGATTCCCGACGGCCCGGAGGTAGATGGTGTCACCGACCATCTCGAATGAGAGGCGGTACTGCCGGTCCACCCGCGCTTCCCAAATACTGGCGGTTCCCCGGATTCGCTTGACCTGGAGAGAGGGGTGGCGGGGATTCTGCGCTAAGAGGCGGAGCTGCTTATTGGCTTTCCGTTGGATATGCGAGGGGAGGCGCGCGTAGAAATCCTTGAAACTCTCGTACGCGAGGACCTTCACGCCCTGACGGCGCGGAGGAGGGCGGTGACGGTCCCATCTCCCAGGAGACGCCCGTGGCGCTTGTCCTGCTCGACGCGCCGCTCCATGGCCTGCCAACGGCTCGTCCAAAAGTAGGCCTGGGCGGGGTCAATGCGGGCGCGGGTCTTGAGGAACAGGATAAAGTCGGCGGCCTCCTGCAGTTCCCGCGCACTCAAGTCACGTAGCAGGGCCTTCACAGACCGCCGCACTTTGGCTCGGATATCTACCATGATGAGACAACTGTACCACGGCGTCGGCGACGGCGTCAACCGCAGGGAGATCGGGGGATTGGGCCGATGTGACTCTTGGGAACGCCTCAGGTGCAATTCACGAAATTAGCCATATGGCTAATTCCATGTATTGATCGAACACCCGTCAGGCACAAAACACGGGACGCTTTGGGCAGCGTCCCGTGGATGCAGAGCGAGAACGGCGGGAGTTCAGGCGGGGATTGTCACGGAACCGCGATCGCCTTGGCCCTGTAAAATCGCGGTTCGGGGCCGGTCGGCTCGATCCGTTCAATGAACCCGGGGTTCTCCGGGATCACCAGATTCTTGGCGACCGACTCCCACGGACCTTCGACTGCCGAGGCGGCCTCGATGTCGTACCGGGCGTTCAGCGGCCCACGGACGATGAGTTTGATCGTCCCATCTGATCCCGGTTGGATCTGAAGAGTGGGCGGCACCAGCTGGGGTATCGGCACAGCAGGCACAGGAGCATCGGGAGTGTGGTCCGGCTCATCAATACTAATGGCGATCCCATCACCACCGAAAAACCACTTGTCCCAATCACTGATTAAATCATCAGGCCACGGCACCTTGACCAGAGGGCCGGTCACTAAACGATTGGCATCGGTCCTCCGGGTAGTAACAACCCCGCCAAAGAGATCTGTGGTCTTGGTGGTGGTTTGTGTCCCGCCATCAGTAGGTGTCGCGGTCGGAGTGGTGCCCTCCTGGGGCTTCTGCGGCGTAGGCGCCACGATAATCGTTGGCGGGGTTGCCGCAGAGGTCGAGGGCGCGGCCGCTGTGACTGTCACGGGAGCCGACGACTCCGACGTCGGCTCGGCTACCGGCACGGGATTGGGCTGACGCCCGCTCTGCTTCCGCACCGGATTGGATCCGCTGGTCGCGGTCTCGGTGGCCGCCGGCGCCGGGCCGGTCAAGGTCTCCGCCGGCAGATTGGGGCTCGGCGGCGTGACCGGCTGCCACGCGCCGTTGACGTAGCGCTCGGTAGTCTGGCCGGTCTGGCGGCCGGTCGCCGGATCGTAGGTGATGGTTGTCCGCGTGGTCGGCCGGCCGGTGGCGAGGTCGTAGGCGACGGCGACGGAACGGGTCCTGGCTCCGGCCGCGTCAAACGTCTCGACGAGCACGGACGTGAGGAGTTGGGTCTCCGGATTGTACTCCTGCACCGTATGCGCCTGGAGGCGCCGCTGGTCATCGTAGCTGACGCTCTCGACCCGGACGGTATGGCCGTGCCCATCCGATTCCAGCACGGTCTCAATGGCAATCTGCTGGGAACCGGGTTGGTAGGTCGTGGTGCGCTCCACCGTGACGAAGCCCTGCGCGTTGAACGTTTTCACGGTCACTTCCCGACGATCGTGTGAATCGGTGCCCACCGTCTGCTCTTGGGTCTTCAAGCCGGTCGTCACATCGAAGGTCCGGGTCGTCTCCCACAACGGTCCGACCCCGCGATACCCAAATCCGACCTCAACTTCCTGGAGGAGCCGGCCGCGGTCATCATAGGTCGAAGTCGTGGTGGTCTTGCGGACCAACTCGCCGGTCCCACTGGCGAAGATGGCGACGGTCTGTGACCGCGGCCGACCCTGCGGGTCGTACGTGGCCGCCGTCTCGCCGATGACGATGCCTTGTTCATCGTACGCATAAACCACGGTGTAGCGGAAGGCGCCGGCAAACTGCTCCGTATAGGTATGCTCCTTCACGATCACGCGCTGGTGGGCATCGAGATACGTGACGACCACGTCGCTCACAAACTCTGGAATTGTTCCCCATGGCCCGGTCGTCACGGTTTCTCGAAGCACCGCGCCCGTGGTCGGGTCGTAAATGCGCTGAATCTTCTGCGTGCCATCAAAACTGTCCACGACCACGCTCGTAATCACGATCCCCGTGGGAATCAGGTCCGAGTGGGGCATCGAGGGCGCAGGGTTTGCCTGCGGGGGCGCGGTGGGTTTCGGAGCCGCGGGCGGCGGCGTAGTCACAGGATCCCCTGGCAGATGGGGGCTCGGCGGCGTGACCGGCTGCCACGCGCCGTTGACGTAGCGCTCGTGGGTCTGGCCGGTCTCCTGGCCCGCGGCATTGAAGGTCGTCGTGAGGCGGGTCTGCGGGGTGCCGGCGGCCCAGGTCTCGACGACCTCCTGCTGGCGCTGGTCGGTCGCCGGGTCGTAGAGCGTCGTGGTCAGGACGGTCCGGAGCGAGCCGGATGAGGAGTCGTAGGTCCAGGTCGTCGCCCGTTGGCGGTGCCAGGCGCCGTCGACGTAGCGCTCTTGTCGTTGGGAAGTGACCTGCCCTGTCGCCGGGTCGTAGGTGAGCGTCTCGCGGGTGATCGGCAAG
>OBEQ010556865.1_pt1 | contig 10152 bp, 10 predicted proteins | sample 1670901 | NCBI WGS metagenome assembly OBEQ01 (sample SAMEA104232315, study PRJEB22302) | groundwater metagenome | biome: forest; feature: aquifer; material: groundwater | place: USA | collected 2011-08-07 | depth 5.4 m | reverse complement strand
TGGTCGTTCCTTCTCTATGACCTTCTCTAAAAATTCTGGAGTTAGAGGTTCTATGTAAGTTGCATCGGCAAACTCGGGATCGGTCATAATCGTGGCAGGGTTAGAGTTAATGAGGACGACTTGATACCCTTCACTCTTTAAAGCTCTAAGAGCCTGCGTTCCTGAATAGTCAAACTCACAGGCTTGCCCAATCACAATGGGGCCGCTTCCTATAATTAAAATCTTTTTAATATCTGTTCGTTTAGGCATTATATTTTTGTTTTAATTTATTTTTTTGAATGATGGAGATAAAACGATCAAAGAGATAACGAGAGTCTCTGGGACCAGAGGAGGATTCCGGGTGGTATTGTACAGAAAATACTGGTAAGGTTTTGTGCTTCATTCCTTCTAAAGTTCCATCATTTAAATTAAGATGAGTGAGTTCTACATCTTTACCTGCCAGAGAATCAATATCTACAGCAAACCCATGATTTTGCGTTGTGATTTCAATTTTTCCAGTGGAGAGATCTTTAACAGGATGATTGGCTCCCCTGTGTCCAAATTTTAGTTTAAAAGTCTTCCCACCTAGGGCTAAACCCAAAAGTTGATGACCTAAACAGATCCCAAAGATAGGTAAGGGCGCTCTTTCTTTTTGATTGGGAATATCTATAAGCCTTTGAATAGTATCGATCCCATAATGAACAGCCGCGGGATCCCCAGGTCCATTGGAAAGCATGACTCCATCTGGAGAATAGGAAAGAATTTGCTGAACCGTACTATTGGCCGGAACAACCGTTACTTTACAACCCTTCTCCGCGAGGCAACGCAATATATTCTGTTTAACTCCAAAATCCATCACCACTATATTCATGACTGGCGAGGCAGATCCCCAATCGTAAGGTTTAAGACAGGTCACTTCTTTTACAAGATCACTTCCAGCCATTTGAGCGGATTTCTTAACCTTATTTAGGAGGCTGTCTGTATCAAAATCTGTGGTAGAAAGAATTCCTCGCATAACGCCAGAATCTCGAAGGTGTTTAGTGAGGGAACGAGTGTCTATGCCATAAAGGGCGGGAATATTTCTTTGGGCGAGGAACTTCTGTAAAGTTTCCGTAGATCTCCAGTTGGAAACTATTGAACTGATCTCTCTTACTATAAACCCATCGCAATAGACCTGTTCCGATTCTATATCTTCAGGATTTGTCCCCACATTTCCAATATGAGGTTCAGTCATGACTATGATTTGACCTTTGTAGGAAGGATCGGTTAAAATCTCTTGATATCCGGTCATGGAGGTATTAAAAACCACCTCCCCAAGCCTTTCTCCTGGAGCTCCAAAGGAAAATCCCTTATAACTCTTCCCTGATTCTAATACTAGGATGGCTGATTTTATCTTTTCCATATTTTTCTTAAATTTTTCGTATGATAGCAAAGTTTTTCTACCTTGACAACTTTCCCCTTCAAATGGTATAAAATGCGGAATTCATGAAACTCGCCACCATCTAATTCCCAACCTAACCTTTAAATTATGAACTCTAAACCACCGTTGCTGGAACGCATTAAAAATCTAATATTTGGATCCCCACTTAATCCATTAGACAATAGTGTATTTCATAACCTTTCCCTGATTGCTTTCTTTGCTTGGGTTGGATTAGGGGCCGATGGTCTTTCATCCTCCTGCTATGGTCCAGAAGAAGCTTTCCTAGCCCTACAAGGACATACCTACCTTGCTATTTTTGTTGCGCTAGGAACGGTCCTGACAATATTTGTAATTAGCGCAAGTTATTCCCAAATCATTGAACTATTTCCAACAGGAGGAGGGGGATATCTTGTTGCAAGTAAACTACTTTCTCCCTCCTTTGGTATGGTTTCTGGCTGTGCTCTTCTAATCGATTACGTATTAACCATTACCATCTCAATCGCAAGCGGTGCCGATGCCCTCTTTAGTTTTTTCCCTATAGCATGGTATCCCTATAAACTATTGTTTGCGTTTCTAGGTGTTATTGGACTTACAATATTAAACTTACGGGGGGTGAAAGAAACCATTCTTCCCTTGGTTCCCATTTTTCTAACTTTTCTACTTACTCATATTTTCTTTATTTTATATGCCTTAATAAAACATTCTTTTGTTTTTCCAGAAGTTGCTTCTGCAACAATCCGAGATGTTCAAATGACCCATGCTCAATTAGGATGGATGGGAACAGCATTGTTGGTTCTCCGCGCCTATAGCTTGGGAGCGGGGACATTTACTGGTATTGAAGCGGTGAGTAATGGCCTTCCTATATTAAGAGAGCCAAAGGTTAAAACAGGAAAGAAAACCATGGCCTATATGGCAATGTCCCTTGCTTTTACCGTACTGGGATTAATGCTTGCCTATCTGCTCTATGGTGTTCAGCACCAGCCTGGGAAAACTTTGAATGCAGTTCTTTTTGGAAGTATTGTTGCGGATTGGCATGGAGGGATTGGAACCCTTGTAGTCCTAATCACATTGGTTTCAGAAGCTGCCTTACTATTAATTGCCGCCCAAGCTGGGTTTATAGATGGTCCAAGAGTTTTATCTAATATGTCTTTGGACCGATGGTTTCCTAGTCGGTTTACAATGTTGAGTGATCGTTTTGTAAGCCAGAATGGTGTTTTAATTATGGGTGGAGCGGCTTTAGGATTGATGGCATTTACACGAGGTTCTGTTAGACTTCTGGTTGTTTTCTATAGTATTAACGTTTTTATTACATTCGTTTTGTCCCAATTGGGTATGGTTCGACATTGGTGGAGTGTTAGAAATAAGGAAAAGGAATGGCTGAGAAAAATAGTAATCAATGGAGTTGGGCTCATTCTCTGTAGTTTCATTCTCATCTCAATTACCAGCTTGAAATTCCATGAAGGTGGTTGGATTACTTTAGCAGCAACAGGAACGCTTATTGCTGTTTGTATTTATATTAAACGTCACTATAATCAAACTCATATTACTTTAAAAAGATTGGAAAGCCTTGTGGTTTCTGCCTTTAGCGCGGATTTTGAACCGAACGTAAAACCAGGAGCCATACAAACAGCGAACTTAAAGGATAAAACAGCAGTTATTTTGGTGAATGGATTTAATGGATTAGGATTGCACACGCTTTTTAGTGTCGTGCGTTTATTTAGTGGAATTTTTAAAAATTACATCTTTGTAGAAATTGGCGTGGTGGATGCCGGCACTTTTAAGGGAGTTGCGGAAGTGGAGAAATTAAAGGACCATACTCAACAGGATGTTCATCAATATGTAGAATTGATGAAGAGGAACGGTTTTTATTCAGAAGGGTATACTTCTATTGCCAACGATATCGTGCATGAAGTTGCTGAATTAGCCCCCCAAATTCTTAAACGTTTTCCAAATTCAATATTTTTTGGTGGACAGCTTGTTTTTCCCAAGGACTCATTCTTTACACGCCTGCTTCATAACTACACTGTTTTTGCTCTTCAAAGAAAATTTTATCATCAGGGAATTACAATGGTGGTTCTACCCATTCGAGTGTGACAGTCTAAATTTTAAAAAAAACTATTGACAAGATTTTTATTAGTTTGCTAGAATACCATTAGATACAAAGTTGTATTTAAAAATTTAGGATAAAGAAGTCCTCTTAGTTCGATTATAATAGAGCTGGAGGATTTGTTTTTTTTAGGTCAGGAAGGACAAAGAAGTCCTAACAATCATTGTAGGTAGTGTTCTACGTTTTTGTTTGGGCTTTTTATTTTATGAGCAGAGTTTTATTTTTGATTTAGAATTTTTAAGTAAAGAAACTCTTGGCACATGTGGCAATGAAGATATAAGTGTCTTTGGGTTAAATTAAGGAGGGTAATTATGGGAGGAACGACAAGTACGTCAGGTTGGGCGTTGTTTTGGTTTTTGCTTGGATTTACAATACTGGGAACCGCAGCCATAGGTGGAGGAATTCTTAGCTTCTTAGGTGGAGCAGCGGTTTTAATATTTTCGGGTTTTCTATTTAAAGCGGCCCGAGTGAAGGAGGAAGTATGAGACTATTAGGATTAGCGGTTATTGTAGGAGGATGGCTAATATCGATGTCGGGTCTTTTTATTAGTTCATCTAATGGGGTTCGTTGTCTTTTTGCACTTCTAGGAATTGCGGTGTCGTTAATAGGAAATCTGGGTATTTTAAACAGATACTATTTGGCACGCGCGATTTGGAAAAATTAAACTTAAGCGAGGATATCATGAAATTTAAAACAAAAATAAGAATTTTCCTTGCTATTTTAGCGATCAGCGCTGGATTAAGCATTTTTGCTCCTTTAATAGCTGCGGATGCTCCTGCTTCTACTCCAGCTCCTGTTGCATTAACAGATCAGGATCTAAAAAATGTTGCGCGTCCTGATACCGCCGCAATAGCGGAAAAGGGAGACCCTGGCGCAGAAATGACCGGAACTGTAAGCGATGTTACGGTTAGTGATAGCGCAAAAGGATTAACCTTAGCAGATATTGCCAACCAAGTGGGTCAGAATAAGATAGCCATAAACTTTACATGGACACTTATTTGTGGATTCCTTGTTATGTTCATGCAAGCTGGGTTTGCCATTGTAGAGACAGGATTGATTAGAGCTAAAAATGCTAACCATACCATGATGATGAACTTCATGGTTTATGGGTTAGGGCTCTTTGCCTATTGGGTGTGCGGATTTGCAATTCAAATGGGTGGGGCTGGTCCTATTGCAAATTTGGGAGGAACGTATCCATTAAATGCTGAAAAGGTTGTTACCTTCCTTGGAAAACCATGGGCTCTTTTTGGAACCAAAGGGTTTTTCTTAAGTGGAGCAACTTATGATGTAGGTGTCATGGTATTGTTCCTATTCCAAATGGTATTTATGGATACAACTACAACTATTGTTACAGGTGCTTGCGCAGAGCGGTGGAAATATTCTGCTTTTGCTGTTTCTACGATTGCATTGGGCGCATTCATTTACCCACTCTTTGGTAACTGGGCGTGGGGTTGTGGTTGGCTGTCTCAATTGGGAGTTAACTTTGGTTTAGGTCATGGATATTGCGATTTTGCTGGATCTGGAGTGGTTCATGCTGTGGGTGGGTTAACAGCGTTAGCAGTCGCCATGCAAATGGGACCTCGCATTGGAAAATACAATCGGGATGGTTCTCCAAACGCGATCCCAGGCCATGATTTATCCTATGTTATGTTAGGATGTTTCATTCTAGCCTTTGGATGGTTTGGGTTTAATCCAGGAAGCACATTGGGCGCATCTGGGAACGGATGCTTGCGTATTGGCAGCGTTGCTGTAAACACGATGTTGGCTGGGTGCATGGGTTCCTTTGCATCTTTACTCTACATGTGGATTCGTTATGGAAAACCAGACGCATCAATGGCAGGGAACGGCTTGTTAGCAGGTCTTGTTGCTATTACTGCTCCAAGTGGTTTTGTGAACCCATTAGCATCGATAGTTATAGGCTGGATCGCGGGAATTCTTGTATGCTTAGCAGTTGAGTTCTTTGATCGCATTCCAAAAGTAGACGATCCTGTGGGAGCTATTTCAGTTCACGGAGTCAATGGTCTATGGGGCGTGCTATCTGTGGGTCTTTTTGCTGATGGGCGTAGCAACTACGGCGGCGGTTGGAATGGTGTCCCGGGCGGAGTAAAAGGATTGTTTTATGGTGATGCTGGCCAACTGGTTGCTCAATTGCTGGGTATTGCAACCTTAATTGGTATTGTCTTTACCCTTTCCTTTGTCGTTAACTGGATTATTGATGTAGTTGTTGGTCAGCGTGTAGCTGCGAAGGTAGAATTGGCTGGATTAGATATTCCTGAAATGGGGGCTCTATGCTATCCTGACTTCCAATTAAAGGCGAGCGGTGATTACAGCGGTTCCGCTTCTCCCTCTACTGTAGCTAGCGTTAAGTAAGGAGGCTAAAATGAGTTTAACTTTAATATCTGGAATTATTTCGGTGGTAGTATTTATTGCTATCGCAGCCTATAATCCTGGAAAAAGTGTATTTGACAAGTAAATCAATTCAAGAGCCAGGGGAAGGGGAAACTCTTTCCCTGGCTTAAGATTTTAAATCTAGATCTTTTGGAGGATATTATTTATGAAATTAGTAAGTTGCATTGTAAGACCGGAAAAGTTGGATGCTATTACAAGTTCTTTAGATAAGCAGAATATTGTTGGAATGACCGTTACTGATGTTCGAGGCTTTGGTAGACAAAAAGGTCAGGTAGAACATTACAGAGGAGATGTATATACCATTCGGTTTATATCCAAAGTAAAAATAGACGTGGTGGTTCAGGATGAAGATGTGAGTAAGGTCATGACTACGATTAGTGGGATTGCCAGAACCGGAAATGTTGGGGATGGAAAAATATTTGTGAGCGATGTTTTAGATGCCATGCGTATTCGTACAGGGGACAAGGGAACCACTGCTCTTTAGTAATGGCAAAAACAATAGGAGACATTATTTCTCCTATTGTTTTGAGAAAGGAGGACTCTAAAAGGACACAAACATTCTATACATTTGGTAACCTGTATTATTCGCCAGAAAAAACTTGATATTGTTAAGGAAGCTCTGACTATACTGGGAAAACAGGGGAGGGTAAGATATTTGTGAACAAGGTTCTAGAATGTAATGCGTATTTGAACCGAAGAAAAAGGATACGACGCGCTATGAATAAAATAGTAGATATAGAAACCTTAATGATACAAGCGAATGCTCAACTGAATGTGGGTCATTTTAAGGAGGCTATTAAATCTTTTTCGTCCTGTCTTGCGCATAATCCCAATGAAATGAGGGCTTTAAGGGGTCGGGCACGACTGAATCTACAGTTAAAAAATTGGAATTTAGCAATGGTGGATTTTGAAGCTGCTAAAGAACTAAACCCAACCGATTCGGAAAATTGGTTAGGCCTTGGAATGTGCCTATCCATGGAAAGTAAAGTGTATGAGGCCATAAAAATCTTCGAAGAATTAATTGCCCGGCAGCCTGATTATTCTCAAGGGTATATTCAGTTGGCATTGCTGTATTTAAAAGTGGGGGCAATTTCAAAAGCTAAAGAACAATTACTAAAGGCGCTTGACTGTCCCATTAGTTTAAAAGAACGGCAGGTCATTGAATCCATGCTTTTGGAACAAGGCAAGTTAGATAAAAATAGGTATTATCGTCCTGATTTTGAATTGCTTAAGAAACAGAAGAAAGGAATGACTAGTGGAGACTGATCAGAAAAGTTTTGGGAGAACATTAGCTCTATGGATGGGAAGTTATTTTGTAGCGGCAACTCTCTTATTTTTTTATACTACTGCCTCACTCTTTTCTTTACTGATGGCAGGTCTATTAACTTTAGTCATTACAATAATACGGTACCGCTTGTTGCAGAATAAATTTTCCGGCAATCATTCATGACAAAATTGAGACAAATTTTATCACATTTTTGTTGACGATAAAATAGGATTATGTTATACTCCGTTCACTTTATGCATCGATGGATAACGATTCTCTAGAAGTAAGTAAATAAAACAAGGAGGAATAAATGAAGCAACTACTTAGTCGCATTAACAAAATGGCAAGAGTTTTGATGGCTTCGAGTTTAATCGCAGCTGTCGCAACGATTGTTCATGCAGAAGGACCAAAAATTAGCGGATTCATTGACACAACCTACACCTATGATACCAATAGACCTTTCTCTCGTATCACAGGTGGTCGTAGTTTTGATAGAAGAAGTGGTGATTTTCTTTTAAATGCCGTCCAGGTTAATCTTTCTGGCGATGCAGGAGAAGGAATTGGTTATTACGGAGAATTGGCGTTCGGAACGGATCCATCTATCTATAAATCTGCCGGTACCGGAGCCGATGGAGCCATTGGAGCCGCACCTGTAGCGCCTACCACTGTAGCCTACAATGTAGAAGTTCAAGAGGCATTCATTACTTATAAATGCCCAATGACATCAATTATGGCTAAAGCTGGTAAGTTTGTAACCTTCCAAGGAATTGAAGTCATTGAATCTAAAGATAATGTGACCATTACTCGTGGAGCACTCTTTAGTTTAGCTGAACCCTACTCTCATGTGGGAGCATTATTGGGATATCAGTTGACCTCCATGTTCGATGTGTGGTTAGGTGTTGTGAATGGTTGGGATTTACATGTCGACAATAACAGCGGTAAAACTGTTGTGGGTAAATTGGGAATTAATTTATCCGAAAAAATGAGCGGTAATGTATCCTTTACCCGTGGCGCAGAACAGTTAAACAACGCGGTCAATCAGAGAACATCTGTAGATACAACTTGGCTCATTAAACCAATGGATGATATTTCCGTTGGAGTTCAATTAAACGCTGGCGAAGAAGAGAAGGCAGCCGTAGCTGGTCCTAATGTAGGTGGAGCAGCTCACTGGTATGGATTTGGCGTTCAACCCAAATTCGTATTCACAGATAAGTTCTCTTTAGGTACCAGATATGAATACTTCTCCGATAAAGATGGAGCAAGAAATGGATCTGGATTAGGGATCGTTGCGAACAGCATTACTCTAACTCCTACCTTTGATCTTACGGAATCTCTTGTATTCCGCACAGAGTATCGTTATGACTCAACTTCTGTTGGAGTCTTCGAGAAAAGCGATGGTACGGTGACAAAAGATAATGTTTCAACTCTAGGCGCAGAATTTATCTACAAGTTCTAATTAGATCTTAATAGATAAAGTATCAGTAAAGAATGGGGTTAGGCTTAAGCCTAACCCCATTTCTTTTGCTAAAATTACAATACGATGCCTAGAATTATTTTAGTTGACGCGCATAATTATCTTCATCGCGCTTACCACGCGTTGCCTCCGTTGACAACTCCGGATGGGGAAACGATCCATGCCGTTTATGGTTTTGCCCGAACATTATTTAAGCTTTTAAATCAGTTTAAGCCGGATTATTGCGCGGTCTGTTTTGATTCACCACAACCTTCCTTTAGAAAAAAAGTTTATTCGGAATATAAAGCGAACCGAAAAGAGACAGAGGAAAGTTTAAAAACTCAATTTCCTCTTTGTCGGGATCTTATTTTAGCGATGGGGCTGCCCCTCTTTGAGTTGCCGGGGATGGAAGCCGACGATATTATCGCCACCCTAGCAAAAAGAGCAGAGTTAGAGGGAATGGAAGTGATTGCGATTAGTTCCGACAAAGACCTTTTGCAAATTGTACGGGAACGGGTTCAAGTTTTTAACGATTCTAAAGGGATCCTCTTCGATTCAAAAAAGGTGGAGGAAGAATGGGGGGTCACTCCTGTCCAAATTCAAGATCTCCTCTGTTTAATGGGGGATAGTTCCGACAATGTTCCCGGCGTCCCAGGGATTGGGGAAAAGACGGCTGTAAAACTGATCCATGAATATAAAAACATTTCTAATCTCATCAAAAATAGAGAGAATCTTCCAGAAAAATTAGCCAAAAATTTATTGGAAAAATTAGATCAAATTCAAAAAAATGAGACGCTGATTCAGCTTAAATCCGATATTCCTCTGGAAATTGACTGGCCCCATCTAGGCATTCATTCATTTGATAAAGAAAAACTCTTGCCTCTCTTAAGAAAATGGGGATTTCAAACTCTGATTAAAGATCTTTATTCTAAAGGACATATTGCTCCTGAAGAGTCCCAAAAAGACACAATCCCTGGAAATTATAAATGTGTTCATACAGAAGAAGATTTAAAGAAAATGTTAGAAGAACTGAACCGATCCAAACAAATCGCTTTATCCTTTCTATTTTCCAAGCTTGAATCTTCTAATCCTCTAGTCGTGGGGTTGGGAATCCTAGGATCGTTGGAAATGGCCTATTATATTCCATTCAACCACAGGACAATAAACCCAGTTCAGCAACTTAAAGAAAAAGATGTCCTAAATCAATTAAAACCGCTGCTTGAAGATCCCAGTATAAAAAAAATATTTCATCACCTTAAGATTCAAAGTCGCGCTCTCATCACAAACGAAATTGAGAATTGGAAATCCTATTTTGACTGCTTAATTGCCGCTTATACTTTAAATCCAACAGAAAGTAGTTATAGGTTTAAAAATAGTATTTGGAAATATTTGGGAGAAGATGGGTTAGATATGGAAGATTTATATGAATTGAAAACAGTTGTGGAAGGGGGGGCAGAATCGCTTGAAATTGATGAAGTCGCGCGCGCACTCTCAAAGGAAATCACTCACCTTTTTGA
>OBEQ010858045.1_pt1 | contig 10153 bp, 8 predicted proteins | sample 1670901 | NCBI WGS metagenome assembly OBEQ01 (sample SAMEA104232315, study PRJEB22302) | groundwater metagenome | biome: forest; feature: aquifer; material: groundwater | place: USA | collected 2011-08-07 | depth 5.4 m | reverse complement strand
CGCCGCTACCGCCAGGACCTCCGCCGCCGCTACCGCCAGGACCTCCGCCGCCGGCGCCCCCGTTATCCCCGCCACTCCCGGAGCCACCGCCGCCGCCATCTGTTCCGTCCCCATTTGCCCCACCGCCATCTCCACTGCCGTCCCCGCTACCATTTGGTTTATCACCTTGGCCCCCAGAACCACTCCCGGGCGTTTGGTCAGGATTGGGATTTTGATCCGGGGGTTGGCCGCCCTCACACTGCGTCGGATCGGTATCGCACGCGGTTCCGGTGTTGTTGGACGTGCAGGAATGACACCCCGCCAGGCAGCAGCAGAGCACACCCATCACACACCACCGCAACATCGGAATACGTGCGATCATTTAAAATCCTCGAAGCAGAGTTTGACGCCCTTGAGATAGACGAAGGCGCCCTGTTTGCAACATTTTCCTTGGGCACATCCATTCGAACACGGTGTGACGCCGCCATTTTCCTCTTCCACCATCTTCCAGATCGCCGCGCCCGTGTCATCGGTGCTGCATTCATATTGGGTCACCCCGGCATCTCCACCACCGCAAAAGTCTTCGATTGAAGTGAAGGTGTTGTCCGGCTTGGTGATGGTGACGGCACCAGGCTTCATCGGATCATTGGTGGGATCATTGTCCGTACACCCAAACGAGGGTGGCGGCGGTGGTGGCACGGGTTGCGCCGGTGTCGGCGTAAAGGGTTTGCAAATCGCCGCCTTGGTGGCCGGATCGATGTCGCAAATGCCCACTTGATCGGGTGTCAGCGCCACACCTTCGGCTTTGAGCAAATCGGTACACGATTTTTTTCCACCGAGGTCATCGAGCAGCTGGCCCATCCCTTGACCAGACTCATAAACACCCGCCTCTTTCTTACACCCAAATTGCGTAATGTAATCTTGCCCATTACATTGATCTTTTTTCTCTTGAGTCGAAACAAGCGTCGGATCATCGTTGCCGTGTCCGATCACGGTCACTGTTCCACCCTTTTGCGAGTTATTGGTTGGATCATCGTCCGAACACGTGAAGTTCATGAAAATCGTGGGCGGCGGTGGCGGGTCGGGTGGGCACGTGGCCGAGCACACCGGCTTGTCCCCCTGCACGCAACACGACTGTCCCGCTGCACAATCTTTGGTCGTTTCCTTCACATCAAGCACCGCAACAATACACTCCCACTGCGCAATCTTTTTCGTACCTTGTTTGCCCGGAGTTTTCCCACCGGTACATTCATCGGACAGCGTCGTCTCTGAATCGATCGATTTATTGATCACAATGACGCCGCCAATTTTATCGCATGCGGTAATCGGGACACAACGATCGCCGATCTTTGGATCCTTCGACTTCACACAGAAATAGGTATCCGGACACGTGGCCTGCTCCCACGTGATTTTCTCTGCATCACAGACGGGATATTTGATCGTATCAAGTCCCGTGCAATGACTAATCTCCGAATCGAACACCGTGGTCCCAACTCCGGATTGCGCCGACCCCGACGCCTTGAGCTTCAAATTCCCTTTCTCGTTATTTGCCGTGCAGAATGGAACTTTTTTGCCACTACACAACCCTTTGTCACACGTTCCTGCGTCAGCACACTGCACTTTATCTTTCACCAGTATGGGCTTATCTGCGCCGGGGGCCTTGAAACACACCAGGTGCGTCACCCAGCTATTCAAAAAAACCTCGAATGGTTGCGAACAAATACTCACATGCCATACTCCAGGTTTCCCTTCGACCGTGCCTTTCGGGTATTGCTTGACGATCGTATCCAACGGCGCGTTGCAATCAAACTCCGGAACACAGGCGCCATCCTTACACACAAATCCCGATTCAAGATCCGTGCAGTTGAACGGCTGCGTCGACGGTTTGGTATAATATTGGGCCTTCTTCGTGACGGGATCAATCAGCTTGGACTGCGTACAGACGGCCTCCATCAATGTATATTTGTCTTTGCAGATATCGGGATAATTGGTTGTGCCGACCGTCACGGAACTGGCCGTCGTCGCCGAAACCTCGTCCAACACCGTCTTCGTAATTTTCACGGGGATGGTTTTCTTCGAACCATCGGGAAGGGTGATTTCTTTCGTCGAATCCGTCTCAACCGTGGTGACCCCTTTGTTATTTGGATCATCGTTATCTTTGCATGATGGCGAATACACGCAGGCACCGTTGTCACAGAACGGCAATTCCGTCGGACAGTTCTGGCTCCAGGTGTTGCCCGCATATTTATAAAGGAGGGCATTCGGATTGCGGCAGGAAATCTCCACCTTCGCCTTATCCACACATTGCGCGAGTTGTGTTGGCTTCACCGTATTCGATGGCGCAATACAGAGTTTTCCGTCGGCGCATTTTTGGCGCCAGCGATCAACCGTTTTCGTTTTGGAATCAGAATAAGTGAATAGGATGCCACCAGGCAGATAACATTGTTGCGACAATTGCGGATCATCCAGACCGGCGCATTTTGCTTCTCCCTTCACCGGCTCGACGCCCACCTCGCCAGCTTTACAGGAGACACCCGTTGTTTTGCCGTCTTGGGTGATCGTAAAACCCGCCGACACGCCGAATTCGGTGAACTTGTTACCACATTTTTGAACGGCAGGGCCCGCCAGCACGGCTTGCGCACTGCAACAGAGCCCACAGAGTATCCCCACAATGAATCGCATCTTCATAATTGCTCCTTCGTGCCCTACTGAAAGTAGGTTGATTGTACTCTATAATATCGGTCATATGCGACAAAAGGTTGCTACAGAATAGCACTGTATTTTCCTCCAGGATTGAATGACGCCAACCCATTGTTATTCCAGATATTTTCTACGAGTTGCAATTCCCGCGCGCCTCACGTACGACAGCGGTATGTTACGAGCGCTCTTTTGGTTGATGCTCTGCAGTGTGCTGTTGGGCACAAATCCAACCGCCGCGGATTCATTGGCTCACGTGGAATGGGCGCACGTCAGCCCAACCGCACTCTATACGAGCGAAGAAAAAACACTCTTATTCACCGCTGCCGTCACTATTCCACCTGAATTGCCAAACGCAACTATCACGGTGTTACAGCTGAATCCTGAGCAGACCGGCATCAAATATCGCTGGGAGCTGGTCGACGATGGCACGTATGGCGATGTACAGGCCCATGACGGCATCTATAGTCGCAAGATGGAGTTCAAAGAATATCGGCCGACCACCTTGCAGTTTGTCGTCGCGCTCGAAATGAATCAACCGCCGCGCCGACCACGCATCGATCCGCTTCCCGAAAATCTGCGCACGGAACAGCATGTTGCCGTCACCGTGACCCCGCAACCAACCTTTGTTGAAATTCTCCGGCAGATATGGCATCGACTTACACGCACCAAGGAGCAATCAGCATCATGATGTACCAATACTTCAAGGCGTGTCATTTGATTGGGATGGTCGCGTGGTTTGCCGGTCTGTTCTATATTTTCCGGCTCTTCGTGTATCATGTGCGCTATCGCTATGATTCAAAAATGGCCGCCGTATATTCCACGATGGAGCATCGCCTGCTCTATTTCATCATGCATCCGGCGATGGCGGTCACAATCATTTTTGGCATCGCGATGCTGCAACTCCAACCGGCGTTCTGGCACCAAGGATGGCTCCACGGCAAATTATTGGGTGTGCTCCTGCTGATCGGATATCAAATCTTGGCGGGTCGCACTCAAAAACAATTCGCGAAGGGAAATTATTTTCTTTCCGAGAAAGCCTGCCGACTACTCAACGAAGTCCCGACCGTATTGTTGATTGTAATCGTGCTGCTGGCGGTATTCAAACCGTAAACGAATCACACCGCTGCGCGGGCGAGATGGGCACCGTTTTCCGCAAGCTGGATTCCCACGATGACGAACTGGCTCAACTCATCCTTGATAGCGATGCGCTTCTGCAAACGTTGTTTGACGCGAGATTGCCAGGTTGGTGGAACGGTCATTCCGCAACTGAGTTCGAAAATTTCGAGCGGCAAGAGCCAGTCGTCCGGATGTTCGCGTTCGAGCGCATCCAAAATCCGCGGTAGCTCGGTGTGCAGCGTGTCGTCTGCGGACTTTCGCTCGCGCAAATCACGTACTCGCACATACAACGCAATGAGCGCCTCTTCTTTGGGTGTGAGCGTCACCGGCGGCACATGTTTCACCACAAACGCATCGAGTTCGCCGTAGGCCTCGCGATCCGCCGCCCCGCCAAAAATCGTGGGCAAGCAAGAACCAACGGCCATGTCGTACTCGCCCCACGCGGGATCGAACAACGTTTGCCCATTGTGGGTCACCGTACACTGCGTAAATGTGAAGAGTTGATTGAGCGCGTCGTTGCGCACGACACTCTTGAGCGTTCCAACCACGCGCACTCCCGATGCGAAATCGAGCGTGACCATCTTGCCCCTCGCAATGCCCTGTTGCGCCAACTCCTGCGCGTTCAACTCCGCCACACATCGATGTTGTCCGCGCAACAGTCCAACGGGCGATCCAAAACCGTCGGTGTGATAATCCGTTCCATGCCCCGCTAACTGTTTCTCGCGATAACTCAACTGCACGGGTCCCGCGAAACGCAGATACACGGCCTCTTTCGTGCCTTGATCCACAACATATTCCGTGAGCCGCCCCGAGATCTGCAATCCTGAATTGTACTGCACCGTGTTCACCGTTCGCGCGGCCTTGATCTGCTCCAACCCAAACACGCCGCCGCGTCGAAAAGCCATGCGTTCGGCGAGTTCATCGATGATCCGATTGAGCGTGGCAAAATCTGGTGTGACAAACACCTGCGGTTGCGGTTCGGTAATATCGTACGCGTAATCGATGCACTGCAACGTCTGCGGGATTTTTTTCACAGCGGGGCGCAGACACCAATGGCTTTCCCCCAGCGACGATAACAATCCTGCCCCGTAGATTTTTGGATTCTTGATATCACCAATCAATCCATATTCCACCGTCCACCAATTCAACCGCCCGAGCAGATTTGCCTCCGACGGCTCGCCGACATTCGCCACCGCTTCATCCAAACGCCGCTCGGCCGTCGCAATGTCTTCTTTCGTGGAACCCGGATATTCTTTCACATCCGACAACACGCGAATCGCTTCGTACAAATCGAGATCCTCTTTGCTGAAAATCGCCTTGCGCGCGGCGTGCGCATATTTGTGGAGATACTGCGAAAATTCGGGATGAATCAAAATCGGCGCGTGTCCCGCGGCTTCATGCACAATATCGGGCGCGGGCGTGTAGAGCAGATGCTCCAGCGTCCGCATAACCGTGCCAATCGGCAAAATCCCCATCGCCTGCAATTCCATAAACGCCGCGGGTGGAATAAATCCGCTCCCACCCACGGCTCGCCAGCCATAATATTCCAAACATGCGCTGATATCTTCCACGCGGGGAATCCGCTCAGTCGTAATACCAGTGCGCTCGAGCCCATCCAGATAACATTCATGCCCATGCGTCGCGAGATATTGTCGGAGTTGGCGCAACAAAAATCGCCACGAGGCCTGATGCATCGCCGTGTACTGCCCATAATCCTGCTCCACCACAAAACGGCGCAAGTGACTCGGAATGTCGCTCGGGGGCATAGGATGCGAGTTCTAAAAAGACGCCGCAAAAATCGCAACCGTTTTATCGCTTCCCGAAACGCTGGGGGGCAGTTGCGTCGATCCAGACTAACGCTGCGCTGATCCCTCGGACCCATTTGGGAAAAAGGCTGGCTTCAAATTTAGCCAGCCCATCAAGACCAGACACGTCTCCGCGCAGATAGGCCTTGGCCGCAGTCGCGGCGCGCATATGAAAAACACGCCGAGCCGCGATGCTGCGATCGGTCATGTCAGATTTCTGCGAGACATAATGATCGTATTCTGGCCCCAAACGAATGGAGCCCGCCAAGAGATCTGCAGAAGCTTGTTGTGGGCTCGGAAGAGTGCCGCCATTGGTTGCGCCCCAATTGATGACAAAGAGCGGATGTCGTGTCGCTTCGGTCCAGGCTGCGCCAAAAGGATGGGCGCGACCTTCACCACGAGTCCACTGAAAAAATCCCATACCACCCCGCCGATTTGTATCGTGCACAAATTTATCCTCGCGCGCGATGGTGCCTAAGACAATCTCGGCAGAGGCTCCAGTAATCGTTGCGAAATAGCGCGCCTGCGCAACCAGCGTGGGACAATACTTTGCCAACGCAATCATCCCAAGCGCAACATCCAGCGCAACAGGTTCCCCCTTTGGCAATACACTCTGCAAATAGGCCACGGCTTGTGGTAGTTGTTGGGCCCGTGTCGTCTTCCCTACAACGGCCAGATCAAATCCACGCCAGTGTTGTGCCGTAATAAACCCGTTCAATGCGCCGAGTTCTTGAGTAACCGCTTTCTCAATCGCTGACCAATTGGGTGTCTCCGACGATGCCTGCAGCTGCGCCCTGCACTGCGTTTGTTCCGTAAAAATAGTCACTTTCCGCTGAGCAGTATCATATTTGAAACAACGAGCGCTGACTTCATGCCCACCAACCCAAACCTCGGCATACGGTTTTTTGGCTGACGTAAACTCCTCGACCTGGACCAGAACTGGATTAGGTCTGTCCGTGAGAGACACAGTGATATCGGTGTGGAGATACGGTGCGCTGGCTTCATCTCCAGCGGGTTCTTGCCGATATGTCTCACCGGTTGCTGAAAATTGCAGGCCCGGCAACTCTAGCCGCGGTCCTTCGAGTTTTGAACCCATAGATATAGACTCCCTCAATAGCCGTGTGATCCCCTCCTACTATTATCGGCGGTTTGATGGGAAAGTTGCGCAGTGGAAAATAATCTGCTAAGCTGTTGACATGACTAAGAAAAAACGTGTTGAATCAAAACAGGTTCGCATTACCACCAAAATTTCCGATAATTTCAAGTGGATCGACAAACATCTGAAACGCGCCAAAAAACATATGCCGTCGTTGCTCATGCCGCGGCAGATTCGCTCATATCGCCCACCGTTGAATCGCGAAATGCGGGTGCTGGGAACCTGCGCGGTCGAAACCCGCGTGATTACCCTCTGCACGCACAAGATTATGACCACCTACAAAAGTGGACGTGCCCAGCGCAAACACGCTCCGATTCCGAAAAAAGAAATCCTCATGACACTTGCGCACGAAATCGCGCATCTGCGATACGAGTTCCACAATTACGAACAAGAATCGTACGCACGGACGATTTTTCAGGCCTTCGGCATCAAAGAACCCTGCCCTCATTGCGGAGGCACCGGTGACATCATCGCGCGCTATGTGAATTAATTACGCTGCATACTGATTGGTCTGCACTGCTTTAACCTGAAGCGCCGACAAAACTTGATATTGCGTGTCGCCCCAAGGAATTCGGTCATCATGCAACCCGGCCCCTTCACACAACAGGGATAACAACGAAAAACCTAGCCTATTACTATAGCGAAGCCCTTCGACATCTTCCATACCAAGCGCTGCTAAAACCCTCTTGACCCCACGATAGAGCACAATCTGTTCGTGATGCTCCGCAGAACCTTCAGGGGTGAACGGATATGATCGCACAATCTCTACTAAGTGAAACAGATCGTGATAGAGCGCAACTATTGGATGGACCATTTGACCATGGATATTCGCTCGTGCAGGTCCCACAATGATTGGCCGAACTCTCTGAGCAAACATGGCAAAGTAGTCGTCTTGGGATGATGGGCCCGCATAAAAACGCACGTTCCATCCACATTGTTGCGCAATAAACAGCAGAAAACTCATAATGAGCTTACCATCGGCAATGTCATATTTGTTCAAGCCAAGAGCAGCATTGACACCTCGTCGAACGTCATCTGTGATGAACGCTGTTGGACGACCAAAACAACGCTTTTCACGAAATATGGAAACATCATCACGCCAATATGGCGACGAAAAAAAATCTGGATCTCTACTATCGTTACGCCGAAGCAACTGTTTCGCTCTTTCTCCCCAAATCTGCTCTCCGGAGATAAAGGTTCCAGGCAGTTGCGCAGACTCTATGAAATTTGTACGATAGGTATCGATGATCTCTATGAGCGCACTGTGAACAGTTTTTTCACCCTCAAGAACTGCATCGAGCCGAGATTGGACCAACTGTGTTTCATCCCTGCAAAGCCAACAGTGCGGACTGACCAAATCGCGACGCATGTCCAACAGAGGACTACGCATGACAGGTGGCAACCGAAGGACGCTCTGCAAAGCCCCGGTTGCCATTTGATTTGCCATCACATGGGTCATATACCTATATCCCAAGGTCAATCAACAATGCTGCCCTATGATAATATTATCGGCTCATGAGAGAATAAGTTGCGTCCCGTGACATTGCGGCATGAAGAAAGCTAACCACTCCACTTAATTGAACACCCAATCGGATGTGATTGTTGCGTCTTGGGTGTTTTGCCAACGAGTACGGCTTCGCAGGTATCGCGCAGGTAATGGGCCTTCGCCAATTCCGGCGCTTCCATGTTATCGTCGAGCCGACCCGTGTAGATGAGTTTGAGCGAGGCATCGAACAGAAAAAACTCCGGCGTGCATCCCGCACCATAATCCAAAGCCACCCGCTGGGTTTCATCTCGCAAATACGGATACGCAAATTTATTGCGCTGCGATTTTTCCTTCATCTTTGGAAAATTATCATCGGGATAATTTTTGGGATCATTCGAATTGATGACAAAAAATGCGATGCCCTTGGGTTGATATTCCTTGGCGATGGCCTCCAGGCGCTGATCGTAGGCCTTAACGTACGGACAATGATTGCAGGCAAAGGCAATCACTGTGCCTTTCGCGCCCTTGTCGCGCGGCAGCGCATATTCGCGACCATCCGTGGCTTGCAACGTAAACCCTGGGGCAAGAACGCCCAGCGACAATGGGCCTGACTTCGGTTGGTGTGCCATGGCATTCTCCTTATATGATATGAAAAACTACGATGACACGTGCCTAACATAGCTGCACGCGTCGTACTATTGTCTTTTGCAAAATATGCGATGATTTACTGCAAGCCTCGGCAAGACGCACGATCACTGGCTTGAATATCAATATATTTTCCGCAAGAGTCATACAACGAACCTTGGTTAATCGTAATTGTTGGAGGAGTTTCTCCGGACACATCTGAGCAATCCCAGGTTTGCGCTGCAGTATATGCGACCGTAAATTGGCTGGGCGCACTGGGTTCTGTCATCGCATTTGCACTCGTGAGGTAACTATTGCCGCTCGACGCCGCTACCAACGTGGTCCCATTCCAGGTCCACGCCGAGTTAAATGATGCCGAACCATTATTTATCGTCCCCACGAATCCGCCATCCCCGATGGCCAATAATTTTGGAGTATAGTCACTCGCCGTCGTGGAGGTATTGTTGTCATACAATTGGAAAGCAAAGCGTGACTTGCTGAGACCACCAGCACCATCATCACACGCACCCGTGTACGTCATTACACTCGTGGTTTGCGTTGCGGTCCATGAACACCAAGATGGCGGGGATACCGCATTCAGGTTGTATTTTTCAGTAATGGTCTTGCTCACAAACTTATTATCAGAATTGATTTTGCCATTCACGGTGACGTCGGGCTTGAACAGCGAATTACCGGTATTGATTGCTCGCGCATCGACTGTCCGCGTCCCATCTGCATCCGCCTTCTCAGCGATTGTCTGCGCACTGTAGTGAATTTGGCCCCCGTACGACCCGGCACACAGATTATACTCGAACGAGGTGATAATCTTGTCAGGCCGCGTCACACGCCCTCGTGCTTTGTAGGTAAAGCTTGGCCATTGTAGATACACTGCATGATACCTACCATTGTACAAATCGAAACCCAGTGTGGTTTTCGATGCCGCCCCGACCGTCGTTTGAATGAGACACAGATCGTAGTCGGTCGTCGCCGCTCCTGCTAATATGTCCTGTGCATTAGTCGCTGCCAGGCAACCCGCGGTACTGGCAGTCGAAGGAAATGACGAGGAATTCACATTGGCGATAATCAATCCATTCGTCGATGACGCTTTGGCAGTCGTGAAGGATTTCCCGACATTGACGTCGCTGCTACTCAGCGTAACCACTTGCGAGGTCAACGAAGGCAAATCTTTGATCGTCATTTGGGACGCCTCAGACGTCGTGCCGGGCTTCTCTGAGGGAATCTCAATGGGCACCGGCGATGATCCACCCTGTCCGGTTGGCGCACTCG
>OBEQ012189464.1_pt1 | contig 10156 bp, 6 predicted proteins | sample 1670901 | NCBI WGS metagenome assembly OBEQ01 (sample SAMEA104232315, study PRJEB22302) | groundwater metagenome | biome: forest; feature: aquifer; material: groundwater | place: USA | collected 2011-08-07 | depth 5.4 m | reverse complement strand
CGTACTCTACCATGATCCTGCAAGCAATGAACTCTTCAACGTCTGGGTGAACGAACACGACATGGGGCACCTCGCGGGATGCACTCCCCTTTTGGTGATCGACGTATTCGAACACGCGTATGTGTTGGATTACGGCTTAAAGCGCGCCGATTATATTGAGGCGTTTATGAAAGCAGTGGATTGGGATGTAGTTGAAGAGCGACTCAAATTACAAAAAGATTGAAATTCTTCAAATCCTTTCTACGGTTGTGGAGGAACGGTCACGACACCGGAAGCAATCTTTTTATTCTTACACAAATTATCGGTATAATAAGGAATATTTACACGGACATCGCCGGTTAGTTTTTCCGTTTTATAGTCAGGAATAAGCGGTGGGCCGCTTTTACCGGGAAATGGTTTCTCGCCGATTTCATTCCAAAATATAAGTGGAAATATCATCGCTCGCTGAATTTTATTGCACGTAACCACATCGCACATTCCATTAATAGCGCTGTACTCACCATCAAGGTAGTGTGGGCCACCTATAGAAAATGGGAGAAAATATTCCTTCCACTGATTCGCTTCTCTGCGAAACACTTTTACTTTATCAGAACAACCCAGACGATAACTGCCCACGAGATTTATTCCGAATACAATACCCGGCTGTTCTGGATGGTACGTATTTGATCCAGTCTGTTGGAAGCTCATAGTAAGCAGCGTCACCTGTGGGGGATTTCCATGAGGTACGCTCCCGTTACCATCGGTGATAGTAGTAACGTTCATGTCTTTATTTTTAACGGTAACCGCCGGTGGAGGAAGAATAGCGGGAAGCGACATTATCGCTTGTTTTCGGATGAAACCAAAATATGTGCCAATACCGATTACAAGAACGACGATCCCAATGAGAAGGATATTTACAAATCCATTTTGATTCATATAAAAGAGTATAACACCGCAATAGCAAAGCGTAAAAAGACTACGCCCCGAAATTCCGCTTGCGGTCGCTAAAATTGGCAATGGCACGCTGAAGCTCTGGCACCTTGAAGTCCGGAAAGAGTTCGTGCGCGAAATAAAGTTCGGCGTAGGTCCCCTGCCATGGGAGAAAGCCGCTTGTCCGTTCTTCCCCGCTCGTCCGAATAATAAGATCCGGGTCCGGAAGCCCACGCGTGTCGAGCGCGTCTTCAAAATGCTTTTCTGAAATTTCTCCGGGTATGTCTTTTATTTTATTGACCGCACGGAGAATTTCATCGCGACCGCCGTAGTCAAGCGCAAGCCCAAGCGATCCTTTTGAAAACCCGCTTGTTACTTCTTCAAGCTTTTCCATAGATACCACGATGTCTTTTGGCAATCGATCGCGCCGGCCAAAATGCCGGAAACGAATATTTTGGGCAAAGAGCCGCTCTCGGAGCCGCCCAAGATAACGGCGAAAGAGTGCCATTAGAAAATCTACCTCCGGCGTGGTACGCTTCCAGTTTTCAGTTGAAAATCCCCAAATAGTGAGGTACGGGATGTGTAAACGCGTAACTTCGTCGAGAAGATCAAAAGTGTTGTCGAGTCCCCGTTCGTGCCCGCGAAACGATTCAAATTTATGATTCTTCGCCCAACGCCGGTTGCCGTCAGGGATGATCGCCACGTGCCGGGGCACCACTTCGGGCACAAAAATATTCCCGGAAAGATGTTGTAACGCCGCAAACTTATCTTCGAGATAATTCCCTTTTCGTATTACTTCAAAACTTTTTAATTCATTCGTGGCTTCGCTCCATCGGAATGAGAGATGTTCGACTTTTGCGAGTTTCGTGCCACGATAGCACCAGTCGAGAAATGATTCGAGCGCGGGGCGTTCGCCTTCTGCGACAATTCGAACGGTACCGTCGGAGTGATTCGTCGCAACGCCGGAAATATGAAGCCGCGTGGCTTCCGTTTTTGCACCACGCCGGAAAAAGACGCCTTGGACGCGCCCGGAAACAGAAATCATCAGCTGTTCACGCTTTAATTCGTGACTCATGAGTGGTCTGATGTGGAAGCGACGCGGAAAGATTCTGGAAGCAATTTTCTCGCAAGCGCCGCGCTTAAAATTCCAACCACCGCACCGCCTAAAATGTCACTTGGCCAATGGACGCCCGTGAAGACCCGCGCCGCTCCCATCGCAATCGCTCCCGCAAGAAACCACCATCCCCATCGCCTGCGAAGAAAAAAGAGCGTGGCCGCAAGCGCAAAGAACACCGCCGCGTGGCCAGAGGGGAAACTGGCGCTGTCCGGAAGCGGAATCAACGCATTAATATTCAAGACCGCGGGCGGCCGCGAACGATAAAAGAAAAAACGGAGCGCCTCGGTAAAAATGCCGCGGGAGAAAATAATCGCGAGCGCCGCAACCAAAAATTCATATAGCCGCACCTTCCAGTTCCGCTCAAGAAACAGAAAAAAAACGAATGCGATAATGAGAAAATATGCGAGATAGCGCGCGAGAAAAATGCCGACGAAATCGAGCGAGGCGGCCTTTCCCGCCCATCTGTTCAATGCCTGAAAAAGAGTAGTATCAAACAACATAACAGAGTAATAAGTAACTAGTAACTTATTACTAATGAACAAATTTACCTTCTCACGAAAGGCAAGAGCCCCATGAAGCGGGCACGCTTTATCGCCTCGGCTAAACGCCGCTGGTGCTTCATGCAAGTACCGGTGTAACGTGGATCAATGATCTTTGCCTGACCGGATACAAAACGACGCAGGAACTCGGTCTCCTTATAGTCAATATCCTGCATATTTTGCGAACAGAAAACGCATTGTTGCATGCCGATTTTATATGTAACGAAGCGAATTAATAAAATCGCGCACCCCGCCTCATAGGCGCACGGTTTTTATACTAACAGTTCCGGAGAAAATAGCAAAGTGTGCCATCGCATAGATGAAACAGTCAGTTTAGAAGGTGAGAGTTAAGGTCCGCTAGCTAAATTTTGTTCTCCTCCACGGTTCCAAAATTTAAGAGCTCACTCTCAAAACGGCAGATCTTCTGATTTTATTTCTTCGTCGATATTGATCACAGGAATTTCTTCCCGCCCTTCTGTTGAAGGGCGAGGCTCCCGTCCCTCTTCGGGGCGAGGATCGCCCCCTTGGGGGGCAACTTGTTCGCGAGTGCCGCCTCCCGGCCGCGGGCCGAGCTGCATCCGCTCCGCGATAATTTCTGTCACTTTTCGCCGCTGTCCCTGCTTGTCATCCCAACTACGACTCTGGAGCCGCCCTTCGATCAAGACAAGCGATCCCTTCACGAGAAACTTACTCGCCACTTCAGCTTGCTTCCCCCAGAGCACGACATTATGGAATTCAGTCGCCTCTTGTTTCTCGCCGCCTTTATTCGTCCAGGTGCGATTAGTCGCAACACCGAAGTTTGCGACCGGCTGGCCGCCGGGCGTCGAGCGAAGTTGAGGATCAGCAGTCAATCGGCCAAGAACAAATACTTTATTTAAATTCATACCAATAACTTACAATAAAAAATTCATAATTTACAATAAGTAATCCTTAATCGAAATCTTCTCTATTGTGACTTGTCCATTGTTACTTATTTCAGTATTTCTTCCAGTTTTTGCTCAAGTGCTTCATTTGTAAGTTCCAGTGGAGAAGTAGGCTTCGTTACCTCCGTCGTTCGCATCGGCCGACTCATACGAGTAGGCGACGCGGGCGGGGGCGTTATGAGAAGTGTCCGGAGCACTCCCGGTTTCAACTTTAATTCATCGGTGACGGCACGAATCACCGCTCCCTCTGCAAAAAAGTGAATGAATCCAAAAAATGCCGATGTCTGTTTCTTGATCGGGTATGCGAGACGAAGAGAAGCAAGAGGGCTTTCATAAGTCACCTCTGCTCCGCTCCGCGCAAGAACCGCTAAAACTTCTTTGGACGCTTCTTCGAATAAGAGCAGAAAAGAAAGCTCATAAGAACGCTTCGTTTCGCTTTTTTCCTCCATTCGGTCTCCGTTCATTTCTGATTGACGTTACCAGAATACCGCCTAACTTGCAACTTCTGAAGGCGAAGCGTCTTCGACTTTTTCCGGCGTTTTTTCGATTTCCACATTCTCCTCAAGACCCATAAACTTACGGTAGCCGGTGCCCGCAGGAATTAATCGGCCGATGATAACATTTTCCTTAAGGCCGCGCAGTTTATCAACCCGCGCTTCTGTGGCGCTCGCGATAAGCACGCGCGCCGTCTCCATAAATGATGCGGATGAGAGGAAACTCTCGGTTGAGAGCGCAACCTTCGTAATACCCAAAAGAAGTTGGGCTGCTTTCGCGGGAGCCCGCCCGGTGCGCTTTAAGGCACGGTTCGTTTCGAGAAAAACAGATTTCTCAATAACATCGCCACGAATAAATTCACTCTCACCCGGATCAAGAATTTTGACGCGAGAGAACATTTGGCGAATGATAACCTCAATGTGTTTGTTGTTGATGGCGGCGCCCTCCGAGACATAAATCTTCTGTACTTCATTCAAGATACACCGCTCAACGTCCCGAGCGCCCTTCAGGTGGAACAATTCACGGAGATCAAGAGGGCCTTCGGAAAGTTGAGCACCCTTCAGGACACGGTCGCCGGCTTTGACATTAAGCCACGTTGAGCGTGGGATCGCATACTCGACCACTTTGTCTTTTTTGCCCTTGCCCGCGACCTTCACTTTGACGACTTTCAGCATACCCTTCTCTTCAATATCGATAATATCTCCTTCCTCTTCTGCAAGAAAGGCCTTGCCTTTCGGTATGCGCGCCTCGAAAATTTCTTCGATGCGCGGCAGACCGTGCGTGATGTCGGCCCCTGCCACGCCGCCGACGTGAAATGTCCGCATGGTAAGTTGGGTGCCCGGCTCGCCAATTGACTGCGCCGCGACGACTCCCACCGCCTCGCCTAAACGAATCGGCTTGTTATTCCCAAGATCGTAACCGTAACACTGCGAACAGAGGCCATAAAGCGTTTTACAAGTGATGGGCGAACGAATCTTGACGGATTCGATCAAAGAAGCGGCTTCAATCGCCTCGGCCGTCTGCCGATCGATAATCTCGCCCGCATGCGCAAGAATCTTTTTTCCTGCTTTGACATCCTCGAGGAGGGTGCGGGAGAAGAGCCTATTTGCAAACCCGTGCCCGAACTCAAGACCGTCTTTCCGGACAATATCAGTGCCTTCCTTAGTCTTGCAGTTTTCCTCACGAATGATGAGATCCTGCGACACATCAACGAGACGCCGCGTGAGATAACCGGCCGAGGCAGTCTTTAAAGCCGTATCGGTTAACCCTTTTCGCGAGCCGTGCGTCGAAATAAAGTACTCGAGTACATTGAAGCCCTCCTTATAAGAGGACCTTACCGGTAGTTCGATAATCTCGCCCTGCGGGTTCTGTACAAGCCCTTTCATGCCCATCATTTGGGCGGGCTGTGACCATGAACCTCGCGCGCCGGAATCAATAATGGAATACACCGAACTATGCGGATCGAGCGTCTTCGGAATAATTTCTTTCAGTCGGTCATTAGCTTTTTTCCAAATTTCAATTACCCGTTCACGCCGCTCTTCATTATTTAAAAGCCCTTCTGCAAACTGCACCTGTACGGCAGAGGCTTCTCCTTCGGCCGTGCGGAGGATCGCCGGTTTCTCTGGCGGCACCTTTAAATCATCCATACCCCAGGACACGCCCGAAAGCGTCGCATACTCAAATCCAACACGCTTCACCGCATCCAAGTGGGTTTTGGATTGTTCAGGGCCGTAGGTGTTGATAATTTTCCCGATAATATTTTGAAGCTCTTTCTTCGTCACAAGCCGATTCACAAACTCGAAATCAGAAGGCAATGTCTCGTTGAAAATGATACGACCAATGGTGGCCGCGAGCTTCTCTTTTCCTGTATAGATCGTAATCGGCGCATTAATATCAATGATCCCATGATCATAGGCCATACGCGCCTCGACGCGGCTTGAGAATATGCGGCCCTCGCCCCTCATTCCTTCTTTCACTTTTGTGAGATAATAGCAGCCGAGCACGATGTCCTGGGTCGGCGAGACGATCGGGTCGCCGGTCGCGGGCTTTAAAAGATTTGTACTTGAAAGCATAAGTTCACGCGCCTCGCGCTGCGCCTCCTCGGAGAGCGGCACGTGAACTGCCATCTGGTCGCCGTCAAAATCTGCATTGAATGCCGTGGTGACGAGCGGCGGAATCTGAATGGCAAGGTCCTCAATTAAAAGCGGCTTAAAGGCCTGAACCCCAAGCCGGTGAAGCGTGGGCGCGCGATTCAAGAGTACGTAGCGGTTTTGGATCACTTCTTCTAAAATCTCCCATACCTCCGGCGACGCCTGTTCAATGAGACGGTTTGAATTTCTAATGTTGTGCGCGAGACCGCGCTCGATTATTTTATTAATCACGAATGGCTTAAAGAGTTCAAGCGCCATCTTTTTCGGCAGGCCACACTCATCAAGATTCAAATGCGGACCCACTACGATGACGGAGCGGCCCGAATAGTCAACACGCTTGCCCAATAGATTTTGGCGGAACCGTCCCTGCTTACCCTTCAACATGTCAGCGAGCGAGCGAAGCGGGCGGCGCTGGCTCGAAAGTTGCTCCTTGCCCATCCGCGCCGAATTATCAATTAAGGCATCCACCGCCTCCTGAAGCATCCGCTTTTCATTCGTCACGATCACCTCCGGCGCCTTAAGCTCGAGAAGTTTTTTTAGACGATTGTTGCGATTGATGACTCGTCGGTAAAGATCATTTAGATCCGACGTCGCGTAGCGACCGCCGTCTAAGGCCACCATCGGCCGCAGATCAGGCGGCAAAACAGGAAGCGCGGTCATGATCATCCACTCAGGCCGCTGACCGCTCTTAATAAACGATTTCATAAGTTTCAATCTGCGAAGAATTCGGCTTTCTTTAAGTGTATCGCGCACGGTCTCAAGTTCTTTCTCAATCGTTTTCACAAGCTCAGGAAGATCCATCGAGGCGAGAATTTTGCGAACTGCTTCAGCGCCGCTCCCGGCTTCAAATACGTCACCAAAACGCTTGGCTAAATTATGGTATTCGGTCTCCGTGAGCACCTGACCCATATGAAGACTTTCGATGAGACGACCCGTCTCCTCTGCGGCTTCTTTCAACGTCTCTACTTTGACGCCTTCCTCCTCGGCCGTCTTCTTGCGCGCTTTAAATTCTTTGTCGAGTTCGGAAAGCGCACGGGTGCGATTCTCCTTATTGACCGCGGTCACGATATAAGCAGCGTAATAAATCACTCGTTCAAGCCGTGAAAGCGGCACATTTAAGAAAAGAGAAATTTTCGAGGGCACGCTTCTTAAAAACCAGATGTGCACCACCGGTGCCGCAAGCGCAATATGAGCCATCCGTTCGCGCCGCACAATTGAACGCGTCACTTCCACGCCGCACTTGTCGCAGACGACGCCCTTGTATCGGGCGCGGCGGTACTTACCGCAATAACACTCCCAATCTTTCGTGGGGCCAAAAATACGTTCGGAGAACAAACCGTCTTTTTCCGGACGCTGGGTACGGTAGTTGATCGTCTCGGGTTTAATCACCTCGCCGTACGACCAGCGAAGAATTTCCTCGGGCGACGCAAGTTTAATTTTAATAGCGTTAAAATCGATCATGTCGTTATAATTCTCTCACCTCGTCGACACGCACCGAAACTCGGTCAGACTTCGGCATCCCCATAAGTTCCACATCGAATCCGAGCGATTTTAACTCCGCAAGAAGCACGTTGAAAGAGGCCGGAATATTCGGATTCTTAATCCGCTCGCCGCGAATGATTGATTCGTACGCTGAAGAACGACCTAAAATATCGTCTGATTTTGTGGTCAACATTTCTTGGAGCGTGTGTGCCGCACCGTACCCTTCAAGCGCCCATACCTCCATTTCCCCGAAACGTTGACCGCCGAATTGAGCCTTGCCCCCCAAAGGCTGCTGGGTAATAAGCGAGTAGGGACCGATTGAACGCATATGAATTTTGTCCTCGACAAGATGATTCAATTTCATCGTATACATAATGCCGACGGTCACGGCTTGGGAGAATTTTTCACCGGTACGGCCGTCGTAAAGCGCCACTTTGCCACTCGTAGGAATTCCAGCGCTCGTGAGCTCTGCTTTGATTTCTTTCTCTGATGCGCCGGCGAACGAAGGCGTAATAGCGCGGTACCCAAGCTTTTGCGCGGCCCACCCTAAATGGACTTCAAAAATTTGACCAAGATTCATACGCGAGGCAACGCCTAATGGATTCAAAATAATATCAACGGGCGTTCCGTCCTCGAGGTACGGCATATCTTCCACGGGCCGCACTTGTGAAATAACGCCCTTGTTGCCATAGCGGCCGGAAAGCTTGTCGCCCGCGCGCACTTTGCGGAGCTGTGCCACTTCCACCTGAATACGCGTGATGATGCCCGGCTCAAGCTTGTCGCCGCGGTCACGCGACTTGATCTTCACTCCCACAATGCGTCCGTACTTGCCGTGCGGAAGGGTAAGCGAGGTATCTTTCACGTCGCGCGCCTTTTCCCCGAAAATGGCGCGGAGGAGCCGCTCCTCCGATGTCAGTTCACTTTCTCCTTTCGGTGAAATCTTGCCCACCAGAATATCGCCCGCCTTCACCTCAGCACCAATCCGAATAATACCTATCTCGTCCAGGTTTTTTAATTTTTCCTCCGAGACATTCGGGATGTCGGGCGTCGTCATCTCAGAACCAAGTTTTGTGTCGCGCACATCACATTCAAACTCCTCGATATGAATCGAAGTAAAACGATCGTCATGCACCACGCGCTCGGAAATGATAATCGCATCTTCAAAATTTGCTCCTCCCCACGAAAGAAATGAGACGAGAAGATTTTGCCCCAGAGCGAGCACGCCGTGGTCGATCGAAGGACCATCCGCGAGTATCTCCCCTTTCTTTACTTTTTGCCCTTTTGTGACGAGCGGTCGCTGTGAAATACAGGTAAACTGGTTGGAACGCTTAAATTTAATAAGTGGATACACATGAGTCTTCAAGCGGCTTTTTAATGCAATGTGGCCGGAATCCATCTCAACGATCGTGCCGTCCTCCGACGCATGCACGAGATAACCCGAATCAGCCGCCACCATCTCCTCAAGACCAGTCGCTACATACGGCGCTTCCGGATTCACGGAAACCACCGCTTGCCGTTGCATGTTCGCGCCCATGGCGGCGCGACTCGCGTCATTATGCACAAGAAATGGAATAAGACACGTCGCGATCGACACCGCTTGGTGCGGCGCCACATCAATCAAGGTAATTTCTTCGCGGCGACACGTACCCGGCTTCCCGTGGATCCGCGCGCCTACGATATCCTCCAAAATCCGGTCATCAGCACCGAACGTAACGCCTCCATGGGCAATCAAATGCTTTTCTTCTTCGAGCGCATCGAGCCATACAAGTTCTTTTGTGATGTACCCATTTTTTACCACCGCGTAGGGAGTCTCTAAGAATCCAAGATTGTTCACACGTGCGAAACTCGCAAGGTAATTGATAAGTCCGATATTTGCGCCTTCAGGCGTTTGAATGGGACAAATACGCCCGTAATGAGAACGGTGCACGTCACGCACCTCGAAGCCGGCACGCTCACGGGTGAGTCCTCCGGGGCCCATTGCCGAGATGCGGCGCTTGTGCTCCACCTCAGCCAAGGGATTCACTTGATCCATGAACTGTGAAAGTTGGGAAGACACAAAAAAATCTCGCACCACCGAGATGAGCGGACGCGCGTTCGCGAGTTGAACGGGTGAAAGCATATTGATATCCAGAGTCGACATACGATCCTGAACAATACGGCGCATGCGCTGGAGGCCAATCCGGAGCCGCGACTGAACGAGCTCCCCGACCGGGCGGACGCGCCGGTTTCCCAAATGATCAATATCATCAGGTTCCGCCGATGCATCATTATTAAGACGAATAATTTCGCGCACGATCGCTATTAGGTCTTCAAGCGTTAACAAGCGACTATCCTTTTTCTTTCCTGCGCCGAGCCGCTGATTCATCTTGAAACGGCCGACGGCTGAGAGGTCATAGCGATCAAAACGATGAAACATGGCGTCAGTCAAACTTTTCATATTTTCAAGCGAGGCCAAGTCGCCAGGCCGGATGCGGCGATAAATCTCGAGATATGAATCATCAAGATTCTTGGCGACGTCTTTCTTTAGCGTCGCAGCGAGAT
>OBEQ012058288.1_pt1 | contig 10156 bp, 15 predicted proteins | sample 1670901 | NCBI WGS metagenome assembly OBEQ01 (sample SAMEA104232315, study PRJEB22302) | groundwater metagenome | biome: forest; feature: aquifer; material: groundwater | place: USA | collected 2011-08-07 | depth 5.4 m | reverse complement strand
TTTAACTGCTGCAAAAATTGAATTAGAATCTGCATCCTCTGGATCTTCAAGTGCAAGTCGTTGCGCAGCTTCGATGCAAGCATTCCTGCCAACAACAGGTGTAATTACTCCAGCTTTTTCGCCTACGTCATCATCTCTATCTACACAAATTACAAGTAGTCTACTAGTCTTACTTCCAACAGTATTCTTTTGCAGATTGACCTCTTCTATTGACATTATATCTATTATGAAAATTGGATTTCCTATTAATTAATTTACATTAGTATCCAACTAAACCTAATATTATTAAAATAATTGACACAATAACCCCAAAACATACTAGGAATCTTAGGGTTTTGTCTCATATGATTTGAGAGAAAATGATTCTGACTCCTTCTTTAGGTTCTCTAACCTCACAAGGTTCTCCTGTAGGTTTTCGGGTGAGATGCCATCTTTCATCTTATTGGCTACAACCATGGTCTCTCGAAGATACGAGTTGTAGCTTTTCAATGCCTCACCATAATTGCTATACCTCTCATGCCATTCTTGAGGAGGTCTACTCTCAATCATTTCTATTATCAACGAATTAATCTGGGAGGATGAGGCGCTCGCTCTCGTAATAAAGTCATCAGGTGAGATTTTACCTGAAAGCATTTCTTTGAAGTCATTTTCTGTTTCATTAATTACTGCTATGTGCCTTTCTCTAATACTATCAAGCTGAGTCTTATAGTCAGAAACCATGAGGGTCGAACTCTTATTTTGAGGTATAAGCCAAACAATGAAGCTGGCAGCGGTAATTGCAGCTAATATTGTAGCTGTTATGACAATGCTTCTCTTTGTTGCCAACCACCTCAATCTTCACTAGATATTTAAAAGCATAACGACTGGCAGTCAATTTTACATTTGTATCGATACAAATTTGCTAATTTCTGTTACTTAGATCATTTACTCATAAGAAATTCAAGAAATTGTAATATTTTATACAATAAGTGGAAAGACAAGATGATAAGTAAATTATAAAATTTAACCGCCTCCAGCGTATAGTAAAATAATTTTTACATCCCCCTCCTAAATACAACTTCATTCGTAAAAATATGAAATGACAACAGCATACTGTGTGAAATGCAGGAAGAAAGTTGAGATAAAAGATCCAAAAGAAGTTAAACTAAAGAACGGACGACCTGCGGTAAAGGGCACATGTCCAAAATGTGGCACTAACGTCTTTCGAATCGGAAAGCCTTAGAGACCACTTTTTTCTTTTTTAAAGTAAATCAATATAGGTAACACCTTAAAACTTGTACCGTTGGTAAAGTCAGAATATGAAAAACTCCTGAAGAAAATTCAAGACAAGGTCTCAGAAAATAAGAAGAATTACGGTTCTAGGTTTGAGCTACCGCAGGTAGATATAATGTGGCAAGGTAACAGGACACTGTTTCGTAATTTCTCTGAATTTCCAAAGATTTTACGAAGAGATGCAGATAAGGTCCTTCAATATCTTTCAAAGGAGTTTGCAACTCCTGCACAGATGGCTGGTGACAAAGCTGTCTTTGTGGGTAAGAAGGAACCACATGACTTTACATCTCTCTTTGCAAGATACGTAAAGGAATACGTTGAATGTCCTACATGTAAAAGCCCTGATACAAGAGTGGAAAGGTCAAATCGACTCGCATTCCTAATTTGTGAGGCATGCGGCGCAAAGTCTTCTCTAAAAGGTAACTATGTATAATGTCGTTTGCAGTACGAACAGTTAGCTATCAGAATCATTTGATGCTAAATATTTGTGATGCAAATCTAGTCGGGAAAACTATTACAAAATCGGATTTTGAATTTAACATAAGTAAAAGTTATTTTGCGGATCGACTTGTTAAGCAAAATGAAGCAGAGGAGCTCCTGAAGAAATATACCATAATAAACATGGTTGGTGAGGAAACAGTTTCCCTTTCGGTTAAGCTTGGAATTGGTTCATCAAAAGGTGTAAAAAAAATTAACGACATTCCATTTCTTTTGGTTTTCAAATTCTGATCAAAACATCACAATTATATACGCTCTTACAGCATCTTTTTTTGATCATTGTGGGCAAACGTAAAGTGTTAAACGAAAGTCAGCTAAAAGAAATGAAATTGCCAGAGGAGGGCGAGCTTCTTGGCAGAGTTGTAAAACTTTTAGGTAGTGATCATGTTCTTGTAAAATGTACTGATGACAAGACCCGTATGGGACGAATACGAGGAAAATTAAAACGAAAAATATGGATAAGAGATAACGATGTGGTTATACTTGCTCCATGGGATTTCAAGCCCGATGAGAGGGGGGATATTACATGGAGATTTACATTGTCTCAAGTTGATTGGCTAAAGAACAACGATCATCTTCCAAGAGATTTCTGAAAATCCATAATCGATTTTACATGGTATATTAAATTCAAAATGTTGTCAGAAGAACTTGGAAATAAGATGACGAAACGCATCGATCATAAGCTACTCGCAAACGAAAGAAAGCGAATTTCGCAAAAAGATGTCTTTAATAATATATCCAGATTCTTTGTTAAAAGAGGCTTGGTTGTGGAAAATCCATCTGACATATTTTCGAGGATAACAAAATGAGCTTTGAAAAATCTGTACTAATTCCACTAGACAGGATTGGGGCTCTTATTGGAAAATCTGGGAGAGTTAAATCTAAAATCGAAAAGACATGTTCAGTAAAAATAGTAGTAGACAGCGAAACAGGAGAGATTTTGATTAGCGGTATGGGAAAAGTGGAAGATATGCTTCCTTTCAAAGCAATCGAAGTAGTAATGGCTATAGGAAGAGGATTTTCTCCTGAAAAAGCAATGCGTTTGTTAAAGGAGGAAAATACCTTACACATAATAGATTTACGACAATTTGCCGGCAAATCTGCATCTAATATTGAACGAATAAAGGGAAGGATTATTGGCGAGGGGGGAAAGGTAAGGCAGAATATCGAAGAGCTAAGTGGTGCTAACATTTCGGTTTATGGTCGTACAGTTGCAATAATTGGAGAAGGCAATCAACTTAGGCATGCAGTTGACGCGATCACCACACTTTCAAGCGGTAGTACCCATGCCAAAGTCTATAACGAATTGCAAGAAGCAAGACGTCGGGAGAAGCTAGAAAGATTACAGCTATGGGAGAATAGTAATGTCTTCGACTAAAGAAACCTTCAGCCAGATATCCCCAAGTGAATTTTTTTACAGAAACAGAGATCTTGCTGGTTTTAGTAATCCAACTAGATCTCTTTATACTTCAGTTAGAGAATTTGTTGAGAATGCTTTGGATGCATGTGATCAAATAGGGATCTTGCCAGACATTCATCTCTCCATTAAATCTGTAGATCCAGAACAAGCAGATCCAAAACCATACATACTTACAGTAAAAGACAATGGTCCTGGCATCGAATCAAAACACATCCCACTTGCATTTGGAACAGTTCTATATGGATCAAAGTTCGGATTAAAGCAAGCCAGAGGGATGTTTGGTCTTGGTGCAACGATGGCAATACTCTATGGTCAAATCACTACAAACAAGCCAGTCACGGTGAAAAGCAGCGCAGATGGAAAAATACAAGATGAATTTGTAATGTTGCTTGATATTCAAAAAAACAAACCAATCATACTGAAGCATTCAACCAAAGAAACTACAAAGACAGGACTTTCTGTCAGTATTATCTTAGAAGGAGACTATTCAAAGGCTGGAATAAAAATTCGTGATTATGTCTCACAGACATCATTGATCACTCCATACTCCTCCATAACTTTCGAGGAACCAAGTGGAGAAAAGTCCCATTATCCAAGAATCGTAAAAGAGATGCCTCCTGCACCAACTATAATCAAACCACATCCACATGGTATTGATGTTGAAACCATCAGAAGAATGATGGTTGATACACATTACCAGATCCCAACAGTGGACAGCAAAATGATAGCAAAGGTCAGAAGTGAACTTGGACTGCAGAGAAAAAACCTAAACCCACAAGGGATCTTAGAACGAGCACAAAAACGCTGGTCTGATCTTTCAAGACCAGTTAGAACAGTAATAGCACTAATGTCGTTTCTTAACTTGGACTTTGATGAACTAGCTAAGATCCGTATAGATGATCTTGATATTGCAAATAAGAAACTTACATACTGGAATTTCAGTGATTCTCAATCACATGCCGTTGAACTTGACCCACAAAGTCCATTTTATAAACAGCTTGCAAATACTGTAGCGGGAGATACATTACATTCTTTTCTAACAAAAAGATTTCAAAGAGTTGGTCCAACAACTGCAAATAAATTTTCGGAGTTTGCAGGCTTCAAACCCGAAAAAAGAATTGGCAGCATGACAAACGAGGAACTCGTTAAATTGGCAGATTCACTACAAAAATTTGAAGAGTTTCTATCACCCGATCCAAGCTGTCTTGCGCCGCTTGGTGAAGAACCACTCGCAAAGGGAATAATGAAATTTTTCAATCCTGAGTTTGCCTCAGTCATACAACGCAGCGCATCAGCATATTCGGGATTTCCATTCGTAGTGGAGATGGGTATTGCCTATGGTGGAGACATTCCACCAAACGGAATCAGAGTTTTTCGATTTGCCAATAGGATTCCACTTCTTTATGATGAGGGCAGTGATGTTGTACTAAAAGTTGTGAATGAGGTAGACTGGAGCCGCTACAAAGTTAAGGGTGATCCTCCGCTTGTTATTGTTTCTCATATTTGTTCTACAAGAATTCCATACAAAACTGTAGGTAAAGAAAACGTTGCAGATAGGCCTGAATTAGAGCGCGAGCTTAAGAATGCGTTGCAATATCTTGCTAGGAAATTAGCCGTTCACATGTCTAGACAGGGAATGGCTGACATGGCAAAAAAGAGAGCAAACCTATACTCCAAATATATTCCACTTATCGCACAATTTACAACGGAGCTTTCTGAAAATAAAAAAGAACCAAATTACAAACAACTAATACAGAAGGGAAGTGAAATTGAAGAACAGCAAATCTAAAGCTAGAAAAACAGCAGAAGCTAAAAAGGAAAGTCTTCTTGCACTTTTGAAAAGTCACGGATTATCCATTTACAACGACCTTGACAAAGGCAAATTCCCACAGTTTACGATCCCTAGCAGATCTGTTAGTAACATAGTATACGATAAAAAACTACGACAATACATACTTGGAAAAGCAGCTGCATTACGTAGTGCAAGGAACATGTCTCAACTTCGCTCATTTACACAACTAGCTTGGCTGGCTTTTTTTGTAAACCGACTCGTAAGGGAAGGCAAGTCATCAACACTCAGAGATATCTACTATTCATCCCAAGCCTTTGCCATAGACTTTGAGGATCAACCTGAATCCGACAACATAATTGTTGACCTGGAAGCCATACTTACCCATGCCCGTGAGGATCTTCACATCTTTCCTGAAGAAAGAAGCAGCGTATTTGGTGACCTGACAATAGAATACACTGTACCTGGATATGAGGGAAAGAGAGTAAATCTTTCAGATCATCCTGATGGTTACCTCATTGGTCCTAGTCTGAGCAGTGCCGAGATAGTAGACACTAGTGCAGAGCTTGTGATAGCTATTGAGAAAGGTTGTCTATTTACAAGATTTGTTGAGGAAAAGGTTCACAAAAAGTTCAAAGCTATCATAGTTGATACAGCTGGTCAGGCGCCACGATCAACAAGATATCTTCTTAAGCGCCTCAATGCGGAAATGGGTCTACCTGTTGTCATCTTAGCAGATGGTGATGTGTATGGTGAGCACATTGCAATGGTTATCAAATCAGGTTCTGCAAATGCAGCTCATTTGCGTGAGCTTACTGTTCCTGATGCAAAATGGCTTGGTGTATGGGCGACAGATATTGAAAAATATAAACTTCCTACAATCCCTATGACAGAATCAGATATTAAAAGAATCTATGAATTGCAAAAAGATCCTCGTTATCAAGAGGGCAACTGGAAAAAGCAATTGGAAGTTTTCTTGAAGTTAAAAAGGAAGGCAGAACTAGAAGCCTTTTCCAAATATGGTCTGACCAATATCACAGACAAATACCTCCCAGAGAAATTGGAAATAGCAAAGAGCCTATAGTTTTTTAATTCTTAACGTGAGAACTCCGTTTCTGTATTTAAAATCATGAATTCCCATGTCGGGAGTGGATTCGATAGCTACTTCTTTGGAGAATTTTCCTGAACCGCGAATGTATAAGATGCCATCGATCAGCCTTACGGATACCTGATCTTCTGGACCTGGCACCTCTGCAACAAATACTATTTCTTGTTCTCCTTTCATCAAATCATAAACCCAGTTCTTTGCATCGCTCTCTTTTGGTACGTATTGGGGTTGATTTTCTTTTGTCATCTTCTTAAGAACCCTTACCCAATAGATCATGATTGCAGCGGTAACGCCAATGAAAATGAAGCTGATATATCCTTGTGAAGCCCGCAATGAGAGTACGTACACTACACCTAGAAACAATAATACCATTAAAGGTATGATAAAATCAATCGACTTGTCATTTGAATACCTTTTTTTGTAGCTGGTCAACTTGTCTTGCATATTCAACCATTACACCAAATATAAAGGATCTTTGCCTTTTTGCATGTCGGATTTTTATAACCTGGGATTTACTTAGTCAACAATTTGGATAGTTCTGGAATTCCAAAAAAAGATCCAGCAAAGAATTGTTTGCAAAAGGTTCTTTGATTGCTGTAATAACCAGTATTCCATCTCTTGCGACATTTTTCCTAGCTTGGTTTTTACTTTAGAATTTAATTGAGGCAGCAATCGGTGGTCTGGTTGTACACTATTGATATGGGGTTTGTAGTAAAGATTGCAAAAAAGATCCTAGGTGCAAAATATTAGGTGGTCTCCCATCTTTTGTATAATTTGTGTTCTATTCCAAATTGATCAAGACATTTGCCCACAGTATGATTAACGATATCATCTATGGTTTTTGGTTTGCTATAGAATCCTGGCATTGGAGGTAAAATTACCACGCCGATTCTTGCAAGCTTGAGCATATTTTCTAGATTTATGCTTGTAAGAGGTGTTTCGCGTGGTACGAGCACAAGTTTTCTTGACTCCTTTATTGTTACGCCAGCAGCCCGCGCTACAAGTGTCTCATCATAACCGTTAGCGATACTAGATAGGGTCTTCATACTACAGGGAATTACAATCATACCATCAGTCTTATGGGTCCCACTTGAGACACTAGCCGCCATATTGGATTCGTCAGAGTAGTGTGTGGCAAGTGATTTTACGTATTTTAAATCATAATCGGTTTCTAAAACCAGACATTTTTTTGCCCATTCTGAGATAATAAGATGGGTTTCAACTTTACACTGTTTGAGAACCTCAAGTATTCGTACTCCGTAAATGATCCCAGTACTTCCAGTTATCCCTATAACTAATTTCATAACGTGATTCAAGTAACTCGATATTTAATTGCCACTATGAATTTTGACTACAGCACCTTTAATTATAACAGAGATTTTTTCATGCGATATGAGTGTGAACTTGGATACTGTGGAAGATAAGTTAGTATCAGAAGTTAGACTTTCTCCACTTCAAGCAAAAGTTTTTGTTTTAGTGGTAAAAAACGGAAAGATGATATCAGAAACTATTGCATCAAGTCTACAAATATCAAATGATGAAGCTACAAAGACTGCTAACGAACTCATTGAGCTTGGTGGTTTTATAGATTTTTCAAAAACAGAATTTGAAGCTATGCATCCTCGATTTGCAGTTGTAAACATGTACAGAAGAATGTGTCAGAGAGAGAACATTCAATTTAAAAAAAATTTGCTTGTAGATAACATTGCAATTGTTTTGGAAAGACCTTATGACGATGCAAGAACTAAATAGAACCAAACGTGGTGAAAAACAATGGCCGTAGATCAGGACACATGTAATCACCAAATTGTTTACTATGGAGTTACAAACATAAATTATGATAAACGGACAATTGGCTCTGTAGATATTTGGCGTTGTGTTATATGTAAAAAGCATTTTTGCGAGGAAAAACAGCTAGGTATTGAGAGTATAGTGGATTATGTTGGAATGCCCAAAATAAGTTCTGAACAGAAATGGTCTGTCCTTGTATGCAATCTAAAAAAGCACAAAGAGAGATGGAAACTGATTAAAATAAAGAAAGATGATGAGATACAACACGAATGCTTAGACGAGAAGGTAATTGCAGTTGCGGTAAAAGAATTCAAAGTCAATGACGAAAAACACTGGAACTTTCTAATAGAAAATTCCGTTAATAAGGCAGTAGAGATCTAGGTTCCTTATATGAACATGACAGTTCGTATTAATGACGTACATGGAAGTCAGATTGCAGCCAAAATTACTGGAACTTTTACTATGGATGAACACTCCTTTAGGTTCAACGCAATAGCGTTTGGAAGGATAGGTGGACATAATGTGGGGGCAAAAATTTCTAAAACTACTCAGAAGATGCTTATGAAATTAGGCTACAATGTTGATGATGTGATAGATTTGCTTCAGCAAAAATTGATACGTGGCGATATTATTTTGCCAGAAGGAATCAAGAAAGAAACATTTGCAGACGGTTAAAACTGGGCTTCCGATAATGCTTTTTCACATGCGCAGTTCCTTTTTTGTGAAATAAATTCAGGAAGTATGGTGAGTATTTTTTTTGTCCTTTCTACATTTTTTGATAAAGTTTCAATAACCTCTTTTGCAGTAACTGGTTTTTCTGCCCAAACATCATAATCTGTTACCGTGGAAATTGAAACATAACAAATCTGTGCCTCTCTTGCGAGTTGGCATTCAGGCACCAGAGTCATACCAATCACGTCAGCACCTATGACATCTTTATAAAATTTGGATTCTGCTCTAGTCGAAAATCTGGGCCCTTCTATGCAGATATACGTGCAACTTTTGTGTAAAGAAATATTCAATTTGTTAGCTGCACTGCTTACAGCATTTTGCAGCTCTGGACAAAAGGGATCTGCCACTGATATGTGAATTACTTTTCCTTCCTCATAAAAGGAATATTTCCTAGATTTTGTGAAGTCAATAAATTGTGAAGGTAAAACGAAATCTCCTGGTTTTAGTTCTTGTTTCAAACTTCCAACCGCTGATGGAGCAATTATTCTTTTTACTCCCATTTCTTTGAAGGCCCAGATATTTGCTCTGAAATTGATCAAGTGAGGAGGAATATTGTGCTTTTTTCCATGTCTAGGCATAAAGGCTATTTTTTTGCCCTTGAATATGCCAACTGTTATAGAATCTGATGTTTTTCCAAATGGCGTATCAACTGTAATTTCTTTACTTTCCTTAAGAAGACCGGAATCATAAATTCCAGTGCCACCGAAGATCCCTATTTCTGCTTGTTCCATTAGTACTTCACAAGAGATTCATATCTGTAGTTTTTAATTACTTCTGAACCTTTTAGATCAGTCAATTCAACTATAAACGCAAATCCTGCAACTTTGCCTCCTATCTTCTCAACTAAGCCTGCTGCAGCCTTTGCTGTGCCACCCGTTGCCAGAAGATCATCACATATGAGCACCCTCTGTCCTTTTTGTACGGCATCAGATTGAATTTCCATGGTTGCATTCCCATACTCTATTTTGTATGACACTTTTTCCGTTCTCCCTGGTAACTTACCTTGTTTTCGTACCATGATCATTCCCTTCTTATTCTTCAGTGATAAAGCACATGCCAAGGGAAATCCTCTTGATTCTATTCCAGCGATAAGATCTAGTTCGCCTGGTTTGTACCGTCTGGAAAATTCATCTACCATAAAGGAGATTATTGCTGGATCTTTTAAAAGAGGACTTATATCTCTAAATAAAATGCCTTTTGTGGGGAAATCTGGAAACTCGATAATTTTTTCTTTAAGGTTCACATTAGCTAGGCAAGACGTGGAAGTAAAAAGTATTTCTAATTAAACTTCTGTAACTATCTCACTGTAAACGTTGCTTCTACAGTCTTTGTTGGAGCTTGTACATGTATTGTGTATGTTCCAGGACTGAAACCTGAGGGAATAATCCATACTGTATCATAATCACCACGGCTTGTCGATGTTATGCCAAGTCTTTCAATTTCAGTTTTTTCATGTCCAAGTATAGTAATGATTAGATTGGACGACTGGCCAACTCCACTTCCAGAAATATTCACAATGTCACCTACTCGATACTCTGGAGGGTTT
>OBEQ011631409.1_pt1 | contig 10156 bp, 11 predicted proteins | sample 1670901 | NCBI WGS metagenome assembly OBEQ01 (sample SAMEA104232315, study PRJEB22302) | groundwater metagenome | biome: forest; feature: aquifer; material: groundwater | place: USA | collected 2011-08-07 | depth 5.4 m | reverse complement strand
GTCAAATCATCGATAAATGTTGGGGTAAACTGTTGATCGGTAAACAATTTATGGCCAGCATCAATGTCCCTGATAGTCTTTTTAATCAAATCTCTTTCGGAATGTAGGTTGCCAAATGGATGGGATATTCGTATGATAGCACCAAGCTTGCCAAGTTTTTTTGTTTCTGCTTCAGCAACAACTTTGGTATAGCCATACCAGTTAATTCCTTTTCCATGAGAACTTGGGATGGAATCTTCATGGTAGGGTCCGGGATAATCTTTCGTGCCAGGAAAGACTGCGTCGGTGGAAATTTGAATGAAAAATGCGCCAGAAGCTTTGCATGCTGTTACCAAATGCGAAACACCCACCACATTGGTCTGCCATGTTTTCCCCCGTTTTTTCCCTCGTTCTTTTTCCGCTTCATCAATATTCGTTATTGCAGAAAAATTGATGACGATCCGTGGATGATACTTATCAACTGTTTCCATGAGTGATTTTTTGTTGAGAATATCTAGTGCAGTATGGGACGGAGTTAAAAGAGTCAGTTGATTTTGAGGAGAGAGTTCAATGAATCGTGAGCCCACGAGTCCAGAGGAACCGATGATCAGTACGGTAGTCATTGTAATTTTTAATAGTTACCATTATAGTTAGGTTTTGCGTACAGTAAAGCAGGTAATTATGGGAGGTAAACATCTATCACAGAAATGTCCATTATGTGGCAAAAAACCAAAAGCACATAGCGAGTTGCCGGAATATTGGTGGTGTCTGATCTGTCATCTCGGTTGGTACAAAGTTTATCCTAAGCAAATTCATTATCAAGCTTCATATTACACCGCAACATCAGCAGTAGCCTCGAGACTTTTTTCGCCGATTGGACAATTGTTTTATGCAATCAGAAATAACTATGCTGGTGGGGTGCGTGTGAATACATGGATCGATGTCGGGGCAGGGGATGGAGGGTATCTTCTCACTGTGCCAGCGGCGAAAAAAGTTGGTGTGGAAATATCATTAGCTGGTCGGAAGCTAATGAATAGGTTAGGAATTATTGCGCAAACTCCACAAGAATTTCTTCACGGACGAGGATTCGGCGCAGACGTTGTAAGCTTCTGGCATGTGCTGGAACACATGGACCAGCCTTGGGCCTATCTTAGTGGGGCTAAACGTCAACTCAAGTCATCTGGTCTTGTAATTATTGGTGTACCAAATATTGATAGCATCGAGCGCGTGGTCTCTGGAAGACGTTGGTTTCACTTGGTTCCTGCGTATCACTTATGGCATTTTACACCACATTCGATGACTCGGCTTTTGGAGAAAACTGGTTTTCATGTAGAGAGAATTGATTATTGGTCTATCGAGCATCATTTGACCGGCGTACTTCAGTCATGTATCAATAAAACCAGCGGATCAGACAGTGTCCTTCATAAATTAATCAAACGTTCTGATGGTGGCATGCGTCTTTCTTTGAAAGATATTGTGTGGTCTATATTTTGGATGACGTTGGGATTACCCATTGTGGTGGCATTTTGGATGATCGGAGCTTTGACAAAGCGGCCAGGAACGTTTGTCGTGGTTGCGCGTCCCAGTATTAAGTGAAAAATAGTTTGATCGTCTGTGTGATTCAATTCCGCCAAAGGCATTTGACATTTATTCACTTATTAAGATAAAGTTACCATAAATTTATGGCTAAACAGAATAGTTTTTATCGGAAAAAAGCCGAAACACATTTAGTGGAAAGTATCAAAGTTAAACAGCTGACATTGGAGAAATGTATGGATTCAATTCTTCTTGCAGCTCAACTCATTATAGAGACCCTTTTAGTCGGCGGTAAAGTTTTGCTTTGCGGTAATGGTGGAAGCGCTGCTGATTGCCAGCACATGGCAGCAGAATTTGTTAATGTATTAGATAAGAATTTTTTTCGTCCCAGTTTGCCTGCTTTTGCCCTTACTACCGATACATCAATTCTGACGTCTTTTTCTAATGACTTTGGTTTTGATGGAGTATTTGAGCGTCAAGTTCAAGGTTTAGGTAAGCCTAAAGATTTATTAATAGGTATCTCAACCAGCGGAAATTCCAAAAATGTCATCAGAGCGGTCAATGCAGCAAATTCTATTAAAATGCATACACTTGCTTTAACTGGTAATCAGGGCCAATTACAAAAAATAGCTGAGGTGGCAATTTCTATCCCAAGCAGTAATACTCAATATATCCAGGAAGCACACCTAACTGTGGAACATATTCTTTGTGAATTGGTTGAACATTATCTTTTTGTAGAAATTAAGAAAAAAGAACTATGGTCATAAGCAGAACTCCTTTTCGAATTTCTTTTTTTGGTGGAGGCACGGACTATCCTGCCTGGTATCGGAAAAATGGCGGTACAGTTTTAGCTACAACAATTAACAAATACTGCTACCTTAATGCAAGATATCTGCCGCCATTTTTTGGATACAAATATAGGATTGCATATAATTCTAAAATAGAAAATTGCAAAACCATTAATCAAATTCTTCATCCTTCTGTTCGTGAGGTCATACGTTTTTTAAAAATACACAGAGGTTTAGAAATTCATTATGACGCGGATTTGCCAGGTCGTAGCGGACTGGGCTCAAGTTCTGCTTTTACAGTAGGTTTACTACATGCCCTGTATGCACTACGAGGTCACATATCAAGTAAACGTATATTGGCCAAAGAAAGTATTTACCTTGAACAGAAAGTACTTAAAGAAACAGTTGGGTCACAAGATCAAGTTTTGGCATCTTACGGAGGATTTAATCTAATTACTTTTCATAAAGACGGTGAAATAACCATAAAACCTATGACAATTTCTTCTCAACGTACTCAAGAACTGCAAAATCATCTCATGCTTTTTTATACGGGGATAATGAGGACAGCCTCGGACATTGCCAAAAGCTATGTTGATAATATCAAAAGTCGGCAGAAACAGTTGGATCGCATGCATGAACTGGTGTCAGATGCTTTTGAAGTCCTCACCAGTAAAAAAGATATAAAAGATTTCGGTAAACTTTTAAATGAATCATGGCAACACAAGCGAGCTCTAAGCTCTACGGTATCTAATCCAAAAATTGATGGACTTTATGATAGAGCAATATCTACTGGTGCATTAGGAGGTAAATTAATTGGAGCAGGCGGAGGAGGGTTTATTCTTCTTTTTGTCCCCCCACAGTATCAAGCAAAGGTGAGAGAAGAGTTTAAAAAACTTATTTACGTTCCTTTTCAATTTGAATATGGAGGTTCTCAGATAATTTTCTATGATACTCAGGATGACTATTCTTTGTTGGAAAAAAATAAGTTTATATAAAAATGAAATACTTTAAAAATAAAAAGATATTAGTTACGGGTGGAACTGGGTTAATTGGTAGACCATTGGTTGAAAGACTTGTTGAAGAAGGAGCTAAAGTTGTGGTAGTTTCCTTAGATGATTCCAGTCGAGCTCCTCAAGGAGTTGCTTTTATTAAAGCAGACTTACGAGAATTTAGTAATTGCATGGATGTGTGTAATGGTAAAGATATAGTTTTTCATCTTGCTGGAATTAAAGGTTCGCCCCAACTTACTCAAAAGCAACCTGCAAGTTTTTTTGTACCTACTATAACTTTTAACACCAACATGATGGAAGCTGCTCGTCGTCAAAAGGTTTCTCGATTTTTATACACGAGCACTGTAGGCGTGTATGCACCGGCAGAAGTTTTTCATGAAGATGATGTTTGGAAAACGTTCCCTTCAGAAAATGACCGATTTGCTGGTTGGGCCAAAAGAATGGGTGAGCTACAGGCTGAAAGTTATAGAATTGAATATGGATGGGATAAAGTTTCAATAGTTAGACCAGCAAATACGTATGGTCCTTTTGATAATTTTGACCCTAAAACTGCTATGGTTATTCCTTCACTTATACATCGCGTGATGTCGGGGGAAAATCCCCTAACTGTTTGGGGTGATGGCACGCCGATTAGGGACTTTATTTATTCCAAAGATGTGGCAGAAGGAATGATGTTGGCGGTAGAAAAGGGAATCAATGTGCCAGTTAACCTAGGAAGTGGATCAGGGGTAACTATTAAACAAATTGCTGAAGTAATTGCCAAAAGTGTTCCTAATGGGCCAATAAAGATAGTTTGGGATAAAAATAAACCCAAAGGAGATGCAAAACGGTTAATGGATATAAAAAGGGCTAAAAAATTATTAGGGTTTAAACCAAAATATTCACTAGAAGAGGGAATTAAAGAAACTATTGCGTGGTATATAAAAAATAAAGATGATCTAGATAAAAGATATAATGTGTTTTATGAATCTAAATGAAAAATAATTATTAGGTTATTTGGTATTTACTGAGGATTTCTTCAATAACATCTGCTGCTGCTAATAAGTCACGTACTACAAAATTAGGTTTTATTGACTCATCTTGAGCGATCTTTTCTCCATAGCCTGTTCTAACTAAAATAGTTGTGGCACCAATATTTTTTCCAAGCTCAATATCGGCTTTATTGTCACCAACTACAAAGCATAACTTTGGATCAAAATTATGCTTTGTTATAGCTTTTCTTACCAATTCTATTTTAGGTTTTCGACATAAACAGTTATCTTCTGGTGTATGGGGACAAAAATAAATATCATCTAAAATGACCCCATCTTTTAAAAGTAAATCTATCAGTTTTTGATGGATTTTTTCAAGAGTTGCTAAATTAAAATATTTTCGTCCTATCCCTGATTGATTGGTAATTATCAGCAGTCCTAGCCCCAGTTTTTGAAGGTTTTTTAAACCATCTAAGACTCCAGGCAGGATTTCTATACCATCGGGATCTGATAAATAGTTTTTTTCAGCTATTATTGTTCCATCTCGGTCAAGTAAAACATATCTCTTTTTTCTCATAATTGATAATCAGCAAAGAATTGATCCGCCTGGGCATAATTTTCAGGTGTTCCTATATCTATGAATATATGATTATTCTTGTATCCATAAAATTTTTTTCCTATCAGATTAGGAAATATATCTTTTTCTATTGATATTTGCTTGCCTTCAGGAATTTTTGCGATTAAGGCCTTATTAATCAAGTAGATTCCAGCATTGACAAATCCTGCCCCCTCTCTAGGTTTTTTTTCTTGGAATCCAATGATGCTATCATCAATTCCTAATTTTATTTTTCCGAAACGACTCGTATCAGAAACCCACGAGAGAGCTACCGTGGTTTTAGATTTTCTGTTTACATGGAACTGCCAGAATTTTTTAAAATCTACATCACAAAAAGAATCCCCATTCAAAACTAGTATGGTATCTGAGGTAAAAAGAGGTAATGCATATTTTAAACTACCCGCCGTGCCTAAGGCAATTGGTTCTGATGAATATGAAAGCTGAAGGTTTTTATACATTTTTCCAAATGTTTTTTCAATTTGATCGCTCAAATATCCCGTACAAAGAACTATTTTTTTAAAATCAGCATTATTTAATTGATTCAGCAAATATTCTAAAAAGGGATGTCCTTTAACCTCTGCTAAAACCTTAGGTTTTCCCGAAACTACCGGCAGAAGCCTCGTCCCAAGCCCTCCTGCTAAAATTCCTACACTAATCTCTGAAAGATTAGAAATTTGAATATTCATCGACTTTAATAATTTGATACCCTTTGATTAACTCGGCAATCCCGCGGCCAATAGAAGTTTTAGCTTTGAAGCCCTTATTTTCAATTTTTTCAGAAGAAACAATGTAGTCGCGTTTATCCGGATCTTCGCCAATGGGAGATTCTAAATAAATAAAATTTGGAATTTGTTTTTTAATTTCTTCACATAGTTCTTTTTTTGTCAAATTTACATTTGAGAGTTTTATATTATAAATCTCTTCTTTTAGTTTCTTGAAATTTTTAAGACAAAAAATGAAAGCGTCGGCCACATCTCCAATATATACATAGTCTCTTTTAAAGTTTGGCTCAAATAGTACGGTGAACTTGTCATATAAAGCTTTGTAGGTAAAATTATTGACCAAAAGGTCAAGTCTCATTCTTGGACTTAAACCAAAAACAGTAGCTAGCCTAAAAAGTATCCAGTTTTGGGTTTCGAAAATTACCTTTTCTGCATCCACCTTAAGTGATGAATAGAGAGAAAGGGGTGCGGGCACTGTTTCTTCTCTACAGATTTCAGTTTGATGACCATAGACACTTTGGGTAGACGGAAATATTAATAGTTGATTTTTGCTTTTTAATTTAACAATCAAATTTATCGCATCTAAATTAATTGTTTTTGCTCCTATAGGATCAAAGTTTGATATGGGAGCGCCGGTTAAACAGGCCAAAGGAAAAATTATTTCAGTAGTTTTAAGTTCTTTTTTGATCAAACTTTCATTCCTCGCATCTCCCCTGATAACTTCTAGGTTCTTGTTTTTACAATGTTCAAGAAGGGACGTTTGATGGTATAAAAAATTATCTACCACTGTAACCTTGAATCCCTGTTTTAAAAGTTTGGGGACTAAAATAGAACCAATATACCCTGCGCCACCAGTTACTAAAATTTTCATAACAATTTAGTTTGTTTATACCAACGAATGGTTTGGCCAATTCCCTCGTCTAGTGAAGTTTTGGGAACGAAGCCTAGAATTTTTTTAGCTTTTGAAATATTAATTAATCTGATAGGAATCATTGTGGGCTTTGAGTCGTTAAAAACAATTTTCGGGTTTTTAAAATTATCTGCTTTTAAGATTGCTTTTAAAACTTGCTTTATGGTGATAGGCATACCTGACGCTATATTAATTTGGTCAAATTGGTTAATTTTTTCCATTGCCAAAATTAGTCCTTCAGCCAAGTCTTCCACGTAAATAAAATCTTTGATGTCCCGACCTGTGCCCCATACTTCTAATGGTTTTTGTTTTTCTATTACTTTTCTTATGAGAGCGGGAATTACATGTGAGCTCTCCGGTCCAAAATCATCATAGGGGCCGTATATGTTACCAGGCCTTACTATAATTGTTGTCATTGGATTTTTGATTTTGGTAGAGTACATTTCACACATTTTTTCAGTAAAAAGTTTCATCCATCCAACAGGAAAATATTTCTCATAAAGTGTATGATTTACGTCATTTTCGGAAACTGCATAATCTGTTAGAGGGTAAACGGTATTACTAGATATGAATAGAAATTTTTTGACATTTGCCTCGTGAGCCGCTTCGAGCATTAAAGAATTCATGATTACGTTTGGCGTTACATGAACAAGAGGAGTTTTTTCAATGACTGCGGCTCCAGATGTATTGGCAGCACACATAAATACATAGTCAACTCCTTCAACAACTTTTTTGCAATCAGATTGCTTCATCAAATTAGCTTTTATGAATTCAACTTTTGAATTTTGAAATTGAGGAGAGTTTTTGTGGATTGTCGCTCTTACGTCAGCTCTCTTTTCAAGCAGTTTTAAAATTAAATTTGTACCTACAAAACCAGAACCTCCAGTTACGAGTATTTTTTTTTTATAAAAAAAACGATTATTTTCTTTTACCTGTTTCATCTCTTAGTGATACTATCGGATTTTTTATTGGCCACCAAATTTTAAATTTTGGATCATTCCATTTAATTGTAAATTGATTTTCTGGATTGTAGTAAGTGGATTGTTTGTAGTGGTACATATCATATTCAGATAAGACCAAATGTCCATTGCCATAAAGTGGTGGAACTAAAACTTGAAGTCTATTTTTGTCCGATAAAGTGAATCCTTCCCATTTACCATAATCTTTCGATTTAGGATTGTAATTTAATACAACGAGATAAAATTTCCCAAATAAGCATTGAACAAGTTTCCAGGTTTTGGTGTCTCCATGTACCCCTTTTATTACCCCGCGAGATCCAGTTGAAATGTCATCCTCAACAAAATGTAGGTTTAAAGCCTGTTTTTGATATATAGTCCCTTTCAAATTTTTGGCAATTTCTTCAGAGTATCTTTTTTCATTAAATGTTTCAACATACTCTCCACGAAAATCCTCAAAAGGCTCAGGTTTAATAAGTAAAACACCTTCTAATTTAGTTTTAGAGACCTTAATCATCTTTGTTTATTCAACGAGAAAATAGGATGTACGAGAAGCGAATTTATATCTTCTAAGACGGATATTATTTAATCCGAAAATCTCATCTAAAGCTAAAGTTTCTCCTGGAGAATCAGGATCATTGAGCTCATCAAAAGCAAGAATACTTCCTTTTACTAAATGTGACTTAATAGCTTGTAGGCATTTCTTCGTAGGTTTATACGTATCAAAATCAAAGAAAGCTAATGCTATAATTGTTTCTGGATGATTTTTGAAGTATTTAACAATTTCTACATTAGCATCGCCTTTTATTAGATCATATTTTTTTATATGCGAGAGGGGGTTTTCTTGCTCATGGTATTCCATAATTTCTGTCAAATATTCAAAGTAACCCTTGGTTAATGTCAAATTTCCTTTGAGCATCATCTCTGATGTTCCATCTTTTGAGCTGATTTCTGGAAAACCTATAAAAGTATCAAATCCAACAATTTTTCTATGTCTATTAAATGGATCATAAATCCCACGAAGTGCTGAGAAAAGTGCTATATTTTGCCCCCACCTTGTGCCAAACTCAAAGACAACTCCGGGAATATCCACAATCTGCTTGAAGATATGATCAATAAAAAGTATACGTGATAAGTTTTTAGAATTTAAGAAAAGACCCAGATTAGACATTAACTGATCATCGGGAATAGGGCAATTCTTAAAAAGCTCAACTACTTTTTGCCGGATTTTTGTTTCATGATTGCTACTATATGCTTTAATTTTAATTAAATCTTTTCTTGCCATTTTAATCCTCAATTATCGAGGGTATGGGTCTTTTGTCATTAAAAGCTAATACCCATGCCCAATAGCGTATTCTACCATTTATTAATTCGTATTCAAAGAAGCCATCTTTTTTTTGTATTTTTCTTACCTTAACCGGTTTTAAAAAATCTCCTTTTCGTAAATCTTGCGAAAGCATCTTTGGGCTTGGAAAGAAATTTAGCTTATTGTCTAATGCTTCTTTTACACTTTTATAAGCAGCATGGTCAACAATAGTTACAACCCTAATTTTCCTAGTTTCTATATTTGTCACTTTTGTGATAAATGTTTTTGAAAGAAGCTCAATATCATCTTTTTCCAACATAAAATCCATGGACTTTGCGTTTTTTTCTAAATGAATAACGTTCGTTGTTGCTGGTATAGCAACAACAGCTGGATGAGAAACTAAAAAGTTTAATATTGTTTGGGAGGGGGTTTTATCGTATTTCTTAGAAAGATTTAAAAAAATCTTAGAATACTTATCATTTTTTAAAATTTTACCTGAATTTAGAGGCGTATAGGCAATAACTGTAATTTTTTTCTTCTCACAATAAGGGAGTAGGTCTTCTTCTGCCGACCGTTCAAGTAAATTATATTCGGTTTGCAAAGAGACAATGGGCAATTTAGATATTTTTAGGATTTTTTTTAATTGTCTAAGAGAAAAATTACATACTCCTATGTATCTTACTTTCCCTTTATTTACTAAATTTTCTAAAGCTTTTAGTGTTTCTTCAATGGGAACAATAGGGTTAGGCCAATGGATTTGGTAAAGATCGATATAATGAGTTTGTAATCTTTTTAAACTACCTTCTGCTGCTTTTAAAACTTCTTTGTAATTTGAGTGTTCCGGTAAAAATTTGGTAGCGATAAAAACTTTTTTTCTATTTTTTTTAAACGCTTTTCCGATTAACTCTTCCGCATGACTATCAAAATATACCTCTGCAGAGTCAATAAAGTTGATCCCCAAATCCATTGCTTTTTGCAATATATAAATTAATTCTTGATCTTTTTTTTTATCTATGTATTTAAAACCGGTTCCAGTTCCTAAACCAATTGAGGAAATTGTTGCTTTGGTATTTCCAAGATTTTTGAGTTTTAAATTAGTCAACATGTATATCCCAGCCTTTCAAATCATCTGTCTCAATATTTGTTCTCTTTTTACCTGGATCTTTGTCCCCAAATTCCTCTAAAATTTTATTTTTCATAGAATTACGTATTCCATTTAATTGATGAGCATGTTTTAATAATTTGGAATAATTTTCTGGAGTCTCTTTTTGCATCTTGTCTTTATTCTCCCAAATGTAAAGATTAAGTTGAGCTATAAGAATAATTATCCTAATAAGCTTAGAATTTATTTTAACTTTTTTT
>OBEQ012340754.1_pt1 | contig 10157 bp, 7 predicted proteins | sample 1670901 | NCBI WGS metagenome assembly OBEQ01 (sample SAMEA104232315, study PRJEB22302) | groundwater metagenome | biome: forest; feature: aquifer; material: groundwater | place: USA | collected 2011-08-07 | depth 5.4 m | reverse complement strand
CAATTGGCCCAGGCAACTGAGGCAATCCAGACGGCGGAGTTGATGTCGGAGTTGGGGTGGGGGTGGGGGTGGGGTTTGGTCCGCCAGCTGGCGGAGGGGTTGGAGTTGGGTTAGGAATAGGCACGGGTGTACCGCTTCCAGGGTAACTTTGTGTAACTATAGGGTTACCTACCACGCTTACATTACTTCGAGGCACAATTGCATAGCGAGGATCTAATTGCATGCTCGTGCTTGGCGCAATATTGTTAGCAAGCCAGCTTTGTGTTTGCGCGCCACCAGGCATACCAGTAATAAAGCTGCTGGCAGCGTAGGCATAAAAAGGATATGCATCCCCAACATAACTAATTTGTCTATTAAATTCTGCTTGTGGGTCAAAGCTAGAAAGGTAGCCAGTTTTGGTATCAGCCCAGCTGCTAAACCAAGTATGCGTGGCTAATTTTTGACTAGGCAAGCGATACGCAGAGACATAATAAGGGCTAAAACCTGGATCAGTAACCATTCCAACAAGAGATTTACCAGCCCAATTTATAAGAGCGTCAGTTGGAAAACCAAGCTCTTTAGCCCGGCCAAGTGCCATAATTACAAACTGCTCTTCCCAAACAGCCAAAGCACTTTCTGTTGTTGTAGTATTAATAGTTGGCGGATCTGTATATAACCCTTTTGTCCCACCTGGTTCCCACAAGTTTAGGGGAGAAATAACACTGCCAGGAAATTGTTGGATACCAACACTGTTTGCCCACTTCCAATTGGTATTGCCGGTAAACTGAGTGCCGGTAATATTACGATCACCTTCCCAAATCGCAATGGCATCGTTCATTAACGTATTAAAATAACTTTGCTCGGCAGAACCGTCTGGGCTCAGCACTGTTGCCAATGTCCTGGTTCTAAACTGCCACGCTTCACCGCGGGTTTGGTCATGAATACCACCTGTGTAGCCACCAGGTCCGCGAGTCTGCGCATAGCCATCACTCTGTCCAGCCAGCGCAGCTGCGTTCCAAGAAGAGAAAAATTGTAGCTCTTCTAAATACCAATAGTCACCTGTTAACATGTACGGTACAGAGTATAGTTCTGGCTCATGAGAGTTGTCTGGTCCCCAGCCATTATCGGTAAAGCTGCCAACAGGAGTAATGGTGTCGGCTGCTGCTGCGAACTGGCCAATGTATTGGTTTCTGTCACCTAAAATAATGGTGGGGCGAGCACTAATAGAAATGGGTTTACCCAGCGCGTTAATCGTATGAGCACGGTCGTAGAATTTATCGCTTCTCCCTTCTCTAAAATGTACCGGCCAACTCGCACCTAAATCAGCATTACCCAAAGCTTGTTCGCGAGCACGGCTATCCCAAGTATAAATCCAGCGCACTACCCATGCAGGCAATATACCAATATCTTCTCTTCCGCCTGTGCGGCCCATATCTGGCGCTAGGTTACCAGCGTCATATAAATCTTTGGACGCATTCTGCCAAGCACTATACGCGGACTGAATCGTAGAATCTGGAATTGTTTTAGATAAATCAAAGCTGGGTAAAAACTTGGTTGCAATTAAATAAGGCGTGTTGTAATCAATTGCCACATTTGCCGGCGCACTATCTATCCAAAAATCTTTAGTCCAACGGCTTGCCCCTATTTGGTTTACGCTATTTTTAGAATAGACTTGTAGATTTTTTGTACCGAGGAATAATTTTAGATTATAGATTTGGTTTTGAATATGCTCGGTATTCGCGTCCTCACCAATGTAGCGCACATGTACTTTATTAATGCCAGGCCAAAAAGTAGCGTGAAAAATGGGGCGGATAGATTTATGTGAGTCTGTGCCCATATCGTATTTTCTATTTGCAGAGTGGTCTGCCAAAATAATAGTTTGCGCAATACTACCCGTGGTCCAGTTGGTATAGTCGCCGTTGTTTAGCATATTACGGGCCGATGCGGTTTTGATTCCTCCTGCATCTATTTGAATTTGCGCGTCAAAATTATACTGGCTTGCCAACATGACATCTTTGCCCAGTGGAGCATTATTACCGCTGGTTTGGTTTTGAAAACCTAAACTAACCGAACCATTTGCAGGAATGCTTGGCACCAGTACAGCGATAACTGCAAACTTTACCGAGCCGTCCGGGTAACGTTCTTTAACATCTGCCTGTGTTGGCAAGTAGTAGGTGTTGTTGTAGGTGACTTGGGGAAACTGAGAAATTTCTCCCTGCACAAAGGGTCTGCCAAATTGCAGTGGATAGTTAGTCACAATGCTACCCGAGCGATCAGTTAAGCGAATTGTGTCGGTAACTGGACCAGTCACAATTGGCGCTGGTGTAGGACTCGGAGTAGGCGTGGGTGTTGGGGTAGGTATTGGAGCAGGAATTGGTACTGGCGTAGAAGCACTTGCTTGATATGGGCTCACAACAAATTCGCTAATCGCATCGTCGAGCGCAAACCAGCCGCCACTATAATTACCAAGTCCAACCGCTCCAATTACTAAAGAAGTGTTGGGTGTGTATGCAGAAGATAGTTTAGTATAGCTTTGGGTTTGAACCAGCGAGTCGTTTAGGTAAAAATAATTTTTAGTACCATCCCAAGCAATTTTAATTTTGGCCACTACATTTTTGCCAAAGAGCGCATCTTCTTGACCAGGAGTAAGATAATATAATTGCTTGTCGCTACTTCCAGTTTTGTAAGAAAAATAAATTCCGGCTTTTTGGTTAAAGTAAGTATCAATCGTAAATCCAAACACTTGGGTGTTGCCGTCATACACGTCAAACACACTTCGGTACTGTTGGCCAGTAGCTGTACGCTCAGCCAAAGAAAGATGCGATTTTAGATTAAAACTAATTTCGCCGCTATCTAGGGTAAAGATATTTTGAAGATTTGGAGAAACAAACTGCACAAAGGCAGTGTCCGTATTTTGCGCACCGGTCTTAGAAAAACTCATACCCGTGCCACTACCTACTGGTTCAAAAGTTGCAGCACCAGTACCGCGAACTACGAGCTGGCCTGCTGGCCCAGTGGTTGGAGTCACGGCCGTACCACTAACTTCACTTTGAGTAGCTTTAAAATAAAAAAGCGGCGCCGGAATAGTACTAGCCCCCAAAGCTCGTTGGCTTAGACCAATTTGCACAAAAGCAAAAATAAATAAAAACAAACTTAAGGTTAGGCGCTTATATGCGCTCATACCCTTAGCTTGTGCATTCTCTACTATATATAAACTCTGGCTATCCATACCGTCCTACTTACCTACAACTCAATAAATCCTCTATTTTAGAGGGTTTTATTGGTTTGCAGCTCTTTTCTCTGTTTTTAATTTTATTTTTGTTTCAAAAACTTTAATCTACATATAGTATAGCAAAATTTTACTTTTTTTACAAGAGAAAAATGAAAATTAGTCAATAAAAAACCACCCTGTACTCCTTAGGTGGTTTTTTATTTTCTTAGTAAATTCTTGAATCGTTATATTCCATTGTAGGTAAGTAAGCTTTACGCAAATCCCACCGATTGGCAGAAACTACTGCACTATAGCTTCCACCATTAGCATAGAATACCTCACGTGATGGAACAGGGATTAAACCTTGCTCATGAACAAAATAAAGAGTCCGACCACTTTTTATCCAGCTTCCCCACGGATGAGCACTTGCACTGCTTCGTATCTGGTATCCAGAATCAGGCAACCCAGAATTTCCAACCTCAGTAACTTGGGATAGAGAATAGCCAAGACCGCGAAACGCCGCAAGATTAGTAAACGCGCTCTTTGTGCCATTGTACACAATAGAGACAGTACCATACTCAGATATCAAACTCCCAGAATGATAGGTTTGTGTTCCTTGTACCCCACCAGGAAAATTTAATCCCCCAGTACTAGTAGTTCCACTAAACGTTACTGGAACATACACGATTCTACTATACGTATCCGTAATTTTAATACTTGCCCCAGCAGTAGCAGTGCTTTGAGCAACTCCAGAAATTAATCCGCTTGCAGAAAGCGAAAGTCCAGCAGGCAAGTTGCCACTGTACATACTATACGTATATGGAGGTTGGCCACCAGTTGCTTGTAATTGATAATTGTAATACTGTCCTACAGTAATTTGAGGTAACTGGGTAGTAACAAGCGTCAGGCTTCCGTTATTTCCGTTACTGCTTCCGCCAACACTTACATAGAGGCTTGCGCAACCACTCTGGTTATAACTACAAATATAAATAGTTGCAGAACCCGGATTAATACCATAAAGCGTAACTAAATAATTTGAAAGTGTTGCAGACACAACGTTAGGGCTAGAGTTTTGGGAAATATATAAATTATTATTAGACCCATTATATACGGTGACTGTATTACTCTGGCCAACGTTTAGGTTTACATTACTCTGACTTAAAGACAACTGATTATATACTCCACCTCCGCTTACGGTAACATATAAACTTCCACATCCACTTACGCCGCTCGCGCATACAGTAACTCGGCTACTGCCATAGGACGAGCCAAATAAGGTAAGTGTGCTCCCAGCTAAATTAGCACCCACAATGTTAGGGTATTCATTGTTAGAAATATAAAACGAAGAATTGTAGTTATTGCTATACACACTTACTTGCAAACTCTGTCCTTGAGAAAGCACTACATTATTCTGACTAAAGCTAATGGTGTTCTGCCCACCACTTCCACTTACCGTAACGTACATACTGGCGCAGTACTGTCCTCCACTACTGCATACTTGTATAGTGCTGTTACCAAAATTGGAGGCGTACAGATTAAGCGTTGAACCACTTACAGTTGCACTTACCACATTTGGATTTGAGTTGCTAGAAATATAGTACCCACTATAACTAGAAAAAATAGAAACCTGAGCAGACTGATTTACACCAATAGTTACATTACTTTGGCTAAAACTAATTTGACCCGACGTTCCCCCACCAACCGTAACAGTAATGGTTCCGCACATACTGGAATTTGAACCACATACAGAAATAGAACTTGTCCCACTATTTTGACCATACACATTTACGTTGCTTCCCGATATAGAAGCACTTACAATACTTGGATTAGAGTTACTCGAAATATAGTAAGCAGTATTAAAGCCTGAATTATATATAGACACAGACTGGCTCTGGCCTATGCTTACACTCACAAAACTTTGACTAAACGTAATTTGTCCAGAACCACTGCTACCACCAACCGTAACATACAAGGAACCACACTGTGCAGTAGAGCTTCCACAAACCGTAATAATGCTACTACCATTTTGGTTTGCGTTCAAAAATAAGCTATTACCAGAAAGAGAAGCAGAAACAATAGATGCATTAGTATTTTGGGAAATATAAAAATTACCCGTACTTCCATATATACTTACGTTCTGGCTTTGGCCAATATTTAAATTTACATTCTGTACACTAAATGTAATTTGGTTACCACCACAATTATAGGTACAACCCCCACCACTGCCTGCTTGTACTGTAGAAGACTGCTGCCCATTTACTACTACATAGTAATCTGAAACTTCGCCTGCATTACCGTACATACCGGTAGTACTAAAAAAACCACTGCCATCTGTTTGGCCAATATTTACATACACAGTCCATAAAGTAGTAGACCGAGGGCGTTGGTACAGATCAACTTTTGCAAAGGCATCTGCAAAGCGAACTTCTATACGAAGTTGATTACTCCCATCATTATTTACAGCTAAAGTAGGGGTGCTGGCTCGTGCCTGGAGCGGAAGCGTACCTGGCAAAAAAAGCCCCAAAAGAGAGACAGTCAACCCTTTATATAGTAGAGATTTCATAAAGTTAAATGTTAAAGCTATTATTAAAAAGCTTATAAGTGCCCATATTTTACAGCATTTTCAGAAAAAAAGAAAGACCAAGCCAATTGCCAAATATTGACAAAAAATCGCATAAATGCTATATTTTTCGGTTACTCTTGTAATTTTTAGAGTAATATAAGGGTATAAAAAGTTCTCACATCTCAAATAAGTAGGCTATCGAAGCCCACTTGATTTTAACTAAAGTTAGCCAGAAGAGTTTCTGGCTTACTCATCTGTCGGAGGACACAATGTTAGAAGCGTTCTTTCTTGTTCTAGGTGGCTTTTGGGGTGTAGTGATCACCCTGGCTGCCATTACTTTTCTGTTAGTTGCGGACGTTGTAGAAGATAACGCCAGAAAAACTACAGCCACACTGGGCACCATTGGGGTAATTGGCGCAGCTATCTGGCTGTGGCACTGGAATCCGCTACCCTTTGTTTCGACACATCCGGTTTACACATTCCTTATCATCCCTGGATGGGGCGTGATCGGAATAGCATGGGCATACTTCAAGTTCAAAATATATTCATCCGAAAAAGCTGCTTTCATTGAAGAATTAAAAGCAGAGTTCCTTGCTGACGGTGTAAGGTATAGAGATGGAGAGCGCAACCTGGAGACAGAAGCTGGGAAGAGAAACTACCATAACTATCTCCAGACTCATAAGATTGAGTTGATCGAACAGCCTAATGGAGACTTTTTGATGAAACCGCCTGAGCAGTCAATTGTTTACTGGGCGAGCTACTGGCCGTTTAGCTTCGTTAGCACTTTGCTTCGAGATGGTATCTATCGAACCTTCCGCTGGGTCTACAGATCATATCTTGCTGGCCTGTTTAAGAGGGCATCAGCAAGTGCAATGAAGGACCTGCAGAAAGATCTGCGTCTTCGCTCAACTCCCCCGGTACCAGTGCTTCCCGTGAGAGACCGTACTGGAACAGAAAACTAACTCGCCACTCGTGGCATTATCTCATTACCGCAACCAAGTTGCTTGTGGTAATGAGATTTTTTTTATTTCAATTTATTTAAAAAGTCACTCACGGCAAGTGCTGCTTTGGCACCCTCGCCTGCTGCAATAATTATTTGCTCTCCCCACGCATCGTTTACATCACCTGCTACAAAAATACCAGGCACTGAGGATTGCAAATTACCATCCACTTTTATTTCGCCTTTTTCGTTTTTATGCGTAAGACTATCAAAAGCAATACTTGGCTCATACCCAATTTCTACAAATACTCCTACTGCTGCAATTTGCTGTTTTGACCCGTCTGCTTTTTGCAGCATAACTCCAGTAACACTTTGTTCTCCCAAAATTTCTGTTACTTGCGTATTGTAATAAAAGTGTATGTGGGGTTGTGCAGTAATCTTGGATAAGAGCACTGCGTCACCCATGAGCTGGTTATTTACGGTAATGCAGTGAATACTGCGAGCAACTTTAGATAAAGCCAGCACTGCATCCATTGCAGAGTTCCCACCGCCAACAACTGCCACATCTTTGCCTTTATAGAGCGGGGCATCACAGGTAGCACAAATTGCTACTCCTTTACCAAAAAACTTTTGCTCACCCGGAATACCAAGGTGTTTTGGGTTTTTACCACTTGCAATAATTACTGCTCGGCTATAATACTGAGTTCCAGTTTTGTCCTGAATTACAAAACTGGTAATATTTTTATCCAGTGCTTTTACCTCTGTGCCTATTTTCAGTTCTAAATCAGGGCCAATACTTTGTACGTGCTCTTGAAACTTAAGCGTAAGTTCTGCTCCGCTTAAAACCGAAAAGCCGGTGTAGTTTTCTATATCACTACTCCACACCATTTGACCGCCAATATCTTTACTGAGAATAAGGGTTTTAAGTTTTTTTCTTGCAGTGTAAATCCCCGCAGTCATACCAGCAGGACCCGCACCAATTATAATTACATCGTACACAAGACTTTAAGAAAAATTATTTAATCCACTACACATATAACCAAATTGTAACACAAACAAAAAAATATCCGCTTGCTAGGCGGATAAAAAAGTGGCAATTGTTTGGAATAGTTCTGGGTAAGTTTCTAATAGCTCTGTTCCGTGTCCACCGGTTGGGTATATACTTTTTTCTTTTTTACTCGTTGCTAATGCATACAACTGTTCCGCTTGAGTAGCACAGTCCAAACCACTTTTTCTTACATCATCATGACTCGCAATAAATAGCACAGACTGGTCGGGTTGTAACTGAGTAACAAAGTCAGTTGACTTAACTCCATAGTAATCAAGCCCTGCAGACAAACACACGCAACGTTTTACTAGCTGATCATGGGCCATGCATTGCAAACTAATATTTGCACCAATAGATGCTCCAACAAGCATGATCTGAGTGCTCTGATAGGTATCTTCTAGCCACGAAAGTGCAGCGCGCGCATCTATAAAATACTTTTGATGCTCTTCGTCTTTAAAAGTTGTGTAGTCTCCTCCACTACTTTTTCCATGCCCACGAAAATCTATTGCCAGCACATTAAAGCCTTTGGCGTACAACTCGTCTGCAAGAGGTTCCCAATTCTCTTTTGTTGCAGGCATCATATGAAGCAGCAACACGCTTTTACGTGCCTTACGGTCTCCCCACAGCCCTGAGAGTGTGATACCATCTGTTGTACGAATCAATATTTCTTGCATCTACGCTTTTTCAATTACGCTTCCAAAGCAGCTAAATATTTTTCTACGTCCAAAGCTGCCTCGCAGCCCTTACCAGCCGCAGTAACTGCCTGGCGATAGCGGTGATCATGTACATCACCCGCCACAAACACTCCAGGAATATTAGTTTGTGTAAATTGCTTTGGCACTACATAGCCTTTTTCGTCAGTTTGAACCCCTGCTTCTCGGAACAGCTTAGTTACTGGTGTATGCCCAATTGCGGCAAAGTATCCTTGGGCCTCAATCACTTCTTCTGTTTTGGTGTCATTATGGCGAATTTTTACTCCCGTAACCGAAGTGTCTCCCAATACGTCTAATACTTCTACGTTAGTAATAAAAGAAATTTTAGGATTGCTCTGCGCTCGGTGCAGCATAATCTTTGATGCTCGAAATTCGTTCCTTCTATGTAAAATAGAAACATGAGTTGCAAATCGAGTAAGAAAATTTGCTTCTTCCATTGCGCTATCTCCCCCACCAATAACTACTACTTTTTTTCCCTTAAAAAAGAAGCCATCACAGGTAGCGCATGCAGACACACCCTTACCCCGAAGTCGCTGCTCACTTGCAAGGCCAAGCCAATTAGCTTCTGCTCCTGTAGCAATAATTACAGTTTTGGTTTCAAAGGTCTGCGCATCGGTTTTTACCAAAAAGGGTTGCTTTGAAAAATCTACGCCAACTACATTTTCGTACACCATTTTTGCACCAAAGCGTTCCACTTGCTTAATTATGTTCTGCATCAGTTCTGGGCCAAGAATTCCTTCTGGGAAACCTGGAAAATTTTCTACTTCTGTAGTTAACATAAGCTGTCCACCTGGCGTAAGCCCCGCAATTACCATAGGCTCCAGTTCTGCACGGGCTGCATACAACGCAGCAGTTAAACCTGCTGGCCCAGAACCTATTATTACTACATTTTGTACGTCTTGATTCATATGGTTATTTTTTACTATACAATTTTACTAATTCTGTTACTGCGTGCATGCGTTTTGCAAGGTTTTTATTTTGCACAGCATCCAGCACACACTCCCCCAAGTAGCCTTCTAAAATCAGCTTGTTTACTTTTTTAAGCGCCTCAATAACTGCATGATTTTGATTAATAATATCCATACAATATGCGCTTGCGTGTACCATTGCTTCTACTGCTTTAAGGTGCCCCTGCGCATAGCGCAAACGGTGAATAATCTGCTCCTTATTTGCAAGAAGTTTTTTCTTATTATATGTTGTCATAGCGGTATACTATCATACCCCCCACTAGGGGGTCAAAACAGAAACCCCTACAGCATTGACAAAAACAGGCTGCAGGTGTATACTACCCAGCTGAGGGCGAATATATAGGCTCTTGGCACGAAGTAGCAAACTAAGGGAGGGCGCTGTTTGGCAAAGAATATTTGCTAAACCAGAAAGGATCCCCATGAACGAACTACTTCTGTTCTTATTCGGCGGAATTGCCGCCGGAGCCTTAGTAGGAGGCCTGCGTGACACCCGGCGGGTGCGAAATTTGCTCCAAGCAACGCATAACCGTGGCCAGTACTTTCCTAAAGTGCTGGGCATGCTCATGCTGGTAGCTAACGCATCCGAAATAACTCGGGTAATAGGACATAGCTCTATGTTCCATATAGCCGCAGCCCTACTCTTGTTTGTGCTTTGGGCAGCTACAAAAAACAGGGAAGTATTGGAGGAAGCATAAGAGGAGAGCAAAAAAAGCCACCCGCCCGAGGCGGACAGCT
>OBEQ010140741.1_pt1 | contig 10157 bp, 14 predicted proteins | sample 1670901 | NCBI WGS metagenome assembly OBEQ01 (sample SAMEA104232315, study PRJEB22302) | groundwater metagenome | biome: forest; feature: aquifer; material: groundwater | place: USA | collected 2011-08-07 | depth 5.4 m | reverse complement strand
CGGGCATTTTTTTTAAGAGCCCGCCCATTTCCCAAATATCTTGAGTGCCGAGAGAGTGGATCATGGCTCCCGCGCCGAGGAAGAGAAGCGCTTTGAAGAACGCGTGCGTTGTCAGGTGATACATCGCGGCGGTTTGGCTTCCCAGCCCGAGCGCCAAGACCATGTATCCAAGCTGGCTGATCGTCGAATAGGCGAGTATTTTTTTAATGTCGTTTTGGACGACGCCCAGGATTGCCGCCAAAGCCGTGGTCACCGCACCGACGGTGGCGATGAAGTGCAGGGCGCCGGCGTTTCCTTCGACCAGAAAAAAAGTCCGGCTAAAAAGGTAGACACCCGCGGCGACCATGGGGGCCGCATGAATGAGAGCCCTCACCGGGGTGGGGCCTTCCATGGCGTCCGGGAGCCAGATATATAAAGGAAACTGGGCTGACTTTCCGACGACACCGCAGAAAACCAGAAGCGAGGCGATCCCCAAAGCGGTGGGGCTTAAAAGGCCGCTTCTGGCCGCTTCGGGAAGAAAAGCCGCCAGTTTTGAGAAAACAAAAGTTCGCTCAAAACTTCCTCCGGCGCCCGACAGCATCCAAACGTAGAAAATACCCAGTAACAGGCCGAAATCCGCCAAACGGTTTACGATAAAAGCCTTGTTGCCGGCATCGGCGGCGGAAGGTTTTTCAAACCAGAACCCTATGAGAAGATAGGAGCTGACCGCGACCAATTCCCAAAAAACAAAAAGCATCAGAAAGTTGTTGGCCATCACAATGCCAATCATTGAGAACGCGAACAAGGAAAGGCTCGCGAAATATCTTGGGAAACTCCCGTCCCCCTTCATGTAAGCGATGGAATAAAGGAAGATGCAGCTTCCCACGCCGGTCACAATGAGAAGCATAAGAAGCGACAGGCGATCAATCAGAAACCCGAAATCAACCACCAGGCTTCCGGCGCGGATCCATTCACTGCTGGTCTCTACCGCCGCGAATGACGATCGCGAGCAAACCCAGAAAAGCAAAATACTTCCGGCTAGCGATACGGCGATTCCGCCAAGGGCCAAGAAACCGGACACCGCCGGCCGCTTCATCGCGAATAAAATGACGCCGACCGCCGCAAAGAAAGGAGAGAACAAAATGATCCAGGAAAGAGCCGTCACCATTTTAAGCTTTTAAGATCTTCGATGTTGAGGGTGCCTTTTTTTCTGAATAAAAGGACAACCACCGCCAGGCCCACCGTGACCTCGGCGGCCGCTACGATCATCGTGAAAAATACGACGACTTGCCCGGAGAGATCCCCGAGAGCGGAGGAAAAACTGACAAATGAAAGATTCGCGGAATTGAGCATGAGTTCCAGAGACAATAAGATCATGAGGATATTTCGCCGCGTGAGCAGGCCCACAAGGCCGATCGAGAAAAGAAGTGCTGAAACCGCCAAATAATGGTGCAAACCTATCATTCAACCTCCTTTTTCGCCAAAACCACGACACTGACGACGGCGGCTAAAAGAAGAAACGAGGTCAACTCGAAAGGAAGCGCATACCGGCTAAAAAGTAGGGTGCCAATGGCGTCAGCCGTGCCTTGCACATTTGCCACGGTGGGTTCGACACGCACGCGGCGGATGACGCTTAAAATCTGAAAGAAGATTAAAATCCCCATGGTTACGGCCAGGATCGGGGAAAATTTGATTCCCTGCCAGCCGTAAGAAAGTTTCCGAGGGTCCACCATCATGACGACAAAAAGAAAGAGGACAAGAATAGCCCCCGCGTAAACTAAAACCAGGATCGTCGCCACAAGGAAGGCTTTGAGGAGAACAAAGAGCCCCGCCATCATGCACATGGCCGCCACAAGCGACAGGACGCTGTAGATGGCGGAACGGGAGACGATTACGCCAAGGCCGAAAAAAAGAACACCAAACGACAAAAGATAAAAGAGGACAGTCTGGAGCATAATTTGATTTATTCTAGTGAGCGTTGAGCGGGTTGTCAATATGAACGGCCATCTTTTTTGTAACGATTTGTAATTTTTAGCAATTATTGATTAAACTCAACGTCTAGGCTATCATAAGATTCTTATGCCAGTCATGTCAGCGCTTCTTGTAATACTCTTGATTCTGATACTTTTCTCCGCGTTTTTCTCCGCGTCGGAGGTTGCCCTTATTACTTTGAATAAGATTCGTCTCCGGCATCTGATGGAGCAAAAGAAACGAGGCGCCGCGCGTGTCTGGCGGCTTGTGTCGAGGATGGACAAACTCATCGCTACGATTCTGGTGGGCAATACCCTTGTCAACACGGCTATCGCGGCGATCTCCACCGTCATTTTCACCCATTTTTTTGGCCAAGGGGGGAAGGGACTTTTGATCGCGACTTTGGCCGCGACCCTTGTTTTGGTGATATTCGGCGAGCTGACCCCCAAAGTGATGGCGACCAATCATCCGGAAGGCACCGCGTTTATCTTGAGGCACCTCGTTGATTTTTTTATAGCGATTTTTAATCCGGTCACGAATCTCTTGACCAAGATCAGTAATGGGCTGATCCGGCTTTTTGGAGGCAATCCGCATCACCGGTCGCCGCTGGTGACCGAAGAAGAGATGCGGATGATGATCACCATCGGCAAGGAAGAAGGCTTCTACGGTGACAACGAGCGCAAGATGCTCGAGCGAATCTTTCATTTCGACGATACCGAAGTCCGCGACGTCATGACGCCTTTGGACCGGATCACGGCCGTGCCTTTGGAGGTGGACGCGGAGGATCTGGAGAACCTGCTGATGGAAGAGGGCCACAACCGCATCCCGGTCTATAAGGACGCTAAAAACCAGATCGTCGGAATTCTCTATGTGCGCGACCTTTTGTATCTTTTTAAAAATAAATCCTTGATCCACATCAGCGATCTGATGAGCGCGCCACTTTTTATCCTTCCCCACATGAAGGTAGCCGCGCTTCTCTTGGAGTTTCAGCGGCGAAAACTCCAGATCGCGATCGTGAGAGACCCAAAGACCGACCGCGCGATAGGCCTGGTGACGCTCGAAGATTTGATCGAAGAAATCATCGGCGAAATCGAGGAAATTGACACCACCATTCACAAATAGGGTAAAATAGCCCCATGATATTTCCGTTCAGAAATTTAAAGCCCAAAATTCACCCAACGGCGTTTATCGCGCCGGGGGCGCATGTGGTGGGGGACGTAAGGCTGGGCCGGCATGTGAGTGTTTGGTTCACGGCGGTTTTAAGAGGGGATATGGGAGCCATCCGGGTCGGGGATGGGTCGAATATTCAGGATGGGTGCGTGCTTCACGGGGATCATGGGATCCCCAGTATTTTAGGGCGGGGTGTGATCATGGGGCACCAAGCGACGGCCCATGCTTGCGTCGTGGAAGATCACGTTTTGATCGGGATTGGGGCGAGAGTCCTGACGGGCGCCAGGGTGGGCGCCTTTAGTTTGATTGGCGCGGGAGCTTTAGTCGTCGAAAATGCAAAAATTCCGGAGAGGTCTCTGGTGTTGGGCGTTCCCGGGAAAGTCATCCGCAAACTAACCGCTCGCGAAGCCAGAAAACACTTGGATCAAGCGCGTCGTTACCGGGAATACGCTTTAAGTTATAAAAAATATTTGGGTTGACCTTTGACACGCCTCATCATCGTCCGCCACGCGGAATCCGAGCACAATTCGCTTAATAAAATTCAAGGACACCACGATTCCAAGCTTTCGGCCAAGGGGATCCGGCAAGCGCGAAAGCTTGCCCGGCGGATTAGGCGCCTTAAGATTGATAAAATTTATTCAAGCGACCTGGGGCGCGCTTACGCGACAACGCTTGAAGTGACCAGGCACACCAGGCTTCCTATTGTTCGCGATCCTTTGTTAAGAGAAATTTTATTGGGAGATTGGGAAGGCATGACGCCCGAGGAAGTGGATCATCTTTATGACAAAGGCTACCAAAAATGGCTGAAAAAACCTTCCGCTTGCCACATCCCCAAAGCGGAAAAAGTAGCCCATTTTAAGAAACGTGTTTTGGCCCGAGTCCGCGAGATTGCCCGGAAAAACAGAGGCAAAACCGTTTTGGTTGTCACTCACGGCGGCGTGATCACGGCACTTTTGGCGGACTGGCTCGGAGCGGATTTCGACCACCTGCTTTTGAATCTGGCCATTGACAACACGAGCATGACCGTCGTGGATGAGACGGACTCCCGCACCAGGCTCAGGCAGATCAATGATGTGGCTCATTTGTCATCCTAAGGATATGAAAAGTTGATTTCTAAACTTCTGGAGTTGACGCCCGAACAACTGAAAACCCGCTTTAAAGAGTTGGGGTTGGAACCTTATCGTGCGGACCAAGTGTTGAATTGGATTTATCAAAAAGGGGTCTACGACCTTGAGAAGATGACTAATCTTTCCGCGGCGCTTCGCGCTCAGCTTAAGGAATCATTTGCCATCGGCCTGCCGGAAATCGCCGAAAGACAGCTTTCTGATGACGACAAAAGCGTCAAGCTTCTCCTGAAATTAAGCGATAAAGAACTGGTTGAGACGGTTTGCATTCCCACCACTAAAACATCGGTGGGCCTTCGGTCCGCCATCAAAGCGTCGGCGGACCTTCGGCCTACCACTGAGGGATTGTCTCGTAGCCGGACCACCGTTTGTGTTTCCACGCAAGTGGGGTGTAAATTTCACTGTGCTTTTTGCGCCAGCGGCCAAAAAGGGTTTTTTAGAAATCTGACCGCGGCAGAGATGCTCTCCCAGGTGCTTCTGGCGCGAGACGCGGCGCCGGACAAAAAAATTACCCACATTGTTTTCATGGGGATCGGCGAGCCGTTTGACAATTATTCCGAGCTTCTCAAAACGATTCGTATGCTCAATTCCCGTCAGGGCCTTCATATCGGCGCCAGAAAGATCACGGTCTCTACCTGCGGGCTTGTGCCCAAGATCGAGGCTTTCGGCGAGGAAGGGCTTCAGGTGGAACTTTCCGTGTCGCTTCACGGATCCAATGACGCGGTTCGCGGCCTCATCATGCCGGTGAACAAGCCTTATCCGGTGGCTACGCTCATTGAAGCTTGAAAACGCTACGCCAAAAAAACAAAACGGGCCATCACGTTCGAATACATTCTGATCCAGGGCGTCAACGCTTCCGAAGCGCAAGCCCGGGATTTGGCGAAGTTGCTTAAGGGGATGCTTTGTAAAGTGAATCTCATCCCTTATAATTCTATTGAGGAGTTCCCGCACGCCCAGCCGTCGTACCCGGAGATTCTTCGTTTTCAGGAGATCCTCCAAAAGGCGGGGGTAAAAACCACCGTGCGTTTTTCCAAGGGGCGCGACATCCAAGCGGCCTGCGGGCAGCTACGATCGGTCAAAATAAAGTGACTTCCGTGAATTACTTGCTAAGCAATATTGAAACCCTTATTCAGAGCAACCCTTTGTTGGCTTTTGCCGGAGTTTTTGCCGCAGGAGTGCTTGTCAGTTTCACTCCATGCGTGTATCCGGTGATTCCGCTTACTCTGGGGTACATCGGGGCCAGGAGCGCGGGAAGCCGTTTAAAAGGATTTTTTCTGTCTTTGGTGTATGTGCTGGGAATGGCGTTGACCTACGCGGTATTGGGCGCTTTTGCCGCGCTTTCAGGGCGCCTCTTCGGCGAAGTGGGTTCCAACCCTTGGGTGTATTTTGCCGTGGCCAATGTGTGCTTGGCTTTAGGGCTTTCGATGCTTGGAGTTTTCGAGCTTCCTCAGTTTTCTTTTACCGGAACTTCGGGGCCCCAAAAAGGGAAAGGTTATTGGGGGGCCTTTGGAGTCGGTGTTTTTTCGGGGCTTATCGTCGGGCCGTGCACGGCCCCGGTCATGGCGGCGATTCTCGTTTATGTCGGTTCGCGCCAGAACGTTGGGTATGGTTTTTCGCTTCTTTTTACGTTCGGTTACGGCGTAGGGTTTCTCATGATCCTTATCGGCACCTTCGCGGGGCTTTTGTCGTCGCTTCCCAAATCGGGGCTTTGGCTTGAAAAAGTCAAAAGAACTTTTGGGTGGGTGCTGATCCTGGCCGCGGAGTATCTTTTCATCAAAATGGGAGGATTTTTGGTATGAGATTTTCGTTCAGGACTTTTTCAGTTGGGTTTTTATCGGTACTCCTTTTCAGCGCCGGATGTTCGGCTTTGGAAAGTAATTCTCCCGGCCCGGCCGAATCGGCTCTAGGGTCCGCACCTTTGTTTGTGCTTACCGATGTTCAGGGCCAGGACATCACACTTCAAGATGTCTTGAAAGCCCATAAGGCGGTGTTGATCAATTTTTGGGCGACTTGGTGCCCGCCATGCCGGGAAGAGATCCCCGATTTGATCCGCCTGCAAGAACAATACGGCAAACAATCATTTACGGTCTTGGGTGTGGATATAGCGGAATCGCCGGCAAAGGTCTCCGGATTTATGGATCAGATGGGTATCAATTATCCGGTGGTTCTGGACAAAAAACAGAAAGTGGCCCAACAATACCGGGTTGTCGGGATCCCGACTTCTATTTTATTATCCCATGAAGGAAAAGTGCTGGGAGAATATCACTCGGCTTCGCCGCAGCTTTTCGCCGATGTCAAAAAGGCTTTGAACAATGCTTAAAAGTTTGTTTTTAGCGTTTGTTCCCATCTTTGTGGCGGTGGATGCCTTGGGCATGCTGCCCGTTTTTATGTCGCTGACCGCGCATTTTAAAAAAGCGGACAGGGAAAATTTGATCCGGCAGTCCACCATGACCGCGCTCTTGGTGGCGCTTTCATTTTTGTGGATCGGCAAGCTTGTCTTCCTGTGGTTGGGGATCACGTTCGCGGATTTTCTGGTCGCCGGAGGAGCGGTTCTTTTTATTCTTTCGATACGCGATCTGCTCTCTTTTGGGAAAAAGGGCCAGATGGCCGAACGAGCGATCGGCGTGGTTCCTTTGGCGGTGCCGCTTATCGTGGGGCCGGCGGTGCTGGCAAGCTCGCTGATCATGCTCAGTTCATTTGGGTGGGCGCCGACTATTTTTTCTCTTGTGTCCAATATCGTTCTTTGCGGCATCATCCTGCATTTTTCTTCCGGCCTTTCCCGGGTCTTGGGGGAGACCGGATCCCACACGCTTTCCAAGATCTCCAATCTGCTTCTGGCGGCCATAGGTGTAATGCTTGTGCGCCGAGGCATTCTTGAAATCCTCACCTCATGGCTGAAGGGCTCATAAAAAGCCTTCTGTCTTTTTAAAAAATACGGTTGACAGAATACCGACTATGAGATAAACTCTCAATTGAGACTAATTCTCAATAGAAGAGCGTGGATAACCCAAGAAAGATAAACATGACCGGAGAATACAAAGAATCAACCGTAGGCGTCCTAAAAGAGACGGATAAGGTGATCCCTTCCGCTGAACTTTTTGGAGGAGCTAAATTTGTTTTGATCCGCCATGGCGACGCGCTCTATCGCCTGGTGAGGACGCGTCAAAACAAGCTGATCTTAAACAAATGAAGATCCTACCGCATCCGGTCCTTTTGCATTTCCCGATCGCGTTTTATTTTCTTGAACTTTTGTTCCTGCTTCGCTGGGCCGTTAAGGGCGATCCCGCGTATGAGCGTTTTGCGGTGATCGTTTTCAAGATTGGTTATTGTTTCATGCTGGCGGCGCTTCTGACCGGGCTTTTTGACGCGGGGTGGCTGCGTGACGCCAACCCTCCGACTTGGAGGCACTTTTATGCCGCTTCGGCCGTATTTGTTTTTTATACCGGCCGCGCGTTTTATTTAAAGGTCGCCGACCGGATGACGGGTTCTTATATGTTTTTTCAAATCGCGGGGGCCTTGGCCGGAAATTTGATCCTAGCCGCCGCGGCCTATTTCGGGGGAAGACTCGTTTATTCTTAGCAGTCCGCTAAAGGTTTTTTTTCAGTGCCATTGATTTAAAAAGCCAGGGACCGGCGCTGAATTTTAGAAAATACCCAGCCAAAAATTTAAGGGAGAGGACATAAAATGAAATTCTCAAAAAGGGCGGGGTTCATGTTCGCTTTTTTAGGCTGTTTTATTTGCGCGACCGCCTCGGCGACTACGCGGAATTTTACTTACACCTATGAGCCGGAGACGATGCCACGGGGCGATAAGGAGTTTGAGCAGTGGGTGTCTCTGCGTACGATCCGTAACGACCATGCAGGCCAAAATCACTACACCCGTTGGGACCTGCGCGAGGAGTTGGAGTACGGCGTAACGGACAATTACACGCTGTCTTTGTATTTGAATGAAAAATCGGAGTATTTTCGGAACCCGGCCACGAATGCCAAGACGAATGAATCTGAATTTGAGGGTGTATCTCTGGAGAATAAATGGATGGTGGTCAACCCCGTGGGGCATCCTTTCGGATTGTCTTTGTACCTGGAACCCAGGCTTGGAAATGGCGAGTTTGAGCTCGAGGAGAAAATCATCCTGGGTCAGCGTTTTGGGAGAAATGAAGCGTGGAAATGGGCGTTCAACGCGACGCATGCCACCGAATGGAAAGATTCCGCAGTCGCGGGGGAGGGCACAAAGACCGAAGGAGAGCTCGAATTCACGTTTGGTTTGATCAAGGAACTGAATAAGCGCTGGAGTTTGGGCTTCGAATTTCGCAATCACAACGAATGGCCCGAATACAAGGAGTGGGAACACACTGCTTTTTTTCTGGGGCCCGTGGTCTCCTACCGTTCGGAGAACTGGTGGGTGACGTTGACGGCTCTTGGGCAGATCTATGGCAAGAATTACAGGAGCCCCGATCCCGATGGCAATCGCAGTTTGGTGCTCGATGAGCATGAAGTTTTGAATATCCGATGCGTTGTGGGTATCAGTTTCTGAGATCGAGGTATTGGGTTTTAAGGGCCGCGGTTCTTGGTGTGTTTTTGGCCGTCGAGGCCGCGGCTCAAGCGGCCGCTCCCGGCTCTTTGAGCACGGAGGAGATTCAAAGGGGAAAAGATCTGCATGAGCTTAAATGCGCCAAATGCCACAGGCTCTACGACACAGCGGATTATGACAGCGAAACCTGGGATTCTTGGATGGTCAAAATGAAAAAAAAGGCGCATTTAAGCGATGAGGAGTCTCACTTGATTCACGACTATCTCGAATCTTTAAGAGAAAGCAAAAAGGCCTGACCTTATGCTCCAATCATTCATCATCATCTGGCGGGAAGGCTTTGAAGCTTTTTTAATCGTGGCGATTATTTTCGCGTATCTTAAAAAAGCCGGAAAAACCCGTTTGATTCCCGCGGTTTACTGGGGCATCGGGGCTTCCGTGGTCTCAAGCGGTGCTTTGGGCTTCTGGCTTCTTGAAGGCGCCAACCAGCCTTTGTGGGAAGGGGTCGCGGGAGTGGTGGCCGCTATTTTAGTGACGTGGCTTGTGACCCACATGTGGCTTACGGCTCCGACTATGAAAAAAGACATGGAAAGCCGTCTTTCTCATGCCTCGGAAAAACCGGCGACCAAAGCGGCGTGGCTGGGCGTATTTTTATTTACGGTTCTTATGATCTCCCGCGAAGGGATGGAGACGGCTCTCCTTTTGATTCAGCTTCGCGGCGCGCACGCGGCTACTGCGGGGATTTTCTTAGGCTTGGGAGCGGCGGCGCTCATGGCGCTGGCCTGGGCGCGTTTTGGCTATCTCATTGACCTGAAGCTTTTTTTTCAGGTGACCGCTCTTTTTTTACTTTTATTCGTGCTCCAAATTCTAATCTATTCCTTCCACGAATTCACCGAAGCCGGGCTTTTCCCCAACAGCGAAGCCCTACATCTGGCCACCGAGCCTTTTTCTCCACAAGGCCTTTACGGGCAATGGCTTGGAGTCGTTATGATTGGGCTTTGCGGCCTCTGGCTACTCACCGCCTGGGCCTGCCGCCGTTTCTCTCAAAAATAGCTTCCTGCCTGGCTCTTGACATTTTTTGATTCATATTGTATATTTCCATTAAGTGATTATAAATTTCAATCAAAACTTGTTAAGATTGGTAAAGATTAAATGATGGAGGCTCTATGAAGACCACCAAACAATTAACCCTGGCGATTTCTGTCGCCTTAAGCATCTCCCTGATGGCCCAAGACTCAGTTCAAGCCAAAGATCATCGCCGGGAAAAATTAGACAATGCCTCCCCAGGGAGTACAGAAGGTGTCTTTTCAGGGATCTTAGACCACCCCGCCAAAGACTGGATCGCATTAGGAGGCGGTAGATACACTGGCCCTGCAGGTGATTGGT
>OBEQ011724890.1_pt1 | contig 10158 bp, 12 predicted proteins | sample 1670901 | NCBI WGS metagenome assembly OBEQ01 (sample SAMEA104232315, study PRJEB22302) | groundwater metagenome | biome: forest; feature: aquifer; material: groundwater | place: USA | collected 2011-08-07 | depth 5.4 m | reverse complement strand
ATCAGTGACCGGAACAACTGGACTTTGCCTCCCCTGCGAAGGGGAGGTTGGGAGGGGTGAAGAGGACTTACTGGGCGGGGTGGTGATGTAGCATTTGGGGTCCAGCGGTCCACAACCCACAGCCCCCGGATCCAGAATGTTTGACTTTAAGGAAGCGGCTAGAGCAGAACCAGCAACCCCTTCGATTCCCTCGAAAATACTCGGGACAGGTCCACTCAGGGCAAGTAGAAAAACCATAGCAAAAAAGCTGATCAAAAAGAATTTCTTTCGAAGAAATTGAGGCAACATATTTTTCTTTGCTAAAGTTGAAATACTTTTCCGAAAAAAGTCTTTCAACTTAATGGAATTATACCAAGAATATGTTTGGTCTAATAGAGAAAATGTGGGGATAACTCCTATTGTCTTTCCACTTCCACAAATTTGAGTTCTTGGACATTGACCGGACTGGTCAGCAGGGCTTTGACAAAGGGATCGCGCGGATCAGAAATTATCGTTTGAACAATTCCCAAAAGGTTCGGAGCCAGACCGGGTAAAACCACTTGATCGCCCTTGGCCAAAGTAAAATCTCTCGGTAAAACCATTTCAAAATTCCCCCCGCCTCGCCCGACAACTTGCATAAAAACATTTTTATTAATTACAACTTGCGTCTTCTCGCCCGGGCTTGAAAACAAAATTATTTTAGAGGAAGATCCATAAACCTCCGCCACTCGCCCAATCGGCACCCCCGCAGCAAAAACCATATCCCCTATTTGCAATCCTTGTTTTGCCCCAGCATCAATAACGAGCGTGTCATAAAGACTTTGATTCGGCTTAGATAAAATAGCTCCCAGGACCATTGAGGTCTTGTCTTTTTTCCGCCCAAGTATTTCTTTCAGTTGAATATTTTCAGCTAAAATAGAATTGTAATTGGACATTCTAGCTTCATCTCCTTTAAGTTGGGACTGCAAGTCTTCATTCTGACGATAGAGAGAATTTTTGGAAATAAAAAAAGCTTTGGCGTTGGAAAATTTTTCACCCAGATTATTTCCTAAAACTAAGATAGGGTGAAAAACGACCTGGCTGGCATAGGACAGCTTATTAAAAATACCTGACCGAAAATAAATTAAAATAAGCAAAACAAAAACACACAATAAAATTTTTAGAAACTTTTTTCTTTGTATTTTTTTATCGAGGAGGTAGCTCATCTTGGTTGCCGATCAGAACCTCTTTATAAAATTCCATATTGTCTAAAATCACTCCAGTTCCGCGGGCCACCGAACACAGCGGATCTTCCACTACATAGACCGGTATCTTCAGAACATTTTGCAAAAGTTGATCCAGCCCGGGAATTAACGCTCCACCGCCCGTTAAAGTAATTCCGCGATGCATGATGTCGGATAAAATTTCCGGCGGAGTTGTTTCCAGCATATCTTTGACCCCATTGACTAATCCCCGAATGGACAGCGAAAGGGCCTCACGGATATCGGAATCAGTCACAATCACTTCGCGCGGAAGTCCGGTTAACAGATCGCGCCCATGAACTTCGGTTTCCATGTATTCACCGGGAAGGACCGAGCCGATGGCGATTTTTACCATTTCGGCCGTGCGTTCGCCAATCAATATTTTAAATTCATCGCGCATATAAGTGATGATATCATTGTTCAATTTATCCCCGGCCACCTTTAAATTTTTTGACTTAACAATTCCACCCAAAGAAATCACCGCAATGTCGGTCGTGCCACCGCCGATGTCAATGATCATTGAGCCAACCGGTTCTTTGATCGGCAAGCGGATGCCGATGGCCGCCGCCATCGGTTCTTCCACTAAAAAAACTTCGCGCGCGCCAGCCGAACGGGTGGCATCATAGACAGCCCGTGTTTCCACATTGGTGATGCCCGAGGGCACACCCACCAAAACTCTGGGCCGGGCTAATTTTTTGGCAATTTTATCGGCTTTGTTGATCAAGTAGGAAAGCATTTCTTCGGTCACTTCAAAATCGGAAATCACGCCTTCCACCAGCGGACGCACCGCTTTGATATGTCCCGGAGTTCGGCCCAGCATTTCTTTGGCTTTGGTGCCGACGGCCAGAATTTGGTTTGTCTTGATGTTCACCGCCACCACCGAGGGCTCGTTGATCACGATACCGTGGCCTTTCAAATAGACTAAAGTATTAGAAGTGCCTAAATCTATGCCGATCTCATTGGAAATTAATTTGTAGAATTTTTCAAACATAATTGTTTCCCAAACAGTGCCTTAGACTCTGTTTAGACAGAGTCTAAGGCACTGTTTGGATTTGCTATCATCTTCAGCAACTCTTCTTCTGAAATAATTTTTCCTTTCTCTTCAGTGCGTTTTTTTATTTCCACTCCGCCTTCTTTGATGCTGCGCTCCGAGACAACTACCCGATAAGGCATGCCTAAAAGATCGGCATCGGCAAATTTTTCTCCGGCCGATATTTCCGGCCGGTCGTCAAACAAAACTTCAACATTATGTTTTGACAAACTCTCATAAACTTTTTCCGCTTCTTTTAAAACTTCTTTATCCTCACCCAGGGCCAGAAGATGCACGGCGAAAGGCGCAATGGATTCCGGCCAAATTATGCCCTTGTCGTCAGATAAAACTTCCACCACTGTGCCCATCAGGCGTCCCAGTCCGATACCGTAACAACCCATTAAAACAATGTGTTTTTCCCCCTTAGGATCTACGAAAGATAAATCAAAGGGCTGGGAGTATTTTGTTTTTAGATCAAAAATATTTCCAACTTCAATTGCCCTATGTTCAACTAATTTTTCTTTTTTCAAATTCAGCTGGCTTAAAACTTCTTCATTAAAAACTTCTTTGTTCACAGCTGTGTTGTTCGCTTCATCAATGTAAATAGTGTCTTCCCCGGCCGGAGTAATGGTCTGAAATTCATGCGAATACTGGGCGAAGGTTCCGCCGGAAGCGAAAGTCAAATAAGTCAGGTGGCCAATGCCAACTCTCTGAAAAATAGTCTTGTAAACATCTTTCATTTTATTATAAAATTCCTCGAAATCATTCTGTGTGGTGTGAAAAGAATACATGTCCTTCATCATAAATTCCCGGCCCCGCAACATTCCGGATTTGGCCCGAAGCTCCATGCGGAATTTATTCTGAATTTGATAAACAGCCAGAGGAAAATCTTTGCGCGAAGAAATATAATTTTTTAGAATCGGAACAATAATCTCTTCGTGGGTCGGACCCAAGGCCACTTCTCGACCGGACGAATCAGTTACTTTATACAAATCATCCATCGCCTGCCAACGACCGGTTTTTTCCCAATTTTCTTTGGGCTGAAAAACAGACAACAAGACTTCTTGCCCGCCAACTTTATTCATTTCTTCCCGGATGATGTTTTCAATTTTTTTCAGCACCCGCAGGCCAAGCGGCAGATAGCTGTAAACTCCCGCCATTTCCTTATGAATAAAGCCTGCGCGAATCAAGAGCTCGGCATTTTTGGCCACTTCATCGGCCGGACTCTCCTTCCTAGTTTTAGTAAAAAGTTGTGATTGTCTCATCAGCCCATCTTAGCTGAAAAATTTGCAAAAAGCAAAACTTTCTGCTATATTAGCTGGACCTGTCCCGTACTAAATTTTTGATTACGGGGCATAAAGATAAGGATTATTAATTAAAATTTTAGTACTGGGATGCGAAAAGCAGATATTGCCAAAGAAAATAGCGATACGATCATAGAAAAAATGTTCAAGGCCGGAGCTCATTACGGCTATTCCAAAACCCGCAGACACCCTTCGGTTTCTCCTTATATTTACGTGACGAAAAATAAAACAGATATTATTGATCTGGAAAAAACAAACGTGATGTTGGAACAGGCTGCCGAGTTTATAAAAAGTCTGGGCGCCCGGGGCAAGGTTGTTCTTTTTGTCGGCACTAAGCCGGAAGCCAAAGAGGTAGTCAAAAATGTGGCCTTGTCTTTAAATATGCCCTATGTCACCGAGCGCTGGATCGGGGGCACTTTGAGTAATTTCGTAGAAATAAAAAAGAGAATTGCGGAACTGGAAAATTATCGCAAGGACAGCGCCGAAGGCGGGCTGGATAAATACACTAAAAAAGAGCGAGTGGTTTTGGCCAAGAAAATGGATAAGCTTTCCAGATATTATTCCGGACTTGTGGGCTTGAAGAAGACTCCTGATGCACTGTTTATTATCGATGCCAAGGCAGAACACATTGCCGCAACTGAAGCCAGAAAATCAAACGTCCCGGTTGTTTCTTTGGTAAATTCCGATTCAAACATCAAAGGCATCAATTACCCGATCGTCGGCAATGATTCAAGCATACCATCCATCAGTTTATTTAGCCTGTCTATTGCCAGTGCCTATAAAAATGGGACGATGTCCGCCCCGGAGGCTGGGCCGAAAATATCTTAATAAAAACAAAAAAATGCCTACAGAAATTACGACTGAACTTATAAAAGAGTTAAGAGAATCAACCGGCATCTCGGTCATGCAGTGCAAGCGCGCCTTGGAAGAAGCAGGGGGTGATATGAAAAAAGCATTGGCAATTTTAAAAAAAAACAGCTCGGACATTGCCCTGAAAAAGGCGGACCGCGAATTGGGGGCCGGTTATATTGAAGCTTATGTTCACGGCGGAGGGCGCATCGGCGCGATGATTGAACTAGATTGCGAAACGGATTTCGTAGCCAAAAATGAAATTTTCAGAAATCTGGCCAAGGAAATTGCCATGCAAGTAGCCGCCACTAATCCGACTGATCTGGCCGCGCTCTTGGAAGAGCCCTTTATTAAAGATCCCGGGACGACAATTAATAAATTAATTGAGGAAGCCATTCAAAAAACGGGCGAGAGGATAAAAATTGGAAATTTCGCTCGTTTTGAGCTTCCGCAAAAATAACAAAGATATGTCCATTCTTCTAATTTTATTTTTCATATCGCTCTTCGGAATCATCATTATGATCGGAAGAAAATTAGTCTTATTAAACAACGGACATATCCTGAACAAAGAGGAAATTTTCTTTGGTATTCCACACCTGGAAAAAATCAAACAGAACACCATTCAAAATATAAAAAAATACGGGCACATTGGCTTGGTGGAAACTTTACGATTTCATATTCGGTCTTCCAATTTTTTAAAATCCAAATATGAAGAAATAAAAAATAAAATCAAAGATATGCAGGTGAAAAATCAAGGCCTGCTGAACAGCGGCTCGGGAGAAAAAGTTGAAGCTTCCAAATTCCTAAAAATGATTTCAGAATATAAAAACAAAATCAGAGAAATCAAACACAAAATACACGAGGAGGAAAAAAGAACAGAATAGTGTATAGTGTATTTGGCAATTTAAATTGCCGGCATAGCTCAGTTGGTAGAGCGCCACTTTTGTAAAGTGGATGTCCGGGGTTCGAACCCTCGTGCCGGCTCCAAAAGCCTCAGATAGAGGTTTAACCTCTATCTCTAAGAGGTTTAACCTCTATCTCTAAATTATCTTCTTCCAAAAGAGATGTTTTCCCTCTTTCTTCTCTAATAATTGAAATAATCTCATCACAGTGTTTTTTAAAATTCTTGGGTCCATCAAAAGTTTCTAATATTGTTTCTCCTTCTTCTTTGGAAACAATTTTGAAATTATTGTTTTCATATTCATAGTCACTGGCAAAAATAAGATTCATTTTGTGTTTTGGAATATAGTGAACTTGATAATTTTTATTTACATATCCAATAACTTTGTTGAAATAATTTTCGCTGTTCATAAGACATGATTTAAAAGTTCCCTGAAAAAGTGAGCCCGAGCGAGAATGTTTTACATTAAAGTAATATGTATATCCTCCCTGCAATTTTTGCATAAACTTAGCTATTCCACCGTCTACCAGTTGTTTCAAAACAAAATGAAAATGATTTGGATTGAAACAGTAGACAACAATCGCAACCAGGGGCTCTAACTTAAACAGAGCCTTAGGCTCTGTTTTTTCTATTTTTTTATTTCTTGCGTCTCGTATGCTGCCTATGGTTTCAACTTTATTAAATTCCAACACACTTTCAATAAAACGATGCAAGTCTTTTTTATCACCAAAAATATCTCGTTTATCTACTCCACGATTGTATATGTGGTAATATTCACCTGTTACGATCGGTTGTTTTCTCATTTGCTAAGTATATCATACCCCAAACAGAGTCTAAGGCTCTGTCTGTTTCTTTTGTGGGTTTGTTTCTGGCTTAATTTCTTGGAGTTTGAAGGAATTTTTGACCAGCGAGTCAAGTTCTTCAACAGGGTGAAAACCGGTCAGGACATCATCATCAATGACCACGGCCGGCAAGGCGGTATCTTTTATTTTATAAATTTGCAGCATTGCTTTGACCGCCGAAACATCTACGCTATAGTCAAAAGAATAAACCCGCAGCTCCGGATATTTATCGCGCAAACTGGAAAGCACCAGGCTTTCCTTCGCGCACTGGCTGCAATTCTCGGCGGTGGTATAAAAATAAAGAATAAAGGCAGATTTTACCCCGCAGCGGGCGGAGATTTTTTTCATTAAAAGATAATCTTTAATTTGCAGCAGGGAGTAATATTTTTTTAAATAGGAAACTTCGTCGGTCGCGCCCAAATTCGCCTGCCCCCATTCCAGTTTGCGCCCAAGTTCATCCAATTCCCCGGAGAGAACGGAACCGGAAACATTTTTGCAGGAAGACTCTTGCAGGAGCGAAAACTGCGTTTCCGAAGAAAGAATATCAATCGATATTTTATCTTGAATTGATTTTATTTGATCAATTTTTTTATTGCCAAAATAATTACTCAAATAGCTGGCAGTCAGGAAAAGACCGACAGTAATTAAAAAGACAATCAAATATTTTTGCCAGTCAATATTGTTGTTATCTTTCATACAAATATACTAACGCCAAGCAGGTTTTTTGGATAAAATAGTATTATAAACCGCCTTCAGCAGCCAAAAGGGGGCGATCAAGCTAAAAACCGGAAAGAAATACAGCATCCCCGGGGACACTGCCCATCTTCTCTCGGCCATTTTTCTCCCAAAAATCATGGAGAAAATTACCAAAAAATAAATCAGAACAATAAGGAAAGCAAAAGACTGGGTGTTTAAAAAAAACGGATCAAAATTAAAAGCCTTAGCATTAAAATGCCATCCGACGGTTTGGAAAACCAAAATTTTGGAATATAAAAAACTAGCCAAGCTGTAAATTACCCGGCCGAAAAGATAACAAACCGAGAACACGGAAACAATCCCGGTCGGCAGAGTGAAAAGAGAAAAATTCCCGTATTTTTTTCTGAATAAAACATTACGATAATCAATCGTATTATTAACGAAACCGTAAATCCAGCGCAGTCGCTGTCGGTAAAGTTTCCGGACCGTGGAGGGCGTGGTGGTATAAACATACGCGTCGTTGCAGTGTTCTATTTTGTAACAATTTTTCTGCATCCGATAAGCAATTTCCATGTCTTCGGTGTTGTGTCCGTGGCGATAAGGACCCAAGTCATCAAAAACTTTTTTGCGAAAAATTGTCAGGGGCCCCGGGGTCACATTAATCGCTCCCAAAAAACCGAGCATTTTTTTAAAGTAAACACCCATATGATATTCGGCTTTCTGCGCACTCTGAATAAAGTTTTTTGGATTGTCAACTGTGACCGAAGGAGCAACAGCCATAATACTCGGGTCTTTTTCAAAATAACTCATTAGACGAACTAGGGCTTCTGGATGAACGAAAGAATCAGAGTCCAGACAACCGAAAAAGTCAGTTTGCGTATGTTGCAAGCCCCAATTCAACGCAGTATATTTTCCCCCATTTTCTTTTTTAAATAATTTAATATTCGGATAATGCGAGAACTTACTGATAGCATTCCAGGTGCTATCAGTTGATCCATCATCTATTAAAAAAATTTTAACCTTAGCTTTTGGATAATTTAAGCTAAGCAGAGAGCGGATAGTTTTATAGACTGTGCGCTCCTCGTTCCAGCAAGGCACGACAATCGTTACAGCTGGATATTTGGCGAGCTTAATTTCTCCATTGCGAATAACTATTTTTTTTCTATTTTCTAGAAAAGTGACGAGAAAAAATACCTGCACGTAAACAGAGAAAAAGACGAATATATAAAATATTGTATTTAGAATTGAAGCCACGCTTCAAGTATTACATATTTCCTCCCATTTGACCACCGGCCGAACAGCTAGCGCAGGCAGCTTTGCATTTGCTGCACTTGCAACCCCAAATGCTCATCACCCCGGCCACACCAACCAGCACGTAAACAACAGCCTCCAGGGTTGGAACAGAACTTAGAACCATACTAACAACATTCCAAGACCCGGACGCGCCGGTCAGCATTCCCACTCCGACCAAACCCCAGTTGACACCGCCTACGATTAGCAAAATTCTAGCAATCATAGATACAGTGCATCCCCCTCCGCAACATTTTGAACTACACATATATAATTTTTTTTATTTTATAAATTCTGTTCTGGACTAAAGAACAGGTTGCATATTAATAACTCTTATTGTATCATAGAAACATGCAAAACAACAATCAACAGCGGATAGTCAGTGCCATAGTTCTAGCCGGAATCATTATCGCTGGGGCAGTTTTATTAAAAGGCAGCAAATCAACAGAGAACACACCAGTTACAAATAACAATAAAAATTTACCCTCTTCGGAAATTAAGCCCGTTTCGTCCAGTGACCATATTCTAGGAAATATGAATGCCAAAATAGTGATCGTAGAATATTCCGATCTGGAATGCCCCTATTGTAAAATATTCCACACCACCATGCATAAGGTAGCGGACGGTAACAATGGCAAGGTAGCTTGGGTTTATCGCCATTACCCGATTGCCCAACTTCATCCAAAAGCTTTCCATGAAGCCGAGGCAACGGAGTGCGCATGGGAACAGGGAGGAAATGATGCTTTTTGGAAATATGCAGACAGGATTTTTGAAGTCACTCCATCTAATAATGGCTTGGAAGTGGCCGAGCTGCCAAAAATTGCGCAGTATGTCGGATTGAATATGGCATCCTTTAACACTTGTCTGAATAGCGGAAAGTTTAAAGATAAAATCCAGGCTGACATCGACGATGGTACCAAGGCTGGCGTGAATGGAACTCCATCCTCTTTTATATTGGTGAATGGTAAAATGGTGGATAGAATTCCGGGCGCTCAGCCATACGAAATAGTAAAACAAAAAGTGGACAACGCGTTGAAGTAAAATAAATCACCACCCCTTAATCCCCTCCTCAATAAGGAGGGGAGAGTCGTAAAATAATCGAGGACTACCCTCGCTTAACTTACTGAAATAATTGAAAACGGCACCGTTTGCAAGGCAAGCAGTGCGCGTGATGTGTGAGCCCCCGCCGGCAGAACTAGCGGAAGGCTCGGATGAAAAATGATACCTACTTGAGTTTTTTCGCCGGCGCCCGGGCCGGTTTGGCCTTGCTTGGTGGGGTGGCTTCCTTGATGCTGCGAATGTCCTGTAAGGAAGGAACGTCACCGTGACCAATGCCCGGGTCGACGATACCCTCGATTTTGACAAGCTTTTTGTTCAAAAAAACATATTTCGGCGGAATCGGCCAGACAAGCCGAACAGCCTTGTCTGTGTCTCGACTGTTGAGAGCTTCTATGTCATCGTACAGGAAACTTTCTTCAAGTTCGAGGATACCACTCACCGAAACGAACTTGCCATTATACCTGTATGGATTAGAGACAAGTTGCTCGAGCGTGACCTCGAGCGGTTTGTTCGTCTCCGAAGCGGGAACCAGCACCCCGCCGAGGTCTTGCGGAAGGGTCACTCTGGGACGAGTAGTTTCCGGCGGGAGACGGTTCTCGTCGGGGAAAGAGGGCATAGAAACGAAGAACACTATAGCCCCACTCGCCACCGCGGACAAGAATATGGCTAACAAACCAACTACGAAACTCCTGGAACGCTCGTTCATAAAGACTCCTTCGCGAAAAACGAGAGACGGGTTGACGATATGTGAAGGACGAATTTGTAGTTCTCTTTCAGATTACAACTTTTGGCGGGAAAAGTAAAATAAAATACAACCCCCTAAATCCTTACAGGATCTGTACACCTTTCGCACCTTCAGTGCTCAAGGTCTTGCGCTTGGGTCCCATCCCAAGCTCACCCCCTTGTCAGGGGGGCTTCCATCACCACGCCCCTCGCCCTGACAAGGGAGAGGTTGGGAGAGGGTTGT
>OBEQ012264800.1_pt1 | contig 10159 bp, 12 predicted proteins | sample 1670901 | NCBI WGS metagenome assembly OBEQ01 (sample SAMEA104232315, study PRJEB22302) | groundwater metagenome | biome: forest; feature: aquifer; material: groundwater | place: USA | collected 2011-08-07 | depth 5.4 m | reverse complement strand
TAACACAATGTTCACTCTAGAATTTTCCAGACCTACTTTCGTAAAATCCAGCGCAAAGCCAGAACACACTGAGATAGAAACCGCTCAAAAAACTAGGGAGAAAACTAGGGAGAAAACTAGGGAGAAAATCCTTAACCTGATTGCCCAAAACCCACAAATCACAACAGCAGAGTTGGCGGACATTATCGGCATTACTCAAAAAGGTATCGACTGGCAAATCACCCAATTAAAAAATGAAGGTTTGTTACAGCGCATCGGCCCCGCCAAAGGTGGCCATTGGGCAATTATCGATTCAGAAGATTAGCCTTTTAGGGAATAAATTATGTTGCGGAACAACCCTGCATTCAAATCTAAAAGAGATCAGCTCTGGGATAAGCTTTAGAACGGAGGAATCTCAAATCCTCTTACCGCGGTTAAACAGATTACTTATCTGCTGTTTATGAAACGGTCGGACGATCTGGATTTTGAAACAACAGGTGGACGTAGAATTTACGGGCGATCCCTACATCTCAAAATTCAAAGAGGATTGCCCTCTTAAGACGATCATTTCATCTAAATGATACGATTAAATTCCGATCCGCAACATTAGTTAGTGCACTTTAGTCTGTGGACACTGGCACCGAAATTATCTCTTAATCCCAGATTCCGCTGTTGTAAACCCAGCCGAAATTGCGCATCGCCGACGAAGTAACTGGCTAAACCCTGAGTAGTATCTTCTGCGTTGCAACCCACATAGCAGGTGTTATAGTGTGAAGGGTAAATTATTTAATCACCCCAGACATTGAAACAAAAATAAACAAGCAAACGCTTAGGTGTCGAGATGAAAAGACAACACGCTCTTGAATTGCTGGCCCAAAGCAAACCGGAATTGCAGGCCCGCTTCAGCGTCACCCGACTCGCACTCTTCGGTTCAACCGCCCGCGACACCGCAAGCAACGACAGCGATATCGACATACTGGTCGCTTTTAATGGGCCGGCCACATCTAAGCGATATTTTGGTGTGCAGTTTTATCTTGAAGATCTGTTCGGTTGTCCTGTTGATCTGGTCACTGAAAAGGCGCTACGACCGGAACTACGCTCTTACATAGAACGGGAGCAGATAAATGTCTGATCACACCAAGCGCGAATGGCGGTTTTATCTTGACGACATGATAGGTTTTGCTGGGAAGGTTCTCGTTTATACCAATGAACTAAACCAAGCCGCTTTTGTGGCGAGCGAATTAGTCTACGATGCCACCTTGCGTAACTTAGAGCTGATCGGTGAAGCCGCGACCCACATTCCAGACGAGATACGGACAAACTCACAAGAAATCCCTTGGCGTATGATTATCGCCACCCGCAACCGGTTGATCCACGGCTATCTGGGCATTGACGACGATACGCTGTGGAGCATTATTCAGGATGATATTCCCGAGTTGTTATCACACTTAAAAGACCTCAAAGATGGATCACAGTCGTGACATTAAAGATGGAAAAAGCCTTAACACTTACCGATCATCAAAAAACTAAATAAAGAAGATTTTCCGTTTTCAACCACCCGTTAGGCAATCAGTTGAATATTTAGTGTGGCAGTTCAATAATAAAATGAATAAACAAATCATGTGGAAGCCGAAAACTCGAGTATTCCATTTCTCGTTAGGACTCGCCCAAACACATAGTAACAAATGGAAATTCTGAGACAAAGGAAGTAGATCCATGACACCTAAAGGCGTAAATTGCTTTGGATGAAGTGAACGTCCTGATAAAAGCCTAAGGGGATTGCCCTCTTAAGGCAATCTTTTAGCTAAATAATCCAATTAATTTCCGATCCGCAAAATTAGTTAGTACACTTTAGTCTGTGGGCACTGGCACCGATATTATCTCTTAATGCAGATAATACAATCCTGACACCAAGCCACTCTTTAGCACCATGTTACACCAGAGGGAGAAGTTAAAAGCTAATCAGCAGTTAGTGGAGTTGGGTACTTAGTATGAATTCTATAAACGGTAAACGAGCAGCTGAAAATGGATAGCAAAGAAAAAAAGCAACTCAGCGAAATAGACATCTGCGATCTATTTATTACACCGGCCATTAAAGAAGCAGGCTAGGATCAGCTCACACAAATACGCCGCGAAGTTACGCTTACCCCTGGCCCGGTTATCGTACGTGGCAATATGTCATCGCGTAATAAGAAGAAAAAGAAATTCGCCGACTATGTCTTGCAATGGGAGCAAGGTGTGCCTATCGCTATTGTCGAAGCCAAAGACAACAACCACACCGTAAGCCACGGCATGCAACAAGCCTTGGGCTATGCTGATATTTTGCAAGTACCCAGCGCGTTCAGCTCCAATGGTGATGCCTTTGCCTCGCACAACAAAGTGCCTGCACTCAGCGAAGATATTGAGTGTGAATTTCCGCTTGAAGAATTTCCCTCGCCAAAAGAACTTTGGCAACGCTACAAAACCTATCGCTACATCGAACAAGATGAAGAAGAATTAGTACTACAACCCTATTATGAGGACGGCTCCGACAAAGCCCCACGTTATTACCAAGCCGAAGCCATCAATCGCACCAGGCCGTTGCCAAAGGGCAAAAGCGCTTGTTATTAGTGATGGCCACCGGCACAGGGAAAACCTACACCACCTTCCAAATTATCTGGCGCTTATGGAAGGCCAAAAAAGCCAAACGCATTTTGTTTTTGGTGGATCGTAATATTCTTGCCGACCAAACCTTTACGAATGATTTCAAACCATTCGGCTCGGTAATGACCAAAATTAAAAACCGCAAAATCGACCCCTCCTACGAAATCTATTTGGGTCTATACCAAGCGCTAACTGGCCCCGCTGAAGAAGACAAAATCTTTAAAACGGTGTCACGGGATTTTTTTGATCTTATCGTTATCGGCGAATGCCATCGCGGTAGTGCTGCCGAAGATTCTTCTTGGCGAGAAATTCTCGATTATTTCTTTAGTGCTATACAACTGGGCCTAACCGCCACCCCGAAGGAAACGGAATACGTTTCTAATATTACTTACTTTGGCGAGCCTATTTACACCTACACACTCAAGCAAGGCATCCAAGATGGCTTCTTAGCGCCATACAAAGTCGTACGTTACGATCTAGACAAAGACCTGCTCGGCTGGACGCCACCGCCAGGAATGACCGATGACCTCGGCCAAGAAATCGAGCGCCGCGAGTACAACCAAAAAGATATGGATCGCGTCCTAGTGCTTAATCAACGCACCAAGTTAGTGGCCAAGTGCGTGATGGAGCTACTGAACGCCACCGATCCCTATTCCAAAACCATCATCTTTTGTGAAGACATCGACCACGCCGAACGCATGCGTGTAGCCATCGTCAATGCCGCCGGTCGATTGGCTATCGACAACCCCAAATATGTGATGCTCATTACCGGCGATAGTGTTGAAGGTAAAGCCGAACTCGATAACTTTATTGACCAGGAAAGTAAATTTCCCGTCATCGCCACTACCTCCGAATTATTAACCACATGGGTGGATGCTAAAACTTGCAAACTAATCGTCTTGGATAAAACCATCAACTCCATGACCACCTTCAAGCAGATCGTTGGTCGGGGCACCCGAATTGTTGAAGAATGCAATAAATACTTCTTCACCATTATGGATTTCAAAAAAGCCACCGAACTGTTTAAAGACCCAGACTTCGACGGTGAACCCGTAGTGATTTACAACCCCGAACCTGATGATGACCCAGTCCCCCCGATCCAGAGCCAGAAGGCGACGACGATGCAGATGACGATGGTGAAGGGTTTAAAAAACTGCGGGTCAGCGGAGTAGAGGTAAAAATTCTCGCCAAGCGGGTAGAATATTTAGGCGAAGATGGACAACTCGTCACTGAATCCTACCGTGACTACAGTCGCAAATACATTCGTGAAGAATATGCATCGCTCGACGTTTTCATCAAAAAATGGAACGAGTCCAAAAAGAAAGAAGCGATCATTACCGAGCTGGAAGAATACGGTATTGAACTGCCTAAACTCGCTGAAGAAGTGGGCAAAGACTATGGCGATTTCGATTTAATTTGCCACATCGCCTACGACCAACCACCACTCACCCGGAAAGAGCGCGCCAATAACGTTAAAAAGCGCAACTACTTTACTAAATACGGCGAGCAAGCCCGTGCCGTGCTAGAAGCCTTGTTAGACAAATACGCCGACGAAGGTATCACCACCATCGAAAGCCCAAGAGTTTTAAAACTAAAACCCTTCGATCAGATGGGTACGCCGGTAGAAATCATCAACGATGTGTTCGGCGGTAGAGCCAACTACGAAAACGCATTACAAGAATTAGAGCACGAAATTTTTAGTCAGGAAAAACAAGCATGAGCAATGTAAGTGGTACTATTAAATCCATGCAAGACATAATGCGCAAAGATACCGGTGTCGATGGCGACGCCCAACGCATCAGTCAATTAGTCTGGATGTTTTTCTTAAAAATCTACGACGACCGCGAAGAAGAAATTGAACTGTTAGAAGACAACTACAAATCACCGCTGCCCAAAAATCTGCGCTGGCGCAATTGGGCCGCCAATCCGGAAGGTATGACCGGCGACGAACTTAGCAATTTTGTTAACTTAGAACTATTTCCTACCCTAAAAGAAAAGTTAAATTTAAGCGGTAAAACAGGCCAACGCGCCCTAGTGATCCGCAATGTTTTTGAAGATGCCTACAACTACATGAAGTCAGGCACCCTAATGCGCCAGGTCATTAACAAAATTTGCGAAATCAACTTTAACAACACTGAAGACCGCCACACCTTTGGCAGTATTTACGAACAGATATTAAAAGATTTGCAAAGCGCCGGTAACGCTGGCGAATTTTATACCCCCCGCGCCGTTACCCAATTTATTGTCAATCGCATCGACCCAAAACTGGAGGAAAGTGTGCTTGATCCGGCCTGCGGCACCGGCGGCTTTTTGGCTTGCGCTATCGACCACAAACGTAAGAACTATGTAAAAGCGGCTAAAGATGAAGAAGCAGTGATTAACAGCATGCACGGCGTAGAGAAAAAAGCCCTGCCACACATGCTCTGCACCACCAATATGATCTTGCACGGTATCGACACGCCCACTCAAATCAAACACGAAAATACCCTGAGTCGCCCCTATAAAGATTACAACAATAAAGATCGCGTGGACATGATCATTACCAACCCCCCCTTTGGTGGCATGGAAGAAGACGGCATCGAAAATAATTTCCCCGCCAACTTCCGCAGTAGAGGCACAAAACATTCGTATCGAAAATGGTATCGACGGCCTTTCGCAACCCAGTAAGGCATTTTTTGCAAGTGACAAAAAAGCTTACGATGAAGCATTCAACGCCGTCATGAAGTGTTAAAGATGAGCTTGGAATTCTACAAACATGATAAAAAGAACTGGTAAGTGAAATGGATACAGCACAGCAACTAAGCTTACTGCTTTCGCTCCGTGGTGAAAATGAGGTGGTGGAGTTCAAGGAAGCCAAGGCCAATTATGATTTTCATAAGCTTGGCAAATATTTTTCTGCGCTGAGTAATGAGGCAAATTTAAAAGGGCTCAAATCGACTTGGTAAGTATTTGGGGTTAACGATCGGCGTTTGGTTATTGGTACACACTATCGCTCTGCTCGCCAGGAACTGGAAAGCTTAAAAGAAGAGATCGCTAATAAAACTACCAACCGCATTACGTTTGTTGATATCTATGAATTACACCATGAGCAGAGACGGGTGTTGTTATTTCAAATTCCTGCTGCACCCAAAGGTTTACCTATTGCATTCGAAGGCCACTACTATGGTCGCGATGGTGAATCTTTGTCGCCTTTGAATTTGGAAGAAATTGAGCGGATTCGCGGCCAGGAAGTTTGGCAAGATTGGAGTGCGGCAATTTGCGAAAGCGCTAATCTCGACGACTTATGCCCCGATGCTTTGGTTCGTGCTAGGGAATTATTTGCGGTTAAAAATCCAAAATTTCAGGCAGAGATTAAACGGTGGGACGATGTCACTTTTCTTAACAAGGCCAAGCTGTGTATTCAAGGGAGAATCACGCGCACGGCAGTTTTATTACTTGGACGAGAAGAAGCTGAAAATCTGTTGAACCCAGCGAGCGCGAGAATTACTTGGGTATTAAAAGATAAGGATGGTATCGAAAAAGACTACGAACATTTTTCTTGTCCATTGCTGTTAGCGATTGACCAGGTTTTTCATAAGATCAGAAATTTGAGATACAGATATATTGCAGAAGGGACGTTATTCCCAGAAGAGGTCGATCAGTATGATCCCTACATTATTCGTGAAGCGTTGAATAATTGCATTGCTCATCAGGATTATTCTCTTGGCGGAAACACCTGATCTTCGGCTGGATGAGGTTATTGTATTAGATAGGGTTCAAAAACGTCTGCCAATCACAGACGACGAAGCAGTGCACTTGAAACAACAAAAACTTATTGAGGGACGCAAGCCAAATTATTATATATCTGCATTGGTGGCTAAGCATGCTGGTAAAAAGGCTCAGTACATAAAGACCAAAGGTTTGGATGATGATTACTATAAAAAGATTGTTTGTGACTATCTGACCAAGTTCGGTGAAGCAAAGCGTTCGGATATTGATGATTTACTTTTAGATAAACTGCCAGACATTTTAGATTCAAAACAGAAGGCCAATAAAATAAAAAATTTTCTTCAATCTCTTAAATTACAAGGTGTTATAGATGTTAAAGGCAAGTGCTGGAGAATGTCTAAAGAGTAAAAATTTAGACTTTTTTAGACATTCCTAGACATGAAAAGTAAAAGGAAGTAAAAGGACAGCCATCTTTCTGCGGCCTAGAAATTAATCACAACACAAAAATTAAAAGATAGCTTTCCTCTTCTACTCTACATGGATTGTTCTGCTATGGGTGTTAACAAACTAATAGGAACAGCAAATAATTTTTCCCCAAAGGGAAGGATGCTGTCACCATCGTAAAACACCACAGCTGATCGGAAAAGCTTGGATAAAGTGGGACTTACATAGAGTATTGCTCATTATTCTTAGCTTTCGAATTTGAATGGTTAAGTATAATAAGTTCGGCTAAGTGAAAATTATTAATCGTCCATATGAAATAAATTATTCGGCCAAACGAAGAAATATGCTCTTCTATTTGCCATCAATGATCAGTTGATGGCTGTTCCAGCCAGAAGGTTATTAATTTTTCCTCACCGTATTAATCGCCGCATCAACCCTGCCGTAATACAATCGAATCAAATCTCAAGAGCAAACCGCTCCTTAAAGCCAATTAGATTTGAGTCCTCACTTGGATAACCCAGTTGATTGCTGACAACTCGCGTATTACCAACCTGCTTATCAGCATTCCAATGATTGTGGCCATAGCACCACAAAACCGGACAATATTCCTGAATCACATTTTCCAGGTCATTCAAAAAATACGGTGCAATAACGTTGTCGCCAATAATCCCGTGAAATAAATCATTAGTCGGCGGGAAATGCGTAATCACAACTGTTTTACCTTTAAACTCTGCTTTAAGCTCTTCACGCAACCAATACACAGACTCTTTTTGCATTGAAGCCATATCCTCGGGCCGAATGAAACGACTCTCCGCGATTTCAATCAAATGGAAATCAGCGAGATATTGAAAAACAGTGTCAGGAATTTTCGAGCGTTCTTCTCCCAGCGCTTTAAAATCTGTCCATAGCGTGCACCCTAAAAATCGAATTCCACGTATAAGCACACTCGCATTTTCTAAAAAGTGAATTTTAGGATTATTTGCAAAGTGTGCCCTATACCTTTCAATCTGCTCGTGTAAATGGGTCCGATAGTATTCATGGTTGCCGGCCACAAAGATAATATCGATGGAAGGATGCAGAACTGATAAAGCTTCGATCCAAACGATCGCTTGGCCTCCAACACCTATGTCGCCAGCGAGCACGATAACATCAACGCCTTCGACGATATTTGGAAACCACGGAAAGTCTTGCCTCATTTCGGTATGACAATCTGAATAAAGAGCTATTTTCACAGGGGTAGTTCTCGCGTGATTGTTGGCTTTTCTCGAATTCGTCTAGAGTACACCGCTATATTAAAGTTCGAATTGCCGTCATTCAAAACTACAAAGGTAATCTCGATAATTGAACTTAGAATAGACAAATGATCGCTATTGGGGGAAATTAAAAATTATTGCCATCAAACTGCTTAGCGATTAAAGTACTGCGCGCCTATCGGAATTAGACGATATTAATTATTTTCGCGAGACAACACTATGTTTAAAACTAATGAATATTTTGATGGCAAGGTAAAGTCTATTGCCTTCCAAACAGCCACTCTTCCCGCTACTGTCGGTGTGATGGCTCCCGGCGAATACACGTTTGGCACTTCCCAACGAGAGTATATGACAGTGGTTTCCGGCAAGTTGTCAGTGAAACTTCCAGGCGAAACAGAATTTAAGAATTTTAATGAGGGTGATACCTTTATTGTCGAAGCCAATAAAAGTTTTGATCTGCAAGTTGCAATTGATACTGCTTATTTATGTAAGTACGAATAATACATATTAAGAACGTCTAACAAAATAAACCCATCTTCACCGTCATTCCCGCGAAGGCGGGAATCTAGTATCGTAATGTCCACAAACTGGATTCCCGCCTTCGCGGGAATGACGATCAATGTAGAATTTTTACGTTGTGTTAGAAGTGCTAGTGTCTTTTTAGGTATCCTTAATTTGGCAATAAGCCTCTAGGATAAGTTTTACATCTTCTTCGGCATGATGTTGACGATAATTACCAGAGGCTGCAATTTTCTCCAGCTTATGTCGGTATTCTTTTATTTGACTGTTTGAAAGCAGCTCAGAGAGATCGTGTAATTCAAAGCATGGTTGAATAAACGCGGCATCGAACAAGCGTCTCAGCCAGAAGCCATCCCATTCCAGCGCATCACAAAAAACTGTCTGATCTTTCAATTGATGATTGAGCGCAACCGCGACCTCAATGACTGGTAAACCCTTCGCTATAATTTCTTGTCGCGAATAGCCATGAATGCTTTCCGCCACTGGGTCCCAGTATCTCCAGCTCGGTTCTGGCTCGATAAACCAGTCATAACTCTCAGCACCATTGAGTAACACGGCAACCTGTATAGGATAGCTTTCCGCATCAAGACCGGATGCTTCAAAATCTAATATGCTGGGATAAACTACCGCCATTGACACCCTTATTTATGACTAATATTTTTACTACTTACTTTTAGAATAATAGCATAATTATTGCGTTGCGTTAGCTTGGGTCAACATTGTGTTGGAATCGTGGCAGATATATTTTTTTATACATTCCTGCGATATTCGCCACCCACTTCAAACATGGCCTGTGACAACTGGCCCAACGTACAGCGCTTACCCGCTTCCATCAGTGCGGCAAAGGTATTTTCGCCTTCTAATGCGGCTTTTTTGACAGAGAGTATTTGTTTGAGAATCTCAGACGGTTGATTTCGATGACAACTCACCACCGTATTAATCTGGCGATTTTTGTCTTCCGCAGAGGAGCGCACAATATTGTTGGGGATAAGCGTGGGCGAACCGTCCGCGCCCAAAAACATATTTACTCCCACCACGGGATATTCCCCCGAATGTTTCAGGTGTTCGTAATACATGCTTTCTTCTTGAATCTTGCTGCGTTGATATTGTGTCTCCATGGCACCCAATACACCCCCGCGCTCAGAGATTCTTTCAAACTCTAGTAGCACTGCTTCTTCGACCAAATCGGTTAGCTCTTCGATAATAAACGCGCCCTGCAGGGGATTTTCATTTTTTGCCAAACCCAATTCTTTGTTGATAATTAATTGGATTGCCATCGCACGGCGCACACTCTCTTCTGTCGGCGTGGTAATCGCCTCATCATAGGCATTGGTATGCAACGAATTACAATTGTCGTAGATGGCGTACAGCGCTTGCAGTGTCGTGCGTATGTCATTAAAACCAATCTCCTGCGCGTGCAAAGACCGACCCGAGGTTTGAATGTGATATTTTAGCTGCTGGGATTTATCATCTGCACCATAATAGTTGCGCATTACCTTGGCCCAGATACGCCGCGCGACACGCCCGATAACCGCATATTCTGGATCGATGCCGTTGGAAAAGAAGAAAGAAAAATTAGGCGCGAAATCATTTACATTCATGCCGCGATGGCG